>Ga0172373_10012251_pt1 | contig 10081 bp, 11 predicted proteins | sample Lak10m_2_FD_114546 | JGI IMG/M metagenome (GOLD analysis project Ga0172373, IMG submission 114546) | Freshwater microbial communities from Kabuno Bay, South-Kivu, Congo - kab_092012_10m | ecosystem: Environmental > Aquatic > Freshwater > Lake | place: Democratic Republic of the Congo...
GGACACCCCGGTCCCAAGGCCCTCTGGGAGGGCCTGATGAAACTCATGGCTTATGTCGAGGCGTTGCAAACGGTTCATGCGGTCTACGGCACCGGGACGACTTGTGGGTAATGGGGTGCCCTCCAATCCCATTCCTGACGCTGCCACCCATCTGGCCCCACCGGCTGCGGAGCGAGGCTTTCCCATTACTCCAAACCTGCGAGCGGCCTAATACGCTGGTCTTTGGATTGAGCTTAAAGAGGAACGCGAGTCACCTCTCTATCCATTGGAAGAAAGCCCGTCATGCCTATGGCCAATTCCGGCGGTTTGGTCATCGCCTCACGGCGTCATACAATGCCCCGTTGAAACTATCGTGTGCACGCCGTATTCCGGAGCATGAATACGAATCGCCGGCGCGGCCATTGCGGGGTACAGACAAGTGAATGGGTCGGAAGATACGGTGCGTCCCTTGATCTGGGACGAAGAGCCAGCGTAGCCTGGAATGAGCGCAGCGGAATCCGGGATGATCGAAGTCGCGTAACCCGCATCCCGCTGTGCTGCCCGCAGGCTACGCGCTCCATGTCCATCCACCGGGAGGCCATCACTGTCCGAGACTATCCGGCACGGCCTCCCCGCCTTCTTCTCGCGAAAATCCCCTGCCGTCACCACGCCGTGTCGAGCCCGCCCCATTCCGCCCTCGCGTGGCCCCTCATCCCTCACGGGCCACACCTCGGGCTCCACCGGGCGCACGTCGAGGCCTTCCCAAGCCCACAGGAGGCGCTGATGAGAGAAGCGTATCATTCGCGTGACACGCTTTTGCCATGCCTTCTATTGTCGGCACACCCTATGCCGAAGACATCATCGCCTAATCGGTTAAGTTCGAACGCTGCGCTTACACCAAATAACTGCACTACAACGGTTCAATCCAGAAAGGCGTTTCAAGAGAACACGGCGCGTATGTCTTGAAGAGTGACCATGAGCGTCATGGGATCGTTCGGCGACGGATCGAAGCCCAAGGCAAGATAGAAAGCCTTGGCTCGCTCGGATAGGGCGTGAACCACAATCCCACGAATGCCAATGGCATCGGCGGCGTTAGCCACGCGCTGTGCACAGTCTCGAAACAGGGCGCGGCCAAACCCGCGACCTTGACAGGCTTGATCGACGGCGAGGCGCGCCAGCACCACGACCGGGATGGGGTTGGGCATGTTGCGGCTGAACCGGCCTGGCGCGTCCTGTATGGCAATGGCGCCAGAGGCGAGGGCGTAATATCCGACCACGGCGTCACCTTCGCACACGACAAAAGTCCGTGACGCGCCGCTCGCCTGGTTGGCCCGCGCCCGCCGCTTCAACCAATCGTCAAGCGCCATGGCGCCGGAAGTGAAGTTGCCCAGGAGGTGATGATCCGCCAGCGGCTGGGGGGCGGATAACCGCACGATTCATTCCCACGGCGCCGGGGTTTGCAAGGCCTTGCGCAAACGCTCGTTCGGCCGCGGCGAGGCATCGAGCCGGGCCACAAACTCCGCGTAAGCCTCCGGGCTCACGGCGAAAACCGTGTGATCGAGGATGGCCTCTTCGGCAGCCCGGCGGGTGGCCTCAAGCATGAAATCGGTCCGGTTCTTGCCCAACAACCGCGCGGCACGATCGATCAGGCAACGCTCTTCGGGCTTGATGCGGAGGTTCAGGGTTTCTCGCTTGGCCTCCCTCGGTCTCGGAATCGTCATGTTCATCACCTGTGGATGGGGAAAAATGAGTCGGGTTCAGAATAGCAAGGCGCAATGACATTGTCATTACCGCAGCTACGGGGTTTGATCGCGGCCCATTCCGCCCTCGCGTGGCCCTCCAATCCCATTCCTCACGCCGCCACCCATCTGGCCCCACCGCTCACGGAGCGAGGCTTTCCCATTACTCCAAACCCACGCGCGGCCTGATACGCTGGTCTTAGGATTGAGTTAACAAGGGGAACGCGAGTCACCTCTCTATCCATTGGAAGAAAGCCCGTCATGCCTATGGCCAATTCCGGCGGTTTGGTCATCGCCTGATGGCGTCATACAATGCCCCGTTGAAACTACCACGCGCACGCCGTATTCCGGAGCATGAATACGGATCGCCGGCGCGGCCATCGAGGGGTAAAGAACAAGTGAATGGGTCGGAAGATACGGTGCGTCCCCTGATCTGGGACGAAGAGGGCTTGCGGGTGCTGGATCAGCGCCGCCTGCCGGCTGAGTTGATTTACGAAACCTGCCAGACGGCGGAGGCCGTGGCGGAGGCCATCGCCAGCATGCGTGTGCGCGGTGCGCCGGCGATCGGTATCGCGGCGGCCTATGGCGTGGTGCTGTCGGCCCGGCAGCGACTGGCGGAGACGCCGACAGGCTGGCGCGAGACCATGGCCGCCGATCTCGAACGGCTGGCCCGATCGCGGCCCACGGCCGTCAACCTGTTCTGGGCGCTGGATCGCATGCGTGCGGTGCTGCGGGAAGACTCATCCGATCCGGCGGGGCGACTGCTGGCCGAGGCCATCGCCATTCACGAGGCGGATATCGCCGCCAATCGCCGCATGGGTGAGCTGGGCGCCGAATATCTGCGGGATGCCCAAGGCCTGCTGACCCACTGCAATACCGGCTCGCTGGCCACCGGCGGCTATGGCACGGCGCTGGGCGTGATCCGCAGCGCCTGCCGGCAAGGGGCCAAAGCCGTGTTCGCCACCGAAACACGGCCCTGGTCGCAGGGCGCCCGACTGACGGTCTGGGAACTGAACCAGGATCGCCTGCCAGCGACGCTGATCGCCGATTCCGCCGCGGCCCTGTTGATGCGTTCCGGCCGGGTGCAATGGGTGATCGTCGGAGCCGACCGCATCGCGGCCAACGGCGATACCGCCAACAAGATTGGCACCTATGCCCTCGCAGTCGCCGCCCGTCATCATGGCGTCCGCTTCATGGTGGTCGCGCCCATGTCCACCGTCGATTGGCACACCACGCAAGGCAGCGACATCGCCATCGAGGAGCGCGACAGCCGCGAATTACTGGCCGAGCCCTTCCTGGCCACCGATAGCGTCATCAGCGCCTGGAATCCGGTCTTCGATGTCACCCCCGCCGAACTGATCGACGTCATCGTCACCGAGCGCGGCGCGGTCGAGCGGCCCGATCGCGACGCGATGCGCCGCCTGCTGACCTGAATTTTTCCGGCGGCGGGTTCTTTGCCCGCCGCACTTCCCATCATCCAGACAGACTTCAAGGATTTTCGATGTTAGATCCCAAGCTCATCCGTTCCGAACTTGAACAGGTCGAGGCGCAACTCGCCCGGCGTGGTTTCCCGCTCGATACCGCCGCCTTCGCCGCCCTGGAAGCCCGGCGGCGCGAGGTGCAGGCTCGCACGCAATCGCTGCAAAGCGAGCGTAATAGCCGCTCCAAGCTGGTGGGACAGGCCAAGGCGCGGGGCGAGGACATTCAGCCCTTGCTGGCCGAGATGGCGTCCTTTGGCGATGAACTGAAGCGTATGGAAACCGAACTGGATGACATTCAGGCCGGGCTGGAAGACTTGCTGCTGGGCGTACCCAATATCCTGGACGCCGATGTACCGGAGGGCCGCAGCGAGGCAGACAATCAGGAAATCCATCGCTGGGGTGAGCCGCGCGCGTTCGATTTCGAACCCCGTGACCATGTCGAACTGGGCGCCCGGCTGGGACAGATGGATTTCGAGGCGGCCGCCCGGATTGCCGGCGCCCGTTTCGTCGCGCTGCATGGGCCGCTGTGCCGGATGCAGCGGGCCCTGGCTCAGTTCATGCTGGACCTGCACACTGGCGAGCATGGCTACACCGAGACCTATGTGCCGTTCATGGTCAACGCCGACAGCCTGCGCGGCACGGGCCAGTTGCCCAAGTTCGAGGCCGACCTGTTCAAGATTCAGAGCGAGCCGCCCTACTATCTGATCCCCACTGCCGAGGTGCCGGTGACCAACCTGGTGCGGGACGAGATCGTCGAGGCCGGGCGGCTGCCCCTGAAATATGTCTGCCATACCCCCTGCTTCCGCAGCGAGGCGGGGTCTTACGGCAAGGACACCCGGGGCATGATCCGCCAGCATCAGTTCGAGAAGGTGGAACTGGTCCAGATCACCGCCCCGACCGACTCGGCGGCGGCCCATGAAGCCCTGACCGAGCATGCCGAAGCCGTGCTCAAGCGGCTGGAACTGCCGTTTCGCCGGGTGTTGCTCTGTGCCGGCGATACCGGATTTTCATCGGCCAAGACCTACGACCTGGAGGTCTGGCTGCCGGGTCAGCAGGCGTATCGCGAGATTTCCTCGTGCAGCAACTTCCGCGATTTCCAGGCGCGCCGGCTGCGCGCGCGCTGGCGCAATCCGGAGACCGGCAAGCCGGAACTGGCGCATACCCTCAACGGTTCCGGCCTGGCCGTGGGCCGTACCCTGATCGCGGTCATGGAGAATTATCAGGACGCCGACGGACGCATCCACGTTCCCGCCATGTTGCGGCCGTACATGGGCGGGCTGGAGGTGATCGGTTGAGCGCCGTGCTGTTGCCCAATGGCGAAATCGCCCGGCCAGTTCCCGCGCCCCTGCCGGTATCCGCGCTGCAACGGGTCATCGCGGCGGCGTGCGGGACCGCGACGGGCGAAGCGGTGTTCGCCGAGCCGACCGCGCAACTCGATGACCGTGCCGCCGAGCGCGGTTTTCAGGTCGAGCGCCAGGAGAATCTGGAGAACATCTTCCGCCTGGCGGCGCAATGTCCGGTCGAGGATAGCGCCAAGCCGGGTACTCCCGATAGCGGCTGGCTGGGACTCTTCATCGAGGGCGCGCAGGATGCCGTGCGGGAACTGGAGCAGGCTATCTGGGCGCGCTGGCTGGCCGTCGAGATCGCCTCGCCCGGCACCATCAGCCGCCGCTCGCTGACCTTCCTTCGGACCCTGAATGCCTGGGAGCTGGAATCCTTTCACGAATACGGCGCCTTTGCCTTCGCCTTCGAGTCGGGCTGGCGCTTTCTGTTCGAGGATGAGCGGGCGCGCCGGGAAATCTGGACCTACGGCCGCGAAATCGATCTGACCACGCATTGGGTGGATATTGGCCTTTTGTCGGCGGAGGTATCGACCCTGCTCACAGGCAAATCCCGGGGCTTGCGGATCGTCTACCGCCAGCGGACCTGGCAAGTGACAGCCATCGATCAGGACGCGGCGACTACCGAACCGACGGAAAGGGGTCTGCGCTACCGCAAATTCACCGCCATCGGGCAACAGTTGGCGGATGCCATGACCTTCAAGACCTTCAACGGCTACGCCCGGAATGTCATCAAGGCCCTGCAGGGGACTGGCGGTCTGGGGTTTGAGGAGGTTGAAACCACTGGGTAGGCAGAGCACTGTCGCCAGTTGCTCCCGGGTTACCCGTAACAAATGGATTCTGTCATCATTCACCCAAAGCGCGCATGAGCGTAATCAGTGGGCCGGTATTGATGACGATCCGATTATCCATGCCGAGCAAAATCTATTTCGAGTTCGGCATCATCCGGGCGCAGGTTGCTCATGGGCATCCCGATGCGCGGGAGGGAAAACAGGAAATCGACCCTGCACTTACCGCACAATCTGGCCGCCTGACCGGACGATAGCTTGCCCTGCTCGTAAAGCCCGGCCGCTAACAGCAGACGTGCCTCCTCGGCAAACTCGCTCGGCGACAGGGCAAGATTGGCCAGTACGTCGTCGTCGTCGTCGTAGTCGATGATCAACTGATGGGACATGAGCGTACTCCGTTGGCTAATCCATGAGTCGGTCTTTGCATCGGAGATGGTAACGCATCCCTGGGTTATGGTTTGACATATTGCGTTCCACGCCTCCGATCGAAATGCGTAGTTTAAGGCGCTTGTGGTTTAGGCGAATTCTTGACCAAAATACCCGGGAAATCGATAATCCGGGCAACGATACATCCTGTACGCAAGAGGTTCCCATGAGCGACGACAACATTCGATTCACCGACAACGCCGCGAGCAAGGTCAGTGAGCTGATCGCGGAAGAAAACAACCCCGACTTGAAACTGCGGGTCTACGTCACGGGCGGCGGCTGCTCGGGGTTCCAGTACGGCTTCACCTTCGACGAGGAGGTGAATGAGGACGACACCCAGGTCATCAAGAACGGCGTCACGGTGCTGGTCGATTCCATGAGCATCCAGTACCTCATCGGGGCAGAAATCGACTACAAGGATGATCTGTCCGGCTCCCAGTTCGTCATCCGCAATCCCAACGCCTCGACGACCTGCGGCTGCGGTTCCTCGTTTTCTGTCTGATTGCCGGGCCGCCGCGGGCGGCCGGCGCCTGCAAGGCCTGGCAACTCGTGTTGCCGGGCCTTATGCTTTATGAGGGCGCCTACCCCTGCTGTATCGTTTCCGCAACGATGCACGCGGGAGGCGGCCATAACCATTAATTCGCCAACTAGAGGAAATCGGATGTCCGCGACTGCCGCTGAATCCCTGGAAATCATCAAGAGAGGCGCCGCCGAGGTCATCCCGGAAGAGGCGCTGGTCAAGCGCCTGGCCGAAGGCCGGCCGCTCCGCGTCAAGGCCGGATTCGACCCCACCGCCCCCGATCTGCACCTGGGGCATACCGTGCTGCTCAACAAAATGAAGCAGTTCCAGGAACTGGGGCATGAGGCGATGTTCCTGATCGGTGATTTCACCGGCATGATCGGCGACCCCACGGGCAAGAATGTGACCCGCAAGCCGCTTACCCGCGACGAGGTGATCGAGAACGCCAAAACCTACGAGGAGCAGATTTTCAAGATTCTGCATCCGGAAAAGACCCTGGTCATGTTCAACAGTAGCTGGATGAGCGCCATGAGCCCCGGCGAGTTGATCGGTCTGGCCGCCAAGCATACCGTCGCCCGCATGCTGGAACGCGAGGATTTCAGCAACCGCTACAAGAGCGGGCAGCCGATCGCCATCCATGAATTCCTGTATCCGCTGATCCAGGGCTATGACTCCGTGGCCATGAAGGCCGATGTCGAGCTGGGCGGCACCGATCAGAAATTCAACCTGCTGGTGGGACGCCAATTGCAGGAGGCCTACGGCCAGACGCCGCAGGTCGTGCTGACCATGCCGATTCTGGAGGGGCTGGACGGCGTGCAGAAAATGTCCAAGTCGTTGAACAACTATGTCGGCATCGCCGAGGCGCCGGACGAAATGTTCGGCAAGCTGATGTCGATCTCCGACGAACTGATGTGGCGCTACATGGAACTGCTCAGCTTCGAGCCCATGTCCACCATCCAGGGCTGGCAGCGCGAGTGCGAACAGGGCGCCAATCCCCGGAATTACAAGGTGCGCTTCGCCCAGGAAATCATCGCCCGCTTCCATGACCGGTCCGCTGCCGTCAGCGCGCTGGAGCGTTTCGAGGCCCGGCACCGCGATGGACAACTGCCGGATGACCTGGAAGAACGGATGATGACAACCCCGGAGGGTGGCTATCCCATCGCCCGCGCCCTGCTGGACGCGGGATTGACCGCCAGCACGTCCGAGGCGCTGCGGCTGATCAAGCAGGGCGGCGTCCGTATCGATGGCGAGCGGGTCGAGGATCCGAAACTGCTCCTGCCGATCGGCTTCGCCGGAATCCTTCAAGCCGGCAAGCGCAAATTCGCCAAACTCAAACTTCAGTAAACAGCCCCATGGGTCTGGAGCCTTGCCCGCTACCCGCCCCGTCACCGGAGCCGATAAGCGTGATGCACCCACATTCCCAATTCGCCAGCGACAATTGGTCGGGCTTGTGCCCGGAAGCGCTGGACTATCTGCTGCGGGCCAATGGCGGCAGCGCGCCGGCGTATGGTCTCGACGACTGGACCGCCCGCGCCGCCGATGCCTTCCGGGAACTGTTCGAACATGACGCCGAGGTATTCTTTGCTTTCAATGGCACGGCAGCCAACAGCATGGCCCTGGCGCATCTCTGCCAGCCGTATCAGGCGATCATCTGCCATGCCTGGTCGCACATCGAAACCGACGAATGTGGCGCCCCCGGCTTTTTCTCCCATGGCGCGCGTCTGCTGCTGGGACAGGGGGAGGTGGGCAAGCTGAGCCTGGACTCGGCCCGATCGCTGGTCCGTGGCGAAGGCGACCTGCGCTTTCCCCGCCCGGCAGCAATCAGTCTGACGCAATCGACCGAAGTGGGCACGGTCTATACCGTGGAGGAGTTGACCGCCCTGTGTGATTGGGCCAAATCGCGCGGCATGAAGGTGCATGTCGATGGCGCCCGGTTCATGAACGCCGCGGCGGCCCTGGATGTGTCGCCAGCCGCATTGAGCTGGCGTTGCGGGGTGGATGTGATGAGCCTAGGCGCTTCCAAGACCGGCGGTGGGATCGGTGACACGGTCCTTTTTTTCAACCGGGACCTGGTACCGGGTTTCGACTACCGCTGCAAGCAAGGGGGACAGCTTGCCGCGAAGATGCGGCTGATGGCCGCACCTTTACTTGGTTTGATCGAAACCGGCGCGTGGCTGCGCAATGCCCGCCACGCCAACCAGAGTGCGGCCGCCCTGGAAGCCCGTCTGGCCGAAGCCGGCATTCCACTGGCTTTTCCGCGTCAGGCGAATGCCGTCTTCATCCACCTGACCGAAACCGAAACCAACGCCCTCCGTCAGCGCGGTTGGCCCTTCTATGTCAGCGATTGTCACGGCGCGGCCCGCTTCATGTGCGGATGGGACACTACGCAGGAACGTATCGAAGCCCTCGCGACCGATATCATGGCCTGCCGTGCCGCGTGAACGGCAAACCTATCGATGAATGAACCCAGTATTACTGCCCTTACGACGGGGGCAACAGCGGTGCGTCAGCCCGGAGGACGCTGGAAGTTTCGCATATACCACTCCTGAAACCTGGCATTCAGCTTTCGAAACAGCCAGATATTGAAGCCCACGAGGACCGCGACTTCCATCCAGGCGGTAATCATCTGCGAGGTGTGGCGGTTGAGATCAAACGCCTCCTGTAAGGCATGCTCGAACAGCAGGATCAGCCAGCTCTTGGCAAAGTGCAGCAGGTTGAAGACCACCAGGATGACCACGTCCGGAAACAGGATCAACAGCGCGATACTCAGCAGGAGAGCGAGGCGTTTTTGATCGAGACGGAATTTGCCGAGCCAGTCACGCGCCAACAAGGGCACTTGATTCAATCGCATGTTGAACATAACTCCTTCACGTCGATAGCAAGGATCGCTGTCGCTACACCCCGCACCCTCCAGTATCGCCAGGCTGGAGGGATATACGGGTCCAGTTACGTCGATGGTAGGGCGCCGCGAGCAAGCTTTCCAATAGATTAACTGAATGGTTTGGTTTGATAATTCATATTCGAGATTGACGCTTTGCAACTCGCCACGGCACCACAGGGCAAGCGCATCAGACAACAGCTTGACCTCTGGCGGATTGAGCAAAACGGCCGCACGAATCAGCCCAACACCTGGCTATCGCGGTATCCGCTGACCGCGGCATACCCCTCACTCATCTTGTGGTAGCACACAGGTTTGCGCCGTCGTGGACTTCAGCCTCTAAAATACGCCGGCTCCCAACCGGTGGCCCTCGTCAACAACGGTAATTGCCCCTATTGACCCAGGAGAAATCGCGCTGGCAAACGCCTGTTCGATCGGGCACATGTTCCGATGAACACCGACTGTTCCCGCTAATGATGCAAGCGGCCCCGTGTATATCCGGGTAACATTCTGTTATCGAAGGAGGAACTCCGCTATCCTGTTCAAACGGAAAAGCGGTCAGACACAATCCGTTCGTGAACTAACGTACCTGACCGCTTTGCGTTTGGAGGTTTCGCGTCGCGCCCAATGAGCCCTATGGTGCGCTTCACATCGTGAGCCTTCAGTCCCCCCCAGCGAGGGGGATCAGGAGGGGGGAGTCGTTGGGCGCCAGCTTATCCCTCGCGCCCAACCCCTTCCCCCGCTGGTAGGGGGAAAGAAAGGTTACTTCGCAGTCAGTATCATTTATCAGAGGAGCCACAATGAATAGTGATCTTGCCCAGCATTCACAGACACCTAGCTAAGAGAGTAATCTTTCAGCATGAGGAGTCCCATGAAAAGCTACGAGCAAGAAACCAAGCCCCAACGTAACAAATACTCACCCCAGTTCAA
>Ga0172373_10012252_pt1 | contig 10081 bp, 5 predicted proteins | sample Lak10m_2_FD_114546 | JGI IMG/M metagenome (GOLD analysis project Ga0172373, IMG submission 114546) | Freshwater microbial communities from Kabuno Bay, South-Kivu, Congo - kab_092012_10m | ecosystem: Environmental > Aquatic > Freshwater > Lake | place: Democratic Republic of the Congo: South-Kivu...
CCACCGCCAGATCCGCTACGAGGTGCTGGACGTCAACCGCGATGCCGCCGCCCGCCTGGAAATGCACGACCTCACCGGCCAGTCGAAGGCCCCGTCCATCGACGTCGATGGTCACATCCTCGCCGACTTCGGGGCCGATGAACTGGAGCACTGGTGGAAGCAGATGGCGTTTGGTCAGTAACCTCGCGTCCGTTTCCCAGGCTCGGGCACGCAGGCATCCGCCAAAAAATGACGTGAAGATCCCCGGATCCCGCGGCATCAGTGGTATCAGTCAATTTCACACCGCATGAGCCATCACGCACCGAACCATGATCATCTCGCGCTCACACGCCGCGGGTTCCTCGAACAGTGCGGCATGGGCATGGGAACCCTTGGGCTCACCGCCTTGATGGGTTCGCTCGGTGAGGTGGCACCGCGCCTCCGGGCCGCCAACGCGGTTCCCTCGGGCGGGTTCACCAAACCCCTGACTCCGCGCCAACCGCAGTTCCCCGGCCGCGCCAAGCGCGTCATCCACATCTTCGCCAACGGCGGCCCGTCCCACGTCGATACCTTCGATCCCAAGCCGTCCCTCACCCAATGGCATGGGAAGGAAATCCCCATCCGCCACCAGACCGAACGTCGCACCGGCTCAGCCTTTCGCTCGCCCTTCGCCTTCCGTCCGTACGGACAATCCGGCATCCCCGTCTCCGACCTCTTTCCCCACGTCGCCCAGCACGTCGACGACCTGTGCGTGATCCGGTCGATGAAGGCGGATGTTCCGAACCACGAACCGTCCCTGTTGCTGATGAACTGCGGCGAGGCACGTCAGGTCCGCCCTTCCTTCGGATCCTGGGTGACCTACGGACTCGGCTCCGAGAACCAGAACATGCCCGGCTTCGTGGTCATGTGCCCCGGCGGATATCCCATCCAGGAATCCCAGAACTGGCAGTCCGCCTTCCTCCCCGGCGTCTATCAGGGCACCTACATCAACACCGAGCACACGAAGATCGAGCGTCTGATCGAGAACATCACCAACCAGTACCACTCCCTGCCCGAACAGCGCGCCCAGCTCGACCTCCTCGCCCAACTCAACGAACGCCACCAACGGGCCCGCGCTGCCGATTCCCAACTCGAGGCCCGCATCCAGTCCTTCGAGCTCGCCTATCGGATGCAACTCGACGCCGCCGACGCCTTCGACATCGGCCGCGAACCTGAGCACATCCGAAAGATGTACGGCGATGGCACCCAGGGACGCCAGATGCTCATCGCCCGGCGCCTCATCGAACGAGGCGTGCGCTTCGTCCAGGTCTGGCATGGTTCCGGCCAACCCTGGGACAACCACGACGACATCGAGGTCAACCATCGCAAGCTCGCCCAGGAATGCGACCAGCCCATCGGTGCGCTGCTGTCGGATCTCAAGCAGCGCGGCATGCTCGAGGACACCCTCGTCATCTGGGGCGGCGAGTTCGGCCGCACGCCGACCGTGGAACTCCCCACCCCGGGTGCCAACGCCGGCAAGTCCAACGGACGCGACCACAACAATCACGGTTTCACCATGTGGCTCGCCGGCGGCGGCGTCCGCGGCGGCACCGTGTATGGCGCCACCGACGAATTCGGCTTCGCCGCCACCGAGAACATCGTCCACGTCCACGACCTGCACGCCACCCTCATGGCCCTGCTCGGCTTCGACCACGAGAAGTTCACCTTCCACCACGCCGGCCGCGATTACCGCCTCACCGACATCCACGGAAAAATCGTCCGCGAACTCATGGCCTAGCCTCAAAGCAGGCGTGCTGCGAAGCCGTGGCCCAGGCCCGGAGCGGGGACACCCCCACCGCCTCGCCCCACTTCGCGTCTTCGCGTCTCCCAATGAACTGAGGACCCGTTCGTTGAGCCCGAGCCACGAAGCTGAAGGCCGGGTGCCCTCACCCGGCGCAGCATTGAACACTTTAGACGAGCAGCGGACCGCCAGTTCATTTCCGCCCCCCTCAGTAGGGGTTCGGTTCTTTGCGTGAGACCCTTTGGCCCCTATCACGGTAGGATGGCCGCAAGAATCACAGAAGGACGCAAAGGGAGGCTGTTCCCATGCGAGGAAACCGCCTTCCTCCACCGCGCACACACGCGACGGACACCCTCTCGCGAGTGCCATGGAACGTGCTGCCTTCATCCCAAAGGCCTCCGGACAGAATCCCAACCCCCGACAGGACTGAACCGCGCCGAAAGAATGCCGAACGAGCCCATTTCGTGGCACCACCTCGGAAATCAGCCTCAAATGTCAATTCTACGGGACTGACCCCATTGCCTCCACCAACGACACGAAACCGACCCACCAACCCTGTGCCCCAGGCCCGGAGGGCCGAAAGACAGTAGCCCACGGCGTGAGCCGTGGGTGCACTTGGGTTATGGGAGCCCAGCCCCAGCGGGGCGACAGAACCCGCTCCTCCCGGACTCTTTCGCCCCGCTGGGGCTGGGATCTCCTTCGCGCTCCAACCCACGGCTCACGCCGTGGGCTATCGTCTGTCGGTGCTCCGCACCTGTCGAACATCGGCCTGGAGACTCGCTCGCCGCTCCCGGGCACCCCTTCCGAGGAGACAATGGGTCACAGCTTGATATTAGCCATTTGGCCCCCAAACGCCCGCCGGCGATGAATGTGTATTTCATAGCCACGCAGTCATTGCCTATTCCGTTGATCCGTCAGATTCTCCAAACACTGACCACCCACGTATCGTCATTATGCGACTCGTCTATCCAAGCAATCCGTTGCGGCCTCGTGAGCCTGACGAGCTGTATGCCGAGGAATATTCCGCGGCCCTTGAATCAGGCCTCGAAGCCTCTGTGTTTTCCTACGAGGAATTGACGGTCGGGTCATTCCGCCCTCGGCCCACTTTGGCACCCGACGACACGGTGCTTTATCGAGGTTGGATGCTGACGCCTGAGCAGTTCGGCCAACTCTGGACCGAGGTTCAGCACTTGGGGGCACGCATGCTCACATCACCGGAGCAGTACGCATTATGCCACCACCTGCCACGATGGTACCCCGCCTTGGCGGAGTTCACCCCGGAGACCCGATTCTTCGCCGAGACGGACGACGTGGCCGCACAACTCAAGGCCCTCGGTTGGACTGGTTGCTTCCTCAAGGACTACGTCAAGTCGCTGACAACCTCGAGCGGCTCGTTCGTTCACGACCTGTCACGGATTCCCGAGGTCCTGGCACAGATGAAGAAGCACCGGGGCAAGATTGAGGGCGGCATTTGCGCCCGTCGGATTGAGGACTTCGACCCGGACACCGAGGATCGGTACTTTGTAGTTCGTGGGAAACCGCATGGCAGATCGGGAATGGTGCCGGAGGTTGTGGAGGTTGCTGCCCGGCGCATAGACAGCCCGTTCTTCAGCGTCGATACGATCCGCCGTCGAGACGGCACCACGCGGATCGTTGAGTTGGGCGATGGTCAGGTGTCCGACCGCAAGCAGTGGACGGCGCAGCAACTGCTGAGTTTGTACCGTGTATCGCCGGATTGACCGCCACGTCCAATGAAGACCCACATCGATCGAAGAACCTTTCTTGTCGGAGCAACCTGGCTCCCCGTTCTGGCCGCAGATGCAGGTGAATCACCTCCATTGAGCCCGTCTGGAACTTTCCCGGACCACGGCATGGTGCCTGATGAGGCGACAGCACTCGCTATTGCGAGGGCCGTCGCTACCGCGCACGACTCTCCCTGGTCGTTCACATCCATCGCTGCAACGGCTTCATCAGCTACCTCGACAGAAGCATGTAATCCGTGAATGGGCCACAATGAGAACGCCCCTTGTGGAGTCCATCCTCAACTTGAGAGGAGATCATCTTGTTCCCGAGGAGGTGAGCACAGCCCTGGGGCTCGTGCCGACAGAGGCATGGAGAAAGGGCGATCCAGACCGTGCTGGCGAACGTTATCCACGTATGAAGACAGGTTGCTGGAGACTTCATTCCGCGGAATCCCAGAACCCGGTCCAAGACCACGCTGAACATCTTCTGAGCAAGATCCGCCACCTCGATCCCGGCGCCCTGAAGCGGCTCCATATCGACTCTGGAAATCTCTTCGTCATGATTTCGCTGGGTCCCTCTTTGGAGCCTTCACCGACATACAAATGGGAGATTCGCGAAGACTTGGTCGAGGAAATGGCTCGCCTTGGATTCGAGATCAGCTGTGTCGTCCTTTTCTTCACACCGGACCCACCTGATTTCGATGCGCTGCCCGTCATGACAGTTAGGGTGTCCGTAGCCCTCCTTGGACCAGGTCTCGATCCCGATGAGGTCTCGACCATGACTCAGATCACACCGAGTCGGATCTGGAGAAGCGGCGAACTGCCCAGCGGTACGTCCGGAGGCTTCGCCCAAACGGATGGCGGATGGATGCTGGACGCCTGCGCCAACTCCACGCAGATCCGCAGATACATCCCGTCGGAGCATATCCAAGGCCTTCTGGATCGGTTCCGCTCCATCCGACGATTCCCACTCGAATTCCTGAAGGCGACCTCTGCAAAACTGCACTTCGAAACCATCGCCGAGGCGCTCCCCGGCAGTTCCAGCTCCCTCGAGTGGGAGATTGAGCCGCAGCAATTGCGCGAACTGGCGAGGCTGCGCCTCGGCATCAGCGGTGTTCTTGCCTGCGTTCTTCCGACGGGCATCGGAGGACAGCTTATCCCCTGACCGTACTTCCACCTGAAAGCAACGATTGGTGGATCCAATGATTTCAAGATTCCACAGATGGACGGGGCAGGAATGGAGTCCTCTCATCCTTTCCGCCCCCTGCATCCTGTCTCCTCAGAACCGGGTTCCCAGTCGGCGGCCACGGTGCTAGTCTGCCATCCATGCGCCGCCTCCTTGCCGTCCTGCTGACATGCTGGATGGCCATGGCTTGCCGAGGGGTGGCCGCGGTGCTGGTGAGCGTCGGTGAAGTCTGGCAGTTCACCAATTCGACGTCGCTCTCCCCCGGCACGCCCTGGACCACCGCCGGATTCGATGCGTCGCAGTGGGCCTCCGGTCCGTCCGGGTTCGGCACCGTGACTTACGGCGAACAGACCTCCCTGCAATCCTTCATCGGCGATTGGCGCCATGTGGTCTTCCGCAAGGAATTCGTCCTGCCCGACACCAACGGCCTGGGCGCTGTCCTCCTGCGCATCGATTACCGCGACGGTTTCGTCGCGTATCTCAACGGCAGGGAAGTGGCACGTCGGAACCTGCCCCAACCGCCCGAAGCACCGGTTCCCCTCGATGCCATTCCAAGATCACGGCTTTCCGGGAACCCCGAGGACATCCGGATCGGGACCGTGGCCGACCTCCTGGTTCGGGGCACCAACGTCCTCGCCATCCAGACGCACTCCGACCAGACCTTCGAACGGCCGATCCTCGTCCCCGAACTGGTGACGGACTTCTCGCGGAATCCGTACCTCCAGATCCGCGGCTCGAACACGATGACCATCCTCTGGCGAACCATCGACATCCAGCCGGGCCGCCTCTATTTCGGCGCCGCGACGAACCCTCCACTGGCCTTCGAGTTCGCCGCGTCCACGAACCTCTGGAAGACCCTCCCCAACCTCATCCCGGGCCAGCGCTACCATTACTCCGTGGCCACGGTGGCCCCGAATGGCACCGAGATCCGCACCCCCGTCCAGTCCTTCAAGGCGCTGCCGGACCGCGGGCCGGTCGAGTTCGCCGTGCTGGGTGATTCGGGAGCGGGCACGGCAGGGCAATTCAACGTGGCCCGCACGCTCAACGAGCGTCCTGTCGATGTCGTCCTCCACGCAGGGGACATCATCTACCCATATTTCACGGAGGCGCTTTCGGACACCCGGCTGCTGAGCGTCTACCGCGACCAGATGGCCACGACGCCCTTCGCGTTCGCCTGGGGCAACCACGACCTGACCGGCGGTACGCGTGCCCTCCGCAACGTCATGTACCCGCCGCCCAACGGAACCCCGGAGGAAACCCACACCGCCGAAGGCACCACTTCGGCGTCGTACTACTCCTTCGACGTCGGCGAGGTCCACGTGGCGGTCGTCTTCCAACCCGTCCTCAGCCAGTACACCCTCCGGACCAACTCCGCCCAATATCTCTGGCTCGACGATGATCTCGCCCGCACGACGAAGCCGTGGAAGATCCTCATGGCGCACCATCCCATCGCCACGTCGGGCGGCCACCGTTTCAGCGATTACAACGCGAACGGCATGCCCGACTGGGCGGAGTTCGCCGCCGTCCTCCAACCGCTGGCCCGGAAACACGGCGTCCAGCTCTACATTTCCGGCCACGACCACGTCTTCGAGCGCTTCCTCCCCGTCGACGGTCTTCATGCCTTCATCACGGGTGGCGGAGGCACGCCGCTGTATTACCTGCTGGGTTATGACGCCATCTCCGCCCAACTCTACATCACCCATCACTTCGCCCGACTCTCCGCCGACCAGCACACCCTGCGCGTCGAGGCGGTGCTTCCCGGCGGTGCGGTCTTCGAACGTTTCCTGATCCAACGGACACCGCCCGCTGCCGGCCCACATCCGGCGGGTTGGCTGACCCCGGTCATCGAATCCCCGGGTGCGAACAACGGTGACGGCAACATCACACGCCAGACCTTCGACCTCGCCGCCGCTCCGGAAATCCGCCCCCTCACCGGACTCGCTGCCAACCTCGGCACCATTCACGTCGCCCTCGACAAGACCAACCTCTACCTCGGCCTCGCCAGCGTTCTGGTGCCGGCCGACACCGACGTCTGCCTCTTCCTGGAAACACCCGGCCTCGCCGGCGTGGCTTCCCTCGCCGGCCTCGGAAACGGCATCCCGGATGCGAACGGCGAAGGCGTTGATGCCCTCGACGGCATGGAGAACCTCGCCTTCGGCGACTTCCGTCCCTCCATCGCAGTCGTCGTCGGCGATGAATTCGCCGACGGCACGCAGCGCGGTTTCCGCCGTCCCGGGCATCTTTCCGGGCTTGGGCAAGGTGCGTTCCTTCTCGCACCCGGGCTTCCCGAAATCCCGGGGGCGCGGCTCCAGCAGTTCAATCGTTCACCGCAGGACAACGCCGCCCCGCCCGAGCAGAACGCCGACTTCATCGAGATCGCCATTCCCCGGGCATACCTGGGAAACCTCGCCGGCAACACCCTCCGACTAGGCATCGTCGCCGCTGGCCCACCCGACCCAATCCGCCAGACACGCCGACTGGACACCGCCTTCCTCGGCTCGCGTTTCACCAGCGACGGCTTTGGTCCCGCCGTTCTCGAAGGCGTGACCCTCCAGTTTCCCGCCGATCCCGACCCCGACAACGACGGGCTCACCGACGCCCAGGAATCCGCCCTGGGCACCAATCCGCGCGTCGCCGACACCGACGGAGACGGCCTTCCGGACGGATGGGAAGTCACCCATCAATTGGATCCGCTGGGCACCGAGGGACCGGACGGCGCTGACGGCGACCCCGACACGGATGGGTTCGCAAACGAGACCGAATTCATGGTGGGCACTTCACCGCAGGATCCATTGCGGCCGACACTCACGTTGAGAAGCCGTCGCCAGGCGGGCGGACGCGTGATGCTCCAATGGCCGGCCCTCCGCGGCTCCATGGACCTGCAACGCGCGCCCACACCTTCGGGGCCCTGGGTCAGTCTTCCTGGCTTCCCGCGCAAACGGACGGCGGCGGTCGAGGAAGTGGAGATCACCGCAACCGAGGAAACCGGCTTCTTCAGGGTACGCAGCCTGTAGCCGGGTCAGTTCACCGACGGGAGCCCAAGTCGCTTGGCGACCTCCTCCGCCAGCACCTCGTACGCGGCCGCGCCGGCGCTGTACCGGTCGTAGTGGATGATGGGTTTTCCGAAGCTGGGCGCCTCGGCCAACCGCGTTGTCCGGGGAATCACTGTTTCAAAAACCTGTTCGCCGAAGTGCTGCCGCACCTCGCCGACGACGGATTGCGCGAGCTTCGTCCGCGCATCGAACATCGTCATCACCACGCCCAGGATCCGCAGGCCCGCGTTGATCCCGCCATCCCGCACCTGGCTGAGGATCCGCGTCACCGTCGCGATGCCCTCCAGCGCGTAATACTCGCATTGCAGGGGAATGATCAGCGAGTCCGACGACGCATAGGCATTGAGCGTCAGCAACCCCAGCGCGGGCGGACAGTCCAACAGGATCACATCAAAACGCCCCGACTCGCGCAGCGGCGCAAAGCACTGGCGCAGGCGCAGGAGGTTGTCCTCGGCACGGGCCAGTTCGATCTCCGCCCCGCACAGGTCCACCTCGCTGGGAATCACCTCCAACCGTGGGAAGGCCGTGGACTTGACGCGTTCCAGAAGTCCGCCCTCGCCCAGGAGGGGCCGGTACACGGAGCCGCCCTCGACCTTCTCCAATCCCACGCCCGAGGTGGCGTTGGCTTGGGAATCCAGGTCGACGAGCAGGACCCGATGGCCCATCGCGGCCAGACAGGCCGCCAGGTTGACGGTGGTGGTGGTCTTGCCGACTCCGCCCTTCTGATTGGCGACGGCGATCACATGCGCAGGCACGGCAACATCAAGCGCGAGCCCACGCCTCACTGGCAACCATGAATCCTTTCAAACCCGCTTCCGGACCGGATCCACGGTTGAACCCCACACCACCGTCGGGTATTCCAAAGGCCACCTCATGGGCGAAATCCTCGTGATCGGCCACCGGAATCCGGACACAGACGCGATCTGCTCCGCGATTGGCTACGCTGAATTCAAACGAAGGACGGGCATGCGCAACGCCGTCGCGGCACGTTGCGGAGATACCAACGACCGCATCGACTTTGTCCTGCGCACCTTTGGTGTGCCCGCACCGAAATTCGTCGCTGACGTCTCGCCCAAGATCCAGGACGTGATGCGGTCCAATGTCTTCTCGGTGCCTCCCCGCACCCCGTTGATGGAGGCCCTCGCGCTGATGGACGAACGCAACATCCGCGTCCTCCCCGTCCTCGATACCGAGCGCCGCTGCATGGGACTCCTGTCGGTTTTCAAGGCCAGCAAGTTCTTCTTCCCCTCCCATACCCGCATCTTCGACAGCCGTCGCGTCGTCGCCTCCGTCCGTTCCCTGACCCGCACCCTCCAGGGCAAGATGCTCTGCGCGTTCGAGCCGGACACGGACAACGACCTCGTGCTGATGATCGGCGCGATGAAGGCCGCCTCCTTCGCGTCCCGGTTGCCGAAGTACGCACCCGAAAAGCTCCTCGTCGTCGTCGGCGATCGCGAGGACATCCAACTCGCCGCCATCGAGGCCCGCGCCCGCTGCGTCATCATTACCGGCGGTTACCCGGTGTCGGACCAGATCCGCGAACTGGCGCAGACCCACGAGGTCAGCCTCATCCTCTCGCCGCACGATACCACGACCACCGCGATGCTTTGCCGCTCCGCCATCGCCGTCGAGAATCTCCTGCGCTCGGATTACCTCGCCTTCCGGCCGGATGAGAATCTCGCCGCCGCCCAACGCCTCGCAGCCGCCTCGCAGTTCCAGGCCTTCCCTGTGATCGACGACGAACAACGTGTCGTCGGCATCGTTTCCAAGTCCGACTTCCTCCGGAAGGTCGAGCGGCAGCTGATCCTGGTTGACCACAACGAACTGTCCCAGGCTGTCGCGGGAGCCGAACAGGTCGAGATCATCGAGATCATCGACCATCACCGCCTGGGCTCCTTCAGCACCCAGCAGCCGATCCTCTTCCGCAACGAACCCGTCGGCTCCACGAGCACCATCGTGGCCGATCAATACCTCACGCTCGGCGTCGAACTGCCGCCCAGCATCGCCGGGTGCCTGCTTGCCGGCCTCGTTTCCGACACGCTCAACCTGACGTCACCCACGACGACCAAGCGCGACGCCGAAATCCTCGGAATCCTGGAGAAGCTGGCCGGCGTCAACGCCCGCGAGTTCATCGACAAGCTCTTCAGCTCCGGCTCTGTCCTGACCTCCAAACCCGCCGCCCAGGCCATCACCACGGACTGCAAGGAATACTCGGAAGGCGCCACGAACTTCTCGGTCGCCCAGATCGAGGAGCTCGGTTTCGAGCAGTTCTGGAAACGCAAGCACGAGGTCATCCAGGCACTGGACGACTACTGCCGCTCCCGCAACTACTTCTTCTCCG
>Ga0172373_10012253_pt1 | contig 10081 bp, 8 predicted proteins | sample Lak10m_2_FD_114546 | JGI IMG/M metagenome (GOLD analysis project Ga0172373, IMG submission 114546) | Freshwater microbial communities from Kabuno Bay, South-Kivu, Congo - kab_092012_10m | ecosystem: Environmental > Aquatic > Freshwater > Lake | place: Democratic Republic of the Congo: South-Kivu...
CCCACATAGGCATTCGGGTCATGGCGCAGGAAATCCCGAATTTTCAGCCATTCATCGTTGGTTAGTCTCACGTCGGTCATGGGCTAACCCTAACCGATTTTCGCCAAATGTCAACAGAACCTAATAATTACCAGTTCACTCTAGCACTGACCAGTGGGTGCGTCAATGCACCCTTATCGCATTTTGAGCATTCAGAACGAAAAGAAGTTCTCACCGTCGCTTCACCTGATTACGGCACACTTGCCGCTATAATGCGCTTGTGAAAGCGTGAACAAAGGGATGTCGGGAATGTGGCGATGGATTGCGTTGGGACTAGCCGCGATTGTGGTGATCGTATTCGGATTCAGCCTGATCGACTCCAGCGGGGGCGGCGGCACGGTGGGGGCGCAGGCGCAATTGATGGGCGGCGCGCCGGATAGCAGCGGCTTTGCCCGTGCGATTGATCCCCGCGAATGGCAGTTCCCGCAGGATTTCGGCGCACATCCCGAATTTCAGACCGAGTGGTGGTACTACACCGGGAATGTGGACACGACGGATGGACGGCATTTTGGCTACCAGTTCACGCTGTTCCGCCGCGCTGTGCTGCCCGACGCGCCACAGAGCAAATCCGAATGGCGCACCGACCAGTTGTACATGGCGCACTTCGCGGTTAGCGACATCGCAGGCGGACAGTATTACCATCAGCAGCGATTCAGCCGGGGCGGGGCGGGGCTGGCCGGGGCAGAAGCCGAGCCGCGCTATCACATCTGGTTGGAAGATTGGGATGTTCTCGCCCTTGATGAGTCTGCAACCCGAACCACAATTCGCGCCGATGGGGGCGATTTCGCCATCGAACTCGCGCTGGAACAAACCAAAGCGCCCGCCCTTCAGGGACAGAACGGACTAAGCCCCAAAAGTGCCGAGGCCGGCAACGCCAGTTATTACTACTCGCTCAGTCGGTTGCTCACCAGTGGCACGATCCGCGTGGGCGACCAGACCTATACCGTCACTGGTGCCACATGGAAAGATCACGAATTCAGCACCAGCGCCCTCGGCACGAACGCGCAGGGGTGGGACTGGTTCGGCTTGCAGTTAGACGACCACCGCGAACTCATGTTGGGGCAAATCCGCCTGACAGACGGTGATCGTGAACCGGCTTTCGGCGGCTTGCTGGTGAACCCGGACGGCAGCACGCGCTATCTACCGGGCAAAGCCTTCACGCTGAATGTGCTGGATACGTGGCAAAGCCCGCACACTGGCGCGACCTACCCCGCCGGTTGGACGATACAGGTGGATGTGGGCGAAGCCGCCCCGCTGCAACTGACCGTTCGCCCGTTGCTGGCTGACCAGGAGTTGCAGGGCAGCGGCGGCGTGGATTACTGGGAAGGGGCGGTGCGCATCGAAGGGGATGCCACCGGCTATGGCTATGCCGAACTCACGGGCTATGCACAGGCCATGACCGGACGCTTCTAATCTGCCAGAATGGCGTTGGCAAAAACCTGCCGCAGCGGGAGCAGCAGATGAAACGTGCTACCCACGCCCGGTTGACTTTCGACGGTGATCTGCCCGCCGTGCATTTCGATGATCTTGCGCGAAATCGTCAGCCCAACGCCTGCCCCGCCCGTCTTGACCGGGCGGGCGCTGTCGCTCCGGTAGAAATGGTCAAAAATATGTGGAAGGTCTTTGGCGTGAATGCCAATCCCGTTGTCCTGAATATCCACCCGCGCTAGGCCATCCGCAACGCTCACCCGCACCTGAATCTGCCCCTCATCGGACGTATACTGCACCGCATTCATCAGCACGCCCTGAATAGCCCGCGAAAGCTGCGTGGCATTCCCCTGCACCGTCACCGATTCGGGTTCAGCCGAAAATTCAATGGCTTTGTGGCCCATGCTGTCCGAGGCTTTCACCTCGTCCACAAGGTTACGGGCAATTTCAGCCAAGTTAGCCGGTTGCATCTGAAAGGCAGCATTCTCGCTGTCCAGATACGAGATATTCAGCATATCATCCACCATCCGCGACAAATGCTGCGTCTGGGTGTCAATCATCTTCAAATACCCTATCACCTTCTCTGGCACATCCACGTTTTCCAGCTTGCGGCGCGCCAGATAACTGCTGGTGCTGATGATGCTAAGGGGGGTACGCAAATCATGAGACACATCGCTCACAAACTGGCGCAGCACTTCCACACGGGTATTCTGCTTGAGTAGTTCCAGATGTTCCTGCTCATAGCGGCGGCGCTGAGTTACATCGCGCAAAATGCTCTGCACATACAGCAGGGAACCATCCAGCGCCCGAATCAATGACAATTTAATCTCGGTATAACAGTCCGTGCCATCTTTACGGCGCAGCAGGCGCGTATACGTGGGAATATCCTTACCCGCCAGCAGGTCATCCCATCTTGTCACAGCGGGAATAGTATCCATCTCGGAAAAGAACTGGGTGGCACTTCGTCCGATCAATTCTTCGCGGCGATAACCAAATTGGAGAAGCCCCAGATCGTTAATCGCCACGATGCGCGTGTCCAGATCGAGTATCAAGATCGCATCGCCGGATTGCTCGAACAAAGAACGGTAACGCCGTTCACCCTCGGCAGCAGATTGCTCGGCACGAATCCAGTCGGTAATATCAATACACGAACCGATATACCCGATGAACGTTCCGTCCTCCAGAAAACGGGGGGAACCTTTCTCCAGCAACCAGCGGTACTCGCCGTCCTGTCGCTTCTGGCGATACGTCATCTGATACGGCTCGCGTTCGGTGAACGCGGAAATGAACGTCACCCAGTATTTCGGCTGCTCCTCCGGGTAAATCCCGTCCACCCGTTCGCTGCTAATCTCGTCATTCAAAGATCGTCCGGTGAATTGCAGCCAGCTCAAGTTGAAATAATCGTATTCCCGGTTGGCATTGGCTGTCCAGATCATGACCGGCGCGGTATCGGCCATCAAACGGAAACGGGATTCACTCTCGCGGAGGTACTGCGCTTGCTGACGCAGCCGGTTCAATTCGCGCTGACGTACCATCGCCGCCCCCAGCGACAGGATGACCGACAGCACGATCAGCAGCAGCATTAACAACCCGCTGGATACGGGCAGGAGGTGAATCGCAAAAGTGAGTACCAGAATGCCCACCACATCGGTGATCGTGACCCCTATCAGGATAGGGATATCCAGCACAAACCCGGACAGCATGGTTGTGATCGGGATAAACATCACCAACAAAATGAGCGCGGGGTTCTGCAACGCCAGCATCATACATGCGATGCGAGAAACCAGCAGACTCAGCACCGTCCCCACGCGATAAAAGCGCGTTCGGCTGAAGCAATAGCCCACGAACAGCACGAGTTGTACCGCTGGCGCGACCTGACGGATTTCCCCCATCTGCGAGGGGAACAGAACGCCCAGACCGATCAGGAACATCCCGATGGTTAAAAACAGCAGCAGCGCAGCCGCAAGCGCATAAGCGAGGCGGCGATCACGCGGGTTGGTCAGCGATTGCGAGGGTTCAGTGAGGGATCGCCAGAGTTGTCGCAGCCTGCGCAGCGGCATTGTGTCTACCATAGATACGAGTTTGGTCAGCAAACGAACCTAATCCTAAAATTTCCAGTAACAGAATAGTAGAAACACAAACAGTACCTTCGCGTTCTATGAATTTAGCATACTATCGAAGAAAATGAGCCTATCGTTTTTGGTATACCGGAGGAATTGTCGTATGAGAAAATATTGGTGGTGGGCTTTACTGGTATTGTGCTTCCCCGCTGCGCTGACGCTGGCACAAGCGCCCGACCCAATTAACGCGGCGCTGCGCGACCTGAGCGCCCGCGCAGGCAAAAACATCACCGTGAACGATCTGGACAACTGGAGTTACGAGCAGGCATTGTTCGATGACGCCTCGCTAGGCTGCCCGCAACCGGGCATGATTTACGCACAGGTCAAAACCAGCGGGTTCAAGTTCACGATCACGTATGCGGGCACTGATTTCGACTACCGCGTATCCAACGATCAAACCATCGTGATCGCCTGCGGTTCCACCCTCGCGCCACCTGTCGTCCCGGTCTGCCCCCCACCGGGCGACGCGGCCTACTTGCAACCGCGCCTGACTATCGGCGCACAGGGGCGCGTGGAGAACAGCGGCTACCCGAATGTCGTGCGCGACCAACCCGGCACCAGCGGGCGCTATCTGGGCGAAATCCCCCCCAGCGCGTTGTTCACCGTACAGGCCGGGCCGCAGTGCAGCACGCTCGACAAAATCGTGTGGTGGCAGGTGAACTACAACAACACGCTCATCGGTTGGACGGCGGAAGGCAAGGATGGCGATTACTGGCTGGAGCCGCCGAACTTTGTACCCACGCCGACGGCAGCAGTCGGCACGCCCGCCCCGCTGAACGTCACCGTTGCCGGAACGGTGAGCAACCTCGGCAGTTATGGCGCACCGCTGGCGCTGCTGGAAGGTAGCCAGAAGATCGCCGTCGGCAGCCCTGCCGGAACGGTGGTGGTGGCTGACCTGCGGACGAACACCCGCCTGTACGAAACGCCGGGACAGGGCGGCGCAATCACCGCGCTGACCGCTGGTATGGATACCCGCGCCAGTGTGCAACTGCTGGCTTCGGGCGGCGCGGATGGCGTGCTGGTGCTGTGGGCGAATACGACAGGAACGTTCACGCAGCGGGCGCGGCTGGCCGCCCCCGGCGCAGTCGGCGCGATTGGCGTACTGGCCTTCAGCCCGGATGGGGGCCTGCTCGCCAGCAGCGCCGGCGATGGCATTGTGCGCTTGTGGGATACCACGAACGGGGCGCTGTTGAGCAGCCTGAGCGGGCATACTGCTCTCGTCACCAGCCTGAGCTTCAGCGCAGACGGGTCGGCGCTGGTCAGCCGCGACGCAGCAGGCTCCGCGCTAGTGTGGGGCATTCGCTAACAGATCGCATCAAAATCCCTGTCCCTTTTTCCCGCCCTATGTATGGGGCGGGGTTAGGGGTGGGGACTCTTTCAAGTTTGATGCCTGCGGGATCAATCCTTATTTCGGCTGACCTTCGGGCGAACTGGTGGCGGTTTCTTCCTCTAGCACATCGTCCTTATCTTCCCAGCTGATAATCCACACGCACAAACCGGCGACCAGAATAGTCGCCACGATCAGCGCGATCCACTGGGTCACAAGAAGCCCCACATCACGGGCTTCGATGACGAGCAGGACAATCATACCCAGCGACAGCACAATCCACGCCGCAAAGCGCGGGTGACGGGATGCCCATTTCAGCGGCGGGAGGTTGAGCAGAGCGTTCATGCAGACCCCTACAGACTACAGGCGGGATGATAGGTTCCATCATACCCGATGCGAGTCCAAAGTGAAAAGTGCCGACTGTGCCGCCGGGGACAGAATGGAACGCGAATCAAAACAGGGGGACTCGCGCCCCCCTGCCGTCATGTCTGCTCTAGCGATTATTCCTCGCGCACGACTTCGATCTTCACGCGGGCGACCAGTGCCGCAATCGCGCCCAATGCCGCCAGCCATGGAGCCGCCAGTGCCGCCACGCCGCCAATCACCGCGCCCACCGTCAGGGTCATGTTGACCAGTTCTTTGTCGTCGGCGCTGCGGATGATGACTTTGCGCACGTTGCCCTGATTAATCAGTTCCTGCACCTTGTCCACCAGCTGATTGCCGGCCACTTCCAGTTGTTCGCCAAATTCTTTGGCCTTGCCACCCACATGCTCCGTCACGGTTTCCTGTGCGTCGGGGGTCTTGTTCTCATCAGTCATGGCATCCTCCTCTATTGGATGGTGTGTGCGTACATTCTCTAATACGCACCAGCCCACCAAAAAGTTGCAAACCATATTGCGAACTTAGACCGTCACCGTGAAATGGCGCGGACGGTCAATCGCCCGCCCCCAAATAGGCCGCGAGGAACGGGGTCACATGCGCCGCGTAGCCCGCCGGATCGCTGTAGATTAATCCGGTGTGGGGCGCACTTTCCACCAGCCATAGTTGTTTGGGTTCGTTTGCCATTGTGTAGCGCGTGTCACATCATGCCAGTCAGTGATACCGGCATCAGCGGGGGTAGTGGTGTAGGCATAGCACGTCGGATGCACAAAGTCCCGCGCCTGCGAATGACATACCCACAGCGAAGCCCCACGCTCTCGCACAATGCGGAAACATCTCTCATTAGCGACTGCGGAGTGCAACGAGCAGACCTTCGTCAGCAAGCCGGAACGGGTGCGGATTCAATCGCCCGGTTTACGCCCAGTGGCTTGCCCAGTACGCCCTCGATGATCTTCAGCGCCGCGCCCACGCCGTCCTCGTCACGCAGTTGTTCGCCCAGCGCCGCCACCCGTGCCTGCATCGCGCTGTCGTGCAACGCATCATGCAACGCATTCGCCAGCGCCGTCACCGTCAGCTTGGCATGGGGTAGCGGCGCTGGTCCCACGCCCAGACGTTGCACCTGCGCTCCCCAAAACGGTTGATCGCCCGTGAAGGGGACAATCACATTGGGCTTACCCGCCCGCAGCCCCGCCCCCAGCGTCCCCGCCCCGCCGTGATGCACAATCGCCGCCATCTGCGGGAACAACCAGTCATGCGGCACATTCTCCAGCAGCAGCATGTCAGTCTCGCCAGAGGTCGGCACAGCCATACCACCCCAACCGGACACCAGTACCGCCCGTGTGCCGAGGCGATCCAACGCCTCCATCACAATCCGGGCTGTATGCGGCGAGTCGCGGTTTGCCATGCTGCCGAAACCCACATAAACCGGAGGCACGCCCTCGTTCAAGAACGCCGCAAGCGCAGGCGATGGCTTCCACTGCGCGGGCGTGGGCAGGAACCAGTAGCCCGTCACATGCACCGCAGCGCCCCACTCTGCCGGTCGAGGCAGTACCAACGGGCTAAAAGCATACAGAATCGGCGTTTGCTGCTGCCGGATCAGATCAAAAGGCGCACTATCCACCGGAGGCAACCCCAGCACGCGCCAGCGCCAATCGTTGATTCGTTCGCGCAGGAACGCCCATATCCACGAGTCGGCCATCTGGTACGAAGCGCGGTTGTACAAACGCCCGAACGGGAGCGACGGCATCCCCGGCGCGGGGAAATCACCTGTAGGGTTCAAATACGGTTGAAAGAGCGCCGCAATCGCCGGAATGCCGAGCTTTTCCGCTACATGAGGAACACTGAAAATAGCGGCGGGGTTAAAGATGAGCGCGTCCGCCCCTTCCGCGAGGCGCAGCGTTTCATCAAGCAGGGTTTGCACCTGCTCCCAGCGCACGCCGCGAGGGAACAAATCGGATTGCAACAGGTTTGGCACATCGGCCTGTACGGGGAGAAAACAAAGGCCGCTGCTTTCAATACACTTCTGGAACGAGGCTGCCGCGCCGATGGAAACAGTATAACCGGCGCGCCGAAGACCTAAACCGAGCGCAATGAACGGCTGCACGTCGCCGCGTGAGCCGAACGCCAACAAGTGGATGTTCATGGTGTGGCCCTCCGCAGATTCACCCTACTTTCATTAAACGCCTGCGGAGGCGCAGAAGCGAGTGACGAACATCCACTCTCTACAATGCCAGACATCATCCTTTTAGGGGCAGCACCAGTTCCTTATGGAAAGGCGTGATCGAAACCAGTGCGCCGTTGTCATCAATGATGAGTGCATCCTCGATGCGCACGCCCATCCCCTGTTCGGGGTAGTACAGGCCGGGTTCGATGGTGATGAAATTGCCCTTCTCGAAGATGTCTTTCTTCACCAGATGGCTGATCCAGGGGCGTTCGTGAATGTTCAAGCCCACGCCATGCCCCAGACTATGCACATACCCGTTGGTCGTGCCCGGTTTGCTGCGCGGCGTGGGATGGTCTTGCGCCTCGAAATAATCCAGCACCGCGTCTTGCATGGTGTGGGTCGGCTGTCCGGGTTCGGCATAGGTGTCCAGCGCCACCTGAAAAGCGGTCATCACCGTGTCATAGAGCGCCTGCACCGCCGGGGGCGCATGACCGATGCACCATGTCCGCGTCATATCATGATGGTAGCCGCCGCCCATCTGCCGGGGGAACAGGTCGAACACGATGGACTGCCCCACGCGCAGCGCCTCGGCATCGTTGCCCCGGCTGTGCGGCACGCCCGCGTCGCGTCCCTGCGCGAAGATCATGGCGGTATCTTCCAGATCGCGCTCCATAAGTTCGCGCCGCACAAACCGCTTGACCGCGCCAATCGTCAGCGGTTGCCCATTGGCGTTCACCACCGTATCCCCATCGGCGCGGTGGCTGCTGATGAAATCCCATGTGGCGGCCATCACCGCGTTGGTCTTGTCTGCCACCTCGCGGATGACGCGCAGTTCAGCCTCGTCTTTGGTCACGAATGCCTCATCGAACAACGTGCGCCCACTTTCACCCACAAATTCGTACTGCGGGTACTGCTGGCTAAGATCGCGCACCTGCTCGATGATGTTATGTAAGTTGCCCACGCCGTACACGCCCACTTTGCCGGAGGTCACGCCCAAGCGTTCCAGCAACCGCCCCCACAGCGCCCCTACCGCCCGCCCCTGTTCGCCTTCGGCCTGTTTGACCAGTTCCAGCCAATCGAAATCGTCATAGGTGTAAACGTGCAAGCCGCTGCGGGCAGCCTCGTCGCGCTCCATCGCGCTCACCAGCAGCACCGGATCAGCGCCGCGCCGTTTCAGCGCCCAACCGCCGTGCGTGTCCACGCCGTTCGCCAGATAGCGCCGCAGCGGGTTCTCGTACTCGCCGCCCGTGACGACAATCGCTTCCAGCCCCCGTGCTTGCATCAGTTGGTCAATATCGGAACGCATGAGTCATCTATCCTCTCGTGTGTGAGATGTTATCGCTATGCAATTTCCAAGAAGTGTAACTACCAATCTACCTGCGTACCCAGCCCGTGCTGTTCGGCGGCACGCAGCACCAGCGCAGCGGCGGCGGCATCCTGCGCGGCGAGGCCAACCGATTTGAAGAAGGTGATCTGGTCAGCGCGGGTTCGCCCCGGCTTATCGCCGTTGATGATCTCGCCCAACTCGGTCTGCACCGCTTCGGAGGCAATCGCACCACTTTTCAGCGCGTGAATGAGTTCGCCGGCTTCATTCATGATCGCCTCGCGGGAGTCCACCACGATCAGCGACCGCTGAAGCGTGAGTGTATCCACCTCGCGCATATCGGGGGTGAACGAACCGACGCCGTTGATGTGCGTCCCCGGTTTTAACACCGCGCCGCTGAACACCGGCTGCTGCGACGTGGTAGCGGCGCACACCACATCCGCCACACTCACCGCCGCGTCCGCCGAATCGCTCACCGCGATACGGGCAGAAGTGGTCTCTGCCATCTCTGCTGCAAACTGTTCCGCCGCAGCGCGGTTTATGTCATAGATCAAAATGCTTTCAATCGGGCGCACCGCGCACACCGCTTCGAGTTGTCTCCGCGCCTGCACGCCGCAACCGATGACCGCCAACGTCCGCGCCTCCGGTCTGGCGAGGACATCGGTGGCTGCGCCGGAAGCCGCGCCCGTGCGAATCGCGGTCAGTGCGCCGCCGTCCAGCACCGCAACGGGCTGCCCGGTTTCGGCATCCAGCACCGTGACCAGCGCGTGAATGCGCGGCAGTCCGCGTTCGGGGTTATGGGGATAGATGCTGACGACTTTGATCGCCAGCGCCCGCTGCGGCGCGAGATAGGCCGGCATCGTTAACACCAGCCCATCCTGCGCCGCGCTCAAATGACTGCGTAAGGGCATGGCGGCCTGCCCTGCGGAAACTGCCGCGTAAGCCGATTTGACCGCTTCGATTGCGGCGGGCATCGGCAGGGCGCGGATCACCTCCGCACGGGAAAGGACGCGCAGACTCGTCATTTACTGCACAACCGGAACGTTGTTGACATCGCCTTCCACGATTTCGACCCAACCGGAGGCGACCCAGCCCGTTGTGCCTTTCCAGACCACCTGATACCAGTCGCCGCCGCGTGTCTTGCCGATGACCGACATCACGCCGCCCCATGTCACGCGGCCAATCTGCGTCGAATTGACGTTCGGCTCGGAACGCAGGCGCAGCGTGGCCTGCGACATGGCGACGATGCCGCTGGCGGAGGCCGGATCGCCTTCCAGCACATAGCCGCTAATGACGGGCGC
>Ga0172373_10012254_pt1 | contig 10081 bp, 9 predicted proteins | sample Lak10m_2_FD_114546 | JGI IMG/M metagenome (GOLD analysis project Ga0172373, IMG submission 114546) | Freshwater microbial communities from Kabuno Bay, South-Kivu, Congo - kab_092012_10m | ecosystem: Environmental > Aquatic > Freshwater > Lake | place: Democratic Republic of the Congo: South-Kivu...
CATGTATATAAGATATATTATCTTCATGTTTATTTGATTTATCTATAGAATCCATAGATAATATACTATTATCATTGTTATTTGTTTGTTTTGTAGCATGTATATAAGATATATTATTTTCATATTTATTTGATTTATTTATAGAATCCATAGATAATATACTATTATCATTGTTATTAGGGTGTGCTTTAGCATCTATAGAAGATATATTATTTTCATGTTTATTTGATTTATTTATAGAATCCATAGATAATATACTATTATCATTGTTATTAGGTTGTGTTTTAGAATTTATGGAAGATATATTATTATAATTATTCTTTTCATGTTTATTTGATTGTATTCTAGAATCTATAGCAAATATATTATTATTATATTGTTGCCTTACAGAATCCATTGGATGTATATTATTAAAATTATTATTTTGTTGATTAATTGTATCCATGGAGGGTATATTATTAAAATTATTATTTTGATTAATAGTATCCATGGATAGTATATTATTATCAATATTTGATAAATTATCATTAAAATGATTCATAGTATTTATATTAAATAAATTATTATTATTAGATTGTTTTGAACCATCAATATAGGGTATGTTTTGTACATTCGTATCATTATTATTATTTAGTTGATTATTATTAGATTGGTTTAAAGAATCAATATATGGTATCATTTGTTCATTATTATTATTATTAGATTGTTTTGAACCATTAATAGAGGGTATGTTTTGTACATTCGTATTATTATTATTTAATTGATTATTATTAGATTGGTTTAAAGGATCAATATATGGTATCATTTGTTCATTTGTATCATTATTATTATTTAGTTGATTATTAACATTAATATTATTAAAATCATTATTATTAGATTGGTTTAAAGCATCAATATAGGGTAAATTATGTTCATTTATATCATTATTAATATTTAATTGATTTTGATTACTTGTATTTGAATTATTTTGATTATTAATTATATTATTATTATTATTATTTTTTATAATTCCATTATTTATAATTTTATTTAATTTTTTATTAAATTCATTATTAAAATTTACGATATGATCAATATTATATTGATCATTTATTAATAAATCATTAATAATATTAATAGGTTCATCAATTAATTTAGTATTTCTTATTTTATATATGCACATTAATATACATTTATTTACATGAGTTACAAGTTTAGATTTATTATTTTTTTCTACATTTAAAATGTATGTAATTAAACTAGTATAAATTTCTTCGTAATATTTATTATTATATAAAGTAATATTATTAAAATCTGTTTTTTCTATTTTTATTTCTGGATCTAAAGTATTATAAAAATATTTAGCATTAATAATAAATTTTAAAAATTCATTAATAATTAAATTTAATAAATAAGGTTCTTTAATAGTATTTCTACTATCATTTCTTGGTAATATATTTATTATAATATCACTTAATTTTTCATCAATTTGTGAATTATAATATTTATCATTATTTATAATATTATAAATAAATTCTAAATAAGTTATGGTATGTCTTTTAATAATTTTATTAGATTGTAATGATGTAGGATATATATTATTTCGTAGATTAATTAATTTTAAATTATCATTTGATTGTATTTTTTCATTAATTTTATTAACTAAATTTGGATATTCATTATTCCATTCATCTATTGTATATAATTTATTATTATAATAAATGGAATCTAATACTGTACAAAAATTATGAGCAAATAATTGTATTTCTATACCTTCTAATATTTCTTTATTATTATCAAAATGAGTTATATACATGTGATCAGAATTATTTTTGAATGTTGTCATATCATTCATAATAATATCAGAAATTATTGTACCGTAGAACATATTTTCATTATATTTATCGTCATCATAATTTATATTTATTAAAATTTGTTGATTTAATATAATCCATAATAATCTCATTAAATTAAATGCATCATATATATTATTTTCTAAATTTATTTCAGGAAGATTATAAATATCTTAATAATAATTATATAATTTCAAATACATATTCAATCTATATTTATTTCTTGAATTTATATTATCATGATGTTTATATAGATTGAGTACATTAATTGGTTTAGTTGTTTTATATATTATTAATCTTTTCATATCTAATTCTGAATTTACGCCATACCAATTCATAAACGATTCTGCAGAAAAGTACATAAATACAAATGATTTAGGTACATCAACTTGATTTATTATATCTTGTTTATGTTCTAATAGTTCAAATGGTATATCATTAACTAATACATTAGTTCCATGAACTAAATAGGTATTTGCAGGTATTTTAATAATACTACAATTTAATAATTTAGCTATTGAATCTAAATTTAATAATTCTTTTATATTAGAACTAAAAATATTTAATAAATCTTCATTTGTTAGTTTTAATTTATCATCCAATATAGATTGTGCATTAAAAATATTATCTATAGCATATCGATATCTGTTTAAAGTTTCATTTTGTGAATTAATATATTTTTTATTATTTACTCTAAAATCAAATAGTACAGGATAGTGATCAGAATAATTAACATATATAGTTTTATTTTCAACTATTGAAAAATCATATAAAAAATGAAGAGATACAAATACATAATCTAAATATACACCATGATACCCTGTAAATAGATTATAATTTTTACCATAAAAATCATGTGTAGATAAAAATAATTTTTTATTCATGTATTCTAATAAATATTCATGATGATTATTAAAATCACCAGCAATTATAATATTATATTTATGTGGAGGATATTTTAATACTAAACTATCTATAAAAGATTTAATTTGTTTAAAATTATTACTTTCTTTATTTCCAGATTGGTAATCAGGTGAAGGATGTATATTAAATATTAATAATTCTAAATTATTATTATTATTTGGAATATTTATTTTCATTCCAATAAATGGTCTTGGATCTAATTTAACATTTTTATTATTTATTTTTTGTGTAACATCATATTTAAATTTATAGTTATCATTTACATCAAATTTAGTCATGATTAAATTTCCTATAAAAATATCTAAAATTTCATCAGTACGACCATTATAAATTAAATTTTTATCTAATTTATTATCAGTAATATGATTATAATAATGTGGAAAATTATATAAATCAATTTCATTATTATTTAAAAATAATGGTGAATACTCTTGAAACATTAATATATCAGGTGATAATTTTTTACATAAATCGATAACATTTTTATCATTTCTAGAATCTATTGTGTCATTTATAATTTCAAACATATCTAAATCATTTTTTTTAAAATTCGCACAAGAATTTATAAAACTATGAACATTATAGGTTATTAATCTAAAAGTATTTTGTTTTTTAGGATAATCATATTTATTATCTACATTACAAAAATTATTAAGATGTTCAATTTCACCAGGTCTAGTATATTCTGCTAAATATAAACGTCCTGGATAACTTTTTATATAATTTATTTGATTTTTAACCTGCATAAAATCATATTTAGTATTATATTTTAAATTAAAATTTGAAATATGATTTTTTAATTTGGCATCATTCATAAAAAAAATATTATTATTTTTATTTTTATCACCATTATTAAAATAGATATCTCGAAATATATTTTGTTTATTCATAATATATTTAATTAGATTTTAATTATAAAAATAAATTATAAATTTTATAATTTATTTTTACAAATATCTTACTAATTATAATTGATGAGTTCTAAAAAATATGTATTTTCAGAAGAAGATTATTTATCAAATGACGGAATGTTAACATCTGTATGGGGTCCTCCAATGTGGCATATATTACATACATTAAGTTTTAATTATCCGGTTAATCCTACTAAAGAACAAAAAGAACATTATTTTAATTTTTATGATAATCTAAAAAATATATTGCCATGTAAATATTGTAGAATTAATTTATGTAATAATATAAAAAAATGCCATTAACAATGGAAGTTTTTAAATCACGTGATACATTAAGTTTATATATATATAATTTACATGAAACTGTAAATACAATGCTTGGTAAACAATCCGGATTAACTTTTGAAGATGTTCGTGAACGATATGAACATTTTAGATCACGTTGTTTAATAAATCCAAAAAAAAATATAGAAACTGGTTGTACAGAACCGTTATATGGTATAAAATCTAAATGTGTATTAAATATTGTACCTATAGATGGTAGAAAAAATTCATTTAAAATAGATCCATTATGTAAATTTAAAAGAAAAAATACTAAAAAATTATCAAAAAAAGTATCAAAAAAATAAGCTATTCTTTATAAATATTCAAGTTAGTGTTAATATTTTCAACTTCAGAATTTGTTAAATCATATTTAGCTGTAATATCATCATTTTCTTCTTCATGTTCAATAATGTTAGATTCTTCATTTATATTTTGTATTTCATCAATTTGTTTATCATTATTATTATTAATTAGAGGTTCTATATTATTTTTTTTTAAATTCATATTATTAGAATTTGTATTATTAGATTTTGTATTTAATTTAGATTTACATTTACATAAATAAAAATAACCAACAACTGCAATAATAACTACTAATACTATTATGATTGCAATTTTATGACCCATTATAAAATTATATATTTTAGTGTACAATGTAGTATTATTAGTTTCAATATTTTCACCGACTGTATTATCCATATAATAATATTAAGATTTTTTTTTAATTTTTAAACTAATATTTTATATTATAAAATCAATTTAAACAAATATTTTATTATGTTGATATGACTAGAAAAATATGTTTCATTAACACTGACACAAATGGATTACATAAAACAAATAATTATGTGTCTAAAAAAAATTTATATTGTTATGCTAGATTAGTTGTATTAAATTATGAAATAGGATATGTAGAAAATAATAAATATTATCAAGAAATAAAAAAAAAATTAATAGTTAAACCACATTGTATTAATATTTCAAATTCTACAGAATATCATGGTATTACTCAAGAATATGCTCTTAATAATGGGATTAATTGTGATAAAATTATTGAAGAATTTAAAAATGATATCAAAGATGTAAATGTATTAGTCAGTCATAATATTGATTTTCATTTAAAAACTTTATTAGCAGAAATTGTAAGATATAATATTCCATTTAGTTTAACATCATATATTATAATAGATACAATTAGTTTTTATCATAACTATGATTATCCAAAATTGAAAGATCTAGCTGTTAAATTAACAGTTAAAAATATAGATGATAAAGATAATTTAGAATTAATTAGAGATGTATTTTTTAAATTATATCATAAATTTGAAAAATCTATAAAAAAATAATACACCTATTTTTAAAAAAATTATTAAAAGAAGATACACGTATTTTTTCTCTATACTTATTACTTTTATTTTATATTTAATTAATTAAATGTACTATTATAATAAATTATCTATATATTCTAATCTTTAAGATTTTTACACCATAATTTTTATGAAAATTATGCTGAAATTTTTAATATTTTTCATAAAACGAATGTATTTAATTATTATCAAAAAATAAAATAATAATAAGTGTATGTAAATTAAATTAAATATTATTTAACGATAAATTTTATAAAATCATCATAAAATGTGTATTTAATTAAACATTATTTATCAAAACAAGTATTTTCTGACCATTTCATATTATATTTTTTACATTCATCTTCATCAAAAAAATCAATACATTCATTTATATTATTTCTACACGATCCTAATTTATTACTATTATTAATACAATAATTATTATTCCATCCATTTTCACCATCATAAAATAATTGTGTATTAGAATTAACATTATGTAATTCAATATTACATTCATCGCCGGAAAGTTTTGTAAAATTATATTTAAAATTACCACCATATAAATTTTTTTTATCTGGTAAATATAATTTTTTTACCAAACAACATTCTTGAGATTTATTAATAAATTCTGAATTAGATAAACTATTAAAAGGGATTAAATTATCATTATTATCTAATATATCATCTAAATTATCATCATTATTTACACCTGATGTATTAGTATTATTATCTAATAATGATGTGTCGATAGTTATTATAGGTGTATCACTTACTAGAGGTATATTATTTATTTCTGATGTATTAGTATTAGGTGGATTAATTGTTTTATTTGGTAATATTTCAGGAATATTAATATAAATAGTATTATTATTTTTCATAAATAAAAAAGTGATAACAAATATAATATAAATTATAAACAATATAAATATTAATATCATATTAATATAATTTATATAATTTATTAAATTATATAAATTGTATGATATTAAATTATATTTAATATGCGTATTTTAGTACCTACATTTCCTACACTATCTACTGATACATATACTAAATTATATGTTCCAATGCCTAAAGTAGATGTTTGTGTAATGGTAGTTGTTCCTGATATTAAAATTTGATTTGGTAATAAATTTGTTGTACCTGTTAATATAGATGATAAATATAGAGGAACAACACCATCAGTATTATCTATAGCTGTTGAACCTGGATCAATATAATTAGATCCAACTGAAATAGATACAGATGTTCCACCAGAAAGTGTGATTTCTGGTGGTATAATATCTAATTTTATTTTAACTATACCGCCTGTTCTATAAATCCCCCAATTAGAAACATTATTACTTGCAGCTTCATTATTAGTTAAATATTCAGGTAAAGGGCATACAATTTGTCCATTAATATTAATATATGATAGTATAGAACCAATAGTTATAGAACTATTTATAATAGTATTTCCAGATATATTTAAATTTGAATTTATAGTAACAGAATTATTCATTACAGTATTACCTAATATATTAAGTGATGAATATATTGTAGATGATCCACATAATAAACCAAATCCAGAAATATTTAATGATGATATTGATGTTACATTTCCTTGAAATATATTTGTTCCAGTAACATTAAGATTAGAAAGAACACTAGTAACTCCATTTAATATAGTGTTATTACTGACATTTAATGATGATAGTATAGTAACATTATTTAATGTACATACATCATTTATATTCAAAGTTGATAAAATAGTTGTATCACCATTAAATGTAGTAATACCTGAAACATTAAAATTAGATAATATTGTATTAGATCCCATTAATAATGATACGCCAGATACATTTAATTTTGATAACATTGTAGTAGTACCTATTAAATTTGTATATTGAGGAACAATTAATGATGATAATAAACTAACTGAATTATATAAAGTTGCTGATCCAGATATATTTAAATTAGATAACATTGTAACTTTATCAGTAATAATAGTAGATCCAGATACATTTAAATTATTATTATAATCTAATGTTGCAATATAATTAGTATTTGTTTCTAATGGTGCTTTTATCAAAAATCTAGTAGCGTCAGAATTTGTTTTAATAAAACTTTGTCCACTAATACTTAAAATTTCTATACCTGATAATAATCCAATATCTGCAGGATCTGCATTATTTGCATTTAAATTTAAAGATATTAATTTATCTGATATTTTAAGATCAGTAGTAGCTACAAATGTAGCAGTACCATAAATATAAATTTTAGAATTATTATTACCTATATTAATAATTGGACTTACTATATTAATATTATTATTTAAACCTTGAATATTATTTGTATTTATTATATCTTCAAACTTGGCATTACCTAATATATCAAGAGTAGATAAAATAGTAGTTCTATTATTTAAAACTGTATTTGAACTTACTAATAAATTTTCAACAGTATAATTTTTACCAATTAAATTACCATTAACTGCAACATTATTATTAAATATAGCATTTCCTGATACATATAATGATGATAACATTGTTGCATTATTTAAAATAATAGGTCCATTTACATTTAAAGATGTTAAATTTGTAACTGAATTTTGTAATATAGAAAATCCTGAAATATATAAATTACTACTAATAGTTGCACCACCTTTTAATATCGAATTATTTGATAGATTATAAATATTATCTAATCCTGCCATCTTTTTATATTTTTCAACTAAAATATTATCTAATGTACTCATTATATAATAATATTTAGATAAAAATATTATTATACACTAATTTTTTATAAAACTATTAATAAATAATAGGAATTAATTAAATATTATAAAATAAATATATTTTATAATTGTATATAAATAAATTATTCCGTTTGTACAACATTTAATATCTGATATTCAAAAGGTGTTTTATCTAATGCTTTGACAAAATATTTAGCTTCATCCTCAAAAGCAAAACTAATATATGCACATGATGTTTCTTCATAATTAAGTACTTTTAATCTAACTATATGACCCCAATTACTAGTTAATTCCATTAATTCTTCATTAGTCATATTATTAGGTAAATTACTAATTTTAATACCATAAATTTTATTTTTTTTTATATCTGTATGGAAATTGTATTTTTTATTTTCAAAAATTTGTTTACTAGGCAATTGATTTGATACATTTTGTTTATCATTTTGTAAACGACCACATTTAATAGTTAAATGTGATCCTCCACATTTTCTACATACTAATTTATGTTCTGACATTAGTTAAATAATTAAATAAAATTTTAAATATTATTTTTTAGAATATAAAATATTTAATAAATTATATATATCAATTATAGTATCTTGATATTTAATATCTAATTTTAAGCTTTCAATTAAATCATTATTTAATTGAATATTTATAGTATTGGTATAATTTAAAGATTTTAATTTGGTAGAAAATAATTTCATAATTTCAAATTTACTTAAAATAGTATCATTTGTTACATTTAAAAATGTAACTAAAGTTGATGGAACTTTTTTAGGATAAAATGAAGCTAAAAATGTTTGAAATTCTTGTATTTTTAGTTTTTTATCAATAAAAATATTGTCAAGTTCTAGACAATTTACAATATCTGAACTTATAACTGTATATTGACCTTGTTTTAATCCTAAATCATTAAATTTAGTATATAACATTTTAGTTACCTCTGTTCTTGGTAAAGTTGCATTTTCGTCTAAATTTAAAAATTTAATTAAAATTTCTGGTACTTCTGTTGGTTTATTAATTCCTGTATCAGTATTAGTTGTACGGATTTTTTTATTTTTTTTATTAGATGCTAAATTATCATTAAATATTTTAGGTAATAATTTAATAGTATTATTTAATTGTTTTTCTAAAGTTGAACGTTTTTTTTCTGCTTCCTGTAATGATTTTATAATTTCACTAATATTTTTATTAACATTGTCAATATTATCCTTGATTTCATTAATCTTACTATTAAAATCTTCAAATGTCATTGATTTACTATCTTTTGCCATTAACATAATAAAATTATAAATCATAAGGTTAATATATCAATTTTTTACACCTTTCTAATATTAATATTTTTAGTACTTTTTTGATTTAATCATGTTAAATAAATTTATAATAGTATTGGTAGTATTGATAAGATACTAGTAACAATTTATTATTTAAAAATATTAATTTTTATAATTTGGGATATTTTTTTATTTACACTCATTTTCATGAAAAATATTTATCTTAGTGAGAATGACATGAAATCAAAGATTTACTGTCTAAAGATTGTGATAAATCGAAGATTTATCTATTATGTATTTAAAAATAATATTTTATAAATTTATAAAATATTATTTTATTATTTAATGAACAATTTTTAATTTTTTTATGAAATTTTTAATAATTTTCATAAAAATGTGTGTATTATAAATTGAGTATAATAGAATATACATATTTGTATTATTAATAAAAATAATAATGATTATTATTATATATTATTGAAAAATATTTATAACAATAATGCAAAGAATTTTAGATATTAATTTAATTAATTATACACCCATTTTTATAAAATTTATTAAAAATTTCATAAAAAAATGAAAAATTATTTATCTTTGATAAATAATTTTTAAATAAAATAATTATTACTCACAAAATTATATAAATTTATTAAATATTATTTTTAAATGCACCGTAGAGGAAAATCAAAGATTTTCCTCTACAATGGATGGGGGATAAAATCTTTGA
>Ga0172373_10012256_pt1 | contig 10080 bp, 12 predicted proteins | sample Lak10m_2_FD_114546 | JGI IMG/M metagenome (GOLD analysis project Ga0172373, IMG submission 114546) | Freshwater microbial communities from Kabuno Bay, South-Kivu, Congo - kab_092012_10m | ecosystem: Environmental > Aquatic > Freshwater > Lake | place: Democratic Republic of the Congo...
GCGCCTCCCCACCAACTACATCCTCGGGTGGTGGAGCGGACCTCCGGCGGGACACCCGGACGTCCCGGCGCTCCGTGTGGCGACGGCGATCCTCTCGGGGCGTCTCTTCGCCGAGGTGCGCTCGCGTCGGAACCTCACCTATGCGGTGGAGGCGCGCTTCCGGGACCGTGCGCTGACCTCCGGGGGACTCTACGTGACGACGACGCGACCCGAGGAGACCCTCCGCATCATGCGCGAGGAGCTCCGCTCTCTGCAGCAGATGACGATCCCCACCGAGGCGCTGGCACCGCTGATCCAGCAGTTCATCACCGAGTACTTCCTCGACAACGAGACCACGGCGGCCCAGGCCGATTTCTTGGCCAAGGCCGAGCTCTATCGAGGGGACTTCCGGGCCGGCGAGCGATTCATCGCTGACCTTCGTGCGGTGACGGGCGAGGATGTGCGACGGGTGGCGCAGACCTGGATGAAGCAGGTGCGGTTCACCTATCTGGGGAACCCCGCGATCGTGAACCGATTCACACTGCTTTCCTTCTAGGGGTCAGGGGACAGGGGGCAGGGGTCAGGAACGGCGAGCATCGAGCGTGTGGCGGACATCGTCGAGCGAACCACCCACAGCCCGTAGCGCCACGAGTGCGTGATAGATCAGGTCTGCTACCTCCTCGGTGGCGCGGGCCACATCGCCATCCGCGCAGGCCGCGACGAGTTCGCTCCCTTCCTCGCCGATCTTCTTGAGGCGAAGGTTGCGGTCCCGTAACAGCCGCTGGGTGTAGCTCGTGCCATCGGCGTCAGCCACGCGTGCCGCGATCGTCGCATCGACGGTGCCGAGCACATCGCTTGCACCCGCACCAAAACAGGTCACACTCCCGGTGTGGCAGGCCGGCCCCGCCGGCCGCACGCGCGCGAGCACGGCATCAGCGTCACAGTCGGCTGTCAGCGAGACCACACGCTGCACCGCCCCGCTCGTCCCCCCCTTGTGCCAGAGCCCGCGCGATCGCGAGCGGTAGTGCATCTCCCCCGTCGCAATCGTCCGCTCCAGCGCCTCACGATCGGCATGCGCCACCATGAGCACCGCTCCCGTCACCTCATCCTGCGCGACGACGGTGACGAGTCCATTCCCCTTCGTGAAGTCCAGCATCCCGAGATCAAGCATCGAAGAATCCTCGGGCCGCGACGCTCACCGCGGCATTCGTGGCGATCACCTGTCCACCGAAGGCGGTCGGATGGCGATGAAGGTCGGTGAACACCCCACCTGCCTCCTCGATGATCGGTTGAAAGCAGGCCGCATCCCAGGGATTCATGATCGGATCGACCATGATCTCCGCTCGGCCTGTCGCGACGAGGAGGTAGCCATAGCAGTCCCCCCATCCGCGCGCGATCCGTACCGCCCCCGCGAGCCGCCCCCATCCGGATCGCTGCGCCGCGCTCGGGAAGGTCCGGTCGTCGGTGATCAGCGCGGTCGCCTCGTCCAATGAAGACACCGCGCTCACCGATGCCCGGCGACCGTTCCACCAACACCCCTCACCGGGCGCTGCGACCACCAGCTCATCGACCGCAGGATAGTACGCCGCCCCCGCGAGCACCCGCTCTCCTTCGACCAACGCGACCAACGTCCCCCAGAGCGGGACCCCGCGCACGAAGCTCTTCGTCCCGTCGATCGGATCGAGCATCCAGCGCCGACCACTCGTCCCTTCGGTCTCCCCGAACTCCTCGCCGAGGATCCCATCCGCAGGGAAGTGCTCCGCCAGCCACGCACGCGCCACCGACTCCGCCTCGCGATCGGCGATCGTCACCGGCGACCCATCCCCTTTGGTCTCCACCGTGAGCGCCGTACGGTAGTGTCGCAGCGCCACCGCTCCCGCGAGCCGCGCGACCGCCTCCGCTCCCTGCATCGGCGTATATGTCATGCCGCCACCTCACGCACCGGGAGCGCCGCCTCGCGCATCGCCTCCTTCAGCGCGCGCACCGTCGTCACCCCGTCGTGCAGGATCCCCGCAACGAGTGCGGCATCCGCCCCCCCCTCGGCGATCGCCTCACACACATGCGCCGCAGATCCCGCCCCACCTGAGGCGATCACCGGGACATCCACTGCCGCTGCCACCGCGCGCGTGAGCGCGAGGTCATACCCATCACGACGGCCATCGCGATCGATGCTCGTCAACAGGATCTCGCCCGCCCCGCGTGCCGCACACTCGCGCGCCCAGCCGATGGCCTCGAGCCCCGTCGGGGTCCGTCCACCAGCGACCACCACCTCATACCGCGCCCCATCCCACCGCGCATCGATGCTCGCCACCACACACTGCGATCCGAATCGTTCGGCGCCGCGCGTGATCAGCACTGGGTCCTTCACCGCGGCAGAGTTCACCGCGACCTTATCAGCCCCCGCGCGCAGCGCCGCCCCCATCTCCTCCACGGTGCGAATCCCCCCGCCGATCGTGAGCGGGATGAACAACCGCTCCGCCGTCCGGCGCGCCACATCGAGAAGCGTCGCACGCCCCTCGGCGGTCGCGGAGATATCGAGGAAGACGATCTCATCGGCGCCCTCGGCCTCGTAGCGCGTGGCGAGCGCCACGGGATCACCGACGTCACGAAGCCCGGTGAAGTTGACCCCCTTCACCACACGCCCCTCCTGCACATCGAGGCAGACGATCAATCGTCGGGTGAGCATCAGCGACCTTCGGTGAGCAGCACCGCGCCCTTGGTGGAGAATACAGCCCCGGTATCGACCGCCGCCTGCCGGAGCGCGAAACCCAGCGCCTTGAACGCCGCCTCGACGATGTGATGCCGGTCGGTCCCGCGCAGCACGCGGAGGTGGAGGGTGAACTGCGACGCATCACAGAACGACCGCATCCAGTGCTGATGGAACGAACTCGGGAGCGACCCCGCGTAGTACGGCCGCCCACCCGCATCGAGCACCGCCTGCACGAGCGCGTCGTCCATCGGCACCGTGCGCTCGCCGTAGCGCGCGGCCGTCGCCGGGATCACCGCCGCCATCGCCCCCCCCACCGTCAGCGCCACATCCTCGATCAGGTGATGCCGCAGATCCCCCCGCGCGCGGATCGTGAGATCGAGCCCGGCATAGCGCGCGAGTACCGTCATCATATGGTCGAGGAAGGGGATCGTCGTCTGGATATCGGCTACGCCGCTCCCCAGGCGCATCTCGACACGGACCGTCGTCTCCTTTGTCTGCCGTTCCCGCACCACCATCGTCCGCTCCGTCATCGTCCGAACTCCGCGGCGACCGCCGCCGCATCAAGGGTTCCTGTGTAGAGGCCCATCCCGAGCACCACCGCCTGCACGCCGATCCCCGCCAATGCGCGCAGATCGTCGATCGATCCCACCCCACCGGAGGCGTGCACCGGCCAGGGCGATGCCGCGACCCCCTCCTCCATCAACGCGAGGTCGGTCCCCTGCATCCGCCCCTCGCGATGCACCGCCGTGACCAGCAGCCCCGCGAGCGGCGCATCCTCCACCGCGGCAATCGCCTCCCGCAATGAGCGGCCGCTCCGCGCCGCCCACCCCTCGGCCACCACCTCCCCATCGCGCACGTCGGCGGCGAGGATCACACGCCCCGGCGCGGAGAACGCCTGCGCGCGCAACCACGCCGGATCAGCGAGCCCGCGGGTACCGATGATCACGGCATCCGCACCCACCTCGAGCAACGTCGTCACGCGATCATCGGTGCGTACCCCCCCTCCCACCTGCACCGGGACCTCGACCTCCATGACCAATCGCGTGATCAGGTCGAGATGATCCCCGCGCCGAGTGGCCGCATCGAGATCCACGACATGGAGCCGCGAGAACCCCGTCGCCACCCACCGATGAGCGACTGCGATCGGATCCTCGAGTCGGATCGCCTCGGCGGCATAGTCGCCCCCGATGAGCTGCACGCAGCGCTGTTCACGAAGGTCGATGGCAGGGATGGCGAGCATCAGCGGAGGGGCCGGAGGGGACGGAGGAGATCGGTGACGAGGGCGTCGAGGAGGCGAAGCCCAGGGGCGCTGCTCTTCTCCGGATGGCACTGCAGGCCCACGCAGCGCGCGACGCGCACCGCGGCAGGAAAGCGATCCTGTTCATGTTGCGACCAGGCGGTGATCACGCTCGTATCGGTCGGTCGGCAGACGAAGGAGTTCGCATAGTACGCCGTCGTGAACCCACTCGAGGCAAAGACCGGATCGGTCGCCTCGTCGATCGAGTTCCACCCGATCTGTGGGAGGCGCGCGGCGGAGAGCTTCGTGACCCGCCCAGCGATGACGCCGAGCCCAGCGCCTTCGCCCTCGTCACTCGCATCCATCATCAACTGCATCCCGAGACAGATCCCGATCGTCGGGAGTCCATCGAGGATCGCCGAACGCATCGCCTCTCGGCCGGGCGCGAGGCGCGCCGCAGCCGGACCAAAGGCCCCGACCCCTGGGAGCACCAAGAGATCGGTCTCGAGCGCACGCACCGGATCGGGTTCCACACGCACCTCACGATCCTCGCGCGTGAAGGCTTTGCCGAGCGAGTGCAGATTCCCCGCGCCGTAATCGAAGAGGGTGATACGGATCATGGCCAGACCTCGGTGATCACCGGCACGAGCCGTTCGAGCATCGGCCAGGGGGCGACGCCGATCCGGATCGCATCGCCGATCCCCGGGAGTCCACGGAAGGCACGCACCCCGATCCCCTGTGCGGCGAACCGCGCGGCGATCGCCTCCGCATTACCCTCCACCTGCCAGAAGACGAAGTTCGCGCGCGAGGGCCACCGCGTGACCCCGCGACGTCCCTCCACCAGCGCATCGAGTCGCACGCGACTCGCCACCGCGGCCGCCGCGGTTTCGCGCATCCAGTCGGTGTCCTGCTCGAGCGCGACCGTCGCGGCATGATCGGCCAGCGCATTCACTTTGTATGGCCCGCGAGAGCGCACCACCGCATCGATCAGCTCGCGCGACCCTACCCCGACCCCCACGCGGAGTCCGGCGAGTCCCCACGCCTTGGAGAAGGTGCGCAACACCAACACCTTCTCCATCGCCGGTGCCTCCGCGCGCCAGTCGCGCGTCATCGCGAACTCCCCATAGGCCTCATCCACCACCACGATCCCCGGCGCCTCCGTGATGCACCGCCGGATCTCCGCCTCCGGAGTGATCGTCCCGGTCGGATTGTTCGGCGAGCAGAGGTAGATGATCCGCGCCCCCGTCGCCAACAGGCCGTCGATATCCGCCGCACCATCGGCGCGGATCGGGACCCCCACCGGCTCCAGTCCATTGAGCCGCGCGAAGCGCGGGACCATCGAGAAGCTCGGCTCCGCATGCGCCACCCGCTCACCCGGTGCGGCCACCGCACGGAAGCAGGCGTCGATGAGATCATCGCTCCCACATCCGGCGACGACCTCGTCCGAACGCACGCCCAACTGCGCGGCGAGCGTCTCTGTCAGCCGCGTCGCGCTGACGGCAGGATAGTTCACCAGCTCGGCCGCGCGCGTCTCGCGCAACACCTGCAGCGCACTGGGTGGCGTTCCCCAGAGGTTCACGTTGTCGCGGAGATCGAGCGAGAGATCCCCGAGCGCCGCCGTGCTGTACGCCGAGATCCGCTCGAGCCCCGGGCGCGCGATCGGCCGCGGCGCGCCTACGCCCTGCGTCGCACTCATACCCGCCCCCACGCCCGCGCCGCCGCCGCATGCCCCGGCAACCCCTCGGCGTCCGCGAACCGGCCCACGTCCTCCGCAAGCGAGGCCGCGGCCGCACGCGAGATCCGCTGATACGTCGTCCACCGCACGAAGTCATCGGTCGAGAGCCCCGAGAAGGCCCGCGCCGCGCCACCGGTGGGCAACACATGATTCGCCCCGGTGAGATAGTCCCCGAACGCCACGCTCCCTGCGGCGCCCAAGAAGATCGTTCCCGCATGTCGAAGCGCGGCAAGCAACGCATCCTCGCGTGCAGACCGCACCGCGAGCAAAAGGTGCTCTGGCGCCCAGTCGTTCGAGAAGCGCACCCCCTCGTCGAGCGAATCCACGCGCACCATCGCGCCCCGCGCGGCGAGCGCCGCTCGGATGATCTCGGCGCGCGGGGCCAGGGCGATCTGCGCCTCGAGCGCGGCGAGCACCGCATCCTCGAGCGCCGAGGAGTCGGTCACCAATACCACCGCCGCGACCGGATCATGCTCCGCCTGCGCGATCAACTCACGCGCGATCTGCTCCGGCGATGCCGAATCGTCGGCGATCACGAGCAGCTCACTCGGCCCAGCTGGCGAATCGATCGCGACCATCCCCGCCACCTGCGCCTTCGCCTCCGCCACATACGCATTCCCGGGCCCGACGATCCGATCCACCGCTGGCACCGTCGCCGTCCCGTACGCCATCGCTCCCACCGCGCCCGCGCCACCGATCACGAAGACACGATCCACGTCCGCGAGTGCGGCGGCCGCGAGCACCGCATCCTGCGGGCGCCCATCGCGCAGCGGCGGGGTGCAGAGGATCACTTCCCCCACCCCGGCCACGCGCGCCGGGACCGCTCCCATCAGCACCGAGCTCGGATACGCCGCGCGCCCACCTGGCGCATAGACCCCCACACGCGCCAGTGGGTCGGGACGCCGCCCGATCACCACGCCATCGGCGGTCGTCACCTCACGCACCGTCGGGCGGAAGGCCGCATGCACCGCTTCGAGGTTCCGCACCGCACGCTCGAGCACGCTACGGAGCACAGGATCGATCCGCTCGAGTGCCTCCGCCCATGATCCGCGCGGCACCTCGATCTCCAGCGCCCCGACCCCATCGAACTCCGCCGCGAATCGCCGCAGGGCCGCATCGCCATCGCGACGCACCGCCGCCAACTGCGCCGCGACCCCCGAGCGCACCGTCTCGTCGGTCATCGTCGCACGCGCGAAGAGCACCGCACGTGCCGCATCGGTGAGCGGCGCGGCCGGCCCACGATATGCGAGCGTGAACGAACCCGTGCGCACGCCCATGCGCCCAGTCGTCAGGTCACTCATGCCAGCAACCGCTCGATGCGCGTCACCAGGATCCCCTCACCACCGATCCCCTTGAGCGCGTTCACCGTCCGATAGATCCCCTGCGCCGGGCAGACCGCGTGCACCGCGACCTTCTCCCCACCATTGAGCACATCGATGACCGTCGGCCCCGAGATCCCCGGGAGGATCTTCCGCACCTCGTCGAGCTTGGCTCGCGGGACGTTCGCCATCACATAGCGCTGGTCGCGCGCCGCGAGCACCGAGCGCAGCGCCCCCACCAACTCCTCGAGCCCCGCGCGGCGTTCCGCGCTCGCATCGCGCGCCACCACGAGGTGCGCCGTCGACTCCAGCACCGTCGCGATCTCGCGCAGTCCGTTCACCCGCAGCGTCGACCCACTCGAGGTGAGATCGAGGATCACATCGGCGATCCCGAGGTGCGGCGTCACCTCCACTGCCCCCGACACCGGCACCAGCGTCACCCCCTTCCCGCGTTCGGCGAAGAACCGCGCCGTCACCCGCGGGAAGACCGTCGCCACCCGCGTCCCGTCAGTGAGCTCATTGATTGAGCGGATCCCGCTCTCGTCGCGCACAGCCACCACCAGGCGGCACCGTCCGAAGCCGAGGTCGAGCATCGACTCGAGCCTGCGATCCGATTCCTGGACCAGGTCCCACCCGGTGATCCCCGCATCGGCCGATCCGTCGGCCACGAGTTCGGGGATGTCTTGGGCGCGGACGAAGATCGCCTCGAACTCGCCACCCAAGGAGGCGACGAGCGCGCGGTCCGAGGCCGCGCGGATCTCGAGCCCCGCGTCGGCGAGGAGGGACCGGGTGTCGTCATTCAGACGACCCTTGTTTGGGATGGCGAGTCGAAGCATCAGAAAGACAGGGGAAGGCGAGAAGGAGGGGGGCAGAAAACACGAAACCCGTCCGCGGGAGGCGGACGGGTCGGGGAGGACCGCTGACGCTCTGGCTGGGCGATCTAGGCCCGAAGCTCCACGCGCGCCGCGCACCCCCGACCCGTCGGGCCGTGGTGATGCAGCGCATGGTGGTGGAGGGGCGCGCGGTTCATCGGACGCGGAGAATAATGAAGTTTGGAGTGATCAGTCAATTCCTAACGGTGTCAGGGAACAGGTGTCAGGGGACAGGTGGGCCCTCTGATCCCTGGTCCCTGTCACCTGGTACCTGGTACCTGACCTGTCCCCTGGAACCTCTCCCCTACCCCCTGGTAGTACTAGTGAATAATTTTACAAGTGCGAGCCGGGCCCGGCTCGTATATCGACAAACCTCTCTGTATCTGGCCTGGAGGCCTCCACACCATGTCGTTCAAGAAGTTCGCGCTCGTCGCTTCCGTCTTCGCCCTCGCCGCCTGCGGCGGTTCCTCTGAGTCTGCCCCGGCCGCCGAGGAGACCGCGGCTGCCCCGGCCGTCGAGACCGCGCCGGCTGCTGCCGCCGCCGTCACCGGCACCACGCATGAGATCAAGATGCTCGGCGACGAGAAGGGCTATCGCTACGAGCCGGCCAACCTCACCGTCAAGGCGGGCGACGCCGTGAAGTTCGTCTTCGTCTCGGGTGGCCCGCATAACGTCGCCTTCGAGGGCGCGACCCTCTCGGCCGACGTCAGCAAGCAGCTCGATGCCAACTTCTCCGCGAAGATGGCGCCGCTCTCGTCGAACATGATGCTCAACGCCGGCGAGTCGGTCACCGTCTCGTTCGCGGGCATCCCGGCTGATCAGTATCCGTACAACTGCACCCCGCACCTCGCGATGGGGATGAAGGGCGTCATCACCGTCCAGTAAGCGCGCGCGAGCCGAGGCTCGCACCGCTCGCTGAGATGTGAAGGAAGGGGCGGGACGCGAGAGCGTCCCGCCCCTTCGGCTTTCCCCTAGATTCCACCGTATGGATCTGAACGGCCAGTGGGCCGACGCCCTCCTCGCCCGCGAGAGCCTCCATCTCGCCTGGCTCCTCGTCTGGGCCCTCCTCAGCATCGTCGTCGGCACCGCGCTCATCGCCTATGTGCGCTGGCGGAACGTCACCTCGCCCCTCATCACGCACTTCGCCATCCAGACCGTCGCCTGGGGCGTGATCGACGCGATCATCTCGCTCAGTGCGCGCTATGGTCTTCATGAGCGCGATCTCGCCGGCGCCGTGGCGCTCGATCGCTTCGTCTGGCTCAACATCGGGCTCGACGTCGGGTATGTGGGGATCGGACTCACCCTCGCGATCTGCGGCTGGCACCTCGGGCGCCGGATGGGGCTCGTCGGCGCCGGATGCGGTATCATGGTGCAGGGGCTCGCCCTCACCCTGCTCGACCTCGCCCTCACTCGCCACATCCTCCGCTGATCCCGTCCTCGTCCCCGTCATCCCTGAGACGCCTCGCATGATTCCCGGCTACTCGGATCGCATCAACCACGCCTTCGCCTTCGCGGCCAAACACCACGATCGCCGCGTGCGCCAAGGGACGCGCGCCCCGTATCTCACGCAGCCCGCTACCGTCGCGGTGATCCTCACCCGCTACGATCGCCACGAGGATGAGGTCGTCGCCGGGATCCTCCACGATGTGGTGCAGGACGGTCGACTCGAGGCGTGGAGTGCCGATCTCCTCGACGAGCGGATCGGCGCCAAGTTCGGGGCCGAGGTATTGGCGTTGGCGCTCGAGGTCACGCAGCGCCGCTTCGACGCCGATGGCGGTGAGCTCACCCGCGACGAGATCCGCGCCGATCAACTCGCGCGCATCCGCACCGCGAGCGCGAGCGCCAAGTGGGTCGCCGCCGCCGCGATGCTCCACCAACTCGGCACATTGCACGCCGATCTCACGCGCACGATCGATCCCGGGAGTGTCTGGGGACGTGTCACCGGTGGTCGCGAGGCGACCCTCGCCTGGTACGGTGAACTCCTCACCGCCCTCGCCACCGACTACTCGGCGCCGATCGTCAGCGAGCTCGCGATGCTGCGCGATGAGGTGCAGGCGCTCTAGTGCCGCACCGGCGCCGCCTCGCTCGGCGCGGGAGTCTTACTTCGCCGGATAGGTCTTCGCGACGTAGTCGTTCAGGATCTCGAGGAACTCCGGCACGATCTTGTCGCCCTTGAGCGTCACGCGCAAGGGCGACAAGATCGTGCCGGAGTTCCTCGAGATCCTGAA
>Ga0172373_10012258_pt1 | contig 10079 bp, 9 predicted proteins | sample Lak10m_2_FD_114546 | JGI IMG/M metagenome (GOLD analysis project Ga0172373, IMG submission 114546) | Freshwater microbial communities from Kabuno Bay, South-Kivu, Congo - kab_092012_10m | ecosystem: Environmental > Aquatic > Freshwater > Lake | place: Democratic Republic of the Congo: South-Kivu...
ACACACACACACACACACACACACACACACACACATCCGACGAAATGTATCCGTACACACGTCGCTTTTGAGTAGCTTCACGACTTTTCATCTTAGCTACGCGTCGTCGTATTGGAGCGGACGTTTTGAGGACCGAAAGGTCCGATGAAACGTCGTGGAAATATCGACGCTCCGGTGTCGGTCCTCAAACCGTCCGCTCCAATACGACGCATATCGATTCACTTAGACAGTGACCAAGACTGCGTCGATCGTCTAGTGGTAAGATATCTGCCTTCCAAGCAGCAGACTCGGGTTCGATTCCCGGTCGACGCACCTTTTGCGCCGTCGCTTTGCGTCGTATTGGAGCGGACGTTTTGAGGACCGACCCCTTCGCCGGCGGTAGCAACTTCGTCGAAGCCTCCGCCATCGCGGAACAACTGCGACGAACCTTGTTGGCGTAATCAATATCGGTTTTCATGCTACAATGGGTTGCATTCAAATGTTTGGCTTATAAGACTGGAATTCGCTCCGTCATAGCACACGTATTGTACAGTGAGTATCGCGTCTTGATCGTGAAAGGGTCTATTGATAGCGGCGCTCAGCGTTGTTAGTACTGCCTTCTTACGAAGCGCAGGTCCAGTGCGAGATTTTTTCGTTGAACCCACGGGCGTGAACGCGTCGGGGTTGTAGCGCACCACGCGCATTTGACGTCCTCCGCAGTCTTGCAGAATCGTGTAGAGACGCATCCACTCGCACGTGCAGGCGTGTGTGCAGGTGATAAAGTCAGGCGCTGGGCGGACATGAGGTGCTTGTGCGCCCAACGAGGTATCGATCACGATTGCGCCCGCAGCGCAAGATGAACACTGGTACGCTTCGTGCTGGTTCTCATCAACTTCCAGCACAACGACAAATGCACCCATGTCAAACAGAAAGTCTGGGCGCTTGCGCGAACATCCATCCTCCACGCGTCGGTCGTGCACAAAGGTTTTCGGAACGCCAGAGTCCGCAGCCTCCAACCAGCGGCGTACAAGAAGCTCCTTTCGATGCACCGACGCGCGCCCCTCCGGCGAACACGTGTCGCATAGATTTTCTGCATTCAAAACCCACGGCAGACCGCAGGACGAACATATTCGTTGCACATGGTCGGCGTCATCCTCCAGCTTGTGTGTCTCGCACCGCTCCGCGCTCCCGACACGCGGGCCGAACAAAGCGAGCTTCAAACATCCCTTCGTTCTGCAGCGTCTTCTCGGAAAACGAGTCATGAGAGGTTCGCGATGCAATGTGCAGCGACAGGCAAATTGACCTGGAACTCCGTAATACGCGTGCGTACTACAACCCTCCATGTCGCAAAGCTTGTTATGCACATCCACCATACCTCTCTCCTTGTGAAAGGCGCAATATCGAGCGCGTAGTTCGCCTTCCTTCGCAAACGTAGGTCTCTTATCGCAGCCTGCCTCCTCGCAGCGCTTGTCCACGACATTCACCATCCCTTGGGCTTTGTGGGTAGCGCAGAATCGACCGAGTCTTTCGCCAGGATCTGAAAATACTGGATGTGTCAAACACCCCGAAGGATGTTCGCACCGCCGACTCATTACGTCGACCATTGTATCCGTCTTGTGTTCCGAACAGAACCTTCCAACCTGCTCACCTAATCCTGCAAATACAGGTTGTGTATCACAACCTTCTCGCTCGCACTTTCGACTGACAACATCCAACATCCCATCTTGTTTGTGAGTCACACAAAAGCGCCTTCGAGTATCGCCTGGAAAGGAAAAACTCGCACGAACATCGCAACCTTCCGCCTCGCATCGCTTGTCCACCACATTCACCATTCCTTCCTTCTTGTGCCTGGCGCAAAACATGCCGATCGTAGCTCCCAGAAACGCAAATCCAGGACGTTTCGCACAGTCTCCTTCCTTGCATCGTAACCCGTGCACATTCACCATCCCTTCCTTCTTGTGTTGTACGCAGAACCTTCCGATCTTTGCGCCAGGATCCGCAAAAGAAGGACGCTTCGTACATTGATCCGCCTCGCAAGTTTTGTGCACCACATTCACCATGCCCGGAACCTTGTGGCTGCCGCAAAAGATAGCGCGCGCAGAATTCGGCATCGCGAAGCCGGGTTGCTTTTTGCAGTCGGGGGCGGCGCACGTTCGCCGAGCCTTTCGACCGATCCCTCTAGTCCGAGAAATCTTTTTCATGACACGCGAACTCGTCGCGCGAGCGCGCTTCCTTCCAACGCAAGCCGCTTGGGGCGTCGAGTCACACACGTCAATATGAGATGCAGCACCGACCTGCAGCTCTTCGGTCACGTCGCTTTGGAGTAGCTCGGACGTTTCATCTTGGCTACGCGTGTCGGTCCTCAAAACGTCCGCTCCAATACGACGCATAGCTTCCTCCTCTACAGCCCTGACTCTTTTTATCTCACGATTGCGAAACGTACCTCCCTTCGTCTCTTTCATTCTCACCGTGAGTTTGCGCTGCATGATTGCGCCGCGCCCGAGACATGTGCGCGTCGACGAGATCGACAGCGAAGTGGAGGCGGCGCTGCGCCGCGCCTTTGAGTCGGCAGCCTCCACCGCCGCGGGCGAACGCGAAGTGGAGATTCGCGCCGGCCACGTGAATGCAGAATCGTCAACCTTCAGTCCCGGCATCGGACGAGAGGAGTTTGACAACGTGCTCATTCACACCAGTCTGGAGCCGCACGGCTGGAGCGTGCTTCGAAAGTGGAACTTCAGCATCGACTACGCCGCGCGCTTGCCCGCCAACTCGCTGCAAGATTCGTTCACCGTGCGCGTCGGAACGCACGACGTCGAACCCGACATGCGCGACAAACGCGTGCTCGGCGCCTTTCCGTCCACGCGCTGCGAACGCGTCAGCGTCAAATGTGTCTGCAAACAACGCGTCAGCGTGCAAGATGTCGCGTCGGAGCACGCGCGCGTCGCCTTCAACCTGGAGCGCGAGGTGCATCCCTTCCAGTTGTACGTGGACGCCTCCTTCGTGCGCGCCAAGGTGCGCCTTTCGCTGGTCAAGCACAACGGCTGGCGATTGGATCTTTCGCGCGTGTGGCAGGCGGCGTCGCGCTCCGAGATTGACAGGATGCTGCGCGACCGCTGCGAGCCTCACCGATGGGAAATGGAGCTGGAGGCGCCGTCCAGCGCGTTCGAATCGCCCGCCTCCGCCGCCCGGCAAGGCGCGACGCTCTGGTCCGAGCTGTGCCACGCAAAAATGAACAGCGAGTCGTCCTCGTGAAGGTTGGTCAGCACGCGCTGCCGCGTGTCGAGCGACGAAAACAAAATGTCAAAGTGTTCGAAGGGGGCGTCCTTGTACACGCACGTGCTCCTTTCCTCGTCGTGCGCGTAGGCAAAGACGCACAAACGGAGCGTCGACGCCTGCGTGTGCTCGCGGCAGCGCAGCGCCCCCTCGCGAAACACCATGTCGAGGAACTTTGGCAGTTTGCACGCGCACGTGTGCCACTCCGGCACCATCGGGGCGTAGTCGTTAAAGATGCGCGGCACGACGCGCGGGTGCAGCATGTGCAGCGGCGTGGGTTTCGGCGTTTTGAGGTTGTTGAGGTTGACGATGAAGAAGACCTCCTGCAGCCGCGTAAAGGCGCCGCCGCTCTCCACCGTCGTGCGCACGCCCGCCCAGTCCATCATCCACATGTCGCAGTTGTCGATCAGAATGCCCGTCTCCTCGTGCACCTCGCGGCGCGCAGCCGCCACCACGTTCGGCTCCCCGCAACGGTAGCCGTCCAGATCGGGCTCCCAGTCGCCGCTGATGAAGGAGGCGTTTGGCACGTGCACGTGCAGCCGGTGGCTTTCCGCGCTCGTTGATTCCACGATAAAGAGTACGTCGTGATGCTCGGGGATGACGGAATTCCACATAAACTGCAGCGAGCGTTTGCGGGCCGAGTCGTGCGCGTCGCGGTACATGGACCCCAGCAGGAAATGCGCGTGACGAGCGACCGGAATGTACAGGTCCGGCAACGGAGCCGGCGGCGTGTCGTTCGCCTCCTCCAAATTGACGACGGGCCAGCCGAAGGCGTCGCGCAGATGCAACAGCTTGCACACCACGTGCCCCGACGTGCGGCACTTGACGACGGCGGCGCCGTTGCTCGCCCGAAAAGGCTCCGACGCGCGCGGCTTCGCGGCCGACAAATTCAAACAGTGATACGACTCCTGCGTCGGCGTACTCGCGCCGCCCGTGTCGCCGACGCCCGATCCCGCCGCCTGCGACAAGGCAAACTGAAAGACAGAGTCGTCCACAAAGGCACTTGCACCCAACGCACACCGCGACGGCTGCTCAAACGCCACCGCCGAATCCTCGTCCGCCGCGAACGGAGCATCCTCACACACCGCCCCCGTCTCGTCCGGGTACGGACAACCGTTCGGATCGCCGCGCCAAAACGGCAGTCGACCCAAACGCTCGCGCGGCAACGCATGGTACGCCTTCAACTCCGACGCCGGCACACGACCCACCGCCGCAATCAAATCCGGCTGACGACCACACATACGCGTGTGGTGATACATCGACCAGGACGAGAATGTAAACATCTGACGCAACTCAAACCAATCCACCTCCCGCGGATCAAAGTGCAACAACACACGAACCTTTACGCGAGACTGCATGCCCCCACCCCACACATTTGCAAGTTTAAATTACTATGCACACACGAAAGCACCATTTCTTCAACGTCAAAGGTATGGCGAGCGCCGCGCGACTCAATCCCTTCGACGAATCCACCTACGACGTGTACCGCGCCTCGCTCGTGAACCCGTCAGAACGCGCTCGAACCGTGCAACGATTTGCAGAATTCGGCAGCGACATGACCGAACTCGAGGCGTGCTGGTGGGAGCGAGCCGTGTACGAACGCGCCGTGCGCCTGTTTGAGCGACGCGTGCTGCTTGTGCGCGTGCAGGGCAACGCCAGCGCCTACATGACGGCGCTGGCGGCGCGCGTGCCCGACCTGTACTACCCGCACGAAGTGGAGCGACTGCTCAAACAGGTGCAGTCCAGAGACGGAGCTTGGAACGACGTCGCTTCGCTGTGCAACAACGTCATCAGCAACTACGCAGAACTCACGCCCGAACAACTACGAGACGGATTGCGCATCAAAGACTGGATGATCGAACAAGAACGCTCCGCCTCCGTGCACCGCGAAAAACTATCCTCCACGCCCTCCTTCGCACCCGCCTCCACCTCCACCGTCTGCTGCCGCAAATGCAAAGCCAACGAAGTCACCGTCACGCTGCGACAACTGCGGTCCGCCGACGAACCCATGACGCAATGCTTCGCCTGCCTCAACCCCACCTGCCGATTCCAATGGCGCGTCGGGTAAAAACTGCAAATAGAAACGTCACTGTGGCGCTGCGCGAGCTCAGTACGACAGGTTTCACTCGAGAATTTTACGTGTCTTCGACACTTAAATTCTCTCATTCCAACCTGACCCCCTCTCCTATTAAACACTGTTATACAAAAAAGCGCCATGACGATCGAACACGACGCAAAGCAACGACGAATCGCCGTCGCCGCCATCGTCGCGACGCTTCCCATCGTGGCGTACAGCGTATACTTGCAACGGAAAAAGAAGGAACTACAAACAGAGACGCGCGACGACACTCACATTCACCTACTCAGCGTTTGCAACAACTCCACCGACTGCAGCGACATGTTTGCGTGCGTGCGCAACGTGTTCAAACGGGCGCGAAATCCGCAACGCGTGCACCTGCACGTCGCCAGCACCGTGTCGGGGTACGTGGAGCTGAGCAGCTTTCGCCTGCGCTTTGCGTTTGACAGATCTATGAGCGACGCGGTGCACACCAACACGCACGTGTACGCGTCGCCCAAGCTGCGACATGCGCACGCGCGCAAGGACGGACAAGTGCTGATGCTGCCCGTCGTGCACGAGTTTCTGGAACGCGTGGTGCAGGATCACCCGCAAGTTGCGAGCGCGCGCAACGTGGTGGCGCTGCTGGGCGCGCCCGGCACCTTTGAGCTGAAACAACACTTTGACGACGCGCTACAACGCTGCACGAAAGAGGTGGTTTGCCTGCACAATCTGTACGGCGTCGTCGCGGGATCCAACGCGGAGCTGCGCCAACAAAAGATGCAGAGACATGCGCACGTTCGTTTCGGGGCGCCGCTGCCGCCTCGCCTGCCGACGCGCAAAGCGGCCGTGTGCGTCTCCACGGACGGCGTCGCGCTGCTGCACCCGGAAGCGATGGCCGGCAGCGCCTCGACGCTTCTGACGATCATGGACGCCGTCAAGCTGCACATGACGCATCTTCTCAAAGTCAAGCGCTCGCTGCCCGTTCCAGACGTATCCGACTGGACGCACCGAGCGGCGTCGCGCATGGGGTACGGCGGCACGCTGAGCTCCGTGGCGACGACGCTTTTCCAAAGCTTCGGCAAACGATCGAGAATCGAACTGCAACAACGGCGCGACGAATGCCCGGTTGCGCGCGCCAGAGTCGCAGAGTGCGTGGCGCTCACGATGGCGCGAGAGGCGCTGCAGATTCCGATGCGCGTCGAAACGGAGGCACTGACGACGTCGGACGCACTCTTTGTGCTGCCCATGTGCGCCTTCGACCCCGTCACTGTGCAACGCGCGCGCGACGAGGCATCGTGCCCTTTGACGAACCAAATGGCGAGCGTGAGGGCGTCGTAAAGAAGAAGCGATCTTTGTTTTTTACAGCGATTGCACGAAGCGCACGGTGGCGAGGTCGGCGCCGACGCTCCACAGCGACGGGGCGGGGGTTGTGGCGGCGGTTTGACGGTACAACAGGCGCTGCTGGTTCTCGACGGGCAGGAACGTTTGCGTCAACTGCGCATGCTCGGCGCGCGCGCCCGGCGACGGAAAGGCGGACGGCTCGAAGGAGGCGTAGAGCGGACCCCAACTGGAGGTCGCCAACGGGTCGTCGCCGTTGATCGTCATGCTGAGCACGGCGCCAAAGTCCGACGCCGACTCGTCCTGCAAGTCGGTCACCGTCATCGTCAAAGAGCCCCAACGCGTGTGCCGGTCCGGAACCCAACGGTACGTGCCCGTCACGTAGCCCACCTGACGCATCGCGCCACCCGCACCCGTCGAACGCACCCACGCCGCCTCAAAACGCTCACTGCTGATAAACTTTACGTTCCAACCCTCCAACGGGTTGTCCAAGTTGCGGTACGAACGCTGAAAATTGAAGTCGGGGTCGCTGCCTCGCAACGTCAGTCGATAGCCGCTCAAATCGTACGACCGTTGCAACGGCTGCGACGGACTTTTGATGCACACGGGCGCAGGGTCGTCACGCACGCGACGCACAAACTTGGCAACCTGCGAAGGACCACCGATGCCGTCCGAACCCTCCATCTAAAAAAAGGCCCTCAAATCACTCGACGCTTTTAAATAGAAGAAGACGGCTCAGAAGCGACGACGACCGCGAGCCGCCCGCACCTCGCGCGTCACCCACTCAAAACCATCCAACAACCCGTCACCCGTCAACGCACTGCAACCCTGCACCAACCACGGACGCGACGTCAAGCCGCGCAACTGCAACACCTCCACGATGCGAGACGAAGGAACGGCGCTCGGCAAATCCTGCTTGTTCGCCATCACCAACAACACACTGTCGCGAAGCTCATCCGTATTGAGCAACTTGTGCAGCTCCTCGCGCGCCAAATCAAAGCGACTCTCGTCCGTCGAATCAATCACAAACAACAGCGCGTCGTTGTTGGAGTAATAGTGGCGCCACAACGCGCGCAACTTGTCCTGACCACCGATATCCCACACCGTGATCGCGTTGCGGTTGTAGCGCACCGTCTCGACGTTGAACCCGATCGTTGGAATGGTGGAGACGGTCTCGCCCAAATGCATCTTGTACAAAATCGACGTCTTGCCCGCCGCGTCGAGACCCAACATCAAGATTTTCATCTCCAACGAGGAATCAAACAAGTTGCGCAGCGCGTCCCACACCTGACCCATGCTTCGGTCGCCGGTACAAATGTTCTTTATTGTTAAAATGAGCGAACGACTGCATCCGTTCCGAATCGAAGGGTCGAGTGCCGATGGGCAAGAAGAATCGTCAATGCAGAACGAGCATACTTTTAAGCACGTGAGCGACGTCTCCATTCACGTACAGCAAACGTGTCCCGTTCTGCGCGGCAGGTCCACGCGGCGCGTGCGACGCGACCAGGCGATCGACATTGTGCAAAGAGGCTTTCGGGAGGCGCGCTTGGCGGTGCCGGCCGTGCACGCCGGCGTAAACTGGCAACGCGATGACGAAACGGCAGACACCGACACGCTGTTGGTGGACGCGACGCTGCCGTGCGCCGAAGTGCAACGCGCGATCACGAACGCGCACGCCTTCGAACTGGTGTTTCGTCCGAGCCCGACAGACGAAGTCGCCGAAGCGGGTGATACAAGAGTTGAGGATGCCGCGACGCGACGACGCGCCGCCGTCGACGTGCTCATGACCATGCACATTCCGCGCGAGGGGCAGGATTGCACCGTCGGGTCCTTTCGGGTGGATGAACACGCAAGACTTATCGTCAGCTGCTCGCATCCTGGATACGCAACGCTGGATCGCACGCCGCCGCATCGGTACCTTGGCGCGCTCAGAATCCCCATCGTGTATGAACACGACCCCGAGCACGTCACCGACCGCGCACACGTTGCGTACGACTTCGGGATCAACGATCTTTGCCCCTTGAGCTGAACGTGACACGATAACTTAAAATGTTTGGCGTGAGAAATAAACCAGGAAGGTTCTCCCCCAAAAAGCCTTCATTCTCCTTGCCCCCCCTCCCACGACATGGGCAACGGATCCTCCTCCTCCGCTTCCTCCGCTTCCTCCGCTTCCTCCGCTCGCCCGCGCCCGTGTCTTGTCACGCGCGACACACTTCGAAGCGTCGCCGAATGGCAGCCGACCGACGCCGGCACGCTCGCGGAGGATCTTCACCAAGTGCCAGAGTCGCAACTGTGCGACACACTGGAGCGCGTCCTGCAGCTGGAGCAGCACGGAATCTTTGTGGAACGCCTCGTCGCGCGCGGCATGTTTGGACTGCTCATTCGCGGCATCTTTGCCGAACAGGATGTCGCCATCAAAGTCACGTACCTTGCCAGCTCCGACCATCGACGACTGCCCGTCACCGTCAGCGCCGTCGCCGCGCGCGACTTTGTGCGCGAAACCTGCGTCGTTCGATTCGTTGAACATCACGTGCAGCGCATGAGACCGCACATCGCCATGCTGCAAGATGCGTACATCGCGCCAGTGGAACGCGGCATCGACATGGGCGTTCAAGTCTCCGACTGGATCAACGGCGTCACGCTGGCGCAATTTGCGCGGTCCACGCAGGACCGGGCGCACGTGCGCGCGATCCTGACGAACGCGCTGCGATACATTGCGGAGTGCCAGCGCAACTTTGTGTACCACTGCGACCTTCACTTCGGCAACATTCTCGTGGAGTTTGGCACCGATCGCGTCGTGCTGATCGACTGGGGCAACGCCGTCACGCTGCCGTACAGCCACCCCACGCTCGCGCTCGCCGACCTTGGTCGCTTCTATGCGTCCGCGCAGGAACTGCACCTTCTCGATCTGTTGCCGCCGCGCGAAGACCTGCAACGCTACGACCTCGGAGAACTGACGCGCTACATCAACGAAACGCGAGCGCAGTGGATGGCGCACGCGTTCCCGGTGGGGGAAACGTCGAACCTGGAGGACAGCTACCGTGCATTCGAACAGGCGGTGCGCAGCATGCCGCAGCTGCGCGTCGTGCCTTTGCAGGAGAAGAGAATCCGAACGCGCGCGCCGGTGCGCTACGCCGACGACGACGACGACGAAAGGCCCGCCACCCTGCGTTCGCGCGCCCTGTTCGGCGACGACGACGACGAAAGGCCCGCCCCTTTGCGCGCGCGCCCCCTTTTCGGAGCCGACGACGAGAACGGCGGCGACGCAAAGCCCGCCCCTTCGCGCTCGCGCACACTCTTCGGAGCCGACGACGACGAAGAGCCATCCATCCAACGAGCCCGCGCTCTTTTCGGTGCCGACGACGACGACGACGTTCCCGCCGCACGCAAGTGATACAAGCACTCACAAAAACACGAAAGTTTCGCTATG
>Ga0172373_10012259_pt1 | contig 10078 bp, 9 predicted proteins | sample Lak10m_2_FD_114546 | JGI IMG/M metagenome (GOLD analysis project Ga0172373, IMG submission 114546) | Freshwater microbial communities from Kabuno Bay, South-Kivu, Congo - kab_092012_10m | ecosystem: Environmental > Aquatic > Freshwater > Lake | place: Democratic Republic of the Congo: South-Kivu...
GGATCGACCACGATTTCCTTGCACAGCACCACACGCGCCGAGGGCAAGCCACCTTCGCCAACGCTGGCGACGACCATCGCGTTGGGGTTTGGTTGGTCCGCGCGGCGACGGGCTAAGGCCAGCCATTCGGCAGCAGTGGCGAGCGGCTCGCGCGGCAGGGGAGAGGGCAGGAATTGCACGGGAACGGGCATGGCGGCAGTTTTCCGGCGGAGAGGGTGGGAATGAGCGTCTATAGTATCGAGTTGTTACCCCTGTTTGCGAATGACGGAATCGACTCATGACGACCCTGGACGAGCTCCGAGCCCACCTTGATGACATCGACACGCGGCTCATCGAACTGATCGCCGAGCGGCAGCGCACCAGTAGCGAGATCGCGCGGGTGAAGCGCGCGACCGGCTATCCGACTCGCGATTACGGTCGCGAGCGCGAGGTCATCCTCGGTGCGCGGACGCGAGCCGAGGCGCACGGGGTTTCACCGCGCATCGCCGAAGATTTGATGCGCATGCTGATCCGCAGTTCGCTCACCACCCAGGAGCGTTCGAGCGTTGCTGCACTCGGCCACGGCAGCGGCCGGCGCGCCCTCGTCATCGGCGGTGCGGGCAAGCTCGGTCGCTGGTTCAGTGACTTTCTCCACTCGCAGGGTTTCGCGGTCGAGGTGAGCGACCCGGCGGGTGCGCCGGTTGGCACCCTCGATGTCGGTGACTATGCGCAGAACGCGCTCGATCAGGACTTCATCGTCGTGGCTACACCCCTCGGCTACACCGACAAGGTGCTGCGCGATCTGGCGATGCGTCGACCCGCTGGCGTAATCTTTGATCTGGGCTCCTTGAAATCGCCCTTGCGTGGCGGATTGATGGCGCTCAAATCGCACGGCTGTCGAGTGACTTCCGTGCACCCGATGTTTGGTCCCGACACCGAGTTGCTGTCGGGCCGACATGTGATCTTTGTCGATCTCGGCCATGCCGAGGCGCTGGCCAGCGCGCGGGAATTGTTTGCGCCGACGATGGTCGAACAGGCCGTGATGACGCTCGATGAGCACGATCGCCTGATCGCCTACGTGCTGGGGCTTTCGCACGCCTTGAACATCTCGTTTTTCACTGCGCTCGCCGAGAGCGATGAAGCGGCGCCGCGCCTCGCGAAACTCTCGAGCACTACCTTCGACGCGCAGCTCGATGTGGCGACGCGTGTGGCGCAGGAAAGCCCCGAACTGTACTTCGAAATCCAGAGTCTCAACGATTACGGTGCCGAGTCGCTCGAGGCGCTGGCGAAGGCCGTCGAGTCGCTGCGTCGCGCGGTACTCTCGCGCGATCAGGCGACCTTCACCGCGCTGATGCAGCGGGGCCGCGAGTACCTCGAGGGACGCAAGACGCTGACGGAGCGGCGGGCCTGAGCATGACGGACGAGATCGACGCCGAAGGTTTTCGCGCCAACGTCGGCATCGTCCTGATGCAGACCGACGGTCGCGTCTTCCTAGGTCGTCGCGCGGGCGGCAAGGGCTGGCAGTTCCCGCAAGGGGGCATCCTGTCGGGCGAGACGCTCGAGCAGGCGATGTATCGCGAGTTGCGCGAAGAGATCGGTTTGGAGCGCGAGCATGTCGAGATTGTCGGTGTGACGCAGCGCTGGCTGCGTTACCGGCTGCCCGATCGATACATCAGGCGCGAGCAGTTACCGCTGTGTCTTGGGCAAAAGCAGCGCTGGTTTCTGCTGCGCGGCCGAGACGAGGAGCCGCCCGTGCGCTTCGATCACACGGATCAGCCGGAATTTTCCGAGTGGCGTTGGGCGACATTCTGGGAGCCCGTGCGCGAAGTGATCCACTTCAAGCGACAGGTCTACCGGAGGGCACTGCACGAACTCGGTGAGATGGCGTTTCCCCAAGGGCTACCACCCTATCCGGAGTGGTGGCAGAAGCGCTGAGGCGGACCATGCCACCCAAAACTCCAACATGGCTGATCGTCCGCAGTGTGGGTTGGCTGCATGGCAAGCGTGCGTTCGCGCTGGCGGGGATCGTGCTCGTGATCGTGGGCGCTGCGGGTTATCTTCTGGCGCGCAGCAACATCGCGGCGGGCGGCGGCTGGTTCGACGATGCTGCGCAGCTGCGCGAGACCATCGGCGAGCGTGATGCGACCATCGACACGCTGCGTCGGCAGGTTGCCGAACTCGACACGCTGAAGGCAGGGCAGGCTGATGAGCGACGCGAAGTGGGGCGCACCATCGGCGAGCTGCAGGCCGAGATCGCCCGCCAAAAACAGCAACTCGAGTTTTTCCGCGGCATCGTCGCAAGGGATGCCGAGCGGCCTGACGTCGCGATCCGTACGCTGCGTCTGACGGCGGGCTCGCGGCCCCAAACTCGTATGCTGCGCCTTGCTCTCGTGCAGCCGGGTAACCCCCAGGGCGTCGTCTCAGGCACCATCGTGATCACCTTGGAGGGGTCCCGTGGCGGAAGACTCGCGCGCCTGCCGGAGCCTGAGCGAGGCTACAGTTTCCAGTATCTCGAGAACATCGAGCAGGAGTTGACGCCCCCTGCGGGGTTCACGCCGGAGCGGGTCACCGTGCAGATCAAGCCGCTTGGTGGCAAGGGTGAAGGCGTGATTCAATCGACCCTGTGGCCCGCCGTGGGCTCGTGAGTGCGCTGGTCCAGAGGCGGTTGAGGGGAAGTATGTTCGGGCGACGCAAGACACCACCGGTGCCGGGCCGTATCGACACCTTGATCGGCCGTGAAGCACGGCTAACGGGCGATATCGAGTTCGCAGCGGGCCTGCATCTTGAGGGGCGGGTGACGGGCCAGGTTCGCTCGCTCGCGGGCGGGGGGCCAGCGACGCTGTGGATTGGCGAGTCGGGGGCGGTCGTCGGCAACGTCGATGTCGCTCACGTGGTTGTCAACGGCGAGGTGGTCGGAGATGTGCGCGGCAGCGAGCGGGTCGTGCTCGGTGAGAAGGCACGGGTTACCGGCGATGTGTATTACGGCGCCATCGAGATTACGCTCGGCGCCCGCGTCGAGGGCAAGCTGATCCCGCAATCTTTTGACGCTCCTACGGTCAAAACCTAGAATGAGCCACATGAGTACCGCCATGACCGCCGAAGATCTTCCGCTCGATATGCCCCCGGCCCTCGTGTTCACCGACGCGGCTGCCCGCAAGGTGAGCTCGCTGATCGATGGAGAGGGCAACCCGAACCTCAAGCTGCGGGTGTTCGTGCAGGGCGGGGGGTGCTCGGGCTTGCAGTACGGATTCGAGTTCGACGAGCAGGCCCAAGACGGCGACACGATGATCGAAAACCTCGGTGTCACCTTGCTTGTCGACCCGATGAGCTTCCAGTACCTCTCGGGCGCCGAAATCGACTATCGCGAAGGGCTGGATGGCGCGCAGTTCGTCATCCGCAACCCGAACGCCACCACGACCTGTGGTTGCGGCTCTTCCTTCGCCGCCTGATTCCCCGTTCCCCTGACCGGTCTGCTGCGGCGGTGGTGAGGTGACGCGGAGCACAGCCCGAGAGGCACCCGAGTTACTCGCGGCGGTCGATCTCGGCTCCAATAGCTTCCACATGGTCGTGGCGCGCTACACCCATGGCCAATTAATCGTCATGGATCGTCTGCGAGAGAGCGTTCGGCTCGGCTCCGGCATGGACGAGGAGGGTCGACTCGATCGTGACGTCGCCGCTCGAGCCATCGCCTGCCTTGAGCGCTTCGGTCAGCGCTTGCGCGAGATCCACCCGGATAAAGTTCGTGTGGTCGGTACCAACGCCCTGCGTCGTGCTCATCGAAAGCAGTCCTTTCTCGAGAAGGCGCGCTCAGCGCTCGGCTTCCCGATCGAAATCGTTTCGGGCATGGAAGAGGCACGCCTGATTTATTCGGGTGTCTCGCACACCATGCCGAGTGGCAGTGGCCGTCGGCTCGTGGTCGATATCGGCGGTGGCAGCACGGAATTGATCATCGGCGAGGATCTCACGCCGCTGAAACTCGAGAGCACCGAGCTCGGCTGCGTGGGGCTTAGCGAGCGGTTTTTCGCTGGCGGCAAGTTGTCGGCAAAGCGCTTCGCCCGAGCGCGCGTCGCGGCGCGCAGCGAACTCGAGCCCATCGAGGAGGCCTATCGCAGGGTCGGGTGGGTGCAAGCCGTCGGTAGCTCCGGGTCAGTCAAAGCCATCGGCGATGCCATCCGTGAGCTCGATCCACTCGCGCAGGCGATCACGCCCGAGGGACTCGAGGCTGTGATCGAGATGATTCTGCGTGCCGATCATGTGCGCGATATTCCGCTGGCGGTGCTCAACGATGATCGTCGCCAAGTGTTTCCGGGTGGACTCGCCATCCTTTGCGAGGTGTTCGACGTACTCGACGTCAAGCGCATGGAAGTCTCTGATGGCGCGATGCGCGACGGATTGCTCTACGATCTCGTCGGCCGACTGACGCGCGAGGACGCGCGCGAGCGCACCGTGCGCGCCATGCAAGCTCGGCATCACGTCGATCCGGCGCAGGCGGAACGCGTCGAGCGCACCGCGCTCGGTTTTTTGGCACAGGTAGCGGACGCGTGGCAGCTCGACGATCCGCTCGCCGAGCAGTTGCTCGCGTGGGCAGCGCGCCTGCATGAGATCGGTCTCGACGTGTCGCACTCGCGCTACCACCAGCATGGGGCTTACTTGCTGGAAAATGCCGACATGCCCGGTTTCCCGCGCGAAGAGCAGCGCATTCTCGCGCGCCTTGTCGGCGGCCATCGACGCAAGCTCTCGCTCGAAGGTTTCGATCAACTACTGCCGAGCTGGGACAAGCGAAGTATTTTTTTGATCGTGCTGCTGCGTATCGCCGTGCTACTGCATCGGGGACGAGGTCGTGCGCCGCTACCGGAACTCACGTTGATGGCCCGCGGCCGCACGCTCGAGATGCGTTTTCCGGTACGTTGGTTGCGCGAGCATCCGCTGACGGTGGCCGATCTCAGTCAGGAAATCGATCTGCTGCGTGCAGCCGATCTGCGTTTGCGGGTCTACTCTTCGAGAGGCCTGCCGGCCGTATAGGCCGCCATCAGCTCGCCCTGCGCATCGTTCCGCTCGCCCGCGACGCCCTCGACCCGTCGGTAGCCACCGTCCTGATCGAGCTCCCAGGACTGGGTGTTGTCACGCAAATAGGCTTCCAGATCGCGCAGGATGTTCTGGTGGTATTTCGCTCGGCGGATGGGAAAAGCGATCTCGACCCGCCGGAAGAAATTGCGATCCATCCAATCGGCGCTGCTGCAGAAGATCTCTGGGTCGCCGTTGTTGGCGAACCAGAAAACACGTGAGTGTTCGAGAAAGCGCCCGACGATCGAGCGCACGCGGATGTTCTCCGAGAGCCCGGGCACACCCGGGCGCAGCGCGCAGACTCCGCGGATGATCAAATCGACTTTTACGCCCGCCTGCGACACCTTGTACAGCATGTCGATCGACTCAGGCTCGACGAGCGCATTCATCTTCAAGATGACGCGCGCCGGGCGCCCGGCGGCGGCGTGCGTCGCCTCGCGTTCGAGTTTCTCGAGCATGGTGCGATGCAGATCGAACGGTGACTGCAGCAAGCAATTCAGGCGCGGTTTCCGCGTCAGGCTTGTCAGTTGCAGGAAGACCTCGTGCACGTCCTGGCCGATGTCGGGCGCGCAGGTGAAGAGCCCGTAGTCCGTGTACGCTCGCGCGGTGCGCGAGTGGTAGTTGCCAGTGCCGAGATGGCAGTAGCGGCGAATGCCGTCGTGTTCACGCCGCGCCACCAGGGCGAGTTTCGCGTGGGTCTTGAACCCGACCACGCCGTACATCACGTGGGCCCCCGCCTCTTGTAGGCGATCGGACAACTCGATGTTCGCCTCCTCATCGAAGCGCGCGCGCAACTCGATCACCACCGTCACGTCCTTGCCCGCCTGCGCCGCTGCGACCAACGCATCGACGATCGCCGAGTCGGCGCCCGTGCGATACAGCGTCTGTTTTATGGCCAGTACCTTGGGGTCGGTGGCGGCTTGGCGCAAGAAGTTCACCACTGGGGCGAACGACTGAAAGGGGTGATGCAGCAGCAGATCGCTTTGGCGGATCGCTACGAACATGTCAGGCCCATCGCCGAGCCGGCGCGGCAGACTCGGTTGGAACGGCGGATATTTGAGATCTGCACGCTGGGCGAGATCGTAGATCGCTGAGAGGCGATGCAGATTAACCGGTGAGGGCACGGCGTAGATGTCGTGCATGCTGATGCCAAACTGCTTGGCGAGGAAATTGACGAGCTCGGCCGGGCAATCGTTAGTCGTCTCGAGGCGCACGGCCGCGCCATAGCGCCGGTGCGCGAGCTCGCCCTCGAGCGCGCGACGCAGGTCATCCGCTTCTTCCTCGTCGACGAACAGGTCGCTGTTGCGCGTGAGACGAAACTGCTGACACTCGTCGATGATCATCCCCTCGAAGAGTCGCGGTACGAACTCTTCGATGATGGTCGAGAGCAGCACGAACTGCTGGCCGCCTTGGGCGCGCGCGGGGAGTGGCACCACGCGGGGCAGCGAACGCGGCGCCTGTACGATAGCGAGTGTGGCTTCGCGACCGAAGGCATCTTCACCCTGCAAGCGCACGATGAAATTGAGGCTCTTGTTTTGGATGCGCGGGAAGGGCCGCGAGGGATCGAGCGCCAAGGGTGAGAGCACCGGCTCGATCTGTTTCTCGAAGTAGTCGGCGAGCCATTCCCGCTCGATCTCGCTCCACCCGCCGCCTGGCACGAGCTCGACTCCGGCCGCTGCCAGTTCGGGCAGCAACATGCTCCCGAGGCAGTCGTACTGGTCGGCGACGAGCCGCGAGGCTCGCTCATGGATGGCCGCGAGTTGCTGTGCCGGACGTAACCCATCGGGACTCGTCGACTGCGGCGAGCTTTCCTGCATCTGTTTGATGCCTGCCACCCGGATCTCGAAGAATTCATCAAGGTTGCTGGAGGAAATGCAGAGGAATCGCAGCCGCTCGAGCAGCGGTACCGACGGGTCGCGAGCCTGCGCAAGCACGCGCTGGTTGAACTCCAGCTGCGAGAGCTCGCGATTGATCAGGGTGGAGGGTGCCGCCAGGCTCATATCGGGCCTAGTTAATCACGGACGCCAGGACGCGTGTGTTACAGCCCAAGACAACCCGGGAGTGGTCGCTCCCGGCCCCTATAGCGGCCTTGCCCGCTCAGCCGCTCCCGCGAGTCTGCTCAGCGCCCCGCGGCGCCCGAGGTGGTGCCGCCGCTCGCGGCGTTCTGCGCCTGCCGCGCCAAATAGGGGGCGGGCGAACCTTGGTCGAGCGTGGCAATCAGAGGTGCCGCATGGTCACGGAACGCGGCCATGCGCGAGGCCGGGATCGGTTGGTCGTTAGGAAGCGGCACTTTCTGCGGATCTTTGTGCACGCCTCGAGCGAGGTACTCGTAGTGCAGGTGCGGGCCGGTGGCGAGGCCCGTCATGCCGACGTGACCGATCACGTCACCCTGCGACACGCGTTGCCCGACCCGAAGGCCTCGAGCGAAGCGCGACAAGTGACCGTAGACCGTACGAATTTCGTTGGCGTGCTCGAGCTCGATCACCTTGCCGTAGCCGCCCTTGTTACCGATGAACCGCACGCGACCTGCGCCCGCGGCTTTGACCGGTGTGCCGATCGGCGCGGCGTAGTCCGTGCCACGGTGCGCGCGGATCCGGTTGAGTACGGGATGGCGACGATAGGGATTGAAGCGCGAGCTCACGCGGGTGAATTCAAGTGGCGCGCGCAGGAAAGCTTTGCGCAGGCTCTTGCCATCCGGTGTGTAGTAGGAAGCGTTCTGGCCATCCGGCGAAAAGCGCACGGCGCGATACACCTGCGCTTGGTTGATGAACTCCACGGCCAACACGTCACCATCGCCGATCGGCTCGCCGTCTTGGCTGATCTGCTCGTAGGTGACGCGAAAGCGATCGCCCGGCTGAATGTCGAGCACGAAATCGATATCCCAACGGAAGACATCCGCGATGCGCAGTGCAAGACCGTCGCTCATGCCTGCATCGCTTGCCGCCTGGAAGAGCGAGTAGCGGATCGTCGCCTCGCCGGTCACAACCTCGCGCTCGAGCGGATTGATAATGAGCTCGCTCGCGAAGCCGTTCGGATCACGGCTCACCTTCAGCGTCTCGCTCGGGCTCAGTTGCCGTTCGAGGCCGACGAGCTTCGAGTCCTGCACGCGGAACTTGAGCAGCTCGCCGGGGTAGAGCTTATCGAGGCTCGCGCGCAGATCGGGCAGGCTGCGCAGCGTCGCCAGATCCGTCACCGACAGGCTGAGCTTGCGGAAAATGCGCTCAAGGGTGTCGTTGGCGCCGACGATTACATCGACGGTAGCGGGCAGCAGCGCCGCTTCCGCTGCCGCGCGAGCGGACTCGAGCATGCTCGCTTGCACGGAGGCCTCATCGGCGCGCCGCGCATCTTCCACCCACAGCTCGCCGCGCCACCAGGTGAGGGCGAGCACGGCCACTACGGTGCACTGCAGCCACCGGGCCTTGAGAAAGTCGAGGAGTTTGTTTCCCGAGCCGATTTCCAGCGTCATGGACTACACTTCGCACTCGCCAAACCGCGGAAAGTACCCGTGCAGGCAGGGCGGGTCAACATGCAGAGCATCAAAGATCAATTAGACGAACTGCGCCGTGGGTCGGCGGAGTTGCTCATCGAGGCCGAACTCGAGAAAAAACTGGCGCGTGGCAAGCCGCTGCGCATCAAGGCGGGGTTCGACCCCACCGCACCGGATTTGCACCTCGGACACACCGTGCTCATCAACAAGATGCGCCAGTTCCAGCAGTTCGGTCACGAGGTGATCTTCCTGATCGGTGACTTCACGGGGCTCATCGGTGATCCCACGGGGCGCAATGCCACGCGACCGCGACTGACGCCCGAGGCCGTGCAGGAGAACGCACGCACCTATCAGACGCAGATCTTCAAGATCCTCGACCCTGCACGCACGCTGATCGAGTTCAACTCACGCTGGCTCAGCAACATGCCGCTGCCGCAATTCGTTGAGGTGGCCGCCAAGTACACGGTGGCCCGCATGCTCGAGCGCGACGACTTCGCCAAGCGATTCAAGAGTCAGCAGCCGATTTCCGTGCATGAGTTCTTTTATCCGCTGGCACAAGGCTACGACTCGGTGGCGTTGCGTGCGGATGTGGAGTTGGGCGGCACCGACCAAAAGTTCAATCTGCTGGTGGGTCGCACGCTGCAGGAAGCGTACGGCCAGGAGCCGCAGTGCGTGCTGACGATGCCGCTGCTCGAAGGGCTCGATGGCGTCAATAAAATGTCCAAGTCACTCGGCAATTACGTCGGTATCGACGAGCCTGCGGATTCGCAGTTCGGCAAGCTCATGTCGATCAGCGACGAGTTGATGTGGCGCTACTTCGAGTTGCTGTCGTTTCGTCCGCTCGGCGAGATCGCGGCACTGCGTGCGGCAATTACCGCGGGCCGTAATCCGCGCGACGTCAAATTCGAACTCGCGCAGGAAATCGTTGCTCGCTTTCACGGCGCGGCGGCGGCGCAGCAGGCGCAGGCCGATTTCATTGCCCGCTTCGCCAACAAATCTTTGCCCACTGATCTGGCGCTGCAGGTGCTTGCCACGGCCGATCCCGCGGGTGAATCGCTGGTGGCGGCGCTCAAGGCCACGGGCCTCGCCGCCAGCAACTCCGAAGCCGTGCGCAAGCTTGCCGAAGGGGCCGTCCGAGTGGACGGGGAGAAGGTGCAGGATCGCCATTGCCGCCTGCTGGTGGGGGCGGAGCATGTTTTGCAGGTTGGTCCCCGTCGTTTCGCCCGCGTCAAGGTAGAAAAATCCATCTAAATCAACGATTTAATGCATTTAAGGATTTATTCTTACAATCCGTTGACAGGCCGCAATAGCCCCCTATAATGCGCGCCCTCAGCCACGAAGTGCCCCGCGGTTCCCGCGGAGTGAAACGAAAGTTGAAATGTAGGTTGACGGGGAGAGCCGGATGGCTATACTTCCCGCCCCCTTTGCACCCCAGCGGTGCGAGGTTATTTAAAAATTCGGCAGGTAATTTGTGTGGGGACTCGCGTCAATGCGTCCTTTGGATGGCTATGACCGAGTGACCAAATTGAGTCCAGCAATGGGCCCTGA
>Ga0172373_10012260_pt1 | contig 10078 bp, 9 predicted proteins | sample Lak10m_2_FD_114546 | JGI IMG/M metagenome (GOLD analysis project Ga0172373, IMG submission 114546) | Freshwater microbial communities from Kabuno Bay, South-Kivu, Congo - kab_092012_10m | ecosystem: Environmental > Aquatic > Freshwater > Lake | place: Democratic Republic of the Congo: South-Kivu...
CACCAATATCCTCAGAACAAATTACCTCCTTAAAATAAGAACTCAATCCGCAATTATTCAATTTTACAAATTGAACTTCTTTGAATCCGTTGGTAATAATATGCATTGGGAATCCAATTTTATTCAGCGATCGAATAGCCTTTTCAACACCAGGAATTAACTGCCTTTGAAGAGGAGAAATCTCAACGTATGCATCACCGAAGCGCTTTACTATTTCAGTATCGTGAATGGAGAATTTCGCGAGTGTATTTTTAAAGCGTCCGTATCTTAGTTCTTCTTTTGAAATAAAGCCTTTACCATATGCTTCCCACAATTTCGCATTTTCCTCTTTGTATACAGAATGAAACGAACTAAATGAATTCGTCAATTCGTCAATGTTTTCCTCTGAAATGATTTGCTTTAACGCTGAAATTGAATTCTTGTCAAAATCCCAAATCGTTCTGTCGAGATCAAAAAAAAGGTGCTTATCCGAAAACGACATAGGTTAAGGTTGTCATAATACCCGCATTTAGTGCCATACCTAATAACACCAAAAGAAATGTACTTCTGTATTTTCCATAAAATTTAGCCGTAATAATACTTCCAACAGGTATGGATAAAAAAAATGGAGCCCAAAAGCATACGCCAATTTTTCCTGCGTTTCTTTTCAATCTTACGATCAACTTATTTGTTTTTGTGTGAGTTTTTGCCCCTTCCTTCTTCTTCGTTTTTTTTAAAAAATAATTCGCAGAAAAATAAAATAAACAAGAGCTAATTGATCCACCAAGAAATGCTGCAAAAAACGTTTCTAAAAAGCTGAGTTCAAAAGGAACACCTCCAAACGGAGCAAACATAAATTTAAATGTTGCCAATAAAAACACACTCCAAAATCCTGTCCAATTCATATTATAATTTCTCTCCGTAAGCTAAATCTCCTGCATCACCTAATCCAGGAACAATATACGATTGCGCAGTTAACTCATTGTCAATCGCACCCACAAAAACCTCAGTGTTATCTGGGAAGTTTCGTTTAATTAATTCCAATGCATCTGGCGTTGCTATTGCAGAAACAATAAAAATCTTTTTTGGTTTTCCGACTTTTAACATGGCTTTGAAAACCGTAACCATACTATTTCCAGTAGCCAACATGGGATCACTTATAATCCAAATTTTATTATCCAATTGTGGCGCTGCCATATATTCAACATAAATGTCAAATTCTTCGGGTGTCGTATGTTTCCTATAGGCAGAAATAAATGCACTTTCACATCCATCAAACATATTCAATAGCCCATTATGCATGGATAACCCTGCCCTTAAAATGGTAGCTAATACAGGTTTTTCTCTCAAAATAGGTGTTGGCGAAATACCTAAAGGTGTTTGTACTTCCTTAGGTTGAAAGGGGAGTTTTTTAGATAGTTCATAGCCAATAATTTCAGCAATACGTTCCATATTTCTACGAAAACGCATTGGATCCTTTTGTATGTTAACATCTCTTATTTCTGCAATAAATTGACAAAAAATCGATGGTTTTTCACTCAGATTGGTTACCATATTTACAATTTAGAAAATGATTTTGTGTAAACAGATTTCCCCGTTTTAATTCTAATAAGATAAGAACCCGAGCGGAACATAGAAACATCGACAAAAGACTCAGCGAAATATTGAGATGCGTTCATGTCTTCTCGGTGAATAACGCGTCCGGATAAATCTACAATTTCTAATTCAGCATGATTATCCACCAATCCGGAAATTTCAATTGTCGTGTTACCTGAACTTGGATTTGGAAAAATACTTATATCGTGCTTTAACTCGTTTTCCTGAATATCCATGGTGAAACCAACTGAGAAATCATAACGATGATAATGCCCAAAATCTCCTGGAAAGAACTCTATGTATGAGCCTCCTACTTGTCTCAATCGCATAGTGCCTGCTGTTTCTCCTTCTACTTGAGATGAGTACCAAAACGACAAACCATCGTGATCCGTATCTTCAATTATTATACTGTAACATCCTGGTGCCAAGTCAAACGTATCCTTATATTGCGTTTGATTGGTTAATTGCGTTCGTTGAAAGATAACATTACCGGCATGATCCACTAGACGGTAATTATTTTCACTTGCTTTATTGTTCGTTGACAGCCAAACAAAGAACGGTCCATCAATTCTCTCAGGTGCTTCAAAATGTGCTTTTTTCAAACTATTCTGATTGTATTCATCGTTTCCTTCAATTCCATTAACATTATGAACAAATGCTCGAAAGGTTTTAGTGCTATCCCAATCGCTCCAAAAATTTAAATCATTTACAGGAATTTCGACGATCTCTTCCTGAAGAAATCCTAAATTTCCTGTCCAATTAACTGTTGCAAAAACACCGTATGTAATCCATGTTGTAATAGTACATGAAGTTAGTGGATTGGATCCTGTATTTTTCAAAATAATTCTTGGATTGGAACATGTTGGGTTCCATTTGCTGTAATATTCCCAATTATTCGGATTAAGAATATCTTGTATGGCTGCATCGTTTTGAAAATTTGGTGCAGAATAAGAAATCAAATCATACGCTGCAATGTAATTTCCTCCTGCTTGTCCAGGATCATTTGTTGGAACTTGATTAATGACATAATCCAATTCAACACTATCTCCAGGAGTAACAAAAGGTGTGAGTTCAAATTCATACTCTTTCACTCGATCACCGGGACACCAGCCTTCACGGGCATAGGGCCAAGTTCCACCTTGTCCAATATTTGGATTATCACCACAGTCTGTTTCTTCCCAAATATTCCAATTGAAACGTGAAACACCATCAACTTTAATTTGGTGACTATTGGGAACCCACTCACAACAAGCCAAATTTCCTACCTGTCCATGACCTGACATTCTCGTTTTAATTTTAAAGTTTTGCGAGGTATCTGCAAGGTGAATTTTTTTCGCTTGTAAATCAATGTCATTGGCCATATTCGCAAAACCATAGGACCTGAAATCCGACCAGATTGGTTCACGCTTGTGCAAGTCTCTAGGCGGAATTCCCTCAATGAATGCGAATTTCAAATCAAGAAGTTCTTGCGTGTTATGCGCCGCTAAATCAACGGTGTTTCGCAAATAATCTTGGTAATCCGTTACGTCATAAATCCATGAAAATCCATTAGGCCCAAGGTCAAACTGGATTCCATAAGGTGTGATATAGCGAGCAATTTCAACATCCTTTACTAGCTCATACGGTGGATTGTAATAGGTTATCTGCTCATTCACTAATTGATTTGTTGCTACAAAAGGAACCTGCGCTAAAATCTGACCATTTTCATCGTATTGAATATTATTTCCCTGCTGAGTTCCGACGTAGGCATTCGCAATTTCAAAATGTCTATTGATTGGTTGCTGCTCGAAAATTACCGTGCGTGGTTTTAATCTCTTTTCTTGAACGGAAACATTGGTAGTTGTTGAACTAACCGTACCTTGAAGTATAGAAATAACTGGTTTTTCAGTTGAACTCTGAACTCCACAAACTGCAACCTCATCAAAACGAATCATGTTATGTTCGGATGGCATTAATAAGTTGTCGTTTGCTGATTGATCAATCGCGTAATTTTCATTATCAAAATCATAGTAAGCAAGTAGATTATTCCAATTTGGATGGGTCGCATCAATTTTATTCAAATAATTGGCTTGTATTGTTGCGGAAGAAAGTGCAGAATTATAGAATCTAAACTCATCGATTTTACCTTTCCACTTTAAACCTTGGTCAACATTTGCACCTAAAATAAAACGATGGATATAACCAATATTTCGTGTTTTATTCGTTCCTGAATGCCACAAAGCACCGTTTTTATAGATGAACATTTCACCTGTACTTTGCTTTTTCACAAAAGCCCAATGGTTCCAAGTGTTATCCATCTCTGAAGCATTCATTGTTTTGTTAATTCGATCATAACCTGATGAAATACCTGCATCGAAATAAACGTTATTATCACTCCAAGGCATGTGAATATTGAGTATTCTGTTATTTAATGTGTCAAATGCTTCTAACAAAGTTGTATTCGTTCCTGCCGTTCCATTTCCTTTCGCCCAAAACTCTACGGTCAATTCTTGTCCAACCGTAAAATCTGATAATTCTGTCATGGTATAATTTGTACCAGATAAATTCAAATACCCATTTCTTTCAGGGTAAGATAATGCCTGATTTCCAGCTACATTTTCCGTAGAAAAGATAAGTCCGTTTGTAGATGGTTCATCAGATGAATAATTAAATTCAATAATTAAATTACTTGTTCCGTCCCAGGTAAAAGGTTGATAGAACAAAAATTCGTTCGCACCAACTACTAATGGATTTCCTGCATCTCTTGTTCGGTTATAGACTTCTAAAAAACCAGTCGTTTGAAAAGAAGTTAATGATGTAGCAGTTGTTGCTTTTATTGAAATTCGCGGACTCAACAACTGACCATTGGAACCAATATTCAAGATTTCCAACATCATTCCTTGGATATCACCGGCTTGGATACCAGCAGCAGTCAATTCATTTGCCGTCAATAATTGCTGAAAGCGCGAACCTTTGCTAGCAGTATTAAAAATTACAGTTGAACTACTTGTTCCAACATTTAGAGGCGATGAACTTAAACCAGACGCGGATCTCTCTTGCTCTATTCGTGTATATGTGTCAAAAATAGCATTTGGAGAAGGTGTATAATCAATTGTTCCAGGACTCGCCCAATTTGCTAAAAAACGATTCCCATCTTTTCGAACTGAATCATAAATTCCAGTATGATCAAACACTCTTGTGTAGGTTAAATAATCCCATTCTCCACAATCGTATTGATCCCAGGTAGTTAACGGACTACATTTCAATTTGTAATACATCAACACTTTCTCAAACCGTTTGCTATTTAATTCTTGAGGGAAATTAAAATTTGCCCTTCGCGTTGTAATTGAATCAAATGTGAATGTTTGCACCCACGTCGTGTCTTGAGCATTCGTACTCAACACAATCGACAGAAAAAATAAAAAAAGGTAATTCCTCATAGTTACTGTTTGTAACAAAAGTACCTTAATTTATTCGAAATGAAAAGGGAATTTTAAGACATAAATAGGGTTATTGACATGCCTAATTTCTCACGAATTTCGGTTCTGTCAATTATATAGTCTAAGAATCCATGTTCTAATAAAAACTCTGACGTTTGAAAACCATCAGGTAAATCTCTTCCAATTGTTTCTTTAACCACACGCGGACCAGCAAAACCGATTAATGCGCCGGGTTCAGCTATGTTTATGTCACCAAGCATGGCAAAAGAAGCCGTAACACCACCCGTGGTAGGGTCTGTTAAATATGAAATATACGGTAAACCGGCATCCGCTAATTGACCTAATTTTCCAGACACCTTAGCCATTTGCATAAGTGAAAATCCTGCCTCCATCATCCGGGCGCCTCCTGATTTAGAGATAATCATAAAAGGAGCTTTAATTTTAATGGCCTCGTCGATTGCCCGTGCAATTTTTTCACCCATTACAGATCCCATCGAACCACCTATAAAACCGAAATCCATTGCCGAAATAACAAAGTCTCTTCCATTCAACGTACCTTTTGCAGATCGAACAGCGTCCTTTAATCCCGAAGCTTTTTGTGTTGACTTGATTCTGTCTGCATATTTTTTTGTGTCTTCAAATTTCAATGGATCTCCTGATGACAAATTTGAATCCAATTCTGTGTATTTACCTTCATCGAAAATAAGTTGAAAATACTCCTCTGAACCAATTCTCTCGTGATGCGAACATCTTTCACATACGTAATTATGCTTCATTAAATCTTCGGAAGTGTACAAGGTTTTACAATTCGAACACCTCACCCATAACCCTTCTGGGGTTTCTTTTTTCTCACTTGTAGAAGTAGTTATACCTTCTTTATTTCTTTTGAACCAACTCATAAATTATATGGTTTGAATATTATTTAAATCTGAAAAACTCTGCTCCAATCGCTTGTTAAAGGTGATTTCTCCTTCTCGCAACCATTTTCTCGGGTCGTAAAACTTTTTATTTGGAATATCGTCGCCTTCAGGATTACCAATTTGAGTTTTTAAATAATCTTTTTTATTTAATACATAATCACGAACACCTTCGGTAAATGCAAATTGCAAGTCTGTATCTATGTTCATTTTAATAACACCATAACCAATCGCTTCTCGAATTTCCTCTACGCTTGAACCGGAACCTCCATGGAAAACGAAATCTATTGGGTTTTTAGATGTCCTATACTTATTTTGGATGTAATCTTGAGAATTTTTCAAAATAATGGGAGTCAATTTTACATTACCCGGTTTATAAACTCCATGTACATTGCCAAAAGCAGCAGCAATGGTGAATCTTGGAGAAATTTTACTTAACTCTTCATAGGCATAAGCTACCTCTTCAGGTTGGGTATATAGTTTCGAATTGTCAACATCTGTATTATCTACACCATCCTCTTCTCCTCCAGTGATTCCCAATTCTATTTCCAAGGTCATTCCTATTTTGCTCATACGAGTCAAATATTCTTTACATAATTCAATATTTTCCTCAATTGGTTCTTCCGATAAATCTATCATGTGAGAAGAATAAAGAGGTTTACCTGTTTGTTTATAAAATTCTTCTCCTGCTTCCAACAAGCCATCAATCCATGGTAAAAGTTTTTTGGCGCAATGGTCTGTGTGTAAGATCACTGTCGCTCCGTAAGCCTCAGCCATTGTATGAACATGCTTTGCACCTGATATTCCTCCCAATATTGCAGCTTTCTCATTCTTATTATCCAAACCCTTGCCTGCAAAATAATGAGCGCCTCCATTTGAAAACTGAATAATAACTGGAGCATTCAAGCGCGCTGCCGTTTCCAAAACACCGTTAACGGTACTAGTACTCGTAACATTGATAGCAGGCAAAGCAAATCCTTTATGCTTTGCGTATGCAAATAATTTCTGAACGTTATCTCCAGTAACTACCCCTGGTTTTAAAAAGTCCTCCATTCTGATTCGTCTTGTTGATTGGTCAGCAAAGTTAAGCAATGAATTGAAAAGTTGAACATTCTGAACGAATTAGTCATGCACTTTTCTATTCAATTACAATATTTAAATTTATCTGTCGTTTAAATATTAAATTAAAAAAGCCTATGGTCAATAAATACCTAAAAAATCTTTCTACTGAAAATAAAGATGCGGAAAAACCGAGTAATTACAGTATTCAATTTTTAATCAATTACAGTAAATCCATCGAACACAAAAAACTAAAGAAAAAATCCGTTTTTTTATTTCAAAATTAGTCAGAGCCTCGTAAAGAGGCTTTTTTTATCTCAAGCAAAAAGACAAGACCTCAGACAAAAAGGCGTCTGGTGCTTCGGCATGTACCCAGTGTCCGGCATCAGTTATTGTGACTAGTTGACTATCTGGAAAAATCGACTCTAAATCAGCAATATCTTCATCTAAAATATAATTGGAAAGCTCGCCTCTGATAAATAGAGTTGAAACCCACGATTCGTTCTTAGGGATTTCTTTTAAAATCTCAGACATATTTTCAACTAAAACAGGAAAATTCATTCTCCACTCCAATTTTCCTTTTTCCTTCCAATAAAGATTTTTCAATAAAAACTGTATTACACCCTCATTATCTACATAATTTCGTAAGTGTTGTTCGGCTTGGCTTCTCGCTGAAATAGTTGAAACGTGTAAGGAGTTTATTGCCGAAATAATATGTTGATGATGGGGGGGGTAAGCTTTAACTCCCATATCTACAACCACTAATTTATCCAAATTTTCGGGATTCATCTGTGCGAATCGCATCGCTACTTTTCCACCCATAGAATGACCAAGAAGAATAAATTTCGGGAGATCGAGCTGTGTAATCAATTCATTTAAATCACTCACCATCAATTCGTAGGTGATTTCATCTGACCATGGTGAATGGCCGTGGTTGCGTAAGTCTACCAATATAACTCTGTAATAGTCCGCAAGTTTTTTAGCGTGTGTGGCCCAATTATCACTAAAGCCAAATAAACCATGTAAGATTACAAATGGCTTTCCCTCGCCAACTTCTCGGTAGAATAGTTTCATTACTTTTTGGCTACATCTTGAACACTGAGAACCCTGATCTGGAATTGCTCCTCATTAATTGTATTTACAACCTCGCTTATTTTTCCTTCATTTATTTTAGTTGAATCGAAATATATTCGGCAAACTTGCTTTTCAGCATCGATAACAAAATCATATTCAACTTTTGAAACTCCCCCTGTAGCTTTTAAATTCTTTCGAATCGAGCCACCACAACCTTGCTCACATGTCATCCCAGTAATTTCTGCCGTTAACATTTTGTTTGGATGAACGATTTGCTCCTTTTTTTCAACCTTTACCTGTTCAGGAGTAGCTACATCAGCAGGTTGATTTTTACAAGAGAATACCAATGAAATTAAGGTAATTAAGTATAGTTTATTAGTTCTCATATTAATGAAATTTTGTTCGTTCAGAAAGAATAGCAAGTTGTTGTTTTTCAAAATCAACACCAATTATCTTTGGAATGGCTCTAGAACAGTGTCTTGACCATAAAGCATAAGAATTTGATCCCGTACCCAACATAAGAAGATGGTCTCCTTCTTTCAGTTTCGGAATCTGAGCATCTTTTAGTAGGTAATCACCAGCAAAACACAAAGGTCCAGCAATATCTGTAGTTTCAGAGAATTCTTCATTGACTTCAAAATTCTTATTTAAGGCAACAAATTCAATTCCTCTTGGTTTCACATAAGCATCTCTCAAGAGAAAATCTGCACCCAAATGGACATACGCCAATTGCTTTTTTCCGCGTTGCAGTACATATTCAACTTCGGATAACGCAAAACCACAATAAAAATGGCACCACTGACCGAATTCTGTAACTACTTGGTATTTTCGTAAATCTGTCTGATTGAATAACATATCAGCATACTTCATCATTTGCGAAGGTTCCTCTGACAATAACTCAGGTTTCAACCCACCGCCAATATCTATTCGTTGAATCCTTCTCGTTATTTTATTTATGCTTAAAAGCTCATTGATTTCATCTGCTAATGCAACAACTTCAGCTATTGCATTTACGGCATTTTGAATATTTCCCAAAGCACTTCCAGAATGCACATGTAGTTGCGAGATAGGGTAATTCAAACAAGCATTACGAATGGCCTCTCGATTTGAAATTGGTTCCCCGAATTTCGATTCATCATGCGATACATGGTAAAGTTCTGGTGATCCTGTTTCTGTCATTGGATTAATGCGTAGACCTATCGTAAAATTTGGATTTTCAGGAATTCGATTTAATTCATCTAATGAATTCAAGTTTAATTTGATTTCAGGATACAAATTATGACACGCAATTATTTCTGATTTTGTTTTAACTGGTGAGTCAAATACTAAATTTATTGGGTCAATTCCAGCTGAAATGGCCATTTCAACCTCCTCCATGGAAGCAGCCTCTAAACCAAAACCTTTAGAAACAATATAACGAAGTACCGCCTGATGAGGATTGGTTTTTATTGCGACTGCGTGCAACGCATCAAACGAAGAAAATGCCTTTTTAAGATGCGTTAAATACTTTTCTAATTGATTCCATGATTGAAAAATTAGAGCCGTATCTTCAGTTTTTTGAATTTCTGACAACTGTTTAACAGTCCAAAGAGCCTCTTCTTTTAACATCTTCATCTAAACAAGGTATCTACAGCCTTTTCAATGATTTCAATTAGTTTTAAATCATTTTGTGGCACAAAGCGTTTATTCGCGAGTTGGCGTCTAATGGAATAAGAACCAATCGCCAATCTTATGAAAGACTTTTCGCCGTATTGTACGGGTTGACCAATAAACACGCGATTAAATCCTTGTAGACCTTCGTGTTCGTTTAGGACAAGATAATCGAATAATTTTTTCAAATGGACATTATCCAAGGCGTTACCATCCACCAGAACCATGAAGGAAACAATACTGTCGTTCGTTAACTCCATATTTGGCATTAGTTGAAAATAATCGCTTTGCGCAAGTCTTCCTGTAACAACTTGGTTCCATCTTCTGATAAGTGCGTTCGATTCAACCGAAGGAAACGCTAAAAACGCCTTCATTTCTTCAATG
>Ga0172373_10012265_pt1 | contig 10074 bp, 11 predicted proteins | sample Lak10m_2_FD_114546 | JGI IMG/M metagenome (GOLD analysis project Ga0172373, IMG submission 114546) | Freshwater microbial communities from Kabuno Bay, South-Kivu, Congo - kab_092012_10m | ecosystem: Environmental > Aquatic > Freshwater > Lake | place: Democratic Republic of the Congo...
TAATCGGATTAAGTTAATTAAACGGCAGGCTTATGGTTTTTTGAACTTCTTCAACTTTCGATCTAGATTGCTAGCTTGTCTTTCTCATTAGTTTTATTTATCCCCTTAAACCCAGAAGAGCCTAAAATTTTAAGCTATTGATTCCTGATTTCGTGGAAGTGCAACTGTTTGAGATGAGTTTCTAAAGCTTATGAAAGCGCCTTATATCAGAAAAGTAGTAGCTAAAAAAGTATTCTGTGATACAACCTATTAAGGTTAACTATATCAGGATTGTGAAGCTAACATCTTTGATTGATCTGTGTGAAAGGAGTGAAGTCTAACCTTCATCCCAAGATTACTAAGTCAATTTTTTTAAATAGAACTCAATAGTTTGGAGGCGTTAAAGGTTAATGAGTAAGAGAATGAATCGTCGTAAGTTCATCGTTTATGGCTCTGCTGCACTTGGAATTAGTGGCCTGATCAAGGCTTGTGCTCCAGCTACTCCAACAGCTACCCCAACCACCGCTGCAACCACTGCTGCATCACCTAAAGCCACAAGCACAGCCGCAGCCAGTGGAGACAAAATCAAGGTTGGTATTTTGCACTCTTTGAGTGGCACTATGGCGATCAGTGAGAAGAGCCTCGTAGATGCAACTCAACTTGCGATCGAAGAAATTAACAAGGCTGGTGGTGTACTAGGCAAGCAAATTGAAGCGATCGTTGAAGATGGTGCTTCTGACTGGCCAACATTTGCTGAAAAAGCTAAAAAATTGATTGACCAAGACAAGGTCGTAGTTGTATTTGGATGTTGGACTTCAGCAAGTCGTAAGGCAGTACTACCAGTATTTGAGTCCAAAGATCACTTACTCTTCTATCCTGTCCAATATGAAGGACAAGAATGCTCGAAGAATATCTTCTACACTGGAGCTGCTCCTAACCAGCAGATTGAACCTTCTGTAGAATGGTTGCTCAAGAACAAGGGTAAAGAGTTCTTCCTAGTTGGCTCTGACTACGTATTCCCTCGTACTGCTAATACAATCATCAAAGCTCAATTGGAAGCTTCTGGCGGTAAAGTAGTTGGTGAAGATTATCTCCCACTAGGCAACTCCGAAGTAACCCCAATCATTGCCAAGATCAAGCAAGCATTGCCAAATGGTGGTGTCATTTACAATTCACTCAATGGTGATAGTAACGTTGCTTTCTTTAAACAGATGCAAGGTGCTGGTCTAACCGCAGATAAATATCCTTCGATGTCTGTAAGTATTGCTGAAGAAGAAGTTAAAGCGATCGGTCCTGAATTTCTGAAGGGTCACTATGCTGCTTGGAACTACTTCATGACTGTTGACAATCCAGTCAACAAGAAGTTTGTAGAAGCCTTCAAAGCTAAGTATGGCGCGGATCGTGTTACCAACGATCCAATGGAAGCCGGCTATATTGCTGTCAACATCTGGGCACAAGCTGTCAAAAAAGCAGGTAAAGCAGACGATCTCGAAGCAGTAAGAATGGCAGCTCTTGGTCAAACCTTCGATGCCCCTGAAGGTAAGGTGACAATGGAAAATAGCCATCACCTTTCTAAGTTTGTGCGTATTGGTGAAGTTACAGCTGATGGTCAGTTCAAGATCGTCAACGAAACCAAAGAAGCTGTGACTCCATTACCTTGGAACCAATTTGTTGCAGAAACTAAAGGCTTCTACTGCGATTACTCTGATAAATCTAAAGGTGGCAAATTTAAGAAAGCATAAGCTTCTGTTTACTTAAGGGTTTGAGAGCTTAAGACTTATGCATTAAGTACAAAGTGTAGAGGTAATCCTTGGATCGCCTCTACACTTTGTATTATTGATTTGGTAGTGATCTTGAAATAAGGATTAGAAGTGCGAAGCGCCACGAATCCTTACTCGAAAATCTTGACACAATGATCATCACTTTAATTTCAATACCGAATACTGATAAATAATGTTGATAGAAACATGACAGAGAATCTTCTTCAACTTCTTCAAGGAGTATTTAACGGCATCAGTACGGGTTCAGTTTTGTTACTGGCTGCACTAGGTTTGGCGATCGTATTTGGTTTGATGGGCGTAATTAATATGGCTCATGGTGAACTAATGATGTTTGGGGCTTATACAACTTTTGTAGTGCAGAATGGCTTCAAAAAGTTGGGAGAACCTTGGACAGAGTTCTACGTTTTTGCTGCACTAATTGCCGCTTTTTTGGTGACCGCAGGGATTGGATTTCTTTTGGAAAAAGGAGTAATTCGTCATCTCTATGGACGACCGCTTGAGACGCTATTGGCAACTTGGGGCGTGAGCCTCATTTTTCAACAGTTTGTCCGTAGTGTCAATTGGGTTATCTTGGTTGGTTTGATAGTTTTTAGCATTCTGTATTTTGTTGGTGTTTGGTTACTTCAGAAAAGACCAAATTGGGAATCTATTCGTAACTGGGCGATCGCGATTCTTTTACCTTTGTCTCTAGCTATTTCAGGCACTGTAGCGGTGTTAATGGCTCAGACCTACAAGATTGCAGTAACTCAACCTTGGTTTGGAGCGCAAAATGTAGACGTGACAGCGCCAAAATGGTTGCGTGGTGGTATGCAAATTGGTTCAATCCAATTTCCTTATGTTCGTTTGTTTATCATTGCCCTGACTGTTATTTGTGCAATTGGTATCTATCTGTTTCTAGAGAAATCGCCTTGGGGTCTACGCATTCGTGCAGTTATGCAAAACCGCCAAATGAGTTCTTGTTTAGGGATTCCTACCAAAACTGTTGATGCGCTTACTTTCTCCATTGGCTCAGGGCTTGCAGGAATTGCTGGCTGCGCAGTTAGTTTCCTTGGCTCAGTCGGTCCGAATACTGGTCAAAACTACATTGTTGATACATTCATGGTTGTTGTAGTTGGTGGTGTTGGTAAGTTAGTGGGAAGTATTGCAGCAGCAATGGCGATTGGAGTTACAAGCTACTTATTTGGTTCACAAACCTTTGTAACTTTGTTTGGCCCACAAAGCCCCGTAGCGGGATTTTTTACTTTCTTTGGTACTACCAGCATGGCAAAGGTATTACTTTTCCTTGCAATTGTTGCCTTCTTGCAATATAAACCTGCGGGTATGTTCCCTCAAAAAGGTCGATCAGTAGAGTTGTAAGTTTCCTGAACCTAAGCCTTTTAATAGACAAATGAGCATGATAGAAGATATTTCTAAAAACATTCCAACCCCTTCAATTTCTCAGAAGAGCTGGAGATCTCTAGGTATTGAAATTGGTGTCGGCTTAGGGATAGCACTAATTTTGATTTTTGTGATTCCTGCTGTTTTTACGGCAACTGGCCAAGCTTTTAGAATCACCATGTTAGGTCGATTTCTTGCCTTAGCAATCGTGGCTCTAGGAATTGATCTGATCTGGGGATTTACTGGACTTTTGAGCTTAGGGCATGGTGTTTTTTTTGGTTTAGGAGGATATGCCCTAGCGATGCACTTAAAACTGCAATTTCCTCCCGAAGCCACTGAAAAACTGCCCTCATTCATGCCTCTCTATGGAATTACGAAACTTCCTGCCCTTTGGGAGCCATTTTTCTCATTTCAATTTACAGTTTTGGCAATCGTGCTGATACCTGCGATCGTTGGCGCTGTTTTAGGATATTTAGTATTTAGAAATCGGATTCGTGGAGTTTATTTCTCTATCCTTACCCAAGCCACCACGATTATCTTTTTCAACTTCTTTAATGGTCAGCAACAACTGATCAATGGCACAAATGGACTAACGGATTTCAAGACCATTTTTGGCTATGACATCAATGCACCTGAAACCCAAAGAGTTTTTTACATTTTAACTGTCGTCTTTTTGGGATTAGCCTATGCTTTGTGTCGTTGGCTGACTAGCGGTAGATTCGGTAGATTACTAATTGCTTTAAGAGACGATGAAAACCGCGCTCGCTTCTCTGGCTATGATCCCACTGGGTTTAAGGTACTAGTATTTGCGATTTCAGCCGTTTTAGCTGGCATTGGTGGCGCATTATTTACGCCTCAAACTGGTATTATTTCGCCAAAGTCAATGGATATCGCTCTTTCCATTGAAATGGTAATTTGGGTGGCAGTAGGTGGTCGCGCTACATTGATTGGAGCATTAATCGGTACGATTTTGGTTAACTTTGCTAAAAGCTTACTGAGTGAGCAGTTTCCTGAGATTTGGTTATTCTTTCAGGGCGCGATGTTCCTAATTGTGGTCATGGTGCTGCCCGATGGTTTAGTTGGTTGGTGTCGTACTAGTAGCGTACTGCTGTTCAAAAAAATCTTTTTCGGCAGACCAACGGTTACATATCCTAGTCTTGAGTTAGATCCAGAGGTGCAAAGTGAAAGGGAAAATCCTAGAAATTGAAGATGTTACCGTTAGTTTTGATGGGTTTAAAGCCATTAACAACTTGAACTTTGACATGGAACAGGGTGAGCTAAGAGTAATTATTGGTCCCAATGGTGCAGGTAAAACTACATTTTTGGATGTGATTACTGGTAAGACCAAACCCACTGAGGGTCAAGTAAGATTTAAAGGCAAAAATACGCGATCGCTTTCTGAGCATAAAATTGCCAGAATGGGTGTAGGGAGGAAATTTCAAACACCTCGCGTATACCTCAACCTCACACCCAGAGAAAACTTAGAATTAGCTAGCAACCCAAACAAGAATGTTTTCTCTACATTGTTTAAATCACCATCAGTGGTAGAAAAGCAAAAGGTCAACGATCTTTTGAAGACGATCGGACTAATCAATAAGTCAGAAATGAAAGCTGAGTTTCTATCCCATGGTGAAAAACAATGGCTAGAAATCGGCATGTTGATTGCTCAGTCTCCTGACCTATTGCTAGTGGACGAACCAGTTGCAGGTTTGACTGATGAAGAGACGGAAAAAACGGGTGAACTTCTAATGTCATTAGCAGAGACCCATTCCATCATCGTTATTGAGCATGATATGGAGTTCGTTCGTCAAATTGCGCGGAAGGTAACAGTCTTACATCAAGGCAGTGTACTTTGCGAAGGCAATTTTGAAGAAGTGCAGAACGATCCAAGAGTCATTGAAGTTTATTTGGGACAACAGGAAGAGGAGCATTAGGTTTTGGTAATTGGTGATTGGTAATTGGTGATTGACGAATTTAATAGCTAACAGCTAACAGCCAATTTGAAACAGAGGTAATCTATGGAAGACAATTACGATCCGATTTTACAAATTAATAATCTCAATGTTTATTATGGAGAAAGTCATATTCTCCGTAATGTGGATATGGGTGTGGCTTCTGGCAAAATGGTCTGCTTAATTGGGCGCAATGGTGTGGGTAAAACTACTCTGTTAAAAACAATTATGGGATTGCTGAAACCCAGACAAGGTGATGTTTCTTTTTTTGGGAAAGAAATCACCCAACTTACTCCTGATCAACGCGCCAGAATGGGTGTGGGCTATGTGCCTCAAGGACGCGAGGTGATGCCTCGGATGACCGTCAGAGAAAATCTCTTACTCGGTTTAGAATCTCGTCCTGTCTCATCTGCGGTGCGCCAAAATCTTTTGGATATGGTATTCGAGCTTTTCCCCGTATTGAATTCGATGCTCAATCGGATGGGCGGCGACCTTAGTGGTGGTCAACAACAACAATTAGCGATCGCCCGTGCGTTGATGGGACAGCCCAGATTATTAATTCTCGACGAACCAACAGAAGGTATTCAGCCGTCGATTATTCTTGAAATTGAGGCAGCAGTTAAACATATTGTGGCAACTACTGGGATTTCGATCCTACTTGTGGAGCAGCATTTGCATTTTGTGCGCCAAGCTGATTGGTATTACGCCATGCAAAAAGGCGGTATTGTCGCCTCTGGTAAAACTTCAGAACTCAGTAACGAAGTCATTCAAAAATTCCTAGCAGTTTAGAAAAAAGATAGAGCGTACAAAGTACGCCCTATCTTTTTTATGTTAGTCTCAGAATTAATTGCGAGTAAAACTTTGAGAGCAAGCTGATGACACAGGCTTACTTAGAGACACAGGGTATCCACGAACCAGCGATCGCTAATACTTCCCTTGATTCACTGAGCAATCTCTATGAATGTGACTTTAATCTATGGGTTGAAGCAACAGCCAAATTATTGCGTGAGGGGAAGTTAGCGGAACTAGATGTGGTGAATTTACTCGAAGAAGTAGAATCGATGGGAAATAGCGATAAACATGCTTTGAGTAGTGATTTAGTAGTGGTTTTACTACATTTGCTTAAATGGCAACATCAACCAAACAATCGCACCAGAAGTTGGGAAAAAAGTATCGCCGAGCATCGTCGTCGGATTAGAGAGATTTTTCAAAGTAGCCCTAGTTTAAGAAACTATTTTCAGCAAATTTTTGATGAATGCTATCGGGATGCAAGAAAACAAGCCAAAATCGAAACGAGATTACCTTTAGTCCATTTCCCTGAGGTTTGTCCATTTACTTCTGAGCAAGTGCTGGATGAAGACTTTTTGCCAGAATAGGCGATCGCTCAACATCACTTGTGAAATCATCGTGTTCCTAAGATTTGCTCACGTTAAGCTATAAATAGATCATCAAAGCTAAATTTTCTAAGATTTTTCTCGCATGAGTAGTTGCATCTGCCTTGCTTGCGATCGCGCCAATCCTCTAACCACCAAATTCTGCACCCAATGCGGCGCAAAGCTCCAAATCCAAGACCGTTATCGCGCTTTGCGGGTAATTGGTCAGGGAGGATTTGGTAAAACTTTCTTGGCGCAGGATGAGGGCAAGCCCTCACAGCCCCGTTGTGTGATTAAGCAATTTGCGTTTGAGGCGATTAATCCTAATGCGAGTCAAGGGACTTTGGATGTCGCTATTAGGTTATTTGAGCAGGAGGCAAAGCGACTCGATGATTTGGGCAAGCATCCACAAATTCCTGAACTGTTATCTTTTACAATCCATGAGGGCAAGCAGTACCTCATCCAAGAGTTTATTGATGGTGAGACTTTGGAGCAGGAGTTAAGGCGTGTTGGTGCTTTTAGTGAGCAGCAGGTGTGGGATGTGTTGGTGGAGGTGCTGCAAATTTTGGAGTTTGTGCATAGCAAGTCGGTAATTCATCGCGATATTTCACCAGACAATATCATTCGGCGGCGCAGTGACAAAAAGTTGGTTCTGGTAGATTTTGGGGCGGCAAAGCACGCAACGGCAACGTTATTGGCAAAGACGGGGACGGGTATTGGGAAGCCGAGTTATGGCGCTCCTGAGCAAATGTTGGGTAAGTCGGTATTTCAGAGCGATTTGTTTGGGTTGGGTGTGACTTGTTTGCATTTGCTCACGAATGTGGAACCGTTTACGCTCTACGATGTTTTGGAGAATGAATATCAATGGCGACAGTTTTTAAATGGAAAGACAGTTAGCAATGAGTTGGGGAAGTTGTTAGATCGGATGACTGCTTACAGGGTAAAGGAAAGACCAAGTTCAGTTATAGAGATTTTACACGAGTTCCGCATTGGGCAAAAAACATCAAATACAGTCAATCCTTCTTCTGTCTACAGTTTTAAAGGGGAAGATTTACGAGCAGAACGTAGAGTTTCAATACCTTCAGCTACACCGAATAAACAAGCAACAAAAACAAAATCTTCTAACAATTCTGTTTCAAATCAGAATGTGTTTAAATCTCCAGTTGAGCTGCGATCAGCTAAAAGAATCGACTACCACGAATTAGAAAAATTACTGAAAGAGAAGGAGTGGCATGAAGCGGATCAATTAACCGATCACTTGATGCTGAAAGCTTCAGGGCGCGAAAAAAAAGGATGGATCGATTTTAAAAGTATTAAAAACTTTCCCTGTGAGGATTTGCAGACGATTGATCGCCTGTGGGTGCATTACAGCAGTGGACTCTATGGCTTTAGTATGCAGAAGCAAATATATGTCGAATGCGGTGGTAATCTAGATTTTAGTTATCCTAGTGGTGAAACTTGGGAAAAATTCTGTGATCGAGTAGCATGGAAAAGCGAGGGCAAATGGGTGAGCTATCCCGACCCATTTTTTAAGAATAATTTTATATATGCGAAGGGACACCTTCCTTCCAAAATTATGTGGGGTAGTTCTGGGTGGGGGAGGTTTTGGTGGTGGTTGGTGGTGGGGGGAGTTCTCTTCTCTCGCATCAAGACTTGTGAAGTGCGATCGCCGATCTTGTAGTGGAGTGTTTAATCTAAAATAGTGCATTAAAAACCGAAAAAATCTATGATTTATCTTGGTTACATTAAATAATCTATCGCCTCATTTTAGCTGAAACAGTCCACTACATTTGTTGTCCTCAGATTTTTTGCGAGAAACCTATAGAAATCGTCTAAATCGACAAAAACTATGCCCCTTACTGCATCCGCCAAAAACGGACTAACCATTCGCTTAACCGAGGAAAGATGGCAACATATAACCGCAGGACACCCTGAACTTATCAACCTCCAATCCGAAACCCTGCAAACCATAGAAAATCCTGATAAAATTTTAGAAGGTAACAATGGTGAACTTTTAGCAATCAAGCTGCTAGGTGATAATAAGTATTTGGTTACAATTTACAAAGAATCAGAAGAAGATGGGTTTGTCATTACCGCCTATCTAACTAGACGTATCAATTCTCTCAACAAACGTAAAGAAGTATGGTCTTGCTCCCCTTAAATCCTCTCAAAATTCCTAGCTATCTCAACTTAGCTACTGCAATTAAAAAACTACCCAAGAAAAATACTTGGACTTTTTATGATGTCGAAGCCGATGTGTTATACATCAATTTTCATCAACCTCCACTTCCTGCCGATGATAGCGAACTCACAGATGACGATATTTTAATCCGCTATCAAAATGATGAAATTATTGGTCTGACTATCTTAAATGTCAATAATCGACTGTAAAAATCCACGCTAGGATGCAAAATTCCCACTTATGAACCCAACACCGAGGGAGTAAGTTATAGGAGACAAAGATTTATTGACGATCGCTAGATTTGGAAATATTGATATTACTGCTCCTATTGACTTTCAAATCTATGAGGATCAGTCATGAAAATTCATTACTTTGCAGATACATATACACTCTTTATTGTAACTTTTTCGAGTTAATATAAAGCCTAAGTTGCTAGAAGTTGTGATGCTATGCAATATCAAATCTTTGTACAAAGCCAGTCTCAACACAGCTTTCTAGCTTCAGTTGTAGGAATGTCAAACCTAACCACTGAGGGCAAGACAGAAGAAGAGGCAATTAACAAGGCTAAATCTGCTCTAGAAGCTCAACTGGCTAGGGGCAAATTTGTAAGTGTAGAAGTAAGCCCAGAAAAAGAGTCCTATTTGTTTCTGCCTCAGATGAAGTATGCAGGGATATTTGCCAATGATCCTAGTTTCGATGACTTCATGGAAAGGCTAAGGCTGATCCGTCAAGAAGCAAACCAAGAAGTTGATGAATAATGAAGGTTCACATTTTTGATACAGATCATCTCAGTTTGTACGGACGTGCTAATCCTTCTTTAATCACAAGGCTTCAACAAACTAAATTAAAGCTAACGACAACTGTTATTAGTGTTGAGGAGCAGTTGAGGGGTTGTCTAGCTCAGATTTCAGAAATAAAAGACGGCGAGAGTAAATCTTCTGCCTATCAACTTCTCACAAATACAGTTCTATTATTATCAGAATTTGATATTTTGCAATACGATGCTAAGGCGCGTGAAGTTTATCAGTCCTTAAAGTTACAACGCCTGCGAGTTGGCACTCAGGATTTGCGTATAGCTTCGATCGCGATCGCCTATGACGGTATCCTTTTAACAAGAAATCGTAGGGATTTTGAGAAAGTGCCAAATTTAATAACTGAAGATTGGACATAGCAAGCGATCATATTGCAAGATGACTTGTCATACGATGCCATATCCGAGCAAAGCGACTTAATTATTAGCTATAGAGAAACCAAAGGACAGGCTAGCTTAGATTTCATAATGAAACAATGAGTTTTATCTAATCTTTTTGTAACTACTCAGGCTGGAGATTTGGGAAGAAAGGGTTGCCAAGAAACACTTGTTTGAGTGTCTCCAGAACATTAACACCTTGCTTTCTGAGAGTCGAAATATAGGCACGAATGCGACAGAA
>Ga0172373_10012268_pt1 | contig 10072 bp, 9 predicted proteins | sample Lak10m_2_FD_114546 | JGI IMG/M metagenome (GOLD analysis project Ga0172373, IMG submission 114546) | Freshwater microbial communities from Kabuno Bay, South-Kivu, Congo - kab_092012_10m | ecosystem: Environmental > Aquatic > Freshwater > Lake | place: Democratic Republic of the Congo: South-Kivu...
ATGCCGTGCTGACGGCGTTGGAGCGTGCGCACCTGCGTGGGCTGGGCGGCGCGGGTTTTCCGACGGCGCGCAAGTGGCGCACGATGCTGGCGCACCCGGCACCCAAGATGTTGGCGGTGAACCTGGACGAAGGCGAACCGGGCACCTTCAAGGACCGCTATTACCTGGAGCGTGACCCGCACCGGTTTCTGGAAGGCATGCTGATTGCCGCGCAGGTCGCGGGCACCGAAACCTGCTACATCTACCTGCGCGACGAATACCCCGAGCTGCGCACCATGCTGGGCCGCGAGATTGACGCGCTGCGGGACGACCCGCCGTGCCCGCTGCCGCGCATCGTGTTGCGCCGGGGTGCGGGCGCCTACATCTGCGGTGAGGGCTCAGCCATGCTCGAAAGCATCGAAGGCAAGCGCGGCGAGCCGCGTCTGCGCCCGCCACACCTGGCCGACAAAGGCTTGTTTGGCCTGCCCACGCTGGTGCAGAACTTTGAAACGCTGTACTGGATTCGCGACATTCTGGAGCGGGGCGCCAACTGGTTCGAGCACCTGGGCGTGCACGGCTATGGTGGCCTGCACAGCTACAGCGTCAGCGGCCGGGTGCGCTTGCCCGGCATGAAGCTGGCGCCTGCGGGCATCAGCGTGCGCGAGCTGATTGACCAATATTGCGGTGGCATGGCCGAAGGCCACGAACTGTATGCCTACCTGCCCGGCGGGGCCTCGGGCGGCATCTTGCCCGCCAGCCTGGCGCATTTGCCGATGGACTTTGACTCGCTGCAAGCGTATGGCTGCTTCATGGGGTCGGCCGCGGTGATTGTGCTCAGCCAGCACGACCGCGCGCGTGACGCAGCGCAAAACGCCATGGATTTTTTTGCTGCCGAGAGCTGTGGCCAGTGCACCCCGTGCCGGGTGGGCACCGTGCGCGCGGCGGCGCTGATGCGCGCACCCCAGTGGGACAACGCCGCCTTGCAAGACCTGGCAGAGGTGATGGCCGAAGGCTCCATTTGCGGCCTGGGCCAGTCCGCGCCGCACGCCATACGCTGCGTGCAGCGTTACTTTGCGCATGAGATTGGCGGTGCGGCATGAGCGGCGTGGCCATTGAGCTGGACGGGCGCAAACTGCATGTGCCCGCGGGCAGCAGCATCTTGCAGGCGGCCAGCAACGCGGGTATCGACATTCCCCATCTGTGCACCTGCGACGGCTTGCGCGTTGAGGGCAACTGCCGCAGCTGCCTGGTGGAAGTGAAGGGCGAGCGCGCCCTGGTGCCCAGCTGCAGCAGCAGCGTCAAGCCCGGCATGGTGGTGCACGTCAACAGCCCGCGTGCCGTCAAGAACCGCGCGCTGGTGCTGGAGCTGATGCTCTCAGAATTGCCAGCGGTGGCTGACCATGGCGCCGACTACGGTGAGCTCAGCCAGGCCGTGACGCAGGCCGGGGTGGCGGTGCGGCCCGCGTTTGCCGCGCGGCGCGCCAGCGTGGCGCGCGCGCAAGACGCGTCGCACCCGGCGCTGCGGGTCAACCTGGACGCCTGCATCCAGTGCACCCGCTGCGTGCGCGCGTGCCGCGAGTCGCAGGTTAACGGCGTCATCGGTCTGGCGGGTCGGGGTGCCGATACCCGCATCGTGTTCGACCTGGAAGACGCCGTGGGCGCCAGCAACTGCGTGGCGTGCGGCGAATGCGTACAGGCGTGCCCCACCGGCGCCATCAGCGCGCAACCTCTCGCGAAAGTGCCCACGGTCGCCGCGCCCGCTGCCGTCAAAACGGTCGATTCCGTCTGCCCCTACTGCGGCGTCGGTTGTTTGCTGACGTATCAGGTGGCCGACAACCGCATCGTGAGCGTGCAGGGGCGCGACGGCCCGGCCAACCACGGGCGGCTGTGCGTCAAGGGCCGGTTCGGGCTGGATTACGTCCATCACCCGCAGCGCCTGACGCAGCCCTTGATTCGCCGTGCCGATGCCCCCAAAGACGTCAACGTGTCGCGCCATCCTGACGACTGGGCGCAAGTGTTTCGCCCCGCCAGTTGGGACGAGGCGCTGGACCATGCCGCCGCCGGGCTGGTGGCGCTGCGCGACACCCATGGCGCGCACGCACTGGCGGGCCTGGGCAGCGCCAAGGGCAGCAACGAAGAGGCCTACTTGTTCCAGAAGCTGGTGCGCACCGGCTTTGGCTCCAACAATGTCGACCACTGCACCCGCCTGTGCCACGCCAGCAGCGTGGCGGCGTTGCTGGAGGGGTTGGGGTCGGGCGCGGTCAGCAACCAGATCAACGACGTGGCGCACGCCGACTTTTGCCTGGTGATCGGCTCCAACACCGCGGGCAACCACCCGGTGGCGGCCACCTGGATCAAGAACGCGGTGCAGCGCGGCCTGAAGCTCGTGGTGGCCGACCCGCGCGGCACCGACCTGGACGCGCACGCCTGGCGCACCCTGCGCTTTACGCCTGACACCGACGTGGCGCTGCTCAACGCCATGCTCTACACCGTGTTTGAAGAAGACCTGATCGCGCACGACTTCATCGCCCGGCGGGTGGACAACGTCGATGCTGTGCGAGAGGCGGTACAAGCCTTCAGCCCCGAAGCCATGGCGCCGGTGTGCGGCGTGCCAGCAGCCACGCTGCGGCAGGTGGCGCGTACCTACGCCAGCGCACGTGCGGCGATGATCTTTTGGGGCATGGGTGTGAGCCAGCATACCCACGGCACCGACAACGTGCGCGCGCTCATTGCCCTGTGCATGGTGTGCGGCCAGATCGGCAAACCCGGCAGCGGCCTGCACCCCTTGCGCGGCCAGAACAACGTGCAAGGCGCCAGCGACGCCGGCCTGCTGCCGATGATGCTGCCCAACTACCAGCGGGTGGACAACCCCAAGGCGCGCACCTGGTTTGAAACCTTCTGGGGCACGCCGCTGGATGCTGCGCCGGGACTCACCGTGGTCGAAATCATGAACCAGGCGCTGGCCGTAGACGCGGATCCGCGCAAGGTGCGTGGCATGTTCATTCAGGGCGAGAACCCGGCCATGAGCGACCCCGACCTGAACCACGCGCGCCAGGCGCTGGCCTCGCTCAAGCATCTGGTGGTGCAGGACATCTTCTTGACCGAAACCGCCTGGCTTGCCGACGTGGTGCTGCCCGCCAGCGCCTGGCCAGAAAAAACCGGCACGGTCTCCAACACCGACCGCATGATCCAGATGGGGCGCCAGGCCATCGAGCCACCGGGGGATGCGCGGGCCGACTTGTGGATCATCCAGCAGATCGCGCAGCGCATGGGACTGGACTGGCATTACCCGGGCGACTACCACGGCGTGGCCGAGATATTTGAAGAAATGCGTCAGACCATGCCGACGGTGCTGGGCGGCGTGTCGTGGCAGCGCCTGCAAGACGAAAGTAGCGTCACCTACCCGTGCCCGCGCGCTGACGACCCCGGCCAGCCCACCGTCTTCATCGACCGCTTTCCCACCGCCAACGGGCGCGCGCAACTGGTGCCCACCACGCTGAGCGCCGAGCACGAGCAGCCCGACCCCGACTACCCGCTGGTGCTGATCACCGGCCGCTTGCTGGAGCATTGGCACACCGGCAGCATGACACGGCGCAGCGCGGTGCTGGATGCGCTGGAGCCGGTGGCCACCGCCAGCGTCAACGCCAAAGAGTTGGCGCGGCTTGGCATGCGGGGGGGTGACACCGTGCGACTGCGCACCCGCCGGGGCCAGTTGCAGGTGAGCTTGCGCCAGGACGACAGCACCCCCGACGGCGCAGTGTTCATGCCGTTTGCGTTTGTGGAAGCCGCCGCCAACCTGCTGACCAACCCGCTGCTGGACCCGGTGGCCAAAATCCCCGCGTTCAAATACTGCGCGGTGGCGTTGGAGGCGGTGGAGGCCACGCCATGACCCCTGAGCAGCAGGCCAGTTGGGTGGTGTGTGACCTTGCGCAAGCCAACCTGCACGCCAGCACTGCCGAAGAGATAGACGCCATGGTGGCCAAACTGGAGGCGGCGGGTGCCGTGTGGTTCATCGGGGATGAGGTGGTTTACGGCCGCAAATAGTACCGACCGCGTCTAAGGTTGCAAAATGCAACTTCAAGTTTGCTTCTGGTTTTATAGCTGCTTACGGAATATCCATGGGCGCTAGAGCCCTATTTCAATCCCAAAGTACTCGTCGTGCCCATTCAGGCATGGGGTGCGCCAGCTCTTGCGTCCAGTCGCCTTTGCAGGTGGCCACGGCAGTGTGGGTGCCGGGCGAAATTTCGGCAGAGTCGTAAAGAATGACGGCGTCTGCCAGGCGCACCGCTTGGGTCAGGTGGGCCAGCGTGCGCGGGTAGCGGGCCAGTATGCGCTCTGGCGGTACGGGGTGGCCGCCCTCAAGAACGCGCTGGGCCACGCGCTCCAGCAGGCGTTCCGGCTGGTCCAGCGCCACTACCAACAGCATGACAAAAAAGCCCCTGGCTTGTGCCTTTTGAATGAGCGCCAGTTTGGACGCGTGCGAGAACACGGTTTCGCTCACAAATGATTGGCCTGCTTGCAGCAGTGCGGCCCGGCGCGCATCGGCCCACTGGCGGGCTTGCACGGAGCGTTGCGCTGGGTCGGCAACGTATTGCAGGTGTGTGGCTTCGTACTGGTCGGCGTTCACAAACTCGGCCACAGCCGGAATGGTGCCTGCCAACACCAACGCCCGGTACAGGGTGGACTTGCCCGCGCCGTTGGGACCGGCCAGCAGGTAGAAGACGGGTCGCCCCATGTCAGTCGGCTGCCTGGCCTGCCAGGCAGCGGTTGCTGGCTACCACCTCGCGAACGCGTTGCGCCAGGCTACCATCTTTTTCCACGGCCATAAATTGGGCAAGCAGGGCGTCAGCCTGGCTGTCGGGTTCGCTGAGGGTGGGGCGAGCGCGCCGGGCGGCGGCTTCGTAGTTGGCAATAGCGGATTGCGCTTCCTGTGCGGTCAGGCCGCTATGTTCCACGATGCGGCCCAGCGTGGCCCAGTATTCCACCTGGCCCGCTACCGAGCGGCGCATGGGCTGCGCAGCTTCGCGCGCTTGGTTTACCAAAGCGGTGGGCAGTTTGACGGATGCAAAACCGGTGTTGGCTTGGGGCATGGCATTTCTCCTGATTGGCGCATTTTGCGCCAAAGAGGCGTCGTGGACAACAATTCATTTTTCTTCGTGGTGCCGTTCATTTACATTCAAAAATGTTGCCCAAACCCCAAGAGTTCCTGGTCACCCTCAAGCTCGTGGCGTGGGGCGAGCAGCGATGGACGTCTGCACGGCTGGCGCGGTGGCTGGGCATTGGCGTGTCAGAGGACACCTGAAACGCCCCTGGGCCGCTGGCGCGCCTACAACTATGACGAACGGGTGGTGCGCGACAAAACCAGCCTGGATATCTTCTGGCTCAAAGACGATACGCTGGCCGACAGCGACAACCTGCCACCGCCCAAAGTCATCGCACAAGAAATTGTGGAGGGCCTGCAAGCGGCGCTGGAGCAGCTCAAGCTGATTGCCGACGAAGTTGACGCGCCTGTTGCGGCAGATTGAACCTCCGCCGTGCTTGCCGCCACGCGGCTGGTGAGGCAAGCCTTTACCGCGCGGTTGGATTGCCCCACAGCTGCGCCAGGCGCGCGTCGCGGCCGCAGCTGGTGCGGTAGAACTCGTAGCGCAGCGGGTTTTCTTTGTAGAAGTTCTGATGCTCGGGCTCGGCCGGGTAAAAGTCACTGGCCAGCTCGATTTGCGTCTGGATCGGTTCTGGGAATGGTTTGGACGTTTGCAACGCCGCCAGCGACGCCTGCGCTTCGCTTAACTGCTGGGTGTCGGTGGCAAAGATGACGGTGCGGTAGGGTGAGCCGATGTCGCAAAACTGCCTATCTTTCACCGTGGGGTCGATGCTGTGCCAGTAGATGTCCAGCAGCTGCGGGTAGCTCACCTGCTTGGGGTCAAAGAAGATCCGCACCGCTTCGGCGTGGCCGGTAGCGTGGCTGGACACTTCGGCATACGTTGGGTTGGCCGTGTTGCCGCCGGTGTAGCCCGAGGTGGTGCTGAGCACGCCGGGCACCTTGTCAAAGTCGGCCTCGGTGCACCAGAAACAGCCCCCGGCAAAAATAGCCACTTCGGCCCCCGGTGGCAAGGGCACAGTGGCAGCAGCGGCTGGCTGAGCTGGTTCGCTGGAACTTGCCCGGCCTTGATGCGTGCCCCATTCCCACCAGCCGATCAGCAGCAGGGCGCAGGCAAACGCCAGCCACAGTGTGATGCGGCGTTTGACCGGGCGGGGCGATGCTATAGGGGGCGACATACGGGCATGATAGGACGCACGCAAAATCCAGCGCAGGCGGGGGTATTTGGCGCTGCCACGGTGCCTACGCAGGCCGCGTCCATAACAATACGGCCCCTCAACTCTGTGTGCCATGAAACGCGTTATTTACTGGTTTCGCAACGACCTGCGCCTGCATGACAACCCGGCGTTGGTGCAGGCGTGCGCCGGGGCTGATGAGCTGCTGCCGGTGGTGTGTCTGGGCGCGGCCAGCTCGGTACACAACGGCGACCCACGCTGGGGCGCCATGCAGCCCAGCAGCTTGCGCCAACGGGTGCTGACTGACAGCCTGCTGGACCTGCACCAGCGTCTGCAAGCGCTGGGTAGCGGGTTGACGGTGTTTGCGGGTGCGCCCGCGCAGCTGATTTCAGAGCTGCTGCGGCTGTTGCAGGTGTCAGAAGTCCACACTGAAGCGATCGAAGCACCGCACGAACAGGATGAGGTGGATGCGCTGGCGCAGGCGGGTTGCCGGGTGATCACCACCTGGCAGTCCACGCTGTTTGATGCCGACGACCTGCCCGGTGGTGTGGCCGCTTTGCCGCCGGTGTACACCGACTTTCGCCGGGCGCTGGAGGCCCAAGGCTGCGTCGCGCGCGCACCGCTGGCAGCACCTTTGCACTTGCCCCCGCTACCGCAGGCGGCACACGGATTGGCCACGGTGGATTTGCTGCGCCGCCGTGCCGAGATCGGGTCGCTGGAGCCGGATGCGCGCAGCAGCTTGCCGGTGCTGGCGGGTGCGTTTGCCGGTGGTGAATCGGCCGCGCTGGCGCATCTGGGGCGCTATTTCAGCTCAGAGCGGCCGCAGCGTTACAAGGCCACGCGCAACCAGCTCAGCGGCGTGGATTTCTCCAGCAAATGCTCGGCCTGGCTGGCCTCGGGCGCGCTGTCGGTGCGGCAGCTGGCGCAGGCCTTGCAGCGGTATGAGGCCACTCACGGCCCCACCGAAGGTGGTCAGTGGCTGTGGCGTGAACTGCTGTGGCGCGAGCACTTTCGCTGGCTGCATGTGCAGCATGGCGACAAGATGTTTCGCTACCGCGGTCTGCGTGACAAGGTGCCATCGCTGCGTCATGACCCGGCGCTGTTCGGTCGCTGGTGCCTGGGGCGCACCGGCCAGCCGCTGGTGGACGCGGCCATGCACGAGCTGCTGGCCAGCGGCTACCTATCCAACCGCCTGCGCCAGGTGGTGGCCAGTTTTCTGATTCATGAACTGGGCTGCGACTGGCGCGCCGGTGCGGCGTGGTTTGAGGCGCAGCTGATCGACTACGACGTGTACAACAACCAGGGCAACTGGCTGTACATCGCCGGCATGGGTTCCGATCCGCGTGGCGGGCGGCATTTTGATTTGGCCAAACAAGCGCGCGAGCATGACCCCGACGGTCACTATCAGCGGCTGTGGCAGCAGGTGTGAGCCGCTTCATGTTCAACGAGCCCATGTCCGACAAGATCATGCCAATAGTCAAAGGCGGCTCTGCACACACGCTGCGGCTGGTGTTGGGCGACCAGCTCAACCCGCTGCATCCGTGGTTTGCACAGCGCGACCCCGGCGTGCTGTACGTGCTGATGGAGTTGCGCCAGGAAACCGACTACGCACGTCATCACGCACAAAAGGTGTTGGCTATTTTTGCTGCCATGCGTGCGTTTGCGGCGCAGCTTCAGGCGGCTGGCCACCGCGTGGTGTACCTGCGCATTGGCGATGCGGACAACCGGCAGTCCATCGCCGACAACCTGCTGGCGCTGCTGGATCAAACCGGTGCCAGTTGCCTGCACTACCAGTCCCCGGATGAGTGGCTGCTGGCTCAGTATTTGCAAGCTTTTTGTGCCTCTAGCCCTTTTAAAACAAGGGCCATTAGCACTGAAATTGATAGCGCTCACTTTTACAGCCAGCGGGATGAGGCGGCGCGCCTGTTTGCCGGCAAGCGCAGTTGGCTGATGGAAACCTTTTACCGTCAGCTGCGGCGCAAGCACCGTGTGTTGCTGGATGCCAATGGCCAGCCCGAAGGCGGTCAGTGGAACTTTGATGCCGACAACCGCAAACCCTGGCGCGGCCCGCCGCAGCACCCGGCGGAGCCGTCCGATCCACGCCCCTGCCACGACCACCGCGCGTTGTGGGCCGAGGTGCAGGCCGCAGGCGTGCAAACCGTGGGCAACCCGCATGCCGATGCGCTGCGCTGGCCGATCAATCGGGCCGAGAGCCTGGCGCTGTTGCAGGCCTTCATCCAGCACGCGCTGCCCTTTTTTGGCGACTACCAGGACGCGTTGAGCACGCGCGGTGCGCACCTGTTTCACAGCCTGTTGTCGTTTTCGCTCAACACCAAGATGCTGTTGCCGCACGAGGTGGTGCAGGCGGCAGAGGCGGCGTACCGCAGCGGCCATGCACCGCTGGCGGCGGCGGAAGGTTTCATCCGCCAGATTCTGGGCTGGCGCGAATACGTGCGCGGCTTTTACTGGGCGCACGCGCCGACGCACGCCAGCGCCAATGTCTTTCAGCACACGCGTCCGCTGCCCGACTGGTTCTGGAGCGGGCGCACACGCATGGCGTGTCTGGCGCATGCGATCGGGCAGACGCTAGACACGGCTTACGCGCACCATATCCAGCGCCTGATGGTGATCGGCAACTTTGCCCTGCTGGCCGGGCTGGACCCGGCTGCCGTGGATGCCTGGTACTTGGGCGTGTACGTGGATGCGTTTGAGTGGGTGCAGCAGCCCAACACGCGCGGCATGAGCCAGTGGGCCGACGGCGGCTTGCTGGCCACCAAGCCGTATGTGAGCAGCGCCGCCTACATCGACCGCATGAGCAACTACTGCAAAGGCTGCGCCTACGACAAAAAGCAGCGCTTGGGGGAGCAGGCGTGCCCGTTCAATGCGCTCTACTGGGATTTTTATCTGCGCCACGAGCCACTGCTGGCGCGCAACCCACGCATTGGCATGGCGTACCGGCAACTGGCCGTGATGCCGCAGGCCGAACGCGACGCCATCCGGCAACACGCTCAAAATTTGCGTGACCACCTCAACACCTTGTAGCTTCATCCATGCCCAATGCAGACCCCTTACCCGAACTCGACCTGTCGTCTTTTGCGCCGGGCTTTCACGCGCTGGTCATTGGTGCCAGCGGCGGCATCGGGCAGGCGCTGGTGCAGACGTTGCAAGCGCACCCGCGCTGTGGGCAGGTGGTGGGCCTGCATCGGCATTCGACCCCGGCGCTGGACTTTGACGATGCCCCCAGCATCGCGCACGCTGCGCAAGTGCTGCAGGGCAGGGGGCCGTTTCAACTGATCGTCAACGCGGCGGGGGTGCTGCATACGGCCCACTTCATGCCTGAGAAGAAGCTCGCCGACCTGAACCTGGCGCAGCTGCAGGCCACGTTTCATGCCAACACCTTTGGCCCGGCGCTGGTGCTGGCGCACTTTGCGCCGCTGCTGGACCCGCAGCGCGGGGTATTGGCGTGCCTGTCGGCGCGCGTGGGCAGCATCGGCGACAACCGGCTGGGCGGCTGGTACAGTTACCGCGCGTCCAAGGCGGCGCTCAACATGCTGGTCAAGACGGCGGCCATTGAGCTGGCGCGCAGCAAACCACATGCGGTGCTGGCCAGCGTGCACCCGGGGACGGTGTCCACCGCGCTGTCCAAGCCGTTCAAGGGCGAGCAGATCGGCCGCCCACCGCGGCATGCGGCGCGTGACATCCTGCAAACGCTCAACGCCCTGCAACCGGTGGATTCAGGGTGTTTTGTGGCCTACGACGGCCAGCCGCTGCCGTGGTGATGTAATTCGGCCTCTGTTCTGTCCCCCAATTTTCTCTGCCA
>Ga0172373_10012270_pt1 | contig 10071 bp, 3 predicted proteins | sample Lak10m_2_FD_114546 | JGI IMG/M metagenome (GOLD analysis project Ga0172373, IMG submission 114546) | Freshwater microbial communities from Kabuno Bay, South-Kivu, Congo - kab_092012_10m | ecosystem: Environmental > Aquatic > Freshwater > Lake | place: Democratic Republic of the Congo: South-Kivu...
CCAGGAAGTCCGGACCACCATCGCCGGCGGGCGGAGGCGCGGCCGCGTCGATGGCGCCACTGCTTCCGTCATGGCTTGCCGTGCCGACCCCCGCGTCTGCGGCGTCGCGCGCGGATGGCGGGTAGGGCGTTGCGCCGCCCACGCAGCCCGCGCAGGCGGCGAGCAGCGAGAGCGAGGCGAGGAGCGCGGCGGGAGAGCGACGCATGGGCGACCTGCGCAGGATGTCAGCGGCCCACGCGCGTCACAAGGGGTCCGCTCGGTGACGCGTCCGTCGCGGGATGGCTACGGACGACCGCGCGCCGAGGTGATAGAACCGCCCGACGATGTCTTCGCTTCCGCGCATGTCCGGGCGGTCTTTCTTCTTCCTCGTCGCGCTCGCTGCCGGTCTCGTCGGGGCTGCGGGCTGCACCCGTCGCACGAACGGCCGCGTCGCGCCGATGCCCGATCTGTCGTTCCCGGACCTCGGCACCGAGCCCGACCTCGGCGAGCCCGACCTCGGGCCCGTCGACGCCTTCGTGCCGCCGCGCGACATGCCTTTCGACCCCGACATGGCGTGCACCTCGAGCGCCGCGGAGGCGCAGCTCGAGCGGCTGCCCGCCGACATCATCTGGGTCGTCGACAACTCGAGCAGCATGGCGGAGGAGATCGAGAACGTGAAGGCGGGCATCAACGCCTTCGCGGACTTCATCGCGGCCACGGGCGTCGACTACCGCGTGATCATGCTCTCGAAGCGCGGCGTGGGCGCGTCCGGGACGCGCTACTCGATCTGCGTGCCGCCGCCGCTTGCGGGCGACGACGCGTGCGGCAACGGCCCGCGTTTCTTCCACTCGAGCATCGACATCCTGAGCACGCAGCCGCTCGAGCAGATCCTCGGCACGCTCGGTCAGACCACCGGCTACACGCTCGCCGATTCGCGCGGCGGCGAGCCCTGGCGCGACTGGCTGCGCCCCGAGGCGAGCAAGACGTTCGTCGTCGTCACCGACGACAACGCGCGCCTCTCGGCCCGCAATTTCGAGAACTTCCGCGGCCCGCCGCCTGCGACGGAGTGGCGCAACCCCGCGACGACGAGCACCTCGCTCTTCCTGCCGCCGGGCATCCTCGAGCCCGAGTGGGGCGGTCTTTTCGACGGCTACAAGTTCAGCGGCATCTACGGCTGGAACTGCCCGGCCGGCGCCGGCGCGGACCCGGGCGCGACGTACTCCGAGCTCGTCACCTCGACGGGCGGCGTGCGCGCCGACATCTGCGCGCCGCCGAGCACCTGGGGCACCTTCTTCGAGTCGATCGCGACCGAGGTCGTGCGCGCGACGCGCGTCTCCTGCGACCTCGCGATCCCCGAGACGCCCGCGGGCCTGATGTTCTCGCCCTCACGCATCAACGTCGAGATCCGCAGCGGTGGCGGCGCGACGATGCTGCGCCGCACGGTGGGCGGCCTCGCCGGCTGCGCGAGCACGCCGAACGGCTGGTACTACGACGACGACACCACGCCGACGCGCGTGATCCTCTGCCCCGCGTCCTGCGAACTCGCGCAGGATCCCTCCGGCACAGGTGAGACGAGTGTGCAGGTGCAGTTCGGTTGCGAGAGCATCTTCGGCTGATCCGCGCGCGTTTCCCACGCCTCCACGGGGGTTTTCTCGGGTAGCGTCGGTGGCATGAATCCGACGCTGCCCGCCTCTCCGTCCTCATCGAGGTCGCTCGTGCAGTGGCTTGGCGCCTGCGCCGTCGCCCTGTCGCTCACGTGCGGCTGTGGCGGCGAGGACGGCGGACTTTCGCGGCCCGACGCGGGGCGTCGCGGCGATGGCGGTGCGCGCGTCGATGCCTTCGTCGATCCGGGCACGGACGGCGACGGCGACACGCTCACCGACGCGCAGGAGAACGGCGGCGCGCTCGACACGGACGCGGACGGCACCCCCGACACGGCGGATACCGACAGCGACGGCGACGGCCTCTCCGATGCGGACGAAGCGGGCGATGCGGATACGTCGACGCCCCCGCGCGACACGGACGCGGACGGCCTTCCGGACTTCCGCGACCTCGACAGCGACGGGGACGGACTCCCGGATGCAGACGAGCCCGGCGCCGGCACCGATCCGCGCGATGCGGACAGCGACGACGACGGCGTCAGCGATCTCGTCGAGGTCGCGGCGGGCACCGATCCGCGCGCGCCCGGCGACAGCCCGCGCACGCGCGGCGATTTCTTCTTCGTCGTGCCCTATGGGAATCCGCCGGAGCCGGCCCGCGACACGCTCGTCTTCGGCACCGACATCCAGCGCGCGGACGTGCACTTCGTGATCGACACGAGCATCTCGATGCAGGGCTACATCGACACGGTGCGCGCCTCGCTCACCAGCGTGGTCGTGCCGGGCGTGAGCGCGGCGATTCCCGACGTCGCGTTCGGCGTCGGGCAGTTCGACGTCTGCCCGCAGTCGGCCTACATGGCGGGCGTCTGCCGCGGCATCGAGCAGAACCTCACGAGCACGCCGGATGCGGCGGCCGTCGGCGCCGCGCTCGGCGCGCTCACGGCCGATTGTCGCGGCGTGCACGAGCCGTACGCGCAGACGATGTGGGTCTGGGCGACGGGCGACACGACGCGCTGGCCGCGCATGGCGGCGCCCGCGTGCGCGCCCGGCGAGGTCGGCCTCGGCTGCGTGCGCAGCGGAGCGCTGCCGATCCTCGTGATGATCGGGGACGAGCCCTTCGACGAGAGTTTCGACACGAGCGGCACTTCGTGCGCGAGCAGCGCGTGCACGACGTGCGCCGCGTTCCCGACGGAAGCGGATGTGCTCGCGGCTTTTGCGGCGATCCGCGGGCGCGTCGTGGTGCTCGGACCGACGGGGCGCTCACCCGAGTGGGCGCCGATCGTGCGCGGCACGGGTGCGGTCGGCACCGATGGCGCGCCGCTCATCTTCCCGGACGCGGGCGCGGCGACCGTGGACGCGCAGATCGTGGACGCGATCCGTACGCTCGCGCGGAACACGCCGCTCGACATCACCGCGCGGGCGCGCGACGTGGACGACGGCGCGGGCGATGGCGTCGACGCGACGACGTTCATCACGCGCATCGAGCCGAACACCACGGGCGGCGTCGCCGACCCCACGGACGCGAGCGTCGTGTGCGTCGGTGGGCTGCCGACGCGCGACGTCGACGGCGACGGCTTCGCCGACACGTTCCCCGACGTCACGCCGGGCGTGCCCGTCTGCTTCGACATCGTCGCGCGCCGCAACGACACCGTGATGCCCGTCGATCGGCCGCAGATCTTCCGTGCGCAGATCGACGTGATCGGCGACGGCGTGACGGTGCTCGACACGCGCGACGTCTATTTCCTCGTGCCCTCGCGCGACGGGACGTCGCTTCCGATCTGAACTGGCGTCGGAGACGCGTCGGACCAGATGTATCAAGATTGCATTTGCAATCTTGATACAGAAAGAGCGGCAGCCGCCCGCCGCTGCCGTGTGGGTGGAAGGTCGCTACTCGGGGTCGGCCGCGCGGACCGCGAGCGCGCGCGGCGCGAGCACGGTGGTGTCGCCGGGTGCGTCGGCGGGCGCGGCCGAGACGCCGAGACCGCGCAGCCGGCCCGCGCCCGTGAAGCGCAGCGGCAGCGGGAGCACGGCGCGTCCCTGCGCGGGCAGGGCGCCGAGCGTGATGCGCAGGAAGCCCGGCGCGCGGGGCTCGGCAGCGAGCACGTGCGTCGCGGAGCGGAGCGCCGAGAGCAGCGTCGCGTCGGCGCGCACGCCGGCCGGGAGCTGCACCTCGACGAGGGTGCGCCGGAGCGCGCGCTTCGCTTCGACCGTGAGCTCGAGCGCGGCGGTGCCGCCCGCGTCACCCACGTCGCCTGAAAGGGAGAGCGCGATGGCGTGGCCCTCTCGCGCGGCGAAGCGGGCGCCGAAGCTCGCCTCGATGCGCGCGAGCAGGGGCGCGGTGCCGCCCGTCTCGACGCGCACCGCGTGTGCGCCCGCGGTCAGCGTGGGCAGCGCGACGAGCGCGCGGCCGCCCGTGAACGTGACCGGCGTCGGGCGTCCGTCGACCGTGACCGTCGGGCGCGGGGCGTCGCCGGTGCCGAGCGCGCCGTAGGCACCGCAGGCGAGCAGCCAGAAGAGCGGCTCGCCGCCGAGCCGCGTCGCGAGCGCCGCTTCCCGCGTGGCGGCGCCGAGCAGTCGCCGCGAGAGCGCGTCGTCGCCCGCGAGGTGGGCCGCGAGGCCGAGGGCGAGCGTGGCCGAGAGCGACTCGGCGAGGGCGTCGGCGCGCGTCGCAGCCGGCTTCACGCGGGCGCCGCCGGGCGCGGGCTCGAGCGCTGCCGCGGCGAGCGCGAGCATGGCGCGACCGTGGCCGTCGTCGGGCTCGGCGACGAGCAGCGCGGCGGCCGCGCGGGCGAGCAGCGTCGGCTCGCCGCGCATGTCGCGGAGCGTGCGGCGCAGCTCCGCGCGCTCGGTGGCGAGGTACGCCGACACCGGATCGTTGGCTGCGGCTGCGTCATCGGCGGGGTCGACGGCGCTGCCTGTCGCGAGCGCGGCGACGACGGTCGCGAGCGTGCGAACCGCCGCGGCCCGTGCGTCGGCGTCGTCGAACTGCGCGCCGCCGCCGAGCGCGCCGACCGCGCGCGCACGCGCCGACTCGGCCGCTTCGTCGTCCGCGGCGATGGACGACAGCGCGAGCGCGGCAGCGGCCGTCGCGAGCGCGCTCGACGCGCCTGTGACGACGCCGTTCGGCTCCTGCGCGGCGAGCAGGCGCGCGCGGAGTGCGGGATCGAGCGGGCGCCCCGCGAGCGCGAGCGACCACGCGACGAGCGCGGGGTCGTCGTGCCGCGCCTCGCGGAGGTCGGGATCGCTGGCGAGCGCGGCGGGCGCGAGCAGTACGACGCGCGCCTCGCCGGGCGTCCCGTCCGCGGGCACCGTGAGCGTCGCGTCGAAGGGCGCCCCCGGCCGGGTGAGCGCGGTGAAGCGCGTCCGCTGCGGGAGCCGACCCGCGTCGGCGACGAGCGGCACCGAGAGGCTGCGCGCCGGGGCGCCCGCGCCGGTCGGCACGAGCGCGATGCGCAGCGTGCCCAGTATCGGCCGTGATGCCGTGAACGCGAGCGGCAGCGTGATGCTCTGCTCAGCCGGGACGGTGATCTCCGATTTTGTATCGACTGCGACACCTTCAGGCGCAGTGACCTGCACCGCGTAGCGCACATCGCCGCGCGCGTTGGCGGCGGGGCGGGCGTCGGTGAGCGTCAGCGTCGCGGTGAGGGGCTCGCCGACGCGGATGCGCTCGGGCAGCGCGCCAGCGACGAGCACGGGTGCACCGGCGGGCGCCTCGCCGAGCGCGAACGACGCGTAGCCATCGCGTGTGACGGTGAGCGCGACGGCGCCCCAGGTGCGCGGCTCGGCGTCGAGGTCGAGGGGCACGGTGCCGCCTGCGTCGCGCAGCGTCGTGAGCGCGCCGCCGGCGCCGTCGCCCGGGAGCGCGGGGCGGCGCAGGGCGAGCGCGAGCGGATCGGGCGCGTGCAGCGGCGGCAGCGAGGTCCAGGCGCCGCGCAGCGCCGACGCGGGCGCGGCCGCGGCTTGCGGTGGCACGTAGCCGACGCCGATGCCGTAGGTGCCCGCGAGCAGCTCGATCGTGGCGCGCCCGAGCTCGACGCCGCGCAGCCGCGCGACGAGCGTCTCCTCGCCGACGGCCTGCGCGTAGAGGCTGCCGGGCGGCAGCACGGTGGCGGTCGGGTCCCACAGATCGTCGGCGGTGCCGAAGCGCGTGTCGGGGCCCGCCGAGACGAGCTCGTAGCCGACGACGGGCTCGAGCTGTGTGAAGCGCGCGCGGCCGCCCGGCGCGGGGCGCAGCGCGAGCGGGGTGCCCCAGGCGTCGACGAGCCCCTTCGGCCCCGGCACGCCGCGGCCGCCGAGGTAGAGCTGCGCGGCCTGCGCGAGCCACTCCGACGGATCGCCGCGCACCGCCCAGCGCAGATCGAGCGACGACTGCTGCACGAGCTGGCGCAGCGCGAGCAGCATCGTCCAGAGCCGTGCGCGCGTGATGCGCTGCGCGACGCGGTCGTAGGTGAAGTTCGGATCGAGGCGGCGCAGCGCGGCGATGTCGAGCGGCTCGCCGCCGAGCCCCGTCGCGCCCGCGTCGCCGAGCGCGTCGCCGCGCACGGACTCGAGCACGAGCTCGTTGAAGTCCCAGCCGCGCGGCGTGCGGACGGCGACGTCATCGAGGCGCCCCGGGACCGCCGCATCGACCGACTGCTCGAGCGCGCGGAAGAGCAGCGCGAGGCGACCGCCGACGAAGCGGGCGCGGGCGCGCCACGGATCGCGGAGGAGGCCGAGCTGCTCCGGCGCATCCGGCGCGGGGACGGGGATGCGCTCGCGTCCGCGCAGCACGGCGGGCGCGCCGAGATCGGGCGGCGTCGCGAGGGCGAGCGCCGCTTCGAGGAGCGCGTCGCCGGCGTCTTCGGCGGGGCGGCGCAGCTCGCCGAGCGGGCCGCGCAGTGATTCGCCGAAGGACTGCGCGAGCGCGCGCGCTTCGTCGATCGGCAGCGCGTAGACGACCGCCGTGCGCTCGCCCGGCGCGCCGGTGAAGGCGAGCGCTGCGCGGCGGGACTCGCCGTCGAGCGTGAGCTGCGTGCCGGCGCGCGCGCCGGACGTGACCCAGAGCGAGGTGCTGCCGCCCCGGACCTCGAGCCGCTCGGGGCCGACGAGCGGACGCGCCCGCACGATCAAGGCGCCCGTCGCGTCGGGCGGCAGCGCGAGCTCGCTCGTCGTCGCGTTGCCCGGGACGATGTGCGAGGCGACGGCGCGGAGCCCGCCACCGGCCGCGTCGGATTCGCGTACCAGGAGTGATACGAGCACGGGCAGGCCCGCGGCCGCCGAGGCGCGCGTGACGTCCACGCGGACGTGTCCGCCGGCGGAGACGACCTGCGGCGAGACGCGGATCCGCGCGGCGGCGTCGGGATCGAGCGGCATGCAGGCGGAGATCTCCGAGGGGGCAGAATCATCTCCGATACGGGCCGTGAGATGGGTGGCCGTCTCGCCTCCGCAGGGATCGCCGCCCTCGTCGGCGACGGGGCCGAGAGTCGGCAGCTCGAAGCGCGCGACGCCGTCGGCGTCGGTGTCGCGGGCGAGCGCGCCGCGCGCCGCGTCCGGGCCGAGTCGGTGGCCGCGCAGGACGACGGGGACACCGGCCGGGGCGGCGCGTCCGTCCAGGCCGACGACGCGCACGTAGAGCCGACCGCCGATCGCCGCGGGAAAACTGCCGCCCTCGACCGCGGGGGCGCCCGTCCAGCGCGCGCGGGTGAGACGCACCGTCGCGCGGCCCACCCCGCGGCCCATGCCCTCCCGGCTCGCCTGCACCGTCACGGGCACGTCGGCGTACGAGACATCGACGATGTCGGGCGTCGTCGCGGCGCGGATGCTGCCCACCATCTCAGGGCGCGTCGGCCAGCGCACCCGGGCCCGGCCGCGCGCGTCGGTGGTCACGGCGGGCTCGCCACGGCGCCGCGAGAGGCCCTCCACCGTGAGCACGGCGCCCGCGACGGGCTGCCCGCCGGCGGTGCGCACGACGACGTCGACGTCGAGCGTGTCGCCGGGGGCAGCGAGCGCGCGCTCGGGCGCCACGGCGACGAGCAGCGCCTGCGACGTCGGGGCGATCACTTCCACGGAGGCTTGCGCCGTCGGAGATGGGTGGACGTGGCGCGCAGCAGCGTCCGTGGCAGGCGCATCTTCGACACGCGCTTCGACCGTGAGCGTGCCGCGGGCGTCGCGGGGGGCGCGGAAGGCGTGCGCGGCGAGGCCGCTCGCGTCGGTGACGGCGCGTGCGGGCGCGCCGAGCGGGCGGCCGTTCTCGTCGCGCAGCGTGAAGCGGAGCGGCACGCCCGAGAGCGGGCGCTCCGTCGTGCGGTGCGTGAGGCGGGCGAGGGCGCGGATCGTGCCGCGAAGGACGTCGGCGGCGGCGACGACGCCGGGCACCTCGCGCCCGGGCGCCTCGACGAAGGTGCGCGGCAGGTGCAGCGAGAGCACGCGCGGGTCCCGCGTGGTCACACTCAGCTCGAAGCGCCGCTGCACACGGCTGCCCGCCGCGAAGGCCTCGAGCACGACGCCGAAGCGCGCGGGCGCATCGAGCGGCACGGGCACTTCGAGCGTGACGCGACCGAACGCATCGGCGGTGAGCTCGGTGGGCGTCGCGGGCGCGAAGGACGTCACGGCACGCACGCGCGCACCGGCTGCGGGGCGCAGATCCGAGAGCCCGACGACCTCGTGCACGGCGAGCAGCCAGCGCAGCGGATCGCCGCGCGTCGCGGCGAGCGCGCCTTCGAGCCCGAGCTCGAGCCCGCGCACCTCGCCCGGGCCTACGCCACGTCGCGCCGTCGCTTGCGCGGACACCGTCGCCGGAAGCGCGAACGCGAGCAGCAGCGCCGCGATGTGCGCTGCGAAGCGTGACCGTGCAGCGTGGCTGAGTGCCTTGGAAAACAAGGGGATAAGGCAGGATGAACGGCTCATCGCGACACCTCGGCGAGCTGCGGGGCGGAGCGCTGCGCGGGCGCTGCGGACACGGGCGCGAGCGGGCGGAGGATGGGGAGCGGGATGGGCTCGGGCGGCGGTGGGGGAGGGGGTGGCGGCGCAGGCAGCGGGGAGGCCGCGTCGCGCGCTTCGGTCGGGGTCGCGCCGCGGTCGGCGATCGTCACGGTGCGCGACGGCAGGATCGCGAGGGCAGGCCCCGAGAGCCCCGGGCGCGACGCGTCGTCCGAGGCCGTGACGCCGAGGCCGCGCAGCGCGCCGCCGGTGCTGAAGCGCAGGGGAAGCGGTACGCGCACCGAGCCGCCCGGCGCGATGGGGCGCAGGCGCAGCCGCAGCGTGCGGCCGTCGAGCGCCGGTGCGCTCGCGGTGAGCGCCGTGAGCCGCTCGCGGGCGGGCTCGTCGAGCTCTGCGCCGGCGGGCAGATCCACGTCGACGACGGGGCTCGACAGCACGCTCGCGCCCTTGTTTTTCAGGGTGATCGCGAGTCCGGCGCGGCTGTCGCGCGGGCCCGCCTCGCCGTCGAGGACGAGGTCGATCGGCGCGCGTCGTGCAGGCCGCGCATCCCAGGGCAGGCCGTAGCGCACCTCGAGCAGCGCGAGCGCGAGCGCGCCCGCCCGCGCGCGCACCTCGACGCGGTGCGGGCCGGGGCGCGCGACCGTGTCGAGCACGGCGACCGCGGCGTGCGGCTCCTCGCGGACGGCGATCTCCGCGCCGTCGACGCGCACGTGCACGCCTTGCGCGCTCTCGTTCCCAGTGACCTGCAGCACCGCGGCGGCGGCCACCGCGCGCGCCTCGTCGTCCCAGCGCGGGGCGCCCTGCCGCTGCGCGAGGAGCGTGCGCAGCGGCGCGAGCGCCGACGCACGCCCGGAGAGCGCCGCGCGTGCGAGGGCGAGCCACGCCGTCGGCGCCACGCGGTTCGCAGTGGTCGGCGCCTCGTGGTCGAGATCGAGGAAGGCGCGCGCACCGACGGTGACGACGCCGCGCTCGGCGCGCCGCAGGAGCTCTTGGGCGCGTGCGTTCGTCGCGCCCTCCGTGGCGGTGAGCGCGAGCGCGGCGGCGGCGAGCGCGTGCATTGCGGGCGCGTCGCTGAGCGCGGCGGCCTCCGCGCCGACGCGCGTGCGCAGCCGCGTCACGAGCCGCAGGAGATCGCGCTTCACCGCCGGTCGCGTCGCCGCGCCGCGCACGGCCGGGGCGAGGCGCGTGAGCACGCTCGCGCCGAGGCGCACGGCCGTCGAATCCGGCTGCGACGCCGAGCGCGTGCGGACGCCTTCGTCGCTCGCGCCGAGCGCGAGTACGCCGCCGAGCGCGCGCAGCCCCGCGCGGATGCGCGCATCGGAGACCGCCGTATCCGACCACGCGACGCCGAGCGCGCGCGCGACGAGCTCGAGCTGCCACGCGTCGGAGAGCTCGTCGTCGCCCTCGCCCGCGAGCCGTGCGCGGGACTCGGCGCGCAGCGCATCCGGCACCGTGCGGCCGCCGAGCAGCAGCGCCCACGCGGCCGCGTCGCCGTGCCCCGACTGCCCCCACGCGACGAGGTCGCCGAAGACGGCGTCGCCCGCCGTGATGCGCAGCTCGCCGGGGCCGCGCGTCG
>Ga0172373_10012272_pt1 | contig 10070 bp, 10 predicted proteins | sample Lak10m_2_FD_114546 | JGI IMG/M metagenome (GOLD analysis project Ga0172373, IMG submission 114546) | Freshwater microbial communities from Kabuno Bay, South-Kivu, Congo - kab_092012_10m | ecosystem: Environmental > Aquatic > Freshwater > Lake | place: Democratic Republic of the Congo...
ACGCCCCTTGTGGTAGCTGGCAAGGGGCGTCGGGGTCTCGGTTGTTAAGTGGGACCTCGCCCGAAGTCGTTCAATTGGAGAGGGATTTTTCGGATTGGATGGGCTGTGGGGGCACACTCCTTTTTAATTCTGGGTACCATGCGAACGTTGGGGTTATTCCTGCCATTGTGGGCCGAGGAGACTGCGTGGTCGCGGATCGTGCCGTGCATGCCAGTATTTGGGATGGAATTCGAGTGTCTGGAGCCCAATGGAAGCGGTATGCCCATAATGATTTGGACGCTTTGGAAGTAATATTGAAGGTTCGGCAGTCCCAAAACGGGCAAACATTGGTTGTGACCGAGTCTGTCTTTAGTATGGATGGTGATTTGGCACCTTTGCCCGAATTGGTTGGTCTTTGTCGGCGGTATGGGGCGGGAATTTTTGTGGATGAATCACATGCGTTGGGGGTGTTTGGTCCTCAGGGCAGGGGGCTTGTTTACCATTATGGTCTACAGAATGACGTGGATATTTGGGTTGCTGGCTTGGGCAAGGCGTGGGCTGGTGTCGGGGCCATGGTGGTCGGGTCAGAATCGCTGATCCGGTTGCTGCTATCCTCTGCTCGGTCGTTTATTTTTTCGACCGCATTGCCTGGGGGGGCGGTGGCATGGGCGAGGTCCGTACTGGATCTCATGCCTAACTTGGAACCTGAACGGAGTGTGTTGAGACATTATTGGGGTGCATTAGGGGGGCAGTCTCCAATTTTTCCTGTGGTCCTTGGTGACATTGAGGCGGTAACTGCTGCATCATCGATGCTGAAATCATTAGGCATATGGGCGCCGGTTATCAAACCGCCGACAGTTCCAAAAGGCGGATGTCGGATTCGATTGTCGCTTTCGTCGGCGCTGCCGCAATCGGCGGTTAGTCAGGTCTCCGAATGGGTTCGAGGGGTAGCTAATGGATAATCGAATTGATGTGCTTCCCGGCACTAGTGGCCGACTTATTGTTGGGGTTGCGGGGTGGGCGACGGGGCCGGCCGTGTTCGAACGGGTCTTTGCCCGAGATTTGCGGGTTGTCGTTACCCCATTTAATCCGGACACGGTGGTTCGTGATGTCATCGATTGGGTGAGGGACGCTGGTATAAAGGTTGACCAAGTTGTTGGATTTTCGATGGGCGTATCACTGGCAACACAGCTTGGGGCTGAACTTCATATTAAATGTCCGGTCATCGGAATGGGTGGCAATAATGGCTTTGATCACAGGCTCATTTCATCGATCACTCGATTGTTGGATCGTGCTCCCGATGCGTATTTGCGTGAGTTTTGGCGTACCGCAGCGGGGTGCGAGGCAGATGTTGATTGGGCCCTTTCTGCATTTGAGGATGTGGGGTGGTCAGTGGATGCGCTTAAGTCGGGATTGAATTATTTGGCTGATCATCGGTGGCTTTCGTCTGAATTGCCCGTATCTTTGCGTCTGATTCATGGAGAATTAGATGCGATATCACGAATTGACGTAATTGCTCAGGCGGCGCAGGCTCTCAAAATCCCACTGGAGAGGGTTGCCAAAGTGGGCCACATTCTGACGGGCCCAAATTCTGTTGAGTGGCTGTCTGGAGAAATCCGGTAATGATCGATTTGGAGACTATTCCGTCGACTCCCGTTATTGGGAGCATTCGGCCTACGGCAATTGGGAAGTCTGATTTAGCCATTCGAATTGCACGGAGTCGCGGGGCTGACGTTGCATCTGCGGACGCCATTCAGGTATATCGCCGGTTAGATATTGGAAGTGCCAAAGTCTCGCGCGAGGTGTTGGCCGAAATTCCGCATCACTTCGTTGATATACGAAATCCAGATGACCCATTTTCGGTGGGGGATTTTTTGTCGGGGGTTGAGCCTCTAATATCACGTGCCCATGACGGTGGACCCCCACTGGTGATCTGTGGGGGGACGGGGATGTATATTCATTCGTTGCTTCATCGATATCGGCTGCCTCAAGTTGCGGTGGACCCATCAGTGAGATCTCAGTTGGCTGTAGAATTGGTGCAGCTCGGGAGTGTCGCATTGTGGGAACGGCTCCGGGCGTTGGATCCTGAAATTGCATCTGAAATTCATCCCAATCATTCCAGTCGAATTGTAAGGGCATTAGAGTTGGTGGTTGCGACCGGCCGGCCCGTACATGAATTGCGTACGTCGGCCCCGATTCAGCGGACGGATTGTGTCATGATTGGGTTGCATGCAAAACGGGAATATCTGTGGCGTCGTATTTCACAACGTGTGGATATGATGGTGGCCACAGGATTGATCGAAGAAGTGCGACAATTGCTCACGGATGGCTATTCCTCGGAATTGGCGTCGCTTCAGTCATTGGGATACAAAGAGACAGTGGCGTATCTGAATGGTAAACTGGGGAGTCTTGATGCACTCAAAACCGAAATTTATTATCACACCCGCCAATTTGCTAAACGGCAAATGACATGGTTTAAACGAATACAAAATGTACAGTGGATTGAAGTGGGCTAGTTTTCTATCCTCCCGACAAGTCAAAATGACATTGGCTGTTGTTGGTATTTTTGTGCTTACGGGTGTCATATTTTCGCCGTATATTCCCCATAATGTTAATCTGAAGGTGGGGGATGTTGCCGCGATGACGGTTGTGTCGCCGCGATTTATTGAATATCAAAGTGATCGGGACCTACAAGAAACCGAAGAATTACGTCGGCGTCGTGCGGCATTGGTTGATCGGGTATATTCGGTCGATCCGGTCATTAATAAACAAATTTTGTCGGATGTAGTCGACATTTTTACGGATTTTAGGCGAATTGATCGCCTTGATAGTCGGCGTAATCCACCGATTCCGAATACATTAAAATTCTTGCGTCCCGCGCAGATTGGCTACGTTGTGTCGTTAGAGCCGCGTGAAAAGGACCGAATTGAAAAAGCAACTATTCGGATTGTTGAGTCCATTTTGTCTGAGGGTGTCCGTGATGCTCTGCCCGAAGAACTTGAATTAAAGGTAAAGGGATATTTGAGGTCCTACCAGTTAAGTCGGCAAGATGAGCAGATTGTTAATGCGATTGTGACGCATATCGTTCATCCCAATTTGACCTATAGCGAGTCGTTGACCAAAAAGGCCCAGGAAAAAGAACTTAATACCATTAAACCGATTGTGTCGGTGATCAAGCAGGGTGAGCCGATATTTTACAAAGGAGAGGTTGTTACAAAGGCTCATATTTTGGTTCTAAAACAATTGAATATGTATGGCCGTGAAGCCAATCTCTATAAATTGGTTGGGATTTTATTATTGACCGCGTTGCTTGGGATATTAATCGAACGGTTTATTTATCATTTTAATCGACGTATTTATAGCCAAATCAAATATTTCGGATTGATATATTTTGTGATTTTATTTGTGGTTGTGATCGCCCGAGGGCTTATGGCCGTTGAACTATTTTCAGGTCTTATTAATAGTTACTTCTTCGTTCCAATTCCGATGGCAGCGATGCTTATTTCGCTTTTGGTGACGGCTAATTTATCTCTCTTAGTTTGTACAGCGGCCAGTATTTTGGTGGCATTGATGTACATGGGGGATTTTAATGTATTTGGATTTTTGTTCTTTTCGGCGTGTGTATCGACGTTTTCGATTTACAAGCGATTTAGCCGGTCTGAGTTAATGGTAGCGGGCTATATTGTTGGGTTATTTAACGTTTTATTTGTGTTGACGTTTGGACTGGTACGAGAGATCAGTGATGTGTGGTGGTTTGTTGCCAATATGTTGGTGGCCTTTTCAACGGGTGTGATTTCATCGATGTTGACCCTTGCGGTGATCCCCTACGTTGAAGGGGTATTTAATATCACCACGCAACAAACGCTGCTCGAATTGTCGAATTTAAATCATCCCCTATTGAAGCGGTTGATGATGACTGCGCCTGGTACCTATCAGCATAGTTTAATGGTTGCAAATTTGGCTGAATCAGCGGCGGAAGCGATCCGCGCGGACCCTGTTTTGTGTCGGGTTGGGGCCTATTACCATGATATCGGTAAAATGAAGCGGCCGTTGTTTTTTACAGAGAATCAATTTTCTGGAGAAAATCCCCATTCAACGTTGACCCCGCGTATGAGCAAGATGGTGATTGCGGCGCATCCCCGCGACGGCGTTGAGCTCGCAAATAAGTACCATTTGCCCCAAATCCTGAAAGGTTTTATGTTGGAACATCACGGTACGACGATGGTGTCGTTTTTTTATTCCCAAGCGTTGCAGACTGAAGAGAGTCAAAATCCAGACGCAATGAAAGAAGAGTTCCGGTATCCGGGCCCAAAGCCGCATTTTAAGGAATCTGGTATTGTCATGTTGGCGGATAGTGTTGAGGCAGCTGTTAGGGCGATGGAAAAACCGACGCCGAGTAAAATCGAAAATTTGGTCGATCGGATTTTCCATCTTAAAATAGAGGATGATCAGTTGGCAGAATGCCCATTGTCGTTAAAAGAAATTGATATTATTCGGGAGACATTTTTAAGGGTGTTTAAAGGGATTTATCACAGTCGAATTGATTATCAAGAAGAGTTGGATTCGATTATTCAACAAACTAAGCCAAAGCGGGGCGTGGCGTGACATCAGCATCGTTGTCTCTCGAGGTTGTGATTAATCACCATTCTGAAATCGTTTTGCCAGTGGACCCGTATCGGGTATTGGTTGCCATTTTGTCGGACTTGAACGTGGTGTCGGGATATTTTGAATATTCGTTTGTTGATCCGGCAACGATGATTCAGATCAATATGGCGCATTTGGCGCACGATTACGTCACCGACATTATTACGTATGATCTGAGTGAGTCGGATGAAGGCTGCATGCAGGGGGATGTGTATATCTGTTTGGAAGAAGTACAAAAGAATGCCGACGTTTTTGGACATTCATTTGAATTCGAGCTTAAAATTGTAATGACTCATGGTATATTGCATTTACTGGGATATGACGATGATACTGATGATGCTCGAGCTGAAATGGATCGGATTCAATGGGATGTCGCGACCCGATTGGCGGGAATTCGATGATAATACCTGATGCCTCTTTAGTGATGTCCGCATTTGGATTTTTTATATTGCTGGGTATTTTTTCGATAACCTCGATTGCGGAAGTGCTTTTTTCGTCGCATCGTCGACAAGCAATTCGGGGCGGGGTTGAGCAGGTCACTCCGGCCCTTCGGTATATTTTAGAGCATCCGCACCGGGTAGGATTTGCGATTCAGACGATGAGACAGTTTTCGGCGGTGGGGGCTGCTGTTTCGGCGGCCTATTGGTGGGTCATTCAATCTCAAATACCACCGACTCAAATTTCGTCATTGGATGCGATTTTTAGTGTTGTGATTGTGATGGTTGTGATTGTTTTGGTTGCCGATATGATCCCAAAAGTGATTATCGCTAAATTCACAGTTCAATTGACGCGGTTAATGGCTCTACCCGTGATGAGCATGACAGTCGCTTTGTTGCCACTCTATTGGATTTCAAATCGATTGATGGCTCGAATTTGTGCGTTGGCGGGGGTATCCCCCTTGGATGCGCGCAAAATGATTACCGAAGATGAAATAAAAAAATTAGTTGATCATGCGCAACAGGAGGGTATTTTGGAGACTTCTGAAAAAGAAATGATCCGAAGCATTTTCCATTTTTCTGAAACTGTTGTGCGTGAGATCATGACCCCACGTACCGATGCCATTTGTATCGATAGTAACAAAACCGTATTAGATGCCATTAGGGTTATTCGCGAGAGTGGTCATTCTCGCATCCCCGTCTATGAGGGGTCGGTGGATACGATTGTAGGATTCGCGTATGCCAAAGATTTGTTGTCTGTGGCTGGAGATGCGAAGCAGCAGGCGATCCGACAGTTTTTGCGACCTGCAGTATTTATTCCAGAAACCCAAAGTATCGAAATGTTGTTGCGTGAGTTGAAAAATGGTCGCACTCACCTTGCAATTGTGGTGGATGAATTTGGTACAACTGCTGGGCTTGTGACGCTGGAAGATGTTATCGAAGAAATTGTTGGAGAAATTCGGGATGAATATGATCCGATTGTTCGTTCTGAATTAATTGTGGTTGGGCCGGGATGTTATTCTGTTTCGGGTGGGATGAATGTTACTGATTTTTCGGAGGCTGTCGGGGTTGATATCCCCGAAAGTGAAGACTATGACACTGTTGGCGGTTTTGTAATGCATCAATCTGGAAAAGTGCCTAAGAAGGGGGATGTAATTCCCTTTATGACCCATCGGTTTCGTGTTGATGAAATGGGGGCACAGCGGATTCATCGTGTGGAATTTAAAAAGGAAGTTTAATGTCGCTATGTACTCATTTTCCTGATTGCGGGGGATGCCGGATGGCAGATGTTTCCTACTTGGATCAGTTGCCAGTTAAGCACCAGTCGTTTGAATCCGTGTTGCCTGAGGTGTATCGAGGATTGCTCCAACCGATTATTCCGTCGGAGCGACATCGGTTTCATCGTAATAAGATGGAGTTTTCGATATTTCAAGGTGAGGGGGGGGGCGTTGGATTGGGGTTAAAACGGGCGGGGAAATGGGATCAGTGCGTGGCGACTCCCCATTGCCAATTGTTTGATGAGCGATGGTCCCAGGTGTCCGACTGGGTATGTAATCAGTTGACTCAGTTGGGACTCCCGCCCTACGACCAGCGGTCTCATGTGGGCGTTTTGAGGTACATGATGGTGCGTAAATCCGAGTATCAATCGGCATGGTTGGTAAATTGGGTGGTGGCCTCCGATATATCTGAGCAGTTGACGCCACTGGCCATCGCCCTTCGTGTTGAGTTTCCATGGATTGTTGGGGTTGTGATGAGTGTGCAGTCCCAAGTATCGGATACGGCATACACCGAGGATGTGCGGATTTTGGATGGCATTGGAGAACTTGTTGAATCCATTGGCGCGAAACGATATCGGGTGTCACCGTATTCCTTTTTTCAGACCAATTCGGGGCAAGTGCAACGCCTTTATCAAGTTGCGTTGGAATTGGCGGAGCCATCACGATCGGACCGACTATTGGATTTGTATTGTGGGGCCGCGACCATTGGAATTTATTTTTCGGATCACGTTCACTCTGTGTTGGGGATAGAGATTAATCCCTCATCGATCCGTGATGCGCACCATAACATTGAGTTGAATCAGGCCCATTCTGTCATTGTTCGAGAGGGTAAAGTAAAGAATATTTTGAAGTTTGAAAAACCCCAAGCCGATATTGTGGTGGTTGATCCCCCTCGCAGTGGGCTCGAGCCTAAAGCCCTGCGACGGTCTGCAACCACGGGGGCTAGCCGTATTGTCTATGTGTCGTGTAACCCTACTACCCTGGTTAGGGATTTGGGGATGTATGCCGAAGAGGGGTATGTGACACGTCGGATTCAGCCCGTGGATATGTTCCCTCATTCGTCTCATTTAGAGGCGGTGGCATTGCTTCATAAATCGTAGTACGCTAACCCGGATGCAAAGTTGGACACCGAATCTTGAGACTGGAAATCCTGAAATTGATAACCATCATCAGGAATTGTTTCAGCTAACAACCATGTTAGATAATGCAATTCGTACTCAAGATCTAGCTAAATTGGGATCGATAGTTGGATTTATGGAGCACTATGTCATTGAGCATTTCTCTGAAGAAGAGGCCTTGATGCAGGCTCATCAATACGCATTTTATATCCATCACAAAGCTGAACACGAAATATTTAAGGTGCATGTTCAGGAACTCCGGAAGATTTTTGATGCCGGGATTTCTCATACCCATATTATTTTTGCGATTCGAAAAATTTTGGATAAGTTGATTTATCATGTTCGTACCGTTGATGTTGGAATTGCCGGTATTGTAAACTCGGGGCATCATGAAAAATCCTCATAAAGTGTTTGAGGAATATCTCAGCACGCATGAAGGGCGCTATACGACCCAGAAACGTGCCATTGTTGATGAGATTTTCAAAATCAAGACTCATTTCGAAGTCGAGTCATTTATTGATCGGTTACGGGTGGATCATAGTCGATTTTCTCGGGCGACAGTCTATCGGACGATAAAACAATTGTTGGATGCCGGGTTGCTTCAAAAAATTTCGACTCGGGATGGGAAGGTGTATTACGAAAAAGGGGTGCCGGATAAGCATCATGACCATATTATTTGTAATACCTGTGGGCGGATTTTGGAAATTAAGGAAGATTATGTTGAACGATATTTGATGGACTACTGTGAAAAAATAGGATTTGTCCCTGAATATCGCTCGCTTCATATCTATGGGCAATGCAATAAATGCGTCAAAAAGCCAAAGTCGTAGATCCGTCCGTGAAATTGGCCTATTTTGATTTGATTCAACGAACCGTATCAAGTTTGAATGCCTTAGTGTACGAACTTGAAAATGAAGGGCTTCATAATACTGAATTGAGGGAACACTATTATGAGTTGGCAGTTGATTGTGTGCCCTTGATCAAAAAATTATCGGAAGCCCGACGGTACGCCGAAGGAACCCTTTCGCATTTTCGTTAAAGTGAGGATGTCGTGAAATATCAGTTGAGTCCAGAAATTGAGCAGCAAATTAAAGCGTTGGTAGAGGCCGTAGGATCGACCCATGAGGTCCCCTTAGGCGCGATGATTCAGAATTTAATTAAGATTTCGAAAGAAAATTCTGATTATCATGACGTTAATATGATATCGAGTACCTTACGGGAATTGTTGGAATCCTATCGGGTCTTTTTGCCCTATCGTGATGTTCGCAAGGTCTGTTTGTTTGGGTCCGCTCGGACAAAGCCTAGCCATCCTGCTTATAAAATATCCGAGGAATTTGCCCACAAAATTACGTCCAAGGGCTTTATGCTGATTACGGGGGCGGGGGGCGGGATTATGGAGGCGGGTAATAAGGGTGCCGAAGTCAATATGAGTTTTGGTGCCAATATTTTGTTGCCATTTGAACAGCGGCCCAACCCATATATTGATGGCGATGCGAAGTTAGTATCGTTTAAGTACTTCTTTAATCGTAAATTGACGTTTATTAAAGAGTCGGATGCGACCGTATTGTCTCCCGGGGGGTTTGGGACTCATGACGAGGCATTTGAAGTACTGACCTTGGTTCAGACCGGACGTTGCGCACCTCGCCCTATTATCTTGTTGTCAGCACCTGGAGATAGTTATTGGGAGACTTGGATTGAATTGATCCATAAGGAATTATTGGGGCAACATTACATCTCTGATGACGACTTGTTTTTGTTCCGCAACTTACATTCAGCGGATGAAGCGGCCGATCATATTGTCCGATTTTATAAAAAATATCATTCGATTCGATATCACGGGCCATTGACGCTGATACGCTTGAATTCACCCTTGTCAGAGCGTGCTCTGGCCGATATGAATAAGAAATTTGCACATTTGTTGGTGAAAGGCGAAATTGAACAGGTTTCTGCTGAGGATATCCCCTTTGATAATCAAGTATATCCTGGGATTCCGAGACTAACCTTGTATTATAACCGCAGTACCTTTGGGCGGCTTTACGAAATCATTGACTACCTGAATCATGTCGGCGATTAATCCGCTTTCGCTTTCCTTACCTGAATTTGAAGCACAGGTTATCGAGTGGGGGATGAAACCGTTTGTTGCGCGTCAAATTTTTCGATGGGTATATCAACGGGCGGTGACTGATCTTGGGCAAATGACGGATTTGTCCAAGTCTGTTCGTACCGAACTTAGTGAGCGGCTTGATTTGCGTAGCTTCAAGGCGGTTGATGTTGTGCCCTCGGGAGATAGTTCGGCAACCAAGTTTGTTGTAACGCTGACGGATGGCAAAATGATTGAATGTGTTGTATTACACGAAAAAACCTATAACACTCTATGTGTTTCGTCTCAATGTGGATGTCCTGTCGATTGTAAATTTTGCTTGACCGGCGTTGTCGGATTTAAGCGTAATTTAGAGGTTCACGAAATTGTTTCTCAGGTACTTGTGGCCCATCAACGAGGGTTCCCGATAACGAATTTGGTGTTTATGGGAATGGGGGAGCCATTGTTGAATTACGACAATGTATTCAAGGCGATTGATATTATTAATTCTGAAACCGGCTTTCATATCAGTAAA
>Ga0172373_10012273_pt1 | contig 10069 bp, 6 predicted proteins | sample Lak10m_2_FD_114546 | JGI IMG/M metagenome (GOLD analysis project Ga0172373, IMG submission 114546) | Freshwater microbial communities from Kabuno Bay, South-Kivu, Congo - kab_092012_10m | ecosystem: Environmental > Aquatic > Freshwater > Lake | place: Democratic Republic of the Congo: South-Kivu...
AAATAAAAATCATTTAGTCCCTGAAACCGACTGGGAAAATTTGCATGAACATTGTGAGCGTGGCGCACAATATCTGACTGATTGTCCAGTGTTTGGGCGTTACGCACCTTGGATTTTGCATCATCATACGCATTGGCATCATTTAAAAAATCTCGATTTGCCTGAAACCGATAAATTAGCCGCAAATTTGATTTTTTTAGTCGATAGAGTGGATTTTTTGCAAGCGAAATATGTGGATGATAGCCGTCATGACAGTGACATTCTGCTCGAAAAACATCAAATCATGAATGAAGTCTTAGCGTTTCGAGGCAGTTTTTTTGCGCCCGTGATAGTCGATGTGTTTTTAGAAATGGGGCAGCGCGAATCATTTTGGCTGTCGATGGATCCATGCTACATCGATGCGTCGGTAAGGGTTTATTGCAAATTATCTGAACGTAAAACCGCCAGTTTTCCCATTTTACGAAGTATTGCAACCTTGTTTTCAAAATTCATTGACGCAAAAAGTCCTTATACCAAAGAGCATTCAAAATATGTCGGTATTTTGTCGCGTTATTTGGCAAAACAATTAGGTTTTAGCAAAGAAGATCAACAACATATTGAACTTGCAGGAATGTTGCATGATTTAGGCAAATTGCGGGTGCCGAATTACATTTTAGATAAACAAGCCCCGCTTAATGAAAGTGAACGCGCATGTATGTTGAGGCACAGTTTTGACACGATGCAACTTTTAAAAATTGCTTTCCCTAATACAAAAATTGCTCAATGGGCAGGACATCATCATGAAAATTTAAATGGTCACGGCTATCCCTTTCATTTAACGGCGGCTGAACTCGATTTAGGTTCAAGAATTGTTGCCGTAGCAGATATTTTTCAAGCCTTAGTGCAAAAACGTCCTTATCGAAAGTCACTCGATTTAACGCAAATCAAATTGATTATGGAAGACATGGTAACCGAAGGAAAACTCGATGGCGGCGTAGTTAATATGCTCGCGCAAAATTATGAATCTTGCTACATTCTCGCGCAATCTCCTGATGCGACAATAGATTTATGAGCCTATTTTTTTATCAAGCCGTCAACAGCGCAGGCGATATTGAAGAAGGTGAACGCGAGGCGTTAAGCGAAAACGATTGCATCCTGCAATTACAAGCCGATGGTTTTATTCCCATTCGCGTGCAACCTGCCAAACGGCAAACTTTTTTAGGTTTAAATTTCACTTCGCAACGCAACAAATTATCCAATAAAAGTATCGTGTTATTTACAGGCGAACTCGCAACGTTGCTCGAATCTGGTTTGCCGTTGGATCGTTCGCTCACCGTTTTGATGGATTTAGCAAGCGATAACGAAAATCTCAATAAACTTATCGCTCGCGTGTTGGAAAAAGTCAAAAGTGGTGTTTCACTTGCCGACGCGCTCGAACAACAAACGGGCGTTTTCACGAAATTTTATTTAAATATGATTCGTGCAGGCGAGGCGGGCGGCAATTTAGGCGATGTTTTAAATCGCCTCGCAACGTATTTAGAAAGTTCACAAGAATTAAAAGATACCGTCAGCACTGCGTTAATTTATCCGACGATTTTGCTGATTATGTCGCTCGCGTCGCTGTTTGTTATGCTGACTTTTGTCGTACCGCAATTTAGTGAGATGTTTGCCAGTGCGGGTAAAGAATTACCCTTTTCAACCCAGATTGTGGTCGGTTTAGCCGCGTGGTTGCAAAGTTATTGGTGGGCGGTGATTGGTGGCGTAATTTTATTGATAAGTTATTTTAATTTTCAACTTGGTAATGCTGACACGAAAAAAGTTTGGGATGGACGTTTTCTAAAATTGCCGCTAGTTGGTGCGATGATTTTAAATAAAGAAGTTGCAAATGTGACCCGCACGCTGGGAACACTTTTGGGAAATGGCGTGTCGATTTTGTCGGCGTTTATTATTGTGCGAGAAACTGTTGATAATTTAGTGATTGCAGCTGCATTGACAGACACTGAAGAGCAAATTAAACAGGGCAAGACCTTATTTGACGCGCTGGAGCAAAAAGCGATTTTTCCAAAAATGGCAATGCAAATGATCAAAATGGGTGAGGAAACGGGACATTTAGAAGAAATGTTGTTGCGGGTTGCCACGATTTACGACAAACAATTGCGGGTGTCGATTGCCCGAATGCTAGCGATTTTAGAACCCGCGTTAATTATCACGCTCGGCATTATGATTGCGGGCATTATTGTATCGATTTTACTGGCGATTTTGAGTGTAAATGATTTGGCGGCTTAAATTTAGCTGACAAAAAAAGCAGGCAAGTTATAAAACTTGTCTACTTTATTTTGGTTTTTTAAAAATTATGTATTGGCTTAAAGGCTATTTTCAAATTAAAGCGCAATACTCAACTTCTTTTTCTAAATTAACGAAGTCTTGAGTCCATAACTTATTATCATCGTCGTCAAACGTTTTGAATAATCGTTTGATTTCTAGGTAATCAGGATTCGTTAATAAAACGGTTGCCGCAGTTGCGCTAAATTCAAATTCCCTAGTACCTTCAAGCATTATATTTTTCAATGTACCGATGATTTTATTCTTTCTTCTCGTTGATGGAGCATTAACATAATCATGTGTTAATTGAACTAAATCACTTAACGTCTCATTGATTGCAGTGCCAAGTTTGTATCGAATATCAGTTAATCGTTGCCTGTCATTCAAATCAACCACCTCTATAGTTAATTTTCCCAATGGGGGTGATCCATAAAAACGATAATTTCTTAGCTCTAAATGCTCTTTAGGGTCATCTCTAACTGGATGAATGATTAGCTCTTTCTTTGTGTCATGGTTTGACTTTTTATCATTACATCTTTTACAAATTGGCAATAAATTGTCCCAAGATATGACTTCATCTGGATATAAACTTTTAGGATGAAAATGCTCAACCTCCATATATTTACTTTCTTCCTGTAGTTTCGTTTCACAGAAACAACATTTATCTGCAGACATTTTTAATAACGCTTCGACAATGTATTTCTGTTTCCAAACGCCTGTTCCATCGTCTTTATATTTTTGAGTTAATTCTGCAACAAGCTCGTCTGTTAATTGAGCAGGTTTTTCTACAGTTTGTAATCGAATCATAATTATTCAGGCATTAACGATGACATTTGAATGCGTAACAATTTACGCTGATGACTTGAATGAATAATTTTGTCTAATTCATCGTAAGCATTTTTTGCTTTTTCATAATTATCTTCGTCTAACGCTTCATCAAACTGTTGCATAAGTTTTAAATAATCATCTGACAACGTTTTACCATCTAACCCCATCAATTCACTGAGTATTTCCTCAACCGTCCAACCGCGATAAGTTTTCACTTTAGGCTGTTCGATAACCACATGATTTTCTTCTTTCTTTAACAAAACTAAATTGATGTCTTCAGCCGATTGCACAATTAACGGGCTGTGTGTCGTCACAATAAATTGCGTTTTCGGAAATTGCTCGCTCAAAAAACTAATAATTTTGCGTTGCCATTCAGGATGAAGATGTAAATCGATTTCATCGACTAAAACAATCGCTGGTTCGTGTAATGGATTTTCACTTTCAGGATAACGCTCAAACATCTTTTTAGCTAAATCGACAATCCACGCCAAAGTTACTTGATAGCCGTAACCGAGTTCGCGCAGTTTTACCCAGCCATAATCGGTTTCCACTTCAACAAAACCTTTAAAATCAGGTGTGGTATCGAAACGAAAATCTTGCACATCTGGCAAAATTCCACTGATTAAAACTTCTCTGATTCGTTCTAATGTTTTTGTGGCATTAAGTTTTTCTAGTTTTTCAGCAAAAAACGTCTGTAACAACCATTCTTCGGCATTCGGTAGCGTTATATATTCATCAAATAAACTTGCGGCATTATCTTGGTTTTCTGTATCTGTTAACGACGTATTTCCCATTTTTCTTGATGTTCCATAACCGTAAATAACGATATTTTTTATCAAATGTCCCAGTGCGATATTAGCATCCCAAGAAGAAGCAGAATTTTGTTCATAGCTCCAGTCTTCAATTTTTTCATATTCCACTGCATTCGTTTTATAGAATATACGGGAAGATACACAGCACATCTTCCTGCTTGTCAGGATATTCCCTCTATAACCTTTTGGAACAAAAAATTTTGCATCATCCGAGAATTTAATTTGTATTGGCTCTAATTCAGCCAAACATCTCAATAACGTAGTTTTACCCGTATTGTTATTTCCTAAAATTACCGTCCACATTGCAGGTTTCCCATTACCATCTGATAAATCAATAGTGTGTTCGTCTTTAAAACACTTCACGTCCGTAATAGTCAATGAGCAAAAGTAAGCGGGCGGCGGTGTTTGTTCAGTTATTTCTTTACTGGAATTCATGGGAATGTCTTTTAGATTTAGGTTTTGATGCGGGGAATAATACGCTATTCGGATTAGCTGAACGTTAAAAACTAAAAAAGAGCGACCGCTCATCTAAAACGGTCGCTCTCATTTAAACAAATTGCAAATCTAGGTAATTAACCGACAGGATTTGACCATTTCCAATTTTGGATTTCTGGCATATCTTCGCCGTGTTCCCAAATGTAACGTTTATGGTCAATCAATTTGTTACGCAACGCTTGTTTGAGATAAATCGCTTTATCTTTCAAACGTGGCACACGGTCAATGGCATCCATCGCTAAGTGGAATCTGTCTACTTCGTTCATTACCACCATATCAAATGGTGTTGAAGTTGTACCTTCTTCTTTATAACCACGAACATGTAAATGAGCGTGATTGCTACGACGATAAGTCAAACGATGAATTAGCCAAGGATAACCATGATATGCAAACACGATTGGTGTATCTGGCGTAAATAATTCAACAAAATCTGCATCGCTCAAACCGTTTGGATGTTCGGTTTCAGGTTGCAATTTCATCAAATTCACCACGTTAATGACGCGCACTTTCAAGTCAGGAATTTCACGGCGTAAAATATCCACTGCTGCCAAAGTTTCTAATGTTGGCACATCACCCGCACACGCCATCACAATGTCAGGTTTTGTGCCATTATCATTACTTGCCCATTCCCAAACACTCACACCCGCTTCACAATGTTTCGCCGCCGCATCCATTGATAACCATTGTGGAGCAGGTTGTTTACCTGCCACGATAACGTTCACATAATTACGGCTACGCAAAACGTGGTCAGTGACAGAAAGCAATGTATTGGCATCGGGTGGTAAAAATACACGAATGACTTCGGCTTTTTTATTCACAACATGATCGATAAAACCTGGGTCTTGATGTGAGAAGCCGTTGTGATCTTGTCGCCAAACGTGTGAGGTCAACAAATAGTTAAGCGAGGCAATCGGTCTGCGCCAAGGAATACGATTCGTGGTTTTGAGCCATTTTGCGTGTTGGTTAAACATCGAATCAATAAGGTGAATAAACGCCTCGTAACATGAGAAGAAACCGTGACGACCTGTGAGCAAATAACCTTCGAGCCAACCTTGACAAGTGTGTTCGCTCAAAATTTCCATCACGCGACCATCTTGAGATAAATCGGTATCTTCAGGCAAAATTTCTTCCATCCAAACGCGCGAGGTTGCTGCAAACACATCGTCCCAACGGTTTGACGCGGTTTCATCAGGACCAAAAATACGGAAGTTATTTTGCATCCGATTGTATTTCATCACATCACGCAAGAAAGTTCCCATAACGCGCGTCGCTTCTGCTTCAACGCTACCAGGTGTTGGCACTTTCACTTCATATTCGCGGAAATCTGGCATTCTTAAATTGCGAAGTAAAATCCCGCCGTTTGCGTGCGGATTGTCTCCAATGCGACGTTGACCTAACGGCGCAAGTTCTTGCAGTTCTTTTAATGGCGTGCCATTTTCATCGAATAATTCTTCTGGTTTATAACTTTTTAGCCAATTTTCTAAAATCGTGATGTGGTCAGGATTACTCGCTAAACCTGATAATGGCACTTGATGTGAACGCCAGAAATCTTCGGTTTTTTTGCCGTCAACGCTTTCAGGGCCAGTCCAACCTTTTGGCGTACGCATGATAATCATGGGCCAGCGTGGACGTTTTAACGCTTTGGTATCACTTGCCGTACGCCATTCATGTTGAATGGCTTTGATGTCTGCAAGACAGGTTTCTAAAACCGCTGCCATTTTTGGATGCACAACGTTAGGATCATTGCCTTCCACAAAATGTACGTCATAGCCATAACCTTCAAATAACTTGACCAATTCTTCTTCACTGATACGGCTTAAAAGCGTTGGATTAGCAATTTTGTAACCGTTCAAATGCAAAATTGGCAACACTACGCCATCACGGGCAGGATTTAAAAATTTGTTTGAATGCCATGATGTTGCCATGGGACCTGTTTCGGCTTCACCGTCACCAATGACACAGCAGGCAATCAAATCAGGGTTATCAAATACGTTACCGTAAGCATGAGAAAGCGCGTAACCTAATTCGCCGCCTTCATGAATCGAACCTGGGGTTTCTGGTGCAACGTGACTGGGAATGCCGCCTGGAAAAGAGAATTGATGAAACAAATGTTTCATGCCTTCTTTGTCGAGAGAGATATTTGGATAGTATTCGCTGTAAGTACCTTCAAGCCAGCAGTTTGCCACCATTGCAGGACCACCGTGACCAGGACCACAGATATAAATCATGTTCAAATCGTGTTCTTTAATCAAACGATTAACGTGAACGTGAATGAAGTTCAAACCTGGTGTGGTTCCCCAATGTCCCAAAAGACGCGGTTTAATGTGTGAAAGTTTTAACGGTTCAGTTAAAAGTGGATTGTCGAGCAAATAAATTTGCCCAACTGACAAATAATTCGCCGCCCGCCAATAAGCGTTCATTTTTTCTTGCAATGCAGGATCGAGTTTAAAGTCGTACGTTTTTTCTGCCATAAAAATTCCTCAAAAAGTTTTAAATCAAAATTGATTTATAAAGCCTGAATTTGTAACGCAATTTCGCGTTCTTCTTCAGCATGAATCACTAAAATACGCGAGCGACTAGCCGCGTCGCTGATGTCGATATTACTACTAAACCGCTGCTGATTTAAGTCAGAATTGAGCATAAAACCTAATCCTTGCAAATCAGTCAAAATTTGAGTTCGAATTGCAGGCGCATTTTCGCCAATTCCCCCTGTGAAAATCAGCGCATCCACATTGCCATTTAATACGGCAAAATAAGCACCTATGTACTTTTTGATACGGTAACAGAATAAGTTTAACGCTGTGTGACAAGATTCATCACCTTGTCTAGCTCGCTCTAAAATCGTTCGCATATCCGTTTCACCGCACACACCTTTCAATCCACTTTGCTTATTTAACAAGGTGTTAATGTCTTCCACCGTTTTGCCTTCGCGTTGCAAAGTAAGCGCAATCATCGGGTCAATGTCGCCGCTACGACTTGCCATTACTAGCCCTTCAGTGGGTGAAAATCCCATCGACGTATCAACACTGATGCCATTTTTAACCGCTGTTGCACTTGCACCGCCGCCTAAATGTAAAATAATGGCATTTAAGTTTTCAGGCGATTTTTGCAACATTTTTGCCGCTGCGCCAACGCTATGTTGACAAGAGATGCCATGAAATCCATAACGATAAAAATCAACACTTACCGACAAATTTTCAGGAATGGCGTAACGCCCTGCGTAATCAGGAATTTTTCGATGAAACGCCGTATCAAAAACGGCAAATTGCGGCACATTTGAAAATAACTGCGCTGCCATTTCAATACCCAAACGATTGAGAGGATTATGCAGTGGCGCATAATTATCAAGCGTTTGAATATGTGAAAGTAACGCAGGCGTAATTTGTGTGATATTGTCAAAATCTGCGCCACCATGAACCACACGATGTCCCATTGCAGCTATGATTAAGCTGTTTTCATTGAGCCAACTTTGCCACGTTGAATAAACTACTTGTAGCGTATTTTTGGCATCATGAATGGTTTTATCGTGATGTAAAAATGTTTCACCTTGCAGATTTTCGCCTTTTACAACCAGCCCATTTGTTGCGCCGTAATCAGCATTTAAAAAGGCTTTTACGTTTAATACTTCATCAAAAAGTTGCGTTTTAACTGACGTGCTGCCGACATTCACAATCAATTTTGTCATTTTGTTCTCCTAAAGTTTTTTATTTTTCAGTGTCATAGTTACAAATTTCATAGAAAAGTATTCCTACGGTCTTCTAAACGCTTCAACGCAAATAGCTGTTGGGCAAAGCCTAGACAGTCTGACATTCGCTCGGCGTTCGTATAGCAGTGTTAACTCCCACTGCTTTTTGTTCTTTAATTCGCAAGGCTTCTTGCAAGATATTTCGGCTCGCATTTAAATCACGGTCGAGAATTAAGCCACAAGCCTTGCAATGAAAAACACGCTCAGCAAGCGTTAAATTCTCATCGACCCAACCACAACAAGAACAGGTTTTTGAACTCGCAAACCAACGGTCAACCTTGACAACTTCTTTGCCATACCACGCCGCTTTATAACTCAACGTGTTGTAAAACAAAGAAAAAGAAGCATCTGAAATCGATTTTGCCAGCTTGTGATTCTTGAGCATTCCTGCGACATTCAAATCTTCAATCGCAATAAAATCATACTCTTGTACCAATTCAGCTGTGATTTGGTGAATGTAAGTTTTGCGTTGATTGGCAATTTTGTTGTGAATTCGAGCAACTTTGAATTTTGCCTTCATGCGTCGCCGCGAACCTTTCTTTTTGCGTGAAAGATGACGTTGCGCTTTTTTCAATTCCGCTTGATTCTCGCGGAGAAACTGCAAGGCAGGTTTGGTAAAAATACCGTCACTGCCTGTTAAAAACATTTTTAAACCAATGTCTAAACCGATTTGTTTGCCTGTTTTTGGCTTAGGTAAAACTTCACATTCCACCAAAACGGAGACGAAAAATTGACCGCATTTATTTTTAGAAATTGTCACCGACATAAACTTACAACCGATAGGAACAGCGCGGTCTAGCACCAGTTTTACTTTACCAATTTTTTCAAGTTGGATTGTGCTTTCACGAAGGATAAACTTCTGATTTGGCAAACGATAACTTTGATTTGAATCACGGTTTTTAAATGACGGTCTGCCAATCTTCTTTTTGCGTGATTTTGAAAAATAGTTTTTCTTGAACGTTTTGAAATCCATTTCTTTTTGTTGCAACGCCGCCGCGCTAACTTCGCTCATCCACTTGTATTTTTGTTTGAGTTGCGTTGTCGTTAATGATGCTTCTTGCTCGGTGAGATTTTTATCAAATTTATTGAACACTTCGACATTATGATTCCACACCACGCGCACGCAACCGAATGTTTTATTTAATAAAATTTCCTGTTGCTTAGTCGGATAAAGCCGATATTTATACGCTTTGAGTATCGTCATTTTTAAGTCGTTCAATCAATTTTTCAGTTTGGCGTTTTGTCAACGTAATAACAATTTTCTTCACGAATTTTGGCAAAGGTTTGAATCCCAATCGGGAGTTTTTTTCTGGTCATTTTAGATTTGCATGATTTAGTTGATTTTTCAAAATCATAGCACAAAAAAACCGCCTTTTCGTTTTGCACAAAAGGGCGGTTTTGTTTTTTAAAAATGGCTTTTACAAAGTGTTTGCAACGCCCGTAATTTCAATGCTTAACGGTGCGTCTGCAGTTGGTTGCACAAATTTCGCAAAATGCACACCATCCGCAAAATTTAATTTTGTGCCATCACTGTCATCTTGCACGTTGACGTTCGCAATTTGCGTTGTGCCAACCAAAATATCAAGCGTGTTTCCAACTGTGACAAAACGATAATCCGCAAAATTGCTTGCAAAATTCACTTGTTCCACATTTTGGTCAATGCTAATTTTCGTTGCATTTGCCGCGAGCGAAATTACATCGTAACCACTAGAACCATAAACATCGACTAATTCGCTATTGATGCTAATTGTTTCAGCTTTTACGGTAAAAATACGGGCTGTGTTGTAAATACTGCGTGGAATGTCTTCAATTACAACTGTGTACGGCTCAAGTCTAATTACGCCTGCCACTAATTTTGCAGATTGCAAACTATTTTCAAAACTCAATA
>Ga0172373_10012274_pt1 | contig 10069 bp, 3 predicted proteins | sample Lak10m_2_FD_114546 | JGI IMG/M metagenome (GOLD analysis project Ga0172373, IMG submission 114546) | Freshwater microbial communities from Kabuno Bay, South-Kivu, Congo - kab_092012_10m | ecosystem: Environmental > Aquatic > Freshwater > Lake | place: Democratic Republic of the Congo: South-Kivu...
AAAAAAAAAAGACGTCAGATTTTTTCTAACTTGAGCGGGAACCTGGCATCGTAGAGCGGCACTTCGACCGAATCTATCGCCTCCACGTCGCCCTGCCTATCGCCCCGGACGTCGAGGATCAGCGCGTCGTGGAGGACGAACAAAGGACGGATGCCATCTGATCCCAGACGATCAATAACTGATTTGAAACCCAACAGCGAAACATCCACGCCTGTGCTCTGCGCGTACGTATTAATCAGTAGATAGTCCTGAGGATCTGACAGTTCAAGAGTTCGACCATGTTTATTTCGAAGCCTGCCAGTGGATTCATACTCTAACTTTAATCGTCGACGCAACGACGCCGTGTCGAAGTATCCTCGAATGACGCTGATGAACTCTTCCAACTTTGAACCACCAATTCCAAGACGAAGTCCAAGTGAAGCCTTCGAGGCGCCATACAACTCGCTGATCACGGCTGTCTTCACTGCATTTCTGTCGACGTGACCTGCAAACAACTTCTCGGCGAGGTCGCCGTACAGGTCAGGGGCAGACGAGACCTTACCTGCTTCCGCAAGAATAATGCGTGCCTCCAATGCACCAAAGTCCAATGCACAAATTACGCCGTCGGGAAATGTCGACTTAAGGACGCTACGGTATTTTTTCTTCAACGTTAAGATGTTGGGTCCTTCGGCGACGACGAGGCGGCCCGTGCGCGTCGCGAATCGATCATAGACGACAGGTTGAAGAAACCCACCAGGGCCAGGACGAAAAGTTTCAAATGCACCCGAGTCATGTTCCACTTCGGCAGCCATTTCTTTATACAGCTTTGGATCAACCTTAGCGGCTTTAAGGCCATGCAGAAGTTGTCCGCCAGGACGCCAGGCTGTCTTATAATAATCTTTTGGAAGGTCGTCGATGGTTTCAACAATCGATTTAATCAGATTTTTTACGAAAGATTTGTAAGCTGTCGATGGTAGAACTTGTGACCATGGCACGAGGGAACCTGAAGCCAACAACGACATGGATCGCGTCCACTTTTCAGGTGGGAGTGTTTGAGGCACGGCACCTTTTAATTTTAACAGTGAATCGAGGCACATCGGTTTCATTGGATCCATGACACCATTGAGAAACCATGCGTCCGTGGGAGCTTTTGCTAATGTTGTGAAGCCGTCAGAGGTGACGAGCATGTGCTTCTCAGAACCAAGAATCGAAGATGAAATGCAGAATGGATCCACTATGGCACAACTTTATCACAAGTTGGTCCTCATTGTATTAATTTTTATTTTTTGGCAGGAGGTTTACCCTTTGCAGGTGGCGTGCCATCCTTTGGTTTCGCGCCGGGCGGCGGACCAGGTTTTTTGCTGAGTTGGGCTCTAGCATTGGCAATTTCTTTTTCTGACTTAACTGCAAAGGTTTCAATATTTTTTAGAACTGAAGTAATGTCGTTGTCAGATATCATTCGACCATAGGCACCACCAAAACAGAAAGTCCATGATGTTTCGTATTTACCTGGCGCAAAATTATGTGTGACAGAGATTACTGTATACTCATCATCCAATGTCGTATTTGTGTCAAAGTCAACTATAAATTTTTGTTGCAGCGCCGCGAGTGGGCAACCAATCGTCGTTAACGACAATTGTGCAGGATACATTAACATTGGCTGATTGTATTGTTGTTGCGACAAACCTGTTGACGCAATAGATGTTTCACGCTTTGCAACGCCGCCTCGCATCGCAATGGTTCCTACTAAGCCGTCTGTCTTAGATTGCAAATTCGCAGCACTAATCATACTTCCCTCGGTACCAATAACGATGCGTGGCACCATTTGGCCCAAAAAGTTCATTAATGCTTCTTTTCCTTGCCCAATGTTTACAGCAGCAGTTTGGCCATTGATTTGCACTTGATTGCCTTGTATTTTCATCCCTTCGGGCAGAGTCGCACTTTTTTTATCTTTAAGTCCTTGTAACAGTTCTTTGTTATCTTTAAATTCTGAAGAAACCACATAAAACGTTCCATCATCTGCAATACGCAAGGCCTTCGTCATTTTTTCATTAGGGTTGAAAGTTCGATCATATATGTGTAATTTTATGATAGTTTTTTCGTTTGCAGCACCTAGGATTATATTTGGCTCATTATAACCGGCGGCGACACGACCCGACAATTTTGACAATAGATCTTTCGACATTGGATTGGCTGAAACATTGCTTGGTGTTGAGCTAAGTGGACTATAACCTACCTCCAACTCGAACAACAGATTGGGGGTTACAAAGTCACCATATACTTCGGTCCAAGCGTCGAGTTGTTTATTTAATGCGTCTTCTGTTGGATACACAGATTGAAGTTGTTGTTCTTTTGCTGCCGGATCGAATGGTTTATAAAATGACCGACGACCATAACCAGGTTGTCTAGGATCTTCCAATTGCTCATTTATGAAAGACATCATTTCGTGTAGGCTTAATTCATCACCACCTTGAGCCGCTACCAATTTTCCAAAGCCATCGACAAACATGTGTTTATCCATTGGAAACTCGGCTATATTGTGACAGCTGACAGGACCACAAGACGTATTCAGCTGATAAAAGATAACCTGTAATTCATATGGACACTTTGCATCATGGTTTTTCTTGTCGACGACAGACCAATTAAATTCATTCGCAATGGCACGGGTAATAGATGGTAAGCACAACGTGCTGAATAGGCGTCCAAGGCTCACATATTTACTTCTTTCAGCACCACCAACAGCTTTTACAAGATCATCATCAAAGTATTTGATAGAATTTTCTGGTTTATTCTGTTTTGCTGCCTCGACAATCCATGCCTTTCTTGCATTGGCAGCGTTTTGATGAAAAATTAAGTCGTTCTTTGAAGCATCGGGGAAAAAAGGATCTCCATCTAAATTTTGCAATTTACTATTCACAAAATTTTGACCCTTTGTTGGTAACGATGTATTGATTCCAATTAATTTTTCTAAGAGCTGCAACAAGTCAAGAGCACGTTGGGCGGTTTTACTTTTATTTCTTACTTTTTGTTGCAATGACGCTTTTGCCGCAGCAAGGGATTTTTTGTATTCTTCATCGTCTTTGCTGGGTATGTTGCCGCTTGCTGCACCGGCAATAAATTGTGCCATTTTTATTTCGCTTTGTGAAAAGCCTGTTTTTTCTGTAACGTCATTAGTAATGTCAGACGCTTCTTCTTTTATCTGTTGAAGCGAATTATTCAGTGCAGACTTAATTTCTTCTATGCCATCAAATGTCAAAGGAGAAGTTTCAATGCGGTGGCTTCCTTTTGAAGCAAGCGATAAGTTAACCTCAACACCTCCTTCAGGCGTGAAGTTAAATTGAGTATTGAAAATCGTGAACGCCATGCGTACAAGCATATTTTCATTAATTAATTTTGCATATAAGTCAGAATCACCACGACTTCTCGGTGCAGTCATGCCAAACGTTATCCAAACTGTTGTTCTGTTGTATCCATCAGCACCCCTTAAAAACTCGCCCATTTCAGCAAGTCTTCTTCGATCATGAATGCGTAATTTCATGCCGGCAGTATACTTCGCAAAAGTTCTTTGTCCTGCATTTTGAGCTGTGATGCTTAAATCTGACAGTGTTGCAGGTGGCAAAAATGGTTTTGCATCATTTAATCTTGATGGACTGCCCGTTTCTCCTCCTGTTTTATTCAGTGCATTATAATTGAACAAAGTTTGAGGCGAAGTGAACATTTCATTTCCAAAAAAATGCTGATTCCACGATTCATAAGGCACATGTTTGTTTGCTTTTTTGACATTTGCACCTTGCAAATTTGCAATGGATTTATCTGCTTCCGTTAAAGAATCGATTCGCTCCCCCGATCCCATTAGAAAACGATACAACGAAGGACGTGAAATTGTAGCGACGTCCTGAGGTGTTGTTTCCTTTTCTGTCGTCGTCTTTGCAAGCATAGGCAGCTGAAATTCAACGTCACAATAGGGAACAAGTTGGTTCGCAAATGTTGGTGGCATTGACGTCAAATAAAAAGCGATCAAGTCTGTTTTGTTCGATGATCTGCTGACCATCGGCGCACGGACCAAAGAAATTGTCAAATCTATTGGTGGACCCTTATCTTTTTCATTACATACTTCTCCCCAAAAATTGCTTATAGGATTCGCAGGGGGAGGAGGATCATTAGTCGCAGGTTTACGAGTGCCTGCACTACTTGATCTTGGAGGAGTTGTAGGTGCCGGTCTTGCAAAATAAACAGGATACAATATTTCAGTTTGAGCCGCATCACATTTTTGAGTTAATACATTATATTGTCCTTGAATTGCAAGCAGATATTGTTGCTGCGCAGAATTAAGTGTAGCAGGTGGGGCATTGCTGGTTACTTTTTTAATGTCGTTAATTAAACTGGGCGTTGCCTCAAAGCCTGGCACAAAATTTTCCACAACTGTATTTTTTATCATTCTAGAGGCTTCAGTTAAAGTCGTGCGGGTAGGGCTTACACCTGGTGCCGTCGTTGTGTTTGCACCAACTCGAGTATCAAAAGCAAATTGACCAACGTTATCCGCAGGGGATATAAACTTATAAAAGTCAAGCAGTTGATTTGCAAAATCAGGCATCAGCCAACCAGCCTTTCAACAGTGTCAAGATCTAATACAAAAAGTACAGTACCAGGCGGCACTTGCATACCCCACCCAATGTCAGAAGCCGCAGCGAGAATCCACCAATACTTTGCATCACCATATATTTCACCAGCAATCGTATCAAGTCTGTCTGCTTGCGTTACCGTCAACGTTCTGCTAGGAATTATTAAACCGCTTCGAAGAACTTGACGTAATGTCGTTGTGGCCTGCGCAATTGTTAAACCACGACCACTGAATCCAAGGGCATCGCGTGTATATCTGCTAAAGGCCATTCGTCATTTCCTTTCATTAATTTCCAGGAGGTTTTCTGTTTCCAAATGCATATGGTCCAACAGGATATATAGGTGCACGATTGTGACCCTGGGCGCTAAGACCGGGTGCAATATCGTGAATGGGTGTGAATGATATTGTTATCTTACACATCTTAGGCGCTTTTCTTTCTAATGAAATATCCCACGTAACACGATCATACCAATCAAACGCCAATGAATCAATGAATCCTGACAAGCCTTTACCAGATGTCGATTCAAATGATCTTACGATCGCATTGTTTGCTGAATTCATAAAATTTGTAACGGCAGTTTCAATTGCAGCGGCCGCTGCTGCTGATGCGACACCGACGGCATCGTCAATTTTAGCTTTTTTGGCTGCCTCAATTTTTTTACTTGTTGGTTCATCAGGTTGCAATTCACTGACAGGAACATAATATGTTTTTCCTGCGGGTGAAGGCAACGCTTTTTGATCTGCGCCCTTGGCACCTGGCGCCGCTATGAATTTACCTAAAACATATTCCAAATTTGCAGGATTATTCGCAGGAAATAATCCACTTGGTACAATTTCAAATCGCAAAGACCCATCTTTATCCGTCGGCCAAACTTCATACCAATCTCCATCTGCAACATATCTTGGATCACCTGGGGGAGGATTTGGCGCAGGTTGCGGTGGTTTAGCTTGCGGTGGGGCAGCAGGTGGCGGCGGTTTTGGTGCACCTACACGATTGGCGGTCTTGTCGTCGAGCGTTGTTGTTTTTTTAATCTTAGCTTCAACGTTAATCTTATAAGTCCCACCAGCAAAAAATTTATTTGTTGGATCCGCATTAAATTTGCCTGCAGCTTCGGTCGCAGCTGCGGCAACAGCAGGCGAAGCTGCGGCAGATTTAATTTCAATAGGTGGAGTTGGGCTAGAGCCTGTATTAGGCAACACGGCCGCACCTGAATCCAATCCAAATAATCTGGCGAGGTTAAATTTTGAGTAATTTGAACGTAATAAATTGCCAAGACGCAATCGAATCATAGGACTTGCAAATACTTGCTGGGTAAATGGTTTTTCAAACGTTATTCCACTTGGGTTTGAATACGTCTTTCCACGAGTGTACTGTGGATACACAAGCATTGTTAGGCGATTCACTTTTTCCCACATGTGTTCAAAATCATTGTCATCCAACGCGGCCAAGACAAAACTTAATCCAATTTTTCTTTGCGTATCTTTATATATTCTAATTGGTTCAGCCCTACCGATGCCTGTGATAGATTCGTAACTGGCCGAATAATCATCACTTAAACTTAACAAAAATGCATGAAAGCTAATTATTTCATTAGTTCGTAGATCTTGAAAATAAAATGGCATATACTCGCCATCGAGCATTTTTTCAAATGACTTAACGTCCTCAGGTTTAATTCGCGGACCAGGAGCGTCTATAAAAGATTTGTTAGGTGTGCTTGTTCTCTTATCATAACTCGGTTTACCATCAAGATTCAATGTAGTTGTTGAGGCGTCTACAAAAAGTGACGGTGAACGATACGATGACCATGCAAGAGCTCGTGAATCTTGAAGTCGACTTTTTACCTGAGAAATTCCAATATAATCGTTATTATACGCGTTGTTGTTAAATGATTTATGTTGTGCATCTAAATCTAAAACTGAATCAATCTCTGAAATTTTTAATCCTGCATCAAGGGTATTGTCTCTTTGATACAATTCTTTACTACCAAAAAGCCCTGTCGTTCCTATGTTGGCTTGCGTTACATTATTGTTCGTTGATGTGTTTGGTGGATTAGTTTTTGGGTCCTCAGGCGGTTCTTCTTTTTTGTAAGTTGTTGAAGAAATAACTGTATATGGCCTTCTGTCTCCTATCTGTGTGAATGTATTAAGGGCTTTTATAACTCGTGAATTTCTAATAATACCAATAATATCAAGCAGTTTGAAGATAGCAGAAAATATATTACCACTTGTGAATGCAGTTACTATGTCCGCGAAAGCGAGGACTAGTTGCGCAACACCTCGTACTATTGCCCTTGAAGTAACAATGACCTGGCCTGGATATGATAGAAGTGGCGGGATAGCTGCACCTAATCCAAAAAACGCGAGGGCTCCTCTGTACACAGCATCAGAATATTCTCTGTTATAAGCAGGAACAATTCCAAACAAGGCAGTTGCACCTGATCCCGTACTAATTGCCTGAATTAAATCAGCGATCAGATTCGTACCACCGCCAATAGGACGGCCTTGGAATGATCCCAAGCCTGCGACGCCATAAGAATTTGCTTTTGGAATTCCAGGTGTTCCTTGGCTTCGTGATTTATTGAGACTGTCTGATGCTGCAGCGATATTGCCAATAACAAGGGCAAAAAACACAAGAATAACCGCGACCAAAACAATTGCCAAGATTAGCAAGCCTAATGAGCTAAAACCGGAAAACTTTTCTAACGCTGTATTGACAGTTCCTTCAAAATTTCGACTGATGTCTATTAGCTCACCGACATACTGATCTCGTGTATTAACACCTGCAACACCTGTAGATTCATCAGGCAGATTTTTTATAATTTCTGTTACGTTAAGAAGCTCACGTGAAAGTGGAATACCCGCGCCGGCCTGGCCTAAGCCAGGCAACAATGCCGCGGCGAGCTGTGACACGTTACTTCGTGGATCATCGTCATCATTGCCTGCAATGAACTCACCTTCACCTGCGGCGCGCAATTGTAAAATTGTACCGAGGCGTGTTAATCGTCTAAATGTAAATCCTGCCTCAGGGGTAAGTTCACCACGAATTGTTGTATTTTGCGGTGACTCACCGAATTTAAGTTGTGATGGCGCGTAAAGTCTTGTTCTTTCAACAAACGATATATCACTTGACGTAGCGTCGGAGATATTCTCAAATCTTTGACCGCCGGGCGCAGCATCCTGTCCTCCAATAGAAAATGGTGATTCTGCGCCAGGAGTATCAGAAGGAACGAATTGATTTCTTCCAGTCGGATTGTATCTATTTTTTTGTAAAACCTTAGAAACATATGTGCCGATAGGCTGACTTACGTTCGTTGCAGGTTTTACGTATGGACCACCAGACGCGGCAGGAGGTGTGGCATCTTTAAGTAGTGTATTTCCATCAGGCGCGTCAACAGGTGATTTTCCACGTTTAATTTGCAAATTATCTTGTGTGGCAAATTCTGTATATGATGACTGAAGTTGAACCTGATCTGCGACAGGTAACACGTACTGATCATCACTGGCAACAACGTTCTGGTCCGCTGTTACAGAACGAGGATAACCATCTACCGTGAAATTAAAAAGCTCATTGGGCAATATAGGTGCAGGCTTATAAATGTTTCCTACACCACCCGGCGCATTTTCGCCCTTTACTTCGGCGACAGATCGAGCGAATAAAATCTCCTTCGTTACTGCACGCTTCGAAGGATCGCTTTGAATATTATCGAACGTTCCTGCGTCTGCAGGGCCGGATATAGGTTTATGGAGTTGCTTTGGACCAAAGAAGTCTGGGCCTGTGCTTCCTTGCTGGTCGACGATCGCTTTGTCGTCTGCATCTGTCGGCTTGTACAGATTTTTGCTTAGGGTATCGACCGTATAATTTCTAATTGGATTTTGCAAGCCCAGCAAATTTTGTGATTGCTTGTTAATATCAATCGCAACAAACTTTACATATGGGCCGCCGACCGTTGCAACTGGACTTACAGCTGTCGGTAACAGTGTATTGCCATCAGGTAAGACAAAGTTACCTGATTTATTGACGAGTTTACCCTTTGAACCAACTACGACATTCGATCCTATTTTTATATCCGTGAAGCTCTTCTCATTCTTTGTTTTAGCCAGAACAGCGGAGGAATCAAGCTTAAAAATATTGAGAACGCCATTGTCAACCGGTGAATCAACAGGAAAAAAGTTCATTGTTGTCAAAGTCTTGGCGAGCTCGGCCTCAGCTGTAAAAGGAACTTTCTTCGTGGGGTCTAAAATGTTCTTTGAGGTTCCACCATCGGTCGTAAGGTCCGTCGTCTTTTGAAGGTCGTAAAGATTTTCTTGCTGTGCATCGCCAGAAAGATTGGCCGCCTTCTTGGCAGCAGTATAATCAGCATAATCTCTAAGGTTTGGCTTCAATACCTCATCCGTGTATGTCGTGGCAGGCAATGATAACGTAGCAACACCGTTTGCTTCAGGAGCAATGGCCGACAATAAAGCGTTTCCATCGATTCCATCTATTTTTTCTGTTTTGCCACGTTTGATTACAAATTTATTCTGTTGCGCGATTTGAGCGGCGGTCAATGCGGATGTGTATGAAGAACGTAATTTAGAAAAAACTTTATCGACATTATTTACTTTCTGCACTTCTTTCGTGAAGAAAGATGAAGCAAAAGGATTTTCTTGCGCGTCCGTCGCCGAAAGCGGAGTGGATAAAACAATCTTTGCCGTGCTTACAATTCCTTGCTGATCAACAGCTGGCGCATCGACCTTAAAAAAGTTACCTACAGTTACGATCGAAGCTTGAGTAGCTCTATCTGCCAAAGTCAGCGTATAATCAGGAGGAGCTTCGGCATCTGTGCCTAATATATTAACTGACTTTCCTCCGTCGACGTTTATCGAAGCATCCGAAGGAATATACTTTAGATTTTCTCTTGTATTCGATGGAGCTGCGCCTAAAGCTCCATCAGAGATACCAACTTCAGCTGTGCTGTAATCGTATAAGTTAGGACCGACAACATTTGCATTGTAAGTTTGTAACGGTTCAGCCAAGGTGCCGTCGGCTTTCCTAGCATTTGACAATAATTTGTTGCCGTCGAGGTCCGAACCTGCTGCTAGACCCTTCTTGATGCCGGCAGGATTATTCGAAGAAATTGTGTTATTAAAATCTGCAGCAAATTTTGATTCATTATTCTGAGGACCAGGTCGAGTTGGAAAGCCATTGCTATCTTTTAATGAAATGCTTTGAACTGCAGTTTGGTCTCCACTGCCAATAGGATAAGTGTTTTCATGTGTTGAAGAACCTACTGTTCCTAATGTTGCCTTACTTAAATACTTTGCAAATGTTTCTCTGGCAGGCTTAGAGATGTCTTTTACCGACTTATCGACGGCAATGTCTCCTGAAGAATAATCTGCTGGTTTTTGGGCCGCGGCTTCCGAGTCAGGCACACCGACATCCATCGTCTGGACTTTGCCATCAATGTTTATTCCACCTGTACCTGTGTC
>Ga0172373_10012275_pt1 | contig 10069 bp, 6 predicted proteins | sample Lak10m_2_FD_114546 | JGI IMG/M metagenome (GOLD analysis project Ga0172373, IMG submission 114546) | Freshwater microbial communities from Kabuno Bay, South-Kivu, Congo - kab_092012_10m | ecosystem: Environmental > Aquatic > Freshwater > Lake | place: Democratic Republic of the Congo: South-Kivu...
CTTCCTGGATTGCGTTCAGTTCAATATCGTCAAACATGCTGGCGTGAGTTTACCCGTTTATCTTTGTTCCGGGGCGTTTTCGATTATTTGCTGCTCTTCCCACGATTTATTGAGATGATACCTAGATTTTTCCAAAAATGATAGATCGAATACATTATCCCTGCTTGAATAAAGACGGCTGTTTGGATTTCGTCTTTATAACGGTTTTGGGAGTCTCGGCTCCCCATAAAATCGACAAGTTTTCAGTGTATTTGTACTCGTCGAAATATTTATTTACCAAATCCGGCTCGCGGATGTTTTTTAGCCTCTTCTGAATGAGCGCGGCGTTCTTGGGGTCGATCTCAATGCCAAGGCTATTCCTGCCGATCTGAAGCGCAGTAACCAATGTTGTTCCTGTTCCTGCAAAGGGGTCAAAAACGGTATCACCAACTTTTGTGGAAGACAGAATAATGCGAAGCAATAAGGCGATCGGCGATTGCTGTTTATGGACGCGCTCACCTTTCTCATCGCGAATAGCTTCATCGCCCGCGAAATATCCCGATGTCAACTCGCGAATATCATCCCAAATATCGGTCACATAAACGCCGTTCTCGCGTTCATATTTGTAATTGGCTGGCAAAGGCGGGGAAATTCTCAGACGGTTAAAAACCCTTGCCTTTTCCCCCTTGGTTGCATAAGCCAGAATTTGGTAGTGTTTTCCAAACTTCCCTGCAACCGGAACAGCTGAAGTTTTTTTCTTCCAAATGACAAGGTTTTGTAGTGTCCAACCGGTTTCACGCAGGCAGCGTAATACTTCTTCCGTGTTTTTTTCACGCTGCATGAAGTAGATCGCCCCACCCTCAGAAGTTACGTCATAAATCCCCTGGCAGACATGTTTCATCATCTGCCAATACTCTTCCAGGGTTAGGTTATCGTTATGAAACTTGTAATCCTTGTTTTGATTAAACGGCGGATCAAGAAAGGTTAGATCAACCTTCCCTAGCTTCTTCCCTTCTTTCAGGTAATTTAGGCAGCTTCCCGTAAAAACTTTAAATGCAGTCATAACGATTTTTGAAGTATATCAGCAAGTTTTAACTTTTCGCTTGTGTTTGCACTGATACCAAATCAGGTGAATTAAAATATTGAGCGAATTTGAGCCATACAAAAACACCGCCCTGCAGGACGGTGTTTTTGTATGGACAGTACCTAAATATCCAAATTTCTCACGCTCTTGGCGTGGGTTTGGATGAATTTCTTGCGCGGGTCTACAGCATCACCCATGAGCATATCGAAGGTGCGGTCGGCTTCGGCGGCATCATCCACGGTGACCAGCAGCAGGGTGCGGTTGGACGGGTTCATGGTGGTATCCCACAACTGGTCGGGGTTCATTTCACCGAGACCTTTGTAACGCTGCAGGTTGGCTTTCTCTCCCAATTCCTTGATCGCCTTATCTTTTTCCTTATCGCTGTACACATACTTAACGTTGTTCTTGTACGCAATGCGATAGAGCGGCGGCTGAGCAATGTAAAGGTGACCATCTTCGATCAACTGCGGCATGTAGCGGAAGAAGAAAGTCAGCAGCAGGGTGCGGATGTGGCTGCCGTCCATGTCGGCATCGGTCATGATGATCACACGTCCATAACGCAGCCCTTCGAGGCTGAAGTTATCGCCAATGCCGGTTCCAAGTGCCGAGATGAGCGCCTTCACTTCGTTGTTGCCGAGTATCTTATCGAGGCGGGCGCGCTCGGTATTGAGGATCTTACCGCGTAACGGAAGGATCGCCTGAAAGTGGCGGTCACGCCCTTGCTTGGCAGAACCACCCGCCGAGTCACCTTCTACGATGTAGAGTTCAGTCTTGGACGTGTCGCGCTCAGAGCAATCTGCCAGTTTGCCGGGCAGGGTCAGCGATTCAAGCGCAGACTTGCGGATGACGAGATCGCGCGCCTTGCGGGCGGCATCACGCGCACGGGCAGAAGTAAGACACTTGGCGATGATCGCCTTGGCTGCCTGCGGGTTTTCTTCAAGGAAGGTCATGAAGGTTTCGCCGACCACCTGGGTGACATACGTCTGCACTTCGGGGTTCATCAGCTTGACCTTGGTCTGCGATTCAAATTGCGGACCCGGGTGCTTGACCGACACAATGGCAGTGAGACCTTCGCGGGTATCGTCACCAGAGAAGTTCGGGTCGGCGTCTTTGAGCAAACCGCTCTTGCGGGCGTAATCGTTGATCACACGGGTGAGCGACGAGCGCAGACCGGTGAGATGTGTACCGCCGTCGATGGTATTGATGGTGTTGGCAAACGAGTACACCGACTCGGTGTAGGCATCGGTGTATTGAATGGCGGCTTCGATGCCGATATTCTCCACTTCTTTTTCGACATGCACCACAGAGTGCAGGTTTTCACGGTTGCGGTTCAAATAACGGACGAAAGAGGTGATGCCGCCTTCAAAGTGGAAGGTCATTTCGCGGTCAGCGCGTTCATCCACAAATTTGAGGGTGATACCGCGTGTCACAAACGACATTTCGCGGAAGCGCTGAACGAGGGTATCAAAACGATAGTCGATATCTTCGGTGAAGATCTGTTTGTCAAATTTGAAGGTTTGAGTGGTGCCAGAATCATCCTTCTCTGCTTTGCCGATCTGCTTGATCTTGCCCTGCGGTACACCGCGTTTGTATTCCTGCTTCCATATCTTGCCGTCGCGCTTGATCTCGGTGGTTGTCCACTCGGAGAGGGCGTTCACGGCGCTGATACCCACGCCGTGCAAACCGCCAGAGACCTTGTATCCGCCGCCGCCGAATTTACCGCCCGCACCGATCACGGTCATAACCACGTCCACGGTTTCCATCGGCTTACCGTTGGCATCCTTTTTGGAAGGATGCGGACCCACGGGAATACCACGTCCGTTATCTTTAACAGAGACGCTGCTGTCTTTATGAATGGTGATATCGATGCGGTTACAAAAACCCGCAAGCGCTTCATCGATGGCGTTGTCCACCACTTCATAAACGAGGTGGTGCAGCGCCTTGATGTCTGTACCACCCACATACATACCCGGGCGTTTACGGACATGCTCGATACCTTCCAGCGCTTGAATTGAACTTACATCATAATTATTCTCTGCCACAAAAACCTCCAAATACCTGCAATGACTTTAACTGTCGTTAAGCCTGTTTTATTATGTTCGCGGGTCTCAGCCGTTCCAGCACAAGCTGCACCCAGATGTTCATATTGTGATAATAAATAAAACTCGCCGCCAGCAATGCTGTGGTTACAAACGAATGACCAAAAATACCCAAAACCGTGACCCATGAATCGAATTTTGGAATGCGCCATAAAAAATTCAACCCGTATGAAAGCAGAAAGATCGTGAGAACGAAAAGGCTGCTTGTTGGCAGGGTGAAACGCGCCAGTTGAATGCTTGAAAGCATGGACGAGATCACATTCTCCCGATTTGAGAAAATACCATGTACCCAGAAAAACATCGGCACAATAACCAGAACCGAGCCAAGGGTGATGAACAACACCAATAAGTTTGCAAGAAAGGCGCTGATCTGTGCCGCAACGATGATGATCATGAATACAGGAATACCGATCGCCATAAAAACAATATTGAAAGCAATCGAAACCAGAATGGTTTGAATAACCGCCCGTACAATGTCGGGAGCTTTCATCTTCTCGGTCAGCGCCGCCCATGCCACACTGCGGAAGTAAAGCGCACCGCCCACCCAGCCGACCAGAGTGAGACCCATTACCCAAAGCGGAAAGTTAAGCTCTGTAACCTGCAAGGCAATGGGATCACCTATCGGCGTAGTGAAAGGCTCATTAAGTCCGGCAAACAGGCTCGATATCCCGATTGGAAGCGTACGGATCAAACCGAACAGGTTTGTGGCTTGCGATAACCTGCCATAGTCTTCCAGCATCCTTTGAATATCTTCGGCAGGAATGCGTATCGCGGTCCAAAATGTAACCATATCGTTCTGCATGGATGCAAAAAGCGTTTCCACCCGCAAGCGTGGACCCAGCCACAGGAACAGGTTGAGCAGCACCGGCAGCAAGATCGCCGCAATGCGAGATGCCACAGCATCGAAGCCGGCTTTGATTGAATCGATGATTCCAGGCGGCGGGGGCAGGTTTTCCAAGCTTGAAACTTCCATAACCAGTCAATTTTATCATATCGGCAACCCGCAAAAGTTTGGCAAAAAGCACGCTTTTTGCCAAACTTCGGGGTAAATTTCGTACATAGTAAAATAAGCCATGCCAAAAATAACCATCAGCGTTGAAAATGCGGAATTTCAGATCATCCAATCGCTCAAGACAAACCGCACCAAACGGTACAAATCAAAAGAAGCCTTCGTGGAAGGGATCGAGTCGATCAAACAGGCGGCAAGCGCCGGGTTGGAAATTACCCGCATTATCACGCCTAATACAGAAGGGCTTTCTGATTGGGCAAAAGATTTCATTCGCCAAAATCGCCAGGCGGCATTGATCGAAATGAAAGCGGGGTTATATGCATCTTTGTGTGACCGCGATGAACCCTCCGAGATCGTCATCACTGCAAAGGTGGCTTCTCCTGCATTGCATGATCTGACCTTGCCAGCAAAACCTTTTGTGCTGGTGTTCGACCGCCCCAGTGATATGGGCAACCTCGGTTCCATCATCCGCTCGGCAAATTCATTCGGCGTGGATGCCATTCTCCTCATCGGTCACGGTGTGGATGTGTACGACCCCAAGACCATCCGCTCCAGTTTGGGGAGCGTCTTTCATTCGACTATTGTCAGCATTCAGTCGATGCCGGAATTTGAAATGTGGATTCAAGAACAAAAACGCCTCAGTGGGATGAGCATCATCGGCACCGATTCAACCGGCAATGTCTCACTCATGAATCACACACTTGCAAAACCGGTCGCCGTGATTTTAGGTAACGAAGCCAAAGGCATGAGTGTGTCGCTCAAAAACCTGTGTGATGATGTCATTAGAATCCCCGTGGAGGGGGCTGTCAATTCGCTCAATGTTGCCAGCGCCGGATCGATCATTTTGTGGGAAGTATATCGAAATCAAGGGTAAGGTTGTGCGGTTATAATGTGCGCGGCTTGGATGAAAAAGATGTCAACATTGCACGACCGTTCCGCTGTAAAGTATTTTCGATACTTAACGATTCTCACAAGTGTTGAAGCATTTGTGAGCCTTTTCCTTTTGCTGGGGTTGCCGCGTTTCGCCGAAAACGCGTGGTTGTTCGGATATTCCTTCAACCGGGCAGTTCTTATCCTCGGTATGCTATTGGTTTTTATTGGCACACTCTGGCTGACGTTCACTGTTTGGCGCAGTGAGAAGTGGATCGAAAAAATTACGAGAGTTCTGGGGGAACTATCCACGCACAAGCAGACGACAGATCGGATATTGACCTCCCTTGTTTCCAGTTTCACCTTTCTTTTTTATATTCTGCTTGTATGGGGCGTCACGGAAGATGCTTATTATTTAGGGTATCTTGCCCGCTTTGGACCCTTCATTCTATTTGCAGCATTGGTTTTTGGACAAGTGTTTGGTGTGATAGTTTGGTCTTTGCCCACCTCGGAACGCAAACCTTGGGTCTGGTCTCTATTATTGGGGATGGTCCTAGTAACTTTGCAAGGTTGGTATTTGATCTGGGATAACAAACTGGATAATGTCGCGCTTCTGCTCATAATGTTTTTTGGGGCATTTTATATACAGTGGATGTTTCGCTCCGGATATGACCAGCCTTTGAAAGTCAAAGCGGGCTGGGTCATTGCGGCTCTGGTGACGGGGGTGCTTCTGCTCGTGCAGCTATTGTTCATTCCTAAAAAATACCTTATTCATACCCAGACATTATTCCATTTTAGCTCCATGATCCTTGTGTCAGCAGTAGTCCTCACGGATGGGACAGACAGGCTGTTGACCGTCCTGAGTAAAAATGTCTCGACTCGCATCCTTGTGTATTTATGTGTTGCCAGTGTTTTTCTCTTTGCAGGCTGGCAATATTATCTGGCGGGTGATGCCCACGCGGAAGCGGTCAATATTGCCTATATGCCGAATGATGACGAGCAGGCTTTTATGGATTTTGCGATCCAGGTTCGTGAGACTGGTTTTCTTTACTCGGGCTGGCGCAATCAAATGCCGATCTATCCCTATATTCAGGCATTTTTCTACACACCCGGTATGACCATGGATGAGTTCTTCCCAATAGCCAAACGTGTGAACATCGTACTGTCTATGGCTGTATTGGTACTCTTGTTTTTTTTCGTTCGTAGATACCTTCCACTTTATCAGGCGGTGACGCTCACATTAATGGTCGCATTTGGATTGTATTTGTACAAGTCTGGCTATGTTCTGGTAGAGACGTTGTACTACATATGGGCATTTGCCGCGTATGTATTGTTTTGTGTGTTGCTGGTGCGACCTTCATTAAAACGAGCCATTTGGGCGGGCATTGTACTGGGTATCGCGCATCTTACTAAAGCCTCTGTATTGCCCGCTTTCCTATTGTTTGTTGGGATTTTCGCGTTGAAGGAGATCGCGGCGCTTTTTCCGCTTTGGAGGCAGGAACATTCGTGGAAGAGGGTGTGGGATGACGCCAAGCCACATCTAACTCACTTGGCGGCGGTCACATTTGTGTTTCTGCTCGTTATTTCCCCTTATCTTATTGAGAGCAAAAAACTGTACGGCGAGTTTTTCTATAATATCAACAATGACTTCCTCTGGTACGACAGCTACGAAGCAGCCCTCAGAGGACCCTCATGGGATGGGGCTACCTCACCCATGATGAAATATTTTCAGGATCATAACCTCGCAGATATATGGAACCGGATCGAATATGGTCTACATTGGCAGGTGGAAAATCTTCAGTATCAGTATGGGTTCTTCAATTATCTGGTATTCCTGACCGTTTTCTTCATATTCATATTTCTGCTTAATATTAAACGGAGTATTATTTTTTTCAAGCGCCATGTATTTGCGGGGATGTTTGTTGCTTTGTATTTTTCAGCCTACTTTTTTTTGAGTGTCTGGTATTCGCCTATTTCCAGCCTGCCCCGCTTTCTGTATGTACTGTATATTCCGTTTGTTTTCACAATCTACTATACCGCGAATAAACTGGCAGCCGACTCTAGCCTTCCGTTGATTCGGACGGCAAATCTGACTGTGTTTATTATGGTGGGCATTGATATCTGGCATATTGCCTCAAATGGTCCGTTTTTTAGGGATTTTGGCAGTTAAGTAGCTGCTTGAAATAGATCAGGCAAACTTTTGCCCCTGTAGCTTGAGCAGGTATTTGTTTTCTAATAATTTACGACCGTTAACTTGGCAGGCTCGCAATTCCAACACTCCTCTTATGCCGCATTGACAATCTGCCGATGCGGCGTTTGTTATAATGCCCGCATTGGGTGGACGATAGACAATGGACGATAGACCATAAAGCCATGGTCTGCGGTCCGTGGTCTGTGGTCTGTCCGGAGGATACCCCCATGATGCGATTTGACCGATTTACAGAGAGAGCACAAGAAGCTGCCCAGCGTGCCGCGGAGATCATCCAACGCTATGGGCATAATCAAATTGATACCGAACACATCCTGCTGGCGCTCATCGAACAGCCCGGCGGTGTGATTCCCCAAATTTTGGAAAAACTGAATATCAGCGCTCAGGCGCTCACCGAACGGTTGGATGCCACCCTGCGCGCCAGCCCCAAAGCCAATATTTTTGGCGGCGGCGCCGGGCAAATTTTCATCACCCCTCGCGTCAAGCGGATCATTGACCTTGCCAACGAAGAAGCCAACCGCCTCAAAGATGAATACATTTCAACTGAACATATCTTTTTGGCAATCCTCACCGAGCGCAATACCCCCGCCGCCCGTATTTTAGAGTCGGCTGGGTTGACTCGTGATCGGGTCTACGACGCCGTTCAAGACCTGCGCGGCGGGCAGCGTGTGACCGATCCGCAAGCCGAGACAAAATATCGCACCCTCGAAAAATATTCTCGTGATCTGACCCAACTTGCCCGTGAAGGCAAACTCGACCCCGTGATCGGGCGGGATAATGAAATTCTGCGCCTGATCCAAATTTTATCCCGCCGCACAAAGAACAACCCCGTTCTCATTGGCGAAGCTGGGGTGGGGAAGACCGCCATCGCAGAAGGCTTGGCACAAAAGATCGCTACCAACGATGTGCCTGAAATCCTCTCGGGCAAGAGAGTGGTGGCGCTTGACTTGGGCGCCATGATCGCAGGCTCCAGGTTTAGAGGCGAGTTTGAAGAACGCCTCAAAGCGATCATGGAAGAAGTCCAACGCGCAAAAGGCGATGTCATCCTGATGATCGACGAATTACATACCGTCGTCGGTGCGGGGGCAGCCCAGGGTGAGATGGATGCGAGTAACATGCTCAAGCCCGCGCTGGCTCGTGGTGAATTACAGTGCATTGGCGCGACCACGCTCGATGAGTTCCACAAACATATCGAAAAAGATGCCGCGCTTGAACGCCGCTTTGCACCCATCTATGTGGATGAACCGAGTGTTGAAGACACCATCAAAATGCTGCACGGTTTGCGAGACCGCTACGAAGCCCATCACAAAGTGCGCTTCTCAGATGAAGCCCTCGAAGCCGCCGCTCATTTGGCTGACCGTTATGTGACCGACCGCCACCTGCCCGATAAAGCCATCGACCTGATGGACGAAGCCGCAGCGAAGCTTCGTGTGGCACTGTACTCCATGCCGCCTGATCTTAAGGTGTTGAAAACCGAAATTGACAAACTTGCCGCTGAAGAGGAACAAGCCGGTTTGGAACGTGACTACGAACGTGCCGCGCAGAAGAAAGCCGAACGCCTGCGTCTTGACCAGGAATACAACGGCAAACGCGATCAATGGGAAGCCGAACATCACCTCGATGAGGTGGTGGATGTGAACGACATCGCCGCTGTGGTTCATCAGTGGACGGGCATCCCAGTGACGCAGATGCTTGAAACCGAATCTGAAAAACTCCTGCACATGGAAGCGCGTTTGCACGAGCGCATCATCGGACAGGAAGAAGCCATTCATGCCATTTCGGATGCCATTCGCCGCGCCCGCTCCGGCTTGAAAGACCCCGCCCGCCCCATTGGTTCATTCATCTTCATCGGACCTTCCGGTGTGGGCAAGACCGAGCTGGCAAAAGCCCTTGCGTGGTTCATGTTCGATGATGAAGATGCCATGGTTCGTGTGGATATGTCGGAATACCGCGAACAGCATACGGTTTCACGCCTTTTCGGCGCGCCTCCCGGATACGTTGGCTACGAAGAAGGCGGTCAACTCACCGAAGCCGTGCGCCGCAGACCATACCGTGTGGTGCTCTTCGATGAAATTGAAAAAGCCCACCCCGAAGTGTGGAATGCCCTGCTCCAGATACTGGATGATGGACGCCTCACCGATGGTCAAGGCAATGTGGTGGATTTCCGCAATACGGTTCTCATCATGACCTCGAACCTGGGTACTGAATACGTGAGAAAAGGCGGCACCCTCGGCTTTTTATCAGGCAAGGCAGATAGCTCTGAGCGCGAATCGCACGATAAGATCGATAAGGCGCTCAAAGCCGCCTTCCGTCCCGAATTCCTCAACCGCATTGATGAGATCATCATGTTCTCACCGCTTTCAGTGGAAGAGATGGAACAGATCGTTGTTTTGCAAATGAAAGAAGTGCAAGACCGCCTCAATACCTATAATATTGCGGTTCAACTTACAGATGCCGCCTGCTCCTGGCTGGCAAAAGAAGGATACGATCCGGCGTTTGGGGCGCGTCCGCTGCGCAGGGCAATACAGAAGTATTTGGAGAGTCCGCTTTCAAAGGAATTGCTTGGCGGCAAATTTAAAGATGGCGCCGAAGTGGTGGTGGATGTGGACGAGAAGGAAAACAAGATCGTATTTACTTCCATCACTCCGAGTGTTGGGAAAAAGAAAAACTCAAAACAGGAAATTGAAGCGTAACAGAAACAGCGCGGGCATACTTGCCCGCGCTGTGTTTTTAGCACTTTTTTCCTAATCCGTTTTTCAGCCGATGGGGGTATCATCGGTCAATCTTTTTACCAAAGGAAATATCATGGAAAACCCTGA
>Ga0172373_10012278_pt1 | contig 10067 bp, 10 predicted proteins | sample Lak10m_2_FD_114546 | JGI IMG/M metagenome (GOLD analysis project Ga0172373, IMG submission 114546) | Freshwater microbial communities from Kabuno Bay, South-Kivu, Congo - kab_092012_10m | ecosystem: Environmental > Aquatic > Freshwater > Lake | place: Democratic Republic of the Congo...
CGACGGTTCCGACACGGATCTTCTTGTCGTCATCAGCAAGTGAGCCCAGCGCGCTCTTGAGCCTGCGACGAATGAGGTCGGCCTGCGCCTTGTAATACGAGATGACGCCGTAGCTGAGGTCACATCCCTGTGGGGACTCGAACCACGCCTTGAGTTGGCGCGTGATGGCATCGACCTCAGCATCGCGCGTCCAGCTCGTGCCTTCGCGCTTCTCATGGCCAACACTCGCGGGTACCGGGAGCCACATGGCGGGCTTGTTGTTCGTGTCGGGGAGATGATGCGAGAACGCTTCCGCTGGGAGTCCCGAGCCGAACTTCTCGTCGGCGTCGAATCGCTCGTAGAAGCTGCGGCTCACGAAGCTCCCAAGCTCTGGATGCATGCGGAACTGCATGTCGAGGGTTACGCGGCGTTGAATGCCGTCCCGCTCCTCGAGGGCTTTCAGCCTTTCGGAGAAAAGATATTCGAACATCGACTTCTTCAGCCACTCGCTCTCGTCCGCATCGTCAGCACCCTCCTCGATTCGGCGTGCAACCTCTTCCTCGATGATATGAGGTAGCTGGCGGTGGTCCCCGACGAGAATGATCTTCTTCCCTTGCGCCATGGGAATCATCAGATCGCGTGGAGAAACACGCGCCGCCTCGTCGATTATGACGTACTCATACTCCAAGCCGCGCGGCTCAGTCTTGCTGTCGATGAGGCCCTTCCGCCGCTGCATCTCCTTGTTCACGCTCTGTTGCGCGGTTGCCGAAAACGCGTAGCTGAATTCGGAGATCGCATCGACCATGCCGCCGGGGTTGTTCTCCAACTCAGCCAAGAACTCGAGCAGGGCGGCAGCCTTCTTGTCCTTCGACGTGAGACCTCTTTGCCTGATGCGTTCAATCGCTTCATCGGCGAGGCGAAGAACCTCATCGTTGTGCTTCTCGACCCGAAACACCGGTGGGGCAGTGAACAGGACCAGAAGGTCCCGCTTCATCTGGGCGAGTTCAGCGAGAAAGAAGGGGGCACCGCGGTTAGGAGACCAGGTGGCTGCTTTGTTGAGCAGCGCGGACTGCTGCTCATCCAAGACGTCACAAAGGTCCACCAATGCCTCCTCGGCGCGTTCTGGACCGTCGTCGGCGAAGCTCTCAGGGCGCGTTCGAATGCGCTGCACTGCTGACAGGTAGCGGATCTGGCTCGACTTCTCCTCAACGGTGAGGTGCCTGTTCAGGGCAGCAACTCGGCGCGCCACATCCTCGCCCAGAGTGGCAGTGCCGACGGATGCGATTCCATCGAGGAGGGCCTTCCCCAATTTCCGCGTCGGCGTTCGAAGGTACTGCTTGTGCAAGTCCTTGACGGTCCGCTCGGCTTCCAATTCCGCGAGTTGGGGATTCTTCTCTTTGAGCTCTCGCGCGATCTTGGCGCACCATTCTTCAAGGTTCCGCTCAAATGCCGTCAGACCCGTTTCATCCGCCCCTGAACGCCTGCCGAACTTCGGCACCGGGATTCCGTTGATCGACATTCGATCGATCATGTTCTCGACAGCGTCATGCTGGAAACCGCTGAGGAGCACCTGGCCCGGCCCCTTCGTGCCCGCCTTGGTCGCGATCTCATTGAGGCGCTCCAATATGGCCGCGATGACCGTCGTCTTGCCCGTGCCTGGCGGGCCTTGGATGAGCGCTATGTCTGGCGTGTTGAGAGCAACCTCTATGGCTCTCTCCTGCTTCTCGGTGGGTGGGTTTTTGAATACCTTGTTTCGAACGAAAGCGGTGAGTGGCTTGACAACTTGTGGAGAGCGAAGAGAGGTGACCTCTCCGCGGTCCTCGATGAGCAAGCCGAGTTGCGGGTTGGCCGATCGCCCGTCAAGGATGTCCCTGCGTGCGTGAAGTCGCCGTTTGATTTGCGCAACGTCACCGACCATCGACATGATGATCATGCCGGTGACGGGCATCTGCTCGGCTTCCAGCGTTAGTGTTTTGGTTTCGCGCTCGTATCGAAGGACTTTGAAGCTACGGATGTCTTTGCTCTTGACCGGCTCATCTCCTTCCAACTCGGCCGAGAAGCTAGCGAAGCTGAAGTCGGGGTTGCTGAGGTAAAGCGGTGCGTCCTCTACGATCTCCACCTCTTTCAAGCGCCCGCTCGCCATCGCTTCGAGTGCCGTCCCGCTGGCTTCGCCGATGCGAACATCGACAGTTCCATCTCGGTTTGAGCGCGGGTCTGAGAAGTTAATTGTTCCGATCTCTCGAGCAGCGCGCAGAAGGAGTTCTCCTTCTAGGTTGCCGAACTCATCCCACTTTTTGAGGTAGCTCGACTGGCCAGCGGTAAGGACACCTAGCTGGGCTTTCGCCTGCAACCGGATCTGGCCGGTCTTGGTCCAGTCGCAGAACTTCAGGCTCCCCTTGGCCAAGCGAATGGTTCTGTCATGGTGCTGCTGGAGTGCCGTGAGCTTCGTCGCGACGTAAATGGAGGCACCACCCGGCAAGGTCGCAGTGGTCGCCACGAACCTCAAGTCGCTCCCCGTGATGCAGAAGGAGTTGCGGAGGGTCGCTTCCGTTTGTGGTCCGACCTCTTCGTGTCGGCGGCTCCGCTGACCTTCGGCGTCGAGTTCTTCGGCGCCCTCCGCTCCAGTCTCGCCGGGCGGTGATGATTGGGCCTGTTCAACGGCAGACAGAGCCTGCGCGATCGCGGGACCGGCGGAGAGAAAGAAGTACGCTTCCCCTCCGTGGGTGAAGGCGCACCGTTCCGTCATCCATGAGTAGATGTCCGGGATTGTTTTGCGCTTGGCGATTCGCTTGGCACCAGCCTCGACGTACTCGTCGATGCCGATCTCCAAGTCCCCCATTTCGAGTGTCGAGCCGACGAAGAACGCGATGTTCAGATCGACGCTTCCGTCGGGTGCGGGATTTGAGATGTGGGCAAGTTGAGCGCGTCCACATCGCAGTTCACCAGTGAGGCGTATGCTGTCGGCTTGTCGGGTAGGCGTTACGGACAGCATCGAGTCACGCAAGGCAAGTTCGAAGACGCCCTCCACCTCGCTTGGCGACACCTGCATGACCTCGGCCGAGGCCGTGCCCGCGAGGTGCCGTTCCAACGACGAGCCATCCGTACTCGCGACTCGTATCGAAAGAATCTCAACGGGCAAGTCTTGGAACTTCATTGCCGCCCCCCCTCGATGAATTGGAAGGACAGCTCCGTTGGCAACTGGTTGGTACCGCGAACGTGGTCGGCTTTGCGCTTGCCGAAGTCGAGAACGGCTTCGTAGGTCGTCTTCCCATTCAGCTCGAGCGAGAACGGGTTGAACAGACGATGTGGAAGCTTGACCTCGCCAATGCCCTCCTGAATCACCATCTTCCAGCGATGGGTCGAGGCAATCGCGATGGGCGGTCTCGACGCGTCGCAGTACGGGCAGGCGAGACGGTCATTGACGTAACTCATGAAGCACGAGGGACACGCGACAAACAGGTCGTGCGCGCGGGCCAGTTCAAGTGCCCAAAACACCATCGCGGGGCGACGCCACGGCTTGACTCGTCCGGCGCCGAAGGTTTCTTGAAAGAGTCTAGCGAGGCGCGGTGTCAGGACGAGGTGACGTGGAAGTCCACCGATGGCGCGATTGGAGTCGTCGCTCTCGTCGTCGACGAAAGGCATATAGCCAGCGTAGGCCTGCTCGTCCAAGGCAGCCGGGCCGCCCTCTGCGACCGGTTCAGCATCCCAGCCGCCTTCGTCGTCGTCTGCGTCGAGAACCCTCTTCCCGATGAAGGGATGCACCAGCGAGAGCATCTCGAACGCCATCACGGCGAAGGCCCAGGCGTCGGTCCTCGGGCGCGCGCGATCGGTGCCTTGAACGATCTCGGGCGCGCCGTAACGAGGCGTGTTGACAGCGCTGCCGCCTTGGACCAGTTCGAAGCGCAGGTTGTCAGCGTCGATGAGCCAGACGTCTGGAGTATCGCCTTCGCCGACGAAGCAATTGTTTGGCGAAATGTCGCCGTAGACCAAGCCGGCTGCGTGAATGCGAGCAAGGGTCGCGGCAGCCTTCGCCAGGGCGAACAGACGGCGCTTCGTCGCTCCCGACTGCGCGTAGTGCATGAGCGGCAGCGCTGCGTTGTCGTCCTTGATGCCGGAGAGCCACGTCGGACGCGGCTGGACCGCCAAGTCAGCCCGCCTGTCTCCGCTCAACTCGAAGGTGCGAAACGGCGCCATGTCGCTTAGGAGCGACATCACGTAGCCAGGTTCGTCTCGCAGGACGGCGAGAGGTAGCGAGATGGGGATTCGCGGGGGGAGTGGCAGGCAGCGCACGTTCTGGAAGAGCTGCTGTAGAGTCGATGCACGGTCAGGCCCGCTATCGAGGGCGAGCGGCTGCTTGATGGCGAGATCGGCATCGGAGGTGCGGTACACGACGCCTTGGCCCCCGCGCGCCAGTTCGGTACGCAAGTCGTGCTGGTTGCCATACTGGTCAACGAGCCTGTCCTGCCTCGTGAAGGTGTTCTCAGTCATCGGATGCCTCGCTTCGGAAGAGACACGCGATGGTCTTGTCGTCGCTGTGCTTGGGCACCGGCCACCGTTCAAGGACCTGGCGGGCTTGACGAGAAGCCGTGACCTGGGACAGCCGGCGAAATTTGCTCGCGAAGTTCAGCATGAAGCCATCAAGATCTTTGAGATCGTCTGAGACTCCGTCTGTGCAAAGGATGGCAGCTTCACACTCGTGCGCCGGGACACTGCGGACCTTCCAGTGAGACTCCGTGGTGGAGGTGGTCAATGCATCGGTCTGGTTAGAGAATCCTGATTCTTTGCTGTCGCCGAGCCAAAGAACGGTTCTGTCTTTCCTGACAACAGCAGCACACCCATCACCGAGCAGCCCGATGTGTATGACCCCATCTCCAAGGCAGAGGGCAAAGAGGCAGGTGGCGGCGGAGTCCTTTGGAGCAAGCGGGCCGAGCTCGTCGAGCCACGCTTTGAGGATGTCCCTCAGCAGGTCTGATCGAGCACTTGTTGCGTTCGTCGCGGCGAAGCGGCGAGCGGACGATTCAACTGCGCGACAGGCGGCGATGCTTCCATAGTTGGACAACGGCTTTGACCCGAGTCCGTCGGACACAACAATTCCGTGCCCCCAGAGGTGATGGAATGCGGCCCATGCATCCTGATTGGGTGTGGCTGTGAGGATGTGACCCGGGCCGATGACGCTGGCTCCGAAGCTCTTCCACGCGTTTGAGTTCCAGGTGCTCATTGCGCCAACCACCCGTCGAACGCGGCGAAAAAGGCTTCCGAGTCGAACACATCAGCCCCTTTCAGCTTCGGGTTTGCATCGGCTCCGATCTTGATGACGCGGAGTGCGTTTGGTTCGAGTTCGGCTTTCCACTGCTTGATGGCGATCCGTGAGTTCTCCGACCAGAAACCATCGGTGAAAAGCACGAACGTGTTGCCGGGCCGGGAGCCGGAGAACAGTCGCAGGAGAGCCGCGCCATCGGCGCTGCCCCTGCATTCGAAGACGTGAGGTGGCACTTCGTCGCCCGGAGCCCACGGAATTACCGTGGCGTCGGTGTGCCAAGCGACGAGCTTGAGGTCTGTCTCGGCGGCGTAGCCGAGCCGGACGTATTGCTCGACCTGCCGCACAAGGCCTCGAACAACGAGGCGCTTGCCCGCCTCGAGCATGCTCCCCGACACGTCACATATGAGCCACAGAGTATTCATCACCAGTAGCTATCTTCCTTCTCCGGGTCCGTCGTGGTTGCGGAGGGGGAAGGGGCAGGCGCAGACGCAGCGGACGCGGCCGGGGCGGACTTGGAAGGCTCAGGCACAGCGGGGGCGGCCGGAACTGCCTTGGAAGCGGCTGGCGCAGGAGTTGGAGGCTTGAGGGTGGCGTCCGGAGGGACGAGGTTCGGATTCTGCGACAGGCTACGCGACACCACCGACATCGTGACGAACTTGAAGAAGTTGTGGACCTCGCCAGCGTCCTTGGCCTCGAAGACCTTGTGGTCCGTGCCCGCGATGAAGCGCTCGAGCGTGGCGCGGCCGCGACCACCGGTGGCCTCCTCGCCGATGCCGAGCGCCATGCGATCGCACTTCGCGGAGCGTCCGTCCTGGATGAACGAAGCCAGCTTGCTCTCCCACGAGTCAGTCGGCTCGCCGTCCGAGACGAGCACGACCAAGGGGCGGTAGGCCCGAGAGGGGGTCTGCTCGCGGTCTTCGATGACGGACTTGGCGACGTCAATCGCCGCCCCCAAGGGGGTGCCGCCGTCGGCAGGCAGGTCGGTGTACTTGAAGGCCGATGCGGGCACAGGGGCCTGCTTGAGCGTGGCGGTGCCGCCGAACGTGACGACGGAAACGAGGAACTCGTTCGCCTGGGATGCCTCCTTGGTGAACGTCCCGAGCATCCTGCGGACCGCCTCGTTGAGGACGTCGATGCGCGACTTCCCGCCCGACACGTACTCCACCGGTTGCCCCTCCACGATGCCGGTGCGACCGGTCCGCACAACCTCGTCGGGGTTCACCACGGTGTTCATCGAGGCGCTGGTGTCGAGCAGGAGGATGACGGGAAGCGGCTTCGCTTTCGCAACGGTGAACTGGTCTGCGTTGAATTCGGCCATGTGCGGGTCTCCTGGTTGGTTAGGTGTGACAGCGCAGAGCAACCGCTGTGCCAGCGTTCGGGGGCGGAGTGGTCATGCTTCGACCTCGTACTTCTTCAGCCAGTTGGAGAGCGTCTGGTAGCTCGGGACGCCCACGAGTTCCGCCGCGCGCGTCTTGTTTCCTGCCGCCTCATCGAGCGCGCGACCAAGGTAGTGCTGCGCCACTTCCTTGAGGATTTCCTGGAGGTTGAGCCCCGCACCAAGAGGCCGCCCGAGAACGTCCCTCCGCTGCGCGCCAGGCACGGGCAATAGAGCCTCGCGGACGTCCTCGGCCGAGATCGTCGCGCCGTCGCTCCAGATGGCCGCGCGCTTCAGCGTGTTCAGAAGCTCGCGCACGTTGCCGGGCCACGGATGCGCAAGCACAAGATTCCTTGCGCCGGCAGAAAGCTTCTTCTCCTTGTACCCGGGCTCGGTGGCGGCCTCGCGATTCACCAGCTTCAGGAGTTCGTCGACCAGGAGACCGAGGTCACCTGGTCGCTCACGAAGGGGCGGGATCTTCAGCACGGCAACCGCGAGCCGGTAGAAGAGGTCCTCGCGAAAACGTCCGCTCGCGACCTCGTCGGCGACAGTGCGGTTCGTCGCAGCAACGATGCGGACGTCGACCTTCTCGGGAGCCCTCGCTCCGAGCCGCATGATCTCGCCCTCCTGGAGCGCCCGCAGGAGCTTCACCTGGGCGGGCGCCGGCAGCTCGCCCAGCTCGTCGAGAAACAGCGTCCCACCGTTCGCCGCCTTGAAGAAGCCCTCCCGCGCCTCGACGCCTGTCCCGACGCCCTTGAGGACGCCGAAGAGTTCGGACTCGATCAGCGTGTCCGGAAAGGCTCCGCAGTTCACGGCGACAAACGGCTTGCCTCGACGTGGACTTGCCTGATGAATCGCCTTCGCGAGCAGCTCCTTGCCCGTCCCAGACTCGCCCTCGATCAACACCGGGACGTTGCGAAGGGCAACGCGACGAGCTCGCTGGATCAGCCGAGCCATGACGCGGCTACGGTGAATGATCGCCTCAAACTCAGGGGCCGGTGGCGAGTCGGCCGAGCTTTGGATTCGAAGGCGCTCGTCGGGCTCGCGGAGGAGATCGGGGAGGAACTCGGCGGCGATGTCGAACGGGATCTCCGCGGTCTTCACGCCCTGCTCGCGGGAGGACTCGATCAGCTCGGCGGGAAAGAGTGTCTTGCCGAGCAGCATCCACACTGCCGCCATGGGCGGCGCACCGGAACTCAGGTGGAAGACGAGCGAGGTCCCGCTCGTGCCCCCAGCCTCGAGCGCCTCTCGACAAGCTCGCCGCGCAGCTTCGTAGATCCCTCCGAAGTCAGTCGGCCCGCGCAGCTGCTCAGGGCGCTCGACGATCTCCGCGGACGTCCGCGCGCGCAGCCACGCGATGTAGCCGGGGAGCATCTCCTGGTGGGCAGGTTTCCCGAAGTACTCGAGGAGGACGACCTGCTCGAAAGGACGCACGGCAAGGGCTTGGGCCACCGGCCCGAGGTCGCCAGCGGCCTCCTTGGCCGGTCCGTTCAGGTCCGAGACACCGACCCACGCGATGAGCACGCGCCGCATGCGGCCACGGTACAAAAGATCTTGCGCAAGCACAACAGGCCTTGTGCTGTCGCCGCGCCCCAGCGCCAACCGCGCGCGTTTTCAGGCACTTGAAGTGGTCTGCCTCGATGGCACGCCTCCCGCAATGACGGTTGCTCAAGCTGCCACCGAGCAGCCCTCAAGGAGAGCAACGCCATGCCGACGAAGAACCAGAAGGTCCACGGAATCGTTCACGCAGCATCCACCGCCGCCGCCGCCGCCGCCGTCGGCGCCGGCCTCGCGCAGATCCCCGGCTCGGACGCGCCGGTGCTCGCGGGCATCCAGACGACGATGATCATCGCCGTCGCCCACGAGCATGGCGCGGCCATCACCAAGGCCGCCGCCGCCGATCTGCTCCTCACGTTCACCGCGACGCACGTCGGGCGCGGCATCAGTCAGTGGCTCGTTGGGTGGGTGCCCGGCTGGGGCAACGCGATCAACGCGACGACGGCGGCGGCTCTCACCGAGGCGATCGGCTGGGCGGCGGACGCGTACTTCGGCGAGGAGGCCCAGGCCGCGGCCTGAGGAAGGAGCCAACCATGAGCAAGCACAAGGCACACATCGCAGGACTGGCGGCGGGCGCGGGAACGGGAGCGGGCCTCGCGGGGACCACGGCGGCGCTGAGCGGGCCCGCCGCGAACCTCGGGGGCTACGCGGTCGCGCAAGTGATGGCGGGCTCGGTCGGGCTCGGCGGGCCCGCGCTGTCGACGGCCATCGCCGCTGTCGGTGGACCGGTGGTCGCGGGCGCCGCGGTCGCAGCAGGGGTCGGCTACGGGGCCTACCGCGTGGCGAAGTGGATCTTCGGATGAAGGAGCAAGCGAACATGTCGACGAACGAACTGAAGAAGTACGCAGAGGACGCTCTCGAGCAGGTGCCGGAGGAACATCGCCGGCGCGGAGTCGCGGCAAGCGTGGGCGCCGCGGTCGGCGGGGTCGTCGGGTCGCTGCTCGGCGGCCCGGTCGGCGCAGCGGTGGGCGCGTCGATCGGCGGCGCGGTGGGCGTCGCTGTCGGCGAGAAGTCCGGCAAGGGAGGTGCGCGATGAGCAACCTCGTGCGGTGGTGGGAAGGACGGTCGGACGGCGAGAAGCTCGCGCTCGGGATCGCAGGCGGCCTCGCCGTAGTCGCGACGGGCGGCGCGCTGGCCTACGCCATCGCTGCCGAAGGGCTCGTCGTTGCCAGCGGCGGGACACTGATCGTCGTCGGGAAGGCTGCAACGACGATGCTGCGTGGGCGGGGCTAAGGAGGCGGGGCGTGCTGAACCCGCGCCGCGCTCACCCCACCAGCTTCGTGAGCATCGCCGTCCCGCGCGCGGCCTCGGCAGGCGTCGCGTCGGCGAGCTCGAGGTACACGCGCCCGCTCTCGTTGAACTCCTCGGTGTTCACGCACCAGCGCTCGTTCGCGGGCGTGGCCAGCTCGACGTCGGCGGCGAGCTTGTGGAGAGCGGCCTTCACGACGCGGTAGCTGGTGCCCTTGGGGAAGCGGAGCGCGATCTGCGGCTCGGGCGTCCCGTAGCGGCTCTCGCCCTGGCTCACCGTCGTCGTCGCCTGCGTGTTCTTCGTCGTGCTCATCCTCGTCCTCCGCGGCGCGTCGTGCGAAGTGCCCGTCGCGTGAGGACATACAGGCTTCCGTTCGCGCACGAAGCAAGGCGAGGAAGCGAGGATTCGACCTCGCGCAAGAACACGCGACGTTCCGCGCGCTTCGGGTGTGGAGGCCTTCTGCCTACCCCTTCGCTGTGAGTCCGGCGCGGAGCATCTCAGCCACGAGCGACGCGGCCAGCTCCTCGTCCGTCTCGCCCTTCACGGCGAGCTCGACCTCCTCGAACTTGCGGGCGTTGGCGACCACCCACTCGATGTACTTCGGCACCGTGAAGTCCTCGACGCCGAACGCGATGTCCTGCATCGCC
>Ga0172373_10012280_pt1 | contig 10066 bp, 10 predicted proteins | sample Lak10m_2_FD_114546 | JGI IMG/M metagenome (GOLD analysis project Ga0172373, IMG submission 114546) | Freshwater microbial communities from Kabuno Bay, South-Kivu, Congo - kab_092012_10m | ecosystem: Environmental > Aquatic > Freshwater > Lake | place: Democratic Republic of the Congo...
GAGGAAGAGCGTGGCGACGAGGAGGCGCGGCATGCGCGCGAGCGTATCCCCGGGCGGAGCACGAGTGAACCGCCTGCTATGCTCGCGCGCGCCATGCCCGAGTCGCTCCCGATCCTGCGTTCGCCGCACGGCGAGGTCACCCCCCACGGCGCCCACGTCCTGCGCTGGCGCAAGGACGGGCGCGAGGTGCTGTTCGTCAGCCCGCGCTCGAAGTTCGAGCCCGGCCAGGCGATCCGCGGCGGGATCCCGGTGTGCTTCCCCTGGTTCGGCGACGATCCCGAGGGCAAGGGCCGCCCCGCGCACGGCTTCGCGCGACGCGTCGCCTGGCGCCTCGTCGAGGAGGAGCACGCGCCCGACGCGCTGCGCGTCGCCTTCGAGCTCACGGACGACGACTCCACGCGCGCGCTGTGGCCGCACCGTTTTTCCGCGCGCCTCACGGCGCGCCTCGGGCCCGTGCTCGACCTCGCCTTCACCGTCACGAACACCGACACGCGCCCGTTCCGCTACGAGGAGGCGCTGCACACCTACCTCGCCGTCGGCGACGTGCGCCAGGTCGCGCTGCGCGGACTCGAGGGCGCGCGCTACCGCGACAAGACGCGCGCCGGCGCGATCGGCCACGAGGGCGCCGAGCCGCTGCGCTTCACCGAGGAAACCGACCGCACCTACCACGGCATCGAGTCGGTCTGCACGCTGCAGGATCCCGTCCTCGGCCGCACGCTCGAGATCACGAAGTGCGACGCGCGCTCGACCGTCGTCTGGACCCCCTGGACCGACAAGGCCGCGCGCCTCGCCGACCTCGGCGCCGACGCCTGGACCGGCTTCCTGTGCGTCGAATCGGCCAGCATCGGCCCCGACGCGATCACGCTCGAGCCCGGCGCGAGCCACACGCTGGCGCTGCGCATCGCGGTGCGCTGACGGGCAACGGGCCCGTCGAAATCTCCGACTTCACTGCAAGGTCCGGCCGGCCTCGGGCAACCTACCCGGGCGGATGAGCGCCCCTGCGAGAGACGAGAGCGAGTTCCTGGCACAGCTCTCCGCCCACCAGGGCGCCCTGCGGCGCGTCGCGCGGGCCTACGCGCGCGACGCGCACGAGCGCGAGGACCTCTTCCAGGAGATCCTGCTCGCCGCCTGGCGTGTGCGCGCGAGCTTCCGCGGCGAGGCGGCTTTCTCGACGTTCCTCTATCGCGTGGCGCTGAACACCGCGCTCGCCAGCCGCCGCGCCGACCGTCGCTCGCGTGAGCTTCCGGTCGAGGAGCCCAGCGCGCCCGAGGCCGAGGAGGACGACGAGCGGATCGAGCTCCTCTACGCGGCCGTTCGCCGCCTCGCGCCCCTCGACCGGGCGCTGGTGCTGCTCGTCCTGGAAGGGAAGACGCACGCCGAGATCGCGGCCGTGACCGGGCTCTCGCCCGGCAACGTCGCCGTGCGCCTCTCGCGCGGACGCGAGGCCCTGCGCCAGCAGCTCGGCACCACCGATTCCGACCGGAAAGGAAGCCCATGTTCGACGACCGACTGAACGAGCTCTGGCTGCGCGGCGAGGCGCGCGCGCGCACGCTCTCGAGCACGGAGATCGCCGCCCTCGTCCAGCCCCGCGCGCGGCGCACGGGGCGCGGGCTCGGCACGCTGCTCGCGACCTACGCGGCCATGCTGGTCGTGGCCGCCGGGCTGGCGCTCTCGAACCTGGCGCTGTACGCCTCGAATGCGCGCATGCAGGGCCTCGAGCTCGCGCTGGCCCTCGTCTCCGCCGCGGGCGCGTGGCATGCCCTGAGCCTGCGCAGCGCCCTCGCGCACCTCACCGACGCGCGCCGCCCGCTGCTCGAGAGCCTCGCCGCCCGCCTCGAGTTCGAGGAGCGGCGCCTCGCCCGCTGGAGCCACGCCGCGGCCTTCACGCCGCTCCTGCTGTCGCTCGCCGTCAACACGCGCATCGACGCGGTGGACGGTCGCTATCCGATCGGTTCGCCGCTCGAGTTCGCGGCGGTCTCGGGAGGCATGACGCTGCTCACCTGGTTCCTCCTGCGGCGCTCGCTCGCCGCGATCCGCACCGAAACGCGCGCGCTGGTCAGCGACCTCGCCGCCGAGACCCTGGCCGCCACCGCGATCCTGCCCGACCTGCAGCGCCGCATGCGGCGCGAGCAGCTCGTGAGCTTCGTGCTGGTGCTGCTCGGCGTGCTGGTGGGCCTGGGCTTCTGGCTCGCGAACGCCTGAGCCCGAGGCCACCGCGCGGCACTACTCGAGGCGCAGCTCGAAGAGGACCTGGTCGGCGAGGTCGCCGTCGGAGTTGAGGTCGGCGCCCTGCGCGGACTCGGAGACGAGCACGGCTCCGCTGCCGCCCTCCGCCAGGTAGCCCTGGAAGGTGCTCGTCGCGAGCCCGAGGCTCTGCACGGTGCCCGAGCGCTTCTCGTGCAGTGCCAGCACGAAATCATCGGTGTCGCCGTCGCCGTTCAGGTCGGTGGCGCCCTCGCGCAGGCTGAGGAGCGCGCGCCCGTCGGCGCTGCCGAGGAGGTTGCGCGCATCGACGCCGGGGCGCGTGAGCTTCTGGCGCGTCCCGTTCCAAACGAGGAGCTCGTACCCCGCGGAACCGGCCGGCTGCGTCACCGCGAGCAGCTGGTCCTCGTAGACGCCGATCCAGAACCCGTCGACGCCCAGAGAGACGATCCGGCCGGTGCGGGTATCGAACACGTGCGGGACGGAGGACTCGAGCACGCCGTCGCCGTCCAGGTCCTCCGCGCCCTGGCCACCCTCGGGCACCTGCAGGCCGAGCCAGCGCTCGGCCTGGTAGCCGATGTTGCCGACCGCGAGGCTGGTCTCGATCACGCGCTCGGTCGCCGGGTCGTAGAGCGCCGCGACGCGGTCTGCCGTGTCGCCATCGCCGTTCCGATCGCCGTCTTCCTCGCCGAGGCGCAGCAGGAAGCCGCCCTTGACCGCGCCCGGGAAGTCGGCGAACGCAGCGCCGGGCAGGGCCGGGATGAGCAGCGTCCCGCGGCGCAGGTCGAGCGCGACGAAGACCTGGTCCTCGGAATCCCCGTCGCCGTTCAGGTCGAGCGCGCCACTGCGCGCCTCTGCCACGAGGAAACCCACGAAATCGCCGCTGAAACGCACCTCGGTCGTGGCGAGGTCGAAGCCCGTGTTGATCACGCGCCGCGAGCTGGAGTCGTAGAGGTGCAGCACGAGCACGTCCGCGGTGTCGCCATCGGCGTTCAGGTCGAAGGCGCCCTCCTCCCAGCGCGTGAACGCCACCACGTCCTCGTGCGTGCCCAGGATGAGCTGCGGATCGACCGGACGCGCGACCAGGCTGCCGTCACGCACGTCGAACACCATCAGCGCCGGAGCGCCGGACTCGCTGCCGTGGAATGCGGCGATCGAACCGTCCAGGGACAGGAACGTGTGCGCCAGACCGAGGTTGCGCAGCGCCTGCGTGCGCCGGTCGTAGATCCAGGTCGTGACCTCGGTCGGATCGCCGTCCTGATCGAGGTCCACGCCGGTCTCGGCCTCGCTGATCGCGAACACGCCGAGCGCGTCGCTGGCGCCGAACATCGGCGGCGCGACCTCGTCGCGCTGGAAGCGCTGCGGCAGCGCGAGCCCGGTGTTGCGCAGGCCCCCGCCGTCGAGCTCGAGCACGTGCAGCACGAAGTCGAGCGTGTCCCCGTCGCCATCCAGGTCGCGCCCCTCCGCGACCTCGGAGGCCGCCACGAGGCGCAGCTCGCCCGCGCCCCACAGACGCTCGGCCGCGAGCCCGAGGTTGACGACCTCGGGCACGGGGGACGCGGAAGGGCCCGAGTCCGAGTCCGAATGGCAGGCCAGAGCAAGGAGCGGGAGGGGCAGGGCGAGCGGGAAGGTGTGACGCATGGCGCCGCGCCCATTCAAGACCCGTACCGGCGGATGTGTCCAGCTCGTACGCGAAGCAATCGAAGCGCGCCTCGCCGCCCGAGCGCACGCGAGCGTGACAGAGAGTGCCCCCTCGGGAACGTGCGCGCTGCGGTCGACGTGCCTCGACCCGGTTCCAGTGGTAGCTCCCGGAGCGCGGCCCTCGCTCCCGTGCTACCTTCGACGGCGGAGGCCTGCCCATGCGCATCGAGACCCGTGACTTCGTAGCCCGCGAGATCCTCATCGCCGCCGCCCTCGTGGTGGGCGCGGGAGTGCTCGCCGGCGTCCTCGGCCAGTTCGGCTATCTCGCCTCGGTTTCCGGGCTCTTCTACCTGCTCTACGCGCTGCGCTGGATCGCCTGGGCCGGCCTGCACGCCGCCGCGCGCCCGGAACAGCACCCCTACCTGCGCCGCCTGAGCGAGTTCACCGCCGCGGGGTTGATCCTGATCGACCTCCTGATCCTCGTGCACGGCTTCCGCTCCGGCGGCCCGAGCCTCGGCCACTGGCTCCTCGCCGCCCCGCTCGGCACGCTCGCGATCTTCCTGCTGCACCGGAACACCCGTCGCCAGCGCCTGCGACGCGCCTGAGCTACGACACCCGAGTTTCTCCTCGAGTGGCAACGCTCTTGCGGGACGGGTTCCTCGATCCGGCGAATCCGAATCTAGTGGGGTGATTCAGAAGTTCCATGCATATGTCGGCCCCTCGCTCGCGTCAGCGTCGTTGCTCCTCCTCGGCGTAGTACCCTGAATACGCGGTCGTCGTCGCGCCTAGCTGGCGCGGCTGCGGGGCTCGACATATGCATGGAACTTCTGAATCACCCCACTAGCGCTTCTCGTCACGAGTCGAATCCCTGCCAGGGACCGCCGGGTGGCCAGATTCCGCGGTCTTTCCGGGCCAGCGAGGTGTAGACCAGGACCGGCACGAGGAACATCGCCACGAGCGGAAGGACCTCCTCGAGCGTCGGCACCGGCCGGCGGATCCTGCGCGCAAAGGCGGTCCACTGCGCGCGCTTGCCCTCGAGCTCGCAGAAGGCCGAGGTTAGTCCGAGCGGAACCTCCGCTGGCAGCGGCGTGCCGCGCCTGGCGAACGTGGCGTCGATCGCCTCGCGGAGCGCATGCGCCTCGAAGGCCGTCTTCGAAGCGAGCAGGTGCAGGTCGAAGAAGTCGCGCAGGCGACTGTTCCGGGCACCCAGCTCGACCAGTGCGTGGGCTTTCTCCGCGACGACAGTCTCGGGACGGTAGGCGCGCAGGCGCGGCGCCGGAAAGGCGAGCAGTCCCGGGTACTCGAGCGAGGTGGGCGCAGGAACGACGGCGTCACCGATTCCGACATCGATCTGGAGGGAGAGGCGCGCTGGCCCGAGCCGTGCCAGAAGCTGAACGCGCTGGCCACCGTAGAGGTCGTCCTCGCGAATCGGTGCGACCCGTACCGAGGCTTCGTCGAAGCTGAGCCCGTCGGGTTCGACCGGCTCGCGGCAGATCTCGCGGAAGGTCGCGAGCAGTGCCTCGGCGCCGAGATCCCCGAAGCCGAGCAGGTCGGTATCGCGCGTCGGGCGGAAGCTCTCCCCGAACCAGGCCAGAAGGAGAAAGCCACCTTTGAGCACGAAACGCTCGGCGTGACGCGAGCGCGCGAGACGATAGAGGAACCGTTCGCTCGCAAAGCGCGAGAGCACGAAGTTCGGATCGAGACCGTGCTCGTTGGCATGTCGGATGAGCCGCACCTGCACGGAGTGAGCGAGGCCGGGGCTCACGAGACGATCGCCTCCAGGTAGGGACGCAGGACGCGCTCGACGCGACAGACGCGGGCGGCGCGCTCGAGCTCGGGGATCGTGAAGCGCCGCTCGCGCCAGGCCTCGCGCAGGGCCTCGAGGGCGACATCGAGGCCGACGCGATTGCGCGCCTTGAAGAGATCCGCGAGCGTCTTCGCGACGCTGTAGACGCGCACCTTCTGGCCCTCGACGGGGTGCACTTCGATGCCTTCCCGGAACGCGCGCCCGCCGTAGCGCACGATCGTGAGCGGGAAGCCAGGCTCGCGCGGCACACGCTGGCCTCGCTCGATCGCGAGCCAGACCGTCGACGGGAGCTGGGTCCCGATTCCGTGGTAGGCAAGCGCGGAGAGCAGACAGATCACCCCGCGCGGCGCCACCAGCGCGGTGAGCGCGAGTCCATGGTGCTCGGTGATCTCGGCCTGCGGCAGCCGGTAGCAGCCTCGCGCGACGCGTTCGAGTTCTCCGGAAGCCACGAGCCGGGTCAGTTCCTGGCTGTGGATGCCCGCCTCGGCCACGCGGTCGGCGGTGAAGAGCCCCCGAGCACGCGCCAGGGCCAGGAGGCGATCACGGGAAGTGCGAGCCATGTGTGCTTCCGCAATCCTATCGGAGTTCCTGACAGCGTTTCCACACATCCGCTCGTGAACGACTCGACTACCCCCAGGCGATGCCGAGCGTGACGAGCGCGTGCAGCTTCTCGGCGACCACGGCCTCGCGCGGGTAGACGTAAATCCGCGGGGCGGGGTGCTCCAGGAGCGTCGGGAAGTGCTCGAGGCGCGGCGGTGGAACGACGGCGTCGCCGAAGCCGATGTCGATCTGCAGCGGGATGCGCGCAGCGGCCAGCTCCGCCTCCAGGCGCAGGCGGACGCCCAGGTACTCGTCGCCGGCACGGATGTCCTCGGTCACAAGGGTGGCCACGTCGAAGACGAGGCCGTCCTCTCCAGGCACCAGGCAGAGCTCCCGGATCGTGGCCGAAAACTCCGCGGCCGTGCTCCCACCGCGTCCGAGCAGATCGAGGTCCCAGGTCGCCCGTCCGCGCGTGTCGTTCCAGAGGCGGAAGAGAGTCGCGCCCTTGAGGACGAAGCGACGCGCCTGGGCGGACGCTCCGATCCGGTAGAGCAGGCGCTCGATCGCGAAGTCGGAGAGGACGAGCTGGAACTCGAGACCGCGCGCCTCTGCGAGCGCGAGCAACCGGGCCCGGACCGACGCGGCCGAGCCGGAGTTTCGCCGGCGCGGGCTCATCCCAGCGCGTCGAGGTAGGGCTGCAGCACGCGCGCAACTCGGCCCGCCTTCGCACAGCGCCAGAGATCGTCCATTCCGCCCGGGAACTTCGCCCGGTAGGCCCGCAAAGCGTCGAGCGCCACGTCGAGGCCGAGCTTGTTGCGGTAGCGGAAGCCGTCCGCCACGGTCTTCGCGGCGCTGAAGACGCGCACCTCGACCCCCTCCACGAGGTGGCGCTCGAGGTCCTTCCGGGAGCACGAGGTCGACATCGTGACGAGTCTTAGAGGCGGATGAGCGACGCGCGGACGCCAGCTCTTGCGGTCGATCGCCAGCCAGACCTCGAAGGGGTTCTGCGTGGTCAGGCCGTGGAACCGAAGTGCCGACAGAAGACAGACGACGCCGCGCGGCACGAGGTACGCGGAAAGTGCCAGATCGTGGTGCTGGGTCACCGGAGCACCCGGGCGGCGGTAGAGGCCTCGCCCGACGCGCTCGAGCTGCCCTCGCGAGGTGAGCCGGCGGATCTGAGCGCGCGTCAGCCCGGCTCGCTCCAGCTCCCGCGAGCGGGCCAGCCCGGCCCGGCCCAGGACGGCCTGAGCCCGGTGTGCGGGAGAACTGGATACAACTCCTCGGCTTTTGCTCATGAGTGCCGCGCTATTGTATCGGCACCAGGGCGGGTCAGGCTGGTCTCAGCCGAGGTCAAACAAGAGCGCCTCGCTCGGCTCGAGGGCGGTGAGCTCGAGCGTGCCAGGGGTCTCGGTGCTGGCGCCGTCGCCGGCGTGGAGGGTCTGGCCGGCGAGGGTGAGCTTGCCGCGCGCGAGCTGGAGCCAGGCGCCGCGGCCGGGGGCGAGCTCGTGCGTGACCGTGGTGCCGGCGGGGAGCAGCAGGCGGTGCACGAAGGCGTCCTGGTGGATGCGGGCACTGCCGTCGCGGCCGTCGGGGGAGATCACGAGCACCTTCGGCGCGGCGGCCTGCTCGGGCGTCGGCTTCCACTCGGTGTAGCCCGGCACGCGCCCGCGCTCGGCGGGCTGGATCCAGATCTGCAGGAAGTGCAGCGGCTCCTTCGCGCTCGGGTTGAATTCGCTGTGGGTCACGCCGCGGCCGGCGCTCATCAGCTGGATCTCGCCCGGGCGCAGGGTGCGGCCGTTGCCCATCGAGTCCTTGTGCTCGAGCGCGCCGCCGAGGACGTAGGAGAAGATCTCCATGTCGCGGTGGCCGTGGGTCGGGAAGCCCTGGCCCGGGGTCACGCGGTCCTCGTTGATCACGCGCAGCGTGCGGAAGCCCATGTGGGCGGGGTCGAAGTACTCGGCGAAGCTGAACGTGTGGCGCGAATCGAGCCAGCCGTGGTCGCCACGGCCGCGCTCGGCGGAACGGCGCAGGGAGAGGGTCATGGAAGAGCCTTTCGTCGGGGTCTCGGAGCGCGGAAGGCGCGCGGAGGCGGCCGCGGCGGCGAGAGCGGAGAGGAAGGTCCGGCGTTGCATCACGGACCCATCATCGTCCATCCGCGCCCGGGCCGTCCATGCCGGGGGCTTCCGGAGTTCATGCTTTCCGGTTATGACCTCTTGTGATGCAGCTCGAGCCCCTGCGCTACTTCGTGGCCGCCGCCGAGGAACTCTCCTTCTCGCGCGCGGCCGAGCGCTCCCACGTGACCCAGCCGGCCCTGAGTCGCGCCATCGCGCGCCTCGAGCGCGAGCTCGGCGTCGAGCTGTTCGAGCGCAAGAAGCAGCGCGTGCACCTCTCCCCCGCCGGGCGCGCGCTGCTGCCGCGCGCGCGGCGCATCCTGTGCGACGTCGAGACCACCGCGCAGCAGCTGCGCGAGGAGTTCTCGGGCGCGCGCCGCGGCCTGCGGCTCGGCTTCCTGGCGCCGTTCCTCGACGACCTCGTGGCGCCAGCAGTGCGCGCCCTGCGGCGGCGCGCGCCGCGCGTGAAGGTCGCGCTGTTCGAGCTCGCGCCGCGCGCGCAGCTCGAGCGCCTGCTGGCCGGCGAGCTCGACCTCGCGCTGCTCGGCAACCTGGACGACGCCGAGCGTGAGCGCGTGCGCGTGAAGCGCCTCGTGCGCCACCCGCTCGCGGCGGTGCTGCCGGCCGAGCATCCGCTCGCAGGCCGCAGGTCGCTCGCCCTGCGCGAACTCGCCGAGGAACCGTTCCTGTCGCTCTCCGAGAGCGCTTTCCCCGGCCGCCGCGCGGCTCTGTCGCGCTGGACGGCCGAGGCCGGCTTCGAGCCCGATCTCGCCGGCGAGCTCGAGTCGCTGCCGCTGCTGCTCGCCGCCGTCGCCGCGGGCGAGGGCGTGGCCCTCTTGCCGCAGCACGCCGCCAAGCTGCCCCACGCGGGCACCGAGTTCGTGCGCCTCACGCCGGCGCTCGAGACCGAGCTCTTCGCGGTGACGCGGCGCGGCGAGGCCCCGCCCGAGCTCGCGGCCCTCGAGGAGGAGCTCGTGCGTCACGCGGCGGCCCTGACGGGGGACGCGCGCGGGAAGGCGCGGCGATGAGCCGGCCGGCCGCGCTCGCGCTGCTCGTGGTGGCCCCGCTCGCGGTCGCGGCGGCGTTGCGCTTCGGTCCGGATCCCGTCGCGCTCGCCGATGCGCGCCCGCTGCTCGCGCGCGCGGGCGAGTACGTCGGCTCGGACGCGTGCCGCGCCTGCCACCCGGATCAGCACGCGAGCTGGGAGCGCACGTTCCACCGCACGATGACCCAGCGCGCCGAGCCCGGAGCCGTGCGCGGCGCCTTCGACGGCGTCGAGCGCAGCTTCTTCGGCGCGGCCGCGACGCCCTTCGAGCGCGACGGGCGCTTCTGGATGCGCATGCCCGATGGCGCGGGCGGCACGCGCGAGGCCGAGGTCGCGCTGAGCGTCGGCTCGCGGCGCTACCAGCAGTACTTCGAGCTCGCCGGCGCGCACGTGGGCGATACGTACCGGCGTCTGCCGCTCCTCTGGCACCTCGAGGAAGAGCGCTGGCTGCACCTGAATGGTGTCTTCCTCGAGCCCGACTCGGACGACTGGAGCACGCACGCGACGGCCTGGAACTCGAACTGCATCTTCTGCCACAACACGGGCCCCGCGCCGGGCCTCGTCGAGCCGCGCACGACGCCTGCCGCCGCGCAGCGCGCCGACTCGCGCGTGGCCGAGCTCGGCATCGCCTGCGAGGCCTGCCACGGGCCCGGGCGTGCGCACGTCGAGCGTCTGAGCGCGCCGCGCGCGCGCCTCGCGCCGCCCGACGAGCTCGCGATC
>Ga0172373_10012288_pt1 | contig 10062 bp, 9 predicted proteins | sample Lak10m_2_FD_114546 | JGI IMG/M metagenome (GOLD analysis project Ga0172373, IMG submission 114546) | Freshwater microbial communities from Kabuno Bay, South-Kivu, Congo - kab_092012_10m | ecosystem: Environmental > Aquatic > Freshwater > Lake | place: Democratic Republic of the Congo: South-Kivu...
AATGCCGAGCCAACCTCGTCGTAACGGCCCCCAAGGGCAAGCGGACCGGCGTATCCATCCGCATACGCGGCGAACACCATGCCGCTATGGTAATGGTAGCCGCGCAGCTCGGCGAGATCGAACGATACCCGCACATCCAGCGCAGCCAGCTGCTGCGCGATGCGCCGCAGGTCTTGCAGCGCCTGCTTGATCTCGGCGTACTGCGGGAGCTGATCCTGCGCCACCTGCAGGATATCCACCCCGCCGTTGAGATCGATCAGGGACAGCAGCGCTCGTGCCACATCGGCCGGCAGCCCGCGCGTCAATTCGGCTGCAGCGGTCTTGTCCTTGCTCTGCAATGCACTGTAAAGGCTGTCTTCCAGCACCCGGTCCAGCCCGCTGCGTTTCACCAGGCTGCGGAAAATGCCGACATGGCTGAAATCGATGTGCAGCGCCTGAACCCCTGCCGTTTGCAGGGCCTGAACCATCAAGCGCTGGATTTCAACATCGCTTTCGATGCCGGCATGACCGAACAGCTCGGCGCCCACCTGGATCGGCTGACGTGTCCGCGCCAGACCATCCGGGCGGGTACGAAGCACGCTGCCCGCGTAGCAGAGCCGGGTCACGCCCTGACGATTCAGCAGATGCGCGTCGATGCGTGCCGTTTGCGGGGTGATGTCGGCACTGATGCCCATCAGGCGGCCGCTCAGGAGGTCCACCACCTTGAAAGTGGCGAGGTCGAGATCGTGACCGGCCCCGGTAGTCAGCGATTCCAGGTATTCCAGCAACGGCGGAATCACCAGCTGGTAGCCATGTCCGCGAAACAGGTCGAGCAGGCGACGGCGCACCTGTTCCATGCGCGCGGCCTCCGCCGGCAGGACATCTTCGATATATTCGGGCAACAGCCAGTTACGCATCTACGTCTCTTATTCTCATCAGCGGAGGATCAGCAGCAGGATCAACCCGCCCAGCATGGATGTCAGGCCCATGAATCGCAACTGACCGTCGTTCAGGGCGACCATGCGCTGAAAAGTCTGCCGCCAGATGACCGGCGCGATCAGCGGAAGCACGCCTTCCAGCACCAGCATCAGCGCGAACGCCATCAGCAACGGATGATCCAACCCGCGTCTCCGGTTTATTTGCCGTGAGCGCCGGCGCCGCGCATGTACTTGAAGAAGTCGGAATCCGGCTCCAGCACCATCACGTCGCTCTTGCTCTTGAAGCTGTTGCGATAGGCTTCGAGGCTGCGGTAGAAGGCATAGAATTCAGGATTCTTGCCGTAGGCGGAAGCGTAGATATCCGCGGCCTTGGCATCGCCTTCACCCTTGATCTTCTGCGCATCGCGGTAGGCCTCGGCGATGATCACTTCGCGTTGCTTGTCCGCATCGGCGCGGATTTTCTCGGCCGCACCGGCACCCTCGGAACGCAGTTCATTGGCTACGCGCTTACGTTCCGCCTCCATGCGCTGATAGACCGAACCACTCACCTCTTCGGGCAGGTCCACGCGCTTCAGGCGGACATCCAGCACCTCGATGCCCATTTGGCGGGCTTCCTTGTCGGCCTTGAGACGGAGAATTTCCATGATTTTGTCACGCTCGCCAGACACCACGTCGTGAATGGTGCGCTTACCGAATTCGGCGCGAAGTCCGTCGTTGACGGTTTGCGACAGGCGCGCTTCGGCCTGACGCTCATCCCCGCGCACCGAGACGTAATACTTGGCCGGATCGATGATGCGCCACTTGACGAAGGAGTCCACCAGCACATTCTTTTTTTCCCTGGTAATGAAACGATCAGGTTCAGTCCAGTCCAGCGTCAGGATGCGCTTCTCGTAGTAGCGCACGTTTTCGACCAGCGGCAGCTTGAAATGCAAACCCGGGCTCTTCTTCACCGCCACCACTTCGCCCAGACGGAACACCAGGGCATATTCGCGCTGGTCGACGGAGTATGCCGACATGCTGATCAACAGCAACAGGCCAAGCAGGCCGATCAACAGATTACCGATATTCTTCACGGACGACTCTCCCTGTCACGGCTGCGGAATGCCTCGCGGGTGCGCAACTCATTGGGTATGGCTTCTGCGGCGGGCGCCGGCTGCGGTGCAACTGCAGGGGCCGGTGCCGGCTGATTGGCTGAAAGCAGCTTGTCCAGCGGCAGGTAAAGCAGGCTGTTGCCGCCCTTCTGGTCGACCACCACCTTGCTCACGCTGGAGAGGATCTGTTCCTGCGCGTCGAGGTAGAGGCGCTGGCGGGTGACGCCCGGCGCCTGCTCGTATTCAGCCAGAATCTGGTTGAAGCGACTGGCGTTACCCTGGGCCTCGCTGATCACGCGCAGCTTGTAGCCGGCCGCTTCTTCCAACAGACGGGCGGCAGTCCCGCGCGCCTTGGGAATGACATCGTTGGCGTAGGCCTGGCCTTCGTTCTTCTGGCGCTCCAGATCCTGACCGGCTTTGACCGCGTCATCGAATGCGGCCTGCACCTGTTCGGGCGGCTGGGCATTCTGCATCGTCACGCTGACGATGTTCACACCGGACTGGTAGCGGTCGAGAATATCCTGCATCAGTTTTCTGGCACGAACCGCGACATCTTCGCGGCCTTCGTAGAGAACATAATCCATCTTGCTCTTGCCGACGATCTCGCGGATTGCGGTTTCGGCGGTGCCGCGCACGGCATCGTCCACGGAGCGGTTGTTGAACAGGTAGTGATCCACCGCCTTCAGGTTGTACTGCACGGCGAACTGCAGATCGATGATGTTTTCGTCATCGGTCAGCATCAACGACTCGCGCAATTCCTTGCTGCGCATCGGTCCGCCTTCCACACCGCTCCGGTAACCGACTTCCAGCGTACGTACCTGTTCCATGTTCACGATGGTGGCCGTTTCGACCGGGTAGGGAAAATGCCAGCGCGGACCCGGCATGGTGGTCTCGACGTGCTTGCCAAAGCGCAGCACCAGACCGCGCGAGCCCTCATCCACAATATAGAACCCACTGCCAAGCCAGATCAACGCCACCAGGCCGATGATGGGGCCGATAGGCATCGACTGGCCTGAGGAGGAAGGCTGCGGCTGGCCGGAAGGGCCGCGCTTGCCGAACAGGTTGTTCAGCTTGCGGCTGAACTGCCGCATCATTTCGTCTAGGTCGGGCGGACCATCGTTATTGCGCCCGCCCCAGCCCGGGTCATTTTGTGCCATGCATCGCTCCGAAAATTATTCAACCGAATCCTGCACCTGCTGCCAGCCCATAGAGACCATCAGACCGGCGTGATGTTCCGCAAGAGCCAGCCTGACCAGATCGAGGCCTTCACCGCTTTGCGCGGAAATCCAAATCTTGCGAATTTTACCATACTCATCCCGCTCCAGACCGGGCGCCATACCGGCGCGATCGATCTTGTTCAGCAGCATGATCTGCGGCACCTGATCTGCCCCGATCTCGGCCAGAACCTGGTTCACCTGGGCGATCTGCTCGTCGCGGTTGGAACTGGAAACGTCCACCACATGTAGCAGCAGATCGGCCTGGGCCGCCTCTTCCAGAGTGGCGCCGAAGGCATCTACCAGCGCGTGCGGCAAGTGCTTGATGAAGCCCACCGTATCCGACAGGACCACCGGCCCGTGACCGGGAATGAACAACTTGCGGGAAGTGGTATCGAGGGTGGCGAACAGCTGGTCTGCGGCATAGACCCCGGACTGCGTCAGCCGGTTGAACAGCGTCGATTTGCCGGCATTGGTGTAGCCGACCAGCGAGACGGACATCACGTTCGAGCGACGTCGCGCCCGGCGCTGGATACCGCGCTGGCGCTTGAGCTTGCCCAGCCGCTCCTTCAGGTGCTTGACGCGCTCCCGGATCATGCGGCGGTCTAGCTCGATCTGAGTTTCGCCCGGGCCGCCACGCATGCCGATACCGCCCTTCTGCCGCTCGAGGTGGGTCCAGCCGCGCACCAGGCGGGTGGACAAATGCTCCAGCTGCGCAAGTTCCACCTGCAACTTGCCCTCGAAACTCTGGGCGCGCTGCGCAAAAATATCGAGGATCAGGCCGGTCCGGTCGACCACCCGGCATTCCAGCTTCTTTTCAAGGTTGCGTTGCTGCGAAGGCGTGAGGTCGTGGTTGAAGACGACGATATTGGATTCTGTCGCCTGCAGCGCAGCGGCGACCTCTTCGGCCTTGCCGCTCCCGACAAAATAAGTCGCATCCGGCTTGGGCCGACGCCCCTCCACCGTCCCACGCACATCCAGACCCGCGGTTGCTGCCAGTTGGCGCAACTCTTCCAGGCTTTCCGCATAATCGGGATCGCCGAAGTCGAGGCTGACCAGCACGGCCGCCGCACCACCGCCCGGGCGTTCAAACATTTTGGCGGATCAGGCTTCGGCGATGCCGGAGGCTGTTGAGGGCGAGTTCAATGCCAAGGCGCCGGGGATGCACGACAGGTGTCATATCAGAATGCGATGAAACAGAAATTGCCGCGCGATGCAGCCAGGCCAAGCAGGCGAACAGAGGCGATTACTCGTCTTGCGGCTGGCTCGGGGGCATGCTCACCGCGCGCGCCGGCACGATGGTGGATATCGCATGCTTGTAGACCATTTGCGTCACGGTGTTCTTCAGCAACACCACGTACTGGTCGAAGGAATCGATCTGGCCCTGCAGCTTGATGCCGTTGACCAGGTAAATCGAAACGGGAACGTGTTCCTTGCGCAACGCGTTGAGAAACGGGTCTTGTAAGGTCTGCCCTTTGGTGCTCATGGGTAATCTCCTAGCGGGGAGCGTTGATCAGGTGAAACAACTCTACGTGAAAATCGCTGTGATGGCTACATGCCTTGCAGCGCTTCGTGCTAAGGTAAATGGGGTTGCCTGACACGATATTCAAGTACCTATGCAACTTTCTTTTTTGGGTGCCGCCGGCGAGGTTACCGGTTCCTGCCATCTCGTGGAACACGGGGGCCTGCGCTTTCTGGTCGATTGCGGCATGTTCCAGGGCGGGCGCGATGCGGACATCAAGAACGCGCGCTTCCCGGCTTTCGACCCGCGCAGCATCGATTTCGTTCTGCTGACACACGCGCACATCGATCACTCCGGCATGCTGCCGCGCCTGGCTGCCCAAGGATTCCGCGGCCCCATCTACGCTACCGGGGCGACCCTGGAACTGCTCGAGGTGATGCTGCGCGACAGCGCCCATATCCAGGCCAAGGAAGCCGAGTGGGCCGCGCGCCATCCGCAACGCAACCACGGCACGCCGGATGCGCTGTACAGTTTGCAGGACGTCGCGCTGGCGCTCGCGCAAGTCGAGACGGTGGACTACGGATCGCAATACGAACCGGCCCCCGGCATCACCTGCCGGATGCTGGACGCCGGCCATATCCTCGGTTCGGCCATCATCGAAGTCTGGCTCGATACCGATCAAGGGCGCTGCAAGATCGTCTTCTCCGGTGACATCGGCCAACCTGGACGCCCCATCCTCTGCAGTCCACACCCGGTCGAGGGCGCGGACTTCCTGCTGATCGAATCCACCTACGGCAACCGGCTGCACAAAAACCTCGACGACACGCTGGACGAATTCGTTGAGGCCATCCAGCACACGCTGCTGGAAAAGAAAGGCAACGTCATCATGCCGGCCTTCACCGTGGGCCGGACGCAGGAAATCCTTTACCTGCTGATCGATCTCACGCGCAAGCGCCGGCTGCACAACCTGAAAATCTACGTCGATTCGCCGCTGGCGCTGTCGGCCACGGAAATCACCATGCGCCACATCGAGCTGTTCAACCAGGAGGCGCAGAAACTGGTGGCCTGGGGTCAGGAGCGGCGCAAGGAACTGCCGGATATCCGCTTCATCGAGGACGTCAGCGAATCGATGGCGCTCAACGACATCCATGCCGGGGCCATCATCATTTCCGCCAGCGGGATGTGCGAGGCCGGCCGCATCAAGCACCACCTGCGCTACAACCTGGGCCGGCCGCAATCCAGCATCATCTTCACCGGGTTCCAGGCGGAGGGCACCCTGGGGCGCAGGCTGGTGGACGGCGCAAAACTGGCGCGCATTTTCGGAGAGGAAATCCCGGTGCGCGCCGACATCTACACGATTGGCGGTCTATCGGCCCACGCCGACCAGGCAGGATTGCTGGAATGGCTGGGCATGTTCAGGCATCCACCCAAGCGGACCTTCGTCGTCCACGGTGAAGCCGGCGCGGCTGCGACGTTCACCGATCAGATCCGCTCCAGCCTGGGCTGGAGCGCCCACGCCCCGCAGGCCGGCGAGCGCGTGGACCTGTCGGCGATCTAACCGAGATAGCGCTGCAGCCGCTGCAGCGTTTCCTGTTGGCCGAGCAGCGCCAGCACGGCATCCACCGAAGGCGTCTGCGCCGTACCGCAAGTCATCACGCGCAATGGCATCGCCACCTTGGGAAACTTCAGGCCGCTATCGGTCACCGCCTGCTGGATCGCGTCGTGCACCGCGGACTGGGTCCAGGCGAGGCCGGCCAGCGAGGCCGCCAGGGCTTTCAGCACCGGCTTCACGTCCTCGGTCAGATGCTTGTCGAGCAGTTCCTGATGCGGCGCCACCGGCTGATAGAAAAATTCCACGGCGTCCGCCAGTTCGTTGAGCCGGCTCGCGCGTTCCTTGTACAAGTCCAGCACGGCGGCCAGGTCCGGCCCTGCATGCGGGTTCAGGCCGCGCGCTGAAAGCCGCGGCGCCACCAGCGCAGCGAGCGCGGCGCCAGGCATCTGTTTCAGGTAATGCGCGTTGAGCCAGTTGAGCTTCTCGGTATTGAACTGGGCGGCCGATGGGGTGATGTGATCCAGGTCGAACCACTGGCAGAACTGCGCCATGTCGAACACTTCGTCATCGCCGTGGCTCCAGCCCAGGCGGGCCAGATAGTTGAGCACCGCCTGCGGCAGGTAGCCATCCTCGTCGTACTGCATCACGCTGACGGCGCCGTGGCGCTTGGACAGTTTCTGACCGTCATCGCCTAGAATCATCGACAAATGCGCGTATTGCGGAATATTGGCCTGCAGCGCATGCAACAGGTTGATCTGGCGCGGCGTGTTGTTGACGTGATCATCGCCGCGGATGACGTGGGTGATGCCCATGTCCCAGTCGTCCACCACCACGCAGAAGTTGTAGGTCGGCGTCCCGTCGGCGCGCGCGATGATGAAGTCGTCCAGTTCCTCGTTCGAAATCGCGATGCGCCCTTTCACCTGATCGTCCCAGGCCACCACCCCGCTCTGCGGATTGCGGAAGCGCACCACCGGCTGCGCGCCTTGCGGCACCGCCGGCAGCGTCTTGTCCGGTTCCGGACGCCAGGTGCCGTCGTAGCGCGGCTTCAATCCGGCGGCCATCTGCGCCTCGCGCATCGCGGTCAATTCTTCGGGCGAGGTGTAGCAAAGATACGCCGTACCTGCTTCAAGCATCTGCCGGATCACGGCCTTGTAGCGGTCCATGCGTTGCATCTGATAAAAGGGGCCCTCGTCATAATCCAGCCCCAGCCAATGCATCCCATCCAGAATGGCTTGAACCGCCTCCGGCGTCGATCTGGCAACGTCGGTATCCTCAATGCGCAGGATGAACTTGCCGCCGTGCTTGCGGGCATAGGCCCAGGAAAACAGCGCGGTGCGCGCGCCGCCGATGTGCAGGAAGCCGGTGGGACTGGGAGCGAAACGGGTGCGTACGGTCATGGGATGGATAGCAGGTATGCGAAGGCGCGGATTTTATCACGCGCCACGCCCCATATTGCGGCTTGGATTTGACCCGTTGCGGCGGGGTGTGATTAAATACGCGCCTTCCCGATTACGGGCGGTTAGCTCAGCGGTAGAGCACTGCCTTCACACGGCAGGGGTCACTGGTTCGATCCCAGTACCGCCCACCAAACGGAATCAAGGGGTTAGATGCAAATCTAACCCCTTATTCTTTTTCAGATCTTACCTTCTTCAGATCTAAACTTTGTGTTCCAAGTCGCCGGTCGAGTGCAATGCCTCCTGGCAGCGACCGACGGATCACTAGGCCTGCATGGCCTGACATCCGCAATCAGTGGCAGGCGCTGTCGCCAGCAGTTCTTCGATTTTTGCGAGCAGGGCCGCAAGGCTGAATGGTTTCGCGACATACCCCTCAGCACCGACAGCGAGGGCATCGGCGTAATCCTGCAACTGCGTTTTGCTGCTCACGATGATGATCCGCAAGTTGTCCAGCCTGGCAACCTTTTTGATCATGCGGCACCAATCCAGGCCATCGATGCCGGGCATCATGACATCGAGAAGGATCAGATCAGGCCTTTGCTCCGTCAGGCACGCACTCGCCTCTTCCGCATTTGCCGCTTCAAGCACTTCATACTTCGATCCGATGGTCAGCCGGATCAATTTTCGAATTTCGGGCTGGTCGTCGACAACAAGAATTTTTTTCATGATTGGGTTCTGGTGACACTCATACGTGCAAGTCAATAACTAACATAAGATTACGGGTATTATTATGTATCATTTTTTCCGTAATTGCTATTTAGTTTATATTAATTTTCCATCATCCCGGCCAGAAATCAGCTGTCGCATTCCTTGGCAACGGCAAGCAGGATCTCCGACACGTTGCCTTTGGTCATGAAAGCCCAGTCGCCGAGGTGGGTGAAGTCTGAAATCAGCCAGCCATCCGCTGATCGCACCAGCGTGACCCGGTCCTTCCAGGCAAATGGCGCCGAAGAAGCGGGCCCGCCATCGTATGTCCATGCGATCTCGACGGTGGCCCGGTCCTGCTGTCGCTCGACGACCCGGGTGGTGCCGGTGGTCGCACCTTCGAACAGGGATGAAAACAGATCGCCCTGGATCAGCGGCGGACCTTCGTTGTCGACCTTCTTCGCGTAACAGGCCTGGCCTTTCAGGGCAGCATCGAACCGGTTCAGAAATTCTTCGGTCAGGAACGCCGCTAATAACGGACGCTGCGATGCCTTGGGCAGTCCGCCGCCGTAGTCATGAAAGTAGAAATCGAGAAAGCGCTTGACCGGAACCTCGATCTCCTCGGATCCGGATTGCGGGGCGTTGGTTTGCGTACAGGCGGTCGCAAGAACGCAGCAGGCTGAGAGGATCGCGATCCATCGTATGAAGTTCATCGTCATCCGTCCGGGCGGTTAATGGTGAGCGCGCGCAAGGCGTTAAGCCCATGAGAACGCCGGCTCAGCACGCAGAAAATATCGGGTTTGTCCGGTGATTATCGCACCAGAAAGTGCAGACGGCGTGCGGGCAACGGTGGTAGCGGTTCAGGTTCTGACCGGGCCCACGTTGCGCAACGCTTGCGCCTTGATCATGCAGTGCAGCGTTTGCCCGACCTCGATACCCAGGTCATGCAGGGATTTCTCGCTCACTTCCGCCGTCAGCGGCAAACCGATATCGATCGTCACCAGCGCACGGTGGCCGACCACCCTGATCCCCGTCACCCTGCCCGCCGGCTGGTTCTGGATACTGGTCCCCGGCACCGGCGCTCTGGCCAGCGCGATTTGCGATGCCGGTACGACCAAGTACACCAACGCGCCCTGCTCGCCATCGCTCAACGGCAATATCAGCGTATGCCCCCCGCAAACGCCCTCGCTGTAGCCAAGGTCGGCGTGGCTGGCGGCCAGGGTGACCGGCAGGACGTTCTCGATGCCCAGCGATTGCGCCAGCGGCAGGACGGTGTCGCAGGCCATCACGTCGTGGAAGTCGCCGCAGCCGAGAATGGCGCCGTCCTTGATGACGGCAACTTGCGATGTCAGGGCGAGGATTTCCTGGATGGCGTGGCTGACATAGATCATCGGGATCTCGACTTCTTCCTTGACCCGGCGCAGGAACGGCAGAATCTGCGACTTGAGGCGTTCGTCGAGCGATGCCATCGGTTCGTCGAACAGCAGCAATTCCGGCGAAGACAACAGTGCCCGACCCAGCGCCACACGCTGTCTTTCGCCACCTGAAAGCTGCGCGGGACGCTGTTCGACCAGATGCCCGATTTCCAGCATGTCGACGATGGCGTCGAGATCGAACCGGCGCTGCGCCGCCTTCAGCCAGTGCATGCCGTAGTTCAGGTTGTGTTTCACGCTGAGATGCGGGAACAGCCGCCCCTCCTGGTACACCACGCCGATACGGCGCCGGTG
>Ga0172373_10012291_pt1 | contig 10059 bp, 10 predicted proteins | sample Lak10m_2_FD_114546 | JGI IMG/M metagenome (GOLD analysis project Ga0172373, IMG submission 114546) | Freshwater microbial communities from Kabuno Bay, South-Kivu, Congo - kab_092012_10m | ecosystem: Environmental > Aquatic > Freshwater > Lake | place: Democratic Republic of the Congo...
CATCTGGCGCGGCCCGATGGTGATGGGGGTGGTCAACCAGTTCCTGAAGGACGTGGACTGGGGCCCGACCGACTACCTCGTGGTCGACCTGCCCCCCGGGACGGGGGATGCGCAGCTCACCATGATCCAGGCGGTGCCCATCTCCGGCGGGGTGGTGGTCACGACGCCGAACCCGGTGGCGCTGCTCGACGCCGTCCGGGGGATCGAGATGTTCCGGAAGCTCGAGGTGCCGGTCCTCGGGGTGGTGGAGAACATGGCCTGGTACGAGCTGCCCGGCGGGGGGCGCACCTTCCCCTTCGGGGAGGCCGGCGGCGCCCGCCTCGCCGAGGAGTACCAGGTGCCGCTCCTCGGGTCGGTGCCGCTCCGGGAGGGCATCCGGGTGGGCGGAGACACCGGGCGGCCCGCGGTGCTCGACGGTGAGCTCGTGTTCGACCAGGTCGCCGCCGGAGTGGAGCGCCAGCTCCCGGTATGAGCCGACCCGACCGGCGCGCGCTGCTGGACCGGTTCGGCCGGCAGCACACCTACGTGCGCGTGTCGGTCACCGACCGGTGCAACTACCGGTGCACCTACTGCATGCCCGAGGAGGGACTGAGCTGGCTAGCCCGCTCGGACCTGCTCAGCTACGAGGAGATCGCCCGGGTGGTCCGGGTGATGGCCTCGCTCGGGGTGCGCCGCGTCCGCCTCACCGGGGGCGAGCCGCTCATCCGCCGCGACATCGTCCAGCTGGTCGCCGAGCTCGCCGCCATCGAGGGGATCGAGGATCTCGCGCTCACCACCAACGGGCACCACCTCCCCGAGCTGGCCGAGCCCCTGGCCCGCGCCGGCCTGGACCGGGTCAACATCTCGATCGACAGCCTCGACGCGGACCGCTTCGCCCGCATCACGCGCGGGGGGCGGCTGGACCGGGTGCTCGACGGGATCCGGGCCGCGCGGGCGGCGGGGCTCACCCCCGTGAAGCTCAACATGGTCGTCATGGCGGGCGAGAACGACGACGAGGTCGTCCCCATGGCCCGCGCCTGGATGCCCCACGCCGCGGACACGGTGGTCCGCTACATCGAGTACATGCCCTTCCGGGAGCGCTGGCACCAGAACGTGAGCTCCGCCGCCCTGCGGGAGCGCCTCTCGGTGCTCGGTCCGGTGGTCGAGGATTCCGCGCCCCGGGTGGGCGGCGGGCCAGCCCGCCACTGGCGCGTCGGGCCGCTGCAGGTGGGCTTCATCTCCCCGTTGTCGGAGCACTTCTGCGCCACCTGCAACCGCCTCCGGCTCCAGGCCGACGGCCATCTGCGGACCTGCCTCGGCTACGAGGACACGCCGAGCCTGCGGGACCTCGTGCGCTCGGGCGCCTCGGACGAAGCCCTCGCGGACACGCTCCTCGCCATCGTGCTGGGCAAGCCGGCCGGTCACGCCGCCGAGGAGGACGGGGGAAGGCCCTTCGAAGGGGTGATGACCAGCATCGGCGGGTGAGCCGGCCCGGCCCCTCGACGCCTCGCGCCCTGACGCGGTACGTTCGGCGGGATGCTGCTCTTCGCTGCCGCCGCCTACGCCGCCTTCCCCGAGGACGTGTCCATCCTCGCCATGGGCGACTTCTACGGGCAGTCCACCGTGAACACCCTGGGCGAGGACTACGTGGTCCAGGGCTACCACACGCTCGTCGGCGAGCTCGCGGCCACGATCTCGAACCCGATGTCCACCCCGGCGGAGACGCTGGGGGTGAACGGGTTCTACGTGGGGGTCGCCAACTCCTTCGCGTTCATCCGCACGGGGACGCTCGACGGCGAGAACCCCGCCGGATGGGACCTGGCGGACCCCGACGAGGACCCGCCCGACTACTTCTTCGTGCCCTCGATCCAGGTCCGGAAGGGACTGCCGGCCTCGCTCGAGGTGGGGGCGAACTTCTCCTGGATCGGGTTCACCCGCACCGGCGCGCTCGGCGGCTACGCGCGCTTCGCCCCGCTCGAGGGGTTCCGCCGGGTGCCGGATCTCGCCATCCAGGTGGGCTACTCCGGGTACGTCGGCAACGACGAGCTCGAGCTCGGGGTGATGGATACGCGCCTCACCCTCGGGTACACCGTCCCCTTCGGCGTCACCGAGGGTATCCACCAGGCCACCTTCAGCCCCTTCTTCTCGGTGGGCCAGGACCGCGTGCACGCCGCGCCCCGGGTGGACCTGGAGGGCAGCGGCCTCGAGGGTCGAGTGGGCGAGGTGAGCGGCTTCAAGAAGGGGGAAGGGTTCTCGGGTGAGTTCGCCCCCTGGCGGATCGGCGGCGGGTTCCGCGTGGTGAACGGGGACTACACCGGCACCTTCTCCGCGGCCTACCCCTTCGGGTCCATCCCCACGGTCAACGTCGCCTTCGGGTTCACCTACTGATCGTTCTCCTTGCCGTCGCGCACGCCGCGACGGTCTTCCTGGACGCCACGGTGGACCTCGCGAGCGGCCGGGTGAGCGGGATCTGGCGCGCGGAAGGGGTGGACCGCTTCGTGGACCCCCTCCCGGCGCTCGACGTGCCGGACGACGACCGTGGCCGCCTGCGGACCTTCCCCGGGCGGGTGGACGTGGGCGAGGTCCGGTGGACCGAGGGCCGCTTCGAGGCCCGGCTGCCCCGTCGCTTCGGCGACGTCGGCTTCCTGCCCGGCCGGGGGATCGCGGCCAACGGGGGTTGGTACCCCCAGCCCGTGGACGCGACCGGCGCCCCCCTGGTGGTGGACTGGGATGTGACCGTGCGCGGGCCCGAGCTGCTGGTGGTCAACGGGGCGGTCGGCCGCGGCGAGGTGCGCTGGACCGGGCGCGCCGACCGGGTGGCCCTCGCTGCGCCGCGCGGCGCCACGCTCACCGAGATCCCGGTGGAGGGAGGGGTGGTCCGCGTGGTGGACCGCGGCCGGGAGAAGGTCGGCCACCGGGAGCTCGCCCGCCTCGTTCCCGCCGGCGTGACCGTGGTGGAGGACCTCGACTTCCGGCGGCTCGCGCTCCCGGCCCCGGGCATGGTCTACCTCACCGACCGGGCGTTCCGGCTCACGCCCGGGTTCCACCCCTTCCATCGCGGCGCGGTGCGGGAGGCGGGCGTCGCGGCCTCGGTGCCCCTCGCCGAGGGCTGGAGCCGCGAGTTCGTCGCCGCGGTGAGGGTGGCCGACCTGGTGGTGGCCGACCCCAACCAGGCGCTGGGCTGGCTCTCCTGGAACCCGGTCGTGGACGAGCTCCTCTACGACGGCACCCTCCCCTGGTTCGGCGACGTCTTCGACGAGCCCTGGCGCGCCCCGGGGGACATCGTGGACGCGTTGCGCCCGCGGGTTCCCGCCCGGGTCGTCGCGGCCTCCTTCGCCAACGTCGGCCCGGGGGTGGCCACGCGTGCCGCCGACCGGCTCCTGGCCGGGGTGGAGGCCGCGGAGCTCGGTGGCGACGAGATCCCCGGCCCGGTCGCGCTGGCCGCCGTGGCCGGTCCGGTGGGCATCGATCTGGTCGCCCACGTGGTCCCCCACCCGGGCCGGGTGGGGCCGGTGGTGCACGTGGAGTCGCGCCCGCCCGCCGCGCCCTACGAGCTCCGCGTGCCGGCGCGCGTGGACGGCGTCACCCAGGTGTTTTCCACCGCCGAGGCCACCGACCTGGTCGCTCCCGGGCGGGTCTCGGTGGACCCCGACGACCTCGCCGCAGACCCGGAGCGGGCCAACAACCGCTGGCCGGACCGGTGGACCGCCATCCTGACCGGGGGCCTCTACAACTTCTCCGCCACCGAGCTCACCTTCGAGGTGGTGGGCAACCTCGCGGTGCGCCGCCAGAACGACTCCCGGAACCTCTACCTGGCCTCCGCCTGGCACGACGAGGAGGATCTCGCCGGGATCTCCCTGGGCTATGTCCGCTACATCGGCCCCAACCTGGACCGGCTGGTGCGCACGCACCGCGTGTTCGCCAGCGGCGGCCCGGCGCTGCTGGACCCCGCCTTCCGGCCCACCGAGCTGGGCGCCGTCGCGGTGGGCGGGGGCGTCGGGTACGCCTGGGACACGCGGCAGGGAGACGGGGCGCTCTCCGGGCATCGCCTCGGGGTCTCGGTCGGCGGGGGCTTCATCCCCGGCTCGACGGAGCGCTGGGGTTCGGCCTCCACCAGCGCCATCGGGCTCGCCCCCCTCCACCCGCGGGCCGTGGTGGCCGCCCGGGTCAAGCTGGGATGGGCCAGCGGCGACGTCGAGCATCGGCTCCTGACCCTCGGCGGAGGCGACGACCTGCGGTCGGTCGCGGAGGTCGCCGTGGTGGGCAATCAGCGGGCGGTGGGGAACCTCGAGCTGCGCCTGGCCCCGGTCCGCCACGTGTCGGTGCCGCTCTTCGGGCTGGCCTGGTTCACCGAGCTGCAGCTCGCCCCGGGGGTGGAGGTGGGGGCGGTGTGGCGCGACGGGGTGCGGCAGTCCGCGGTCGGCGCCAACCTCGGGCTGCACGGCGTGTTCGACGGGTTCGGCGCCCGGCCGACCCTCTTCGGGGTGGCCACGGCGCTGCCGCTGCGCACGGAAGGCTTCACCGCCTCGGGGGTCCAGGTGTTCATCGACTTCGAGCAGGCCTTCTAGCCCCTGCGGCCGCGCGGGCCCTTGCCCGGTCAAGCGCCGTGCTATGGGAGACCTCATGGTGCTGTCCTGGCTCCTCGCCTGCGCCCACACCTTCCCGGGGCCGGTCAGCTCGCTCGTGGACCGCGCCCCGACGAGCGCGCCCCCACCGGCGTCGCGGCCGGCCGCGCCCTCATCCCGCCCCGCCGACCCGGGCGCCGCGGTGGCCGCCGCCGCCGCGGACCTCGTGGGGGACAAGCGGCTGCAGGTGGGCGCGGAGACCTACCGCTACGACTGCTCCGGCCTGGTGGAGGCCAGCCTCGCCTCGGTGGGGCTCGAGGCCCGCGGTTCCTCGGCCATGCTCTTCGAGGCGGCCCGGGACGCGGGCGTGCTCCACCGTCGCCGACTGCCCAGCCCCGGGGACATCGCCTTCTTCGACGACACCTACGATCGGGACGGGAACGGTCGGCTCGATGATCCGCTCTCCCACAGCGCCGTGGTGGAGTCGGTGGACCGCGACGGGACCGTCACGCTCATCCACGTGGGCAGCCGGGGAGTGGTGCGGTTCCGCATGAACCTACGTCACCCCGAGGAGCCCGCGGGACCGGACGGCGAGCCCTGGAACGACCCCCTCCGCGCCTGGAAGTCGGGCGACTCCCGCCGCACGCGCTACCTCGCCGGGGAGCTCTGGGTGGGCTTCGGGTCCTTCTGGCGGCTCGACCCTCCAGTCGCCTCCACGAGGTAGTCCCCGAGCAGGAGCGCGTCGCAGCCGGTGGCGCGGAAGGCCCGGATGGCGTCCCCGGGGCTGCAGGCCATGGGTTCCCCGGCGAGGTTCAGGCTCGTCTCGGCGACCACGTCCGATCCGGCGGCGGCGAGGAGGCGGAGCAGGCCGGGATCCCGGGTGAGGGTGGGGAGGGCGGTGCCGTCGGCGTGCAGGAGGAGGCCGTCGGGGAGCCCGGCGCCGGGGCGGACGGCGATGGTGCCGTCGGTGAGGTCCACGCGGTCGGACGTGGGCCCGGGCGAACGGACCAGGCAGCCGATGGGGATGCCCGGCAGTCGCCGCTTGGCGGCGGCGGCGGCCTCGGCTCGATCGACGCGGCACAGGATCGACCGGAGGCCCAGGGGGCGGGGGCCGAAGGGCAGGCGACCGGCGAAGCGGGCCACGAGCTGGCCAGCGGCGATCCGGCGGCCCGCCTCCGCGTCGGGGTCGGCCACCCGATCGCGGGGGAGCTCGGCGGCGGACAGCGCCCGGTAGCAGCCCTGGTCATCCCACCCGGGGCCCAGCGTCAGGGCGAGCGCGCGCGGGGAGGTGCCGGCGGCGCCGAGCGCGGCGCCGAGCGCGGCGGCGGCCCCGCCCGGCGCGGGGCAGACGGAGAGGTGCCGCACCGAGGGCTCGCGGGCCACCCGGCCGGCCAGCCCGGGGTCGAGGAAGAGCGTGCCGGCGAGCACCACGTCGGCGATGCCGCTGCGCGCGATCCAGGCCCGGACGAACCCCGCCACGGCTTCTTCCACCACCGCGCGGGCCGCGCGCGCGAAGTCCTCGGGATCCACGCCCGCGGCGAGCCGATCCACGGGATCGGGGCCTCGTCCGGGGCGCTGGGAGCGGAAGGCGAGCCCGTCGAGGCCGACGAGGGCCTCGAGCGAGGTGACGAGGGGCGCCGGCGCGGCGCCGACGGCGCGGGCCCCCAACTGGGCGACGTCGATGCCGAGGCGCCCGGCGGCGCGGGCGGGGAGCCCGGCGAGGGGGGCGAGCGTGCTCTGCAGGAACACCCGCTCGAGGTGACCGGCGCGCGCGAGGTCCACCGAGATGGCGGCCCCGTCCGCCGCCCCGTCCACCATCACCACCAGCGCGGTCTCGTGGGGTTGACCGCGGTAGGCCGCCTGCACCTGGGCGCGGTCCGCCTCCACCACCTCGACGCTGGCCCGGTAGCCCGCCGCGGCGAGGCGCGGCTCGAGCCGCCGGCGGACCAGCTCGTAGCCCACCATGTGCAGGCCGGTCCGACGGAGCGCGGCGGCGACCCCGGCCGAGAGCTCGGGTCGGCCCGCGCCCCCGGCCACGACGCGGTCCACGTCGCGGGCGCGGACCCCGGCGACGTCCAGCACCGCGTCCATCGCGCCGGAGGGGAAGGCCCCGGAGTGGCGCTTCCGGTCGATCCGCTCCTGCTCCACCGCCGCCACGAGCTCCCCGTCCACGGTGAGCGCGGCGGCCGCATCGCGGCCGTCGGAGATGCCGAGGATGATCATCGCTGGACCTCCACCGCCAGCGCCTCGTCGCCCAGATCGAAGACGGCGTCGGCGCAGGCGCGCCCGTACACCGCCACCATGCGCGCGGCGAGCGCGTCGATCCGGCGTTGGGCGCTCCAGGCGGCGACGCCGGCGCCGAGCCCGGGGACGAGCCGCGTCACCCGGTTCGCCACGCTCATGACCGAGCGGGTCACGACCTGGCGCGCCAGCCAGCCGGTGGCCTGACGGGTCGCGGGCACCTGGGTGCGGACCAGGTCGGGCAGGTCCCGGACCTTCAGCCCCATCGGGCCCGAGGCGGGCAGCTCGAACTCGTACCCGGCCGCGATCGCCCGCCACATGACCATCTTCCCGGCGTCGGTCTCGGGGTCGAAGCCGTAGATGACGGCGAGGCGCTGGGCGAGGCGGAGGGTGTGGACGAGCGAGCCCAGCACCTCGGGGGGGATGGCGAAGGCGCCCGCCAGACCGCCGACCGCGCCCAGGGCGGCAGCACGACCGCGCGCGGTGGCGACGAGCCGGGCGGCGGCGGCGTCGAGCTCGGCGGGTTCGGGCCGCAGCCCCGCCTCCGGGTCCAGGTGCGCCAGCCCGGCCTCGCGCAGGGCGGCGCGGATCTCGCTCGTGGGGACCGAAACCGCCTCGTACACCGCGGGGAGCAGGTCCTCGTCCAGGCGTTCGCCCAGGACCTCCCACAGGACCGACCAGGTCGAGGCCATCAGAACCCCACCCGGGCGTCCAGGGCCGGGGCGATCCGCGCCTCGGCTCCCCAGCTCTCGTCGCCGTCGCGTTCCCCGTCATCGCGGGCCACCACCAGCCCGACGTCGAGGTGCGGGCGCAGCGAGAGCCGCTGGCCGAGGCGCAGCTCGGCGCCCACCCCGACCTCCATCCAGGGGGCCACCCCGGACGAGTCCAGCACGGCGGCGCCGTCGAGGCCCACGGTCGCGAGCCGGGCCCGCCACGCGTAGACGCCGATGGTGGCCTGCGCGCCCGGGTAGACGCGGAGCCGGCCCCCCGGGAGGCTGGACTCGTCCACCGCGTCCACGCCGATCCGTCCGCCGGCGCCGAAGGTGACCGCGTCGCGCCCGCCCTGCACGGAGTCCGACGGCGCGGCGAGGTCCATGAAGAAGGCCGACCCGTCGGCCACGACGTGGTGCTCGTGCCCGACCTCGATCAGGAGCGCGGTGGCGGTGCCCATGGCCAGGCTGGCCCCGAGCGACTGGCCTACGCCGGCGCGGTGTCCCGCCCCGTTCCCGCCCAAGAGCCAGCCGAGGTCTACCCCCGCCTCCACCCCCAGCCGCGCGGGAGACACGTACGCGGGCGCGGCCGCGGCGAGGGTGGCGAGGAGGAGCACGCAGCCTCCTATCTGCTCAGATGGGCCCGCCGGCCAGCCGGTGCACCGGATCCCGTGTACCGAAGCGCCCCGACGCGTCCCGGGTCACCGTGGCGAGCGCCACGTCCGGGTCGTGGGTGAAGTACAGGCGCCCGCCCCGGGCCACCAGGTCCTCGAGCAGGCTCGACTTCTCGTCGATGAGCCGCTCGGGCCAGCGGTCGTAGCCCATGGTGATCGGCACGTGCACCCAGGGGCGACCGGGGATGAGGTCCGCGGCGAAGACGACCGGGCCGTGGGCGCCGTCGAGCTCGGCCAGCAGCAGCCCGGGGGTGTGACCGTCGGAGCGGTGGAACCGCACCCCGGGGAGGGACGGCGTGCGGTCCCCCTCCACCACCTCGAGCCGCCCGGAGGCGGCGAGCAGCGCGTTGAGCGCGGGGACGAAGCTGGCGCGGTCGCGCGGATGCGGCGCCTGGGCGCGGGCCCAGGCCTCGGCGCCCACCACGAAGCGGGCGCGGGGGAAGAGCAGTCGGGGGGGCTCGCCTTCGGCCCAGGCGGAGAGGAGCCCGCCGGCGTGGTCGAAGTGGAGGTGGGAGAGCACCACCACGTCGATGTCCGCGTCGCTGAGCCCGAGCGTGGCGAGCTCGTCGAGCAGCCGGTGCCCGGCCTCGGTCACGCCGTATCGATCGCGCAGCTCGGGCGCGAAGAAGGCGCCGATCCCCGCCTCGAAGAGCACCAGCCGCCCCTCGGCCCGGACCAGGAGGCAGCGGCACGCGAGCTCGATGCGGTGCCGCTCGTCCGGGGGGCTCCAGCGTTCCCACACGGGACGGGGAGCGTTCCCGTACATCGCGCCGCCGTCGAGACGCTGGCGGTTGCCTTCGAGGGTCCAGGCGAGCATGTCCATGGTCAGAGGCTAAGCGCCGCTGCGGGGGGCTGCAGCCCGACCACTCAAACCGACCAGTCGGATTTTGCTTGTCACGGCCCGGAGCCGCGCGCATAGTGGGTCCATGCCTGCCCTCGAACGCGCCCTCTTCGGCTTCGTCGGGACCTGCGTGGTGCTCGCCTGGGCCATGCACGAGATCGTCCATCACTACGAGATCGCGCTGGGCAAGGCGGCGTAGGGCGGGCGGCTGGGGTAGCTGACGCTTCGTGTCGGACCTCCGTCGCCTGCTCCTCGCCGCGCCGACCCTGTGGCGGGTGGGCGTGGCGGACATCGTCGCCTACCGCGCGCAGATGGTGATCTGGATCCTCTCGGCCACCCTGCCGCTGGTCATGCTCGCCCTGTGGAGCGCCGCGACGGAGGGCGCGCCCGCCGGCACCTTCGGGCCCACCGAGGTGACCCGCTACTTCGCCGCCACGCTGGTGGTCCGGCAGCTCACCGGCGCCTGGGTCATGTGGGAGCTCAACTACGAGATCCGCACCGGCGCGCTGTCCCCCATGCTCTTGCGCCCGGTGAACCCCCTGGCCTTCAACCTCGCGGAGACCCTCGCCGCGATCCCCTGGCGCATCCTCGTGCTCGTGCCCATCCTGGGGATCCTCCTCGCCTGGCGGCCCGAGGCGGTGGCCTGGCCGGGGCTGGAGCGGGCGGTCCTGTTCGTGGTCTCGGTGGTGCCCGCCTCCCTGGTCAGCTGGCTCGTGCAGGTCGTGTTCGGGCTGGCGGCGTTCTGGATCGAGCAGTCGATGGGGCTCTTCTCGGTCTACTTCTCGGTCTGGGCCATGCTCTCCGGGTACATCGTCCCCTCGGCGCTGCTCCCCCACGGCCTGGATCGGCTCGTCCCCTGGCTGCCCTTCTACTCCACGCTCGGGGCGCCGGTGGACCTGCTCACCGGGGGGACGCCGGTGGAGCCGGGCTGGGTGCTCGCGGCCCAGCTCGGGTGGGTGTTCGGCCTGTCCGCGCTCGCGCGGTGGATGTGGCAGGCGGGAGTCCGCCGGTACGGGGCCGTCGGTGCCTGAGCGCTCCCTGGCGGCCCC
>Ga0172373_10012294_pt1 | contig 10058 bp, 6 predicted proteins | sample Lak10m_2_FD_114546 | JGI IMG/M metagenome (GOLD analysis project Ga0172373, IMG submission 114546) | Freshwater microbial communities from Kabuno Bay, South-Kivu, Congo - kab_092012_10m | ecosystem: Environmental > Aquatic > Freshwater > Lake | place: Democratic Republic of the Congo: South-Kivu...
CCTAGGGGCATTCGCCAGCGCGTTCTTGGTTTATGGTTCCGCCTTGATTTACGGCGGGTCTGGTTCAACCAACCTTAACCGCATCTTTGAAGCGGTCAGCATCCTGTTACAGGGTGAAGCGACCCAAGCCATTTCACCGTTGTTGTTGCTGATGGGCGCGTCCCTCTTGCTGGTGGGCTTGGGCTTTAAGGTGGCGGTTTTCCCCTTCCATATGTGGACACCCGACGTTTACGAGGGCGCACCCACTAATGTGACCGCCTATATGAGCGTGGTTGCGAAGGTGGGGGGATTCGCAGCATTGGCACGGGTGATGGCTTCTGCGTTGCCTGTGTTGGTGGTTGGTGGTGCGCAAACCGCTGCTTGGCAGCTGGGGATTAGCTTGATCGCCGGCTTGACCATGGTCTTGGGTAATTTTGTTGCGCTTTCCCAAACCAATATCAAGCGGATGTTAGCGTATTCTTCCATCGCACATGCGGGCTACATCTTGATGGCAATCGCTGCTGCCGGTTCAAGCGTCAACGCGGAATCCACCTTGAACGCGGTATCGATGTATTTGATGGCGTACATGTTCACCAATCTGGGCGCGTTTGCGGTCTCAATTGCAATAGAGAAAGTGGACGGCACAGGGACAGATCTTAACGATTTAGTCGGCTTGTACCGCACTCAACCCCAACTTGCGTTGTTGATGGCGTGGTTCATGTTGAGCCTAACTGGCATCCCCTTGACGGGGGGCTTCATTGGTAAATACTTCGTCTTCAGTGCAGCGGTTCAAGCTGAGCTTTACCCGCTGGCTATTGTGGGGGTACTCACCAGCGTGGCGAGCGCGTTCTATTACATGCGCGTGGTCATCAATATGTTCTTGCGCGACGATCAACCGGGCGATCCCGCCGAAGGGGCAACCCCTTACTTGATGAGTGCGGTGTACCTCTCTGCTGTTGGGGTGTTGGTCATGGGAGTTTTCCCAACTTTGGCAACCAACCTCTTCCCAATGATTCCAGCGTTAATTCCGTTACTCGGTTTCTAATTCCTCACGCGGGAAGGTCAAGCACCTTCCCGTGTTTCTGCACGGATGACCTTCGCTTATTGATCCTTTAACACCCCCTCAACAAAGCCTAACTACTATTTTGGGTTGCAGTCCAGTATCATCATGAGTTGCAAGTTCCTAATCAAACCTTGTGGAGAGATGCAGCGAATGACGAAAGAAACCCGCAACGGGCTACTTTTCATGATATTTAGCGTGTTAGGCTATGCCAGTTTACCCATTGTTGGGCGAGCCATTTACTTAGGTGAGAACCCACCCCACCCCTACACCATTGTCGGTTGGCGATTCGTGATTGCCATCCCGTTGATGTGGATCGTTGTCATGGTATGGCATCATTTGGGGTTGGCGCGTCTGGTTAAGCACCGTAGCCTTCCTAACCGCGCTCTTCTTCTTTTCTGCGGCGCACTCAACGGCGGAAGTATCCTGTTAGGTTGGATGGGCTTATCTTATTTGACGGCAAGCCAATTCACGATTGCTTGTTACACGTATCCCGCCTTCGTGTTCTTGTTCAATAGCCTGCTCGGCAATCGTGTTTCTGGGCGCGGTTGGTTGGCTTTCGGCATGACCGCCTTAGGCTTAACCCTGTTCGCTCTCAGCGGGGAGTCATCGAATAGCGTTGCGATTAATTTCCCGCTAGGGATTAGCTTGACGATTGCAGGAGCAATTTTGTTCGCGGTGCACGTCATTGTGACGCATCGTGTCTTGGACGGGTACCCCACCACCGCCCGCGTGACGGCGTGGATCATCACAGGCTATGGCGTGATCTTGATCCCCTTGACCCTGATGGGCAAGATGGTTCCCCCTAGTGACTGGAAAACGTTCTTGCTGTTGGCGGAGTTAGCCTCATTCAATACGGTGTTGCCTGCGTTCGCCTTCATGATGGGCATGATGCGCTTGGGCACCAGTCGCGCGTCAATTATCTCGACCTTAGAGCCGGTGATTGCCCTCATCCTCGCGTTTCTCATCTTGAAGGAGCAGTTGGTGGTGTGGCAACAATTGGGCGCAATCTTGATTTTCTTGAGCGTGGTGGTGCAAGAGTTCCCCTTGCAGTGGCTACGCAAAACGCCAACACCCGCTTCTAGTACAACCTAATGCGCCGTAATACCCTGGAAGGGTTGTTCTACATTTTGCTTTCGGCATTGGGTTATGCCGCCATGCCGATCTGGATCAACTATATTTATCGCTTCAGCGAGATTCAACCGCTTGAGTTATTCATCTTGCGCTTTGGGCTTGCCATTCCGATGATGTGGTTGGGGATGGGACTGCTTCGGCAGTTCCTCCCGCACCTGTTCCCCAATGAACCCCTTCGTCGCTCCAGTTTCTTGGTGGTTGGGCTTTTCATCTCGATGGCTTCTCTTTCTGCTTTCTACGCACTACAGAACATCAGCGCGGGCGTTTATGAAGTGTTGCTCTATACCTTCCCATCTATGGTCAGTGTGTTGGCAATTTTTCGGGGGGAAATTCTTCCGCCGCGCGCGTGGGTGGCGTTGGCTTTGGCGAGCACGGGCATCCTCATCACCAGCTTAGTGGCGGATGGAGGCGTGCAAACAGGGGGAAATCCTAGCTTAGGGGTGATGTTGTCTTTGGTGAACGCGCTTTCGGTTGCGTTTTTCCTCACCTTAACGGCGCACGCTCAACGCGGACGGGCAAGCAATCCTCTCTCAACGGCATGGGCAATTAGTGGAACGGGGATGGTCGTCCTCCCACTTTTGTTTGTGGTCGAACCACGCTTCAACTACGCTGTGACGGTTTGGTGGATGTTACTGGGTTTGAGTTTGTTCAGCACAACGATTCCACTATTTGGTGTGTTGATGGGCACGCAAAAGCTGGGCGCATCACGCGCAGCTATTGTCAACACGATTGAACCCGTCTTCACATTCGTCATGGCAGCTGCGCTGTTGAATGAAATCCCCAAAGGGCTACAAATATTGGGGGGAATATTCATCATTGGCAGCATCATCTTGATGGAATACCGCTCTCAGTCTGCTGTTGGTTTGCGCGATACAAGTTCACGACGCGGGCTAGGGTTGGGTCTCAAAGCCGATGGAGTCAAGATTGTAGAGCACCAACAAAGGGTGAATTTCTCTCCGATTCCAGCTGTCCAGCTCGATGCTTCTGCCGCGCAATTCACATCCCGACCGTACTTGACGGAAAATCGAGAGAGTGTGGCAATGAATCCGTCTCCACCCGCTGGGGGGTTGGGTGTCGAGGATAAGCTAATATTCTTTAGCCCACGCTTTGAACAAGCAATTGAACTGCACGCCAGGGAGTTGTTGCACCGTGAGCTGACTTTTGGGTGCGTTGATCGCGTGAGCGGGGTAGCCCCTGATGTGAACTTAGAGGAATGGGATGGCGTAAATTTGGGGGTCGCAAGCCCCCACATGTCCCTTGCGTATGATCCCAAACAACGCCGTGTCACCATCACGGACCTAGCTGGCACCAACGGGTTGTTCGTCAACGGGGAAAAACTCCGTCCGCATGAGGTGCGCAGCTTGCACAGTGGCGATCAACTTGCATTAGGGCAGTTGGTCTTACAAGTCTTATTCGATAAACATACTTCTTCATAAACATAATGCAACTTTCCCGCGCTACGTTTTGGTTGGCGATCTTGATTATGGTGCTGGGTGCTGCGCTTAGAATGGTGGGCATCGCAAATTATCCTCCCGGTCCCCATTTTGATGAAGCGGTTGAAATCATCATCACGCGCACCCTTGCTTTTAGCGATGCACGCCCGTTCCCCATGGTAGAAAACTATCAGGGGCGTGAAGTCCTTTTCTATTACCTAGCCGTTCCATTCACGTGGTGGATTCAGGATGGGCGGTTTGGCTTACAGGTTGCCAGTTTGTTCTGTGGCATCCTCACCGTTGCGCTCACCTTTCGGTTGGCACGCAGCATGTTCCCCAATCGGGGAGGGCATCAAATCGCCCTAGCGGCATCGCTGATGATGGCGGTATCGTTCCCCCAAGTGTGGTTGGCGCGTCAGATCTTTCGCACCAGTGCCTTGCCCCTCTTACAAACTGGGTCATTGTTACTCTTGTGGAAGGCACTCACCCGCCGCTCGTTTATCCTGTTGATAATCGGTGGGATGGTGGGGGGGATGGTGGTCTATACTTACAACTCCTCGCGCTTGTTCCCGTTTTGGTTGTTACTCACCGGTTTATTCCTATGGCTCATCACCTCACAAAAGTGGTTGCGCTTCCGTCAAGGAGTGGCGTTTTTTCTTCCGTTAGGGGTGGTGGCACTCCCTATGGCAGTTTATGCCTTTGTTCGCCCAGATGTATTCTGGGGGCGGTTAATGGAAGTGACCGCCGGCAAGGATGCCGTGACCTTGTGGGAAAGCGTGCAACTTCACGCGCGGATGTTCTTCGTGGAGGGGGAGGCATTGCTACGCTACAACCCTCCGGGCAGACCCTACCTGATGCCGTGGGAAGGGGCGTTCTTGCTGGTGGGGGGGCTAATCGCCACCTTGCGCCTGTTTCGTTTGCCCTCCTCAAAGTCCACCCGCAACGCCGATTTACAACGCGCCACCTATTTCCTGTTGTTGCTGTCTCCCTTGATGGTGATCCCTAGCGTGATTTCAACAGGGGGCTTGCCACCCAATCATATGCGGTCAATCGGCATGATTCCGCTGATTTTCATCTTGGCAGCGGTGGGATGGGAACGCCTGACGCGCCCCCTTGCCACACGTTGGCGGAGGGTGCTCTTGGTGATCTGGATGGTCTTGGGGGGGACTGTCACCGCGCGTGATTATGCGATGTGGGCGACACGTCAAGATTTATACTACGATACCGACGCTGATCTTGCCCTCGCCAGTCAGTGGTTAGCTGGGCATATGGACGAGCGCGTGTACATTGCCGCACGTGAGTTGTATCACCCGACCGTACAAATTGCCAATCTGCCCAATGTGCGCTGGCTTGGGGCAGACACTTTTTTCTTGCCGAAAGATGACCGCTACTCTGCGTTAGCCATCTTCCCCCGTAGTGCCCCCAAGCCAAGCTGGATAACCCAAGCGAGCGAGCCTGTCCCGCTTGATCCCCACGACGGGCAACCTATCTTCGAGGCGATTCGCGTTTCGTCAGAGATGACTTTACCCGACACGCTTCACCCCACCGACGAACTCATTCACAATGACTTCTTGCGCTTAACCCACACTTACCATGATCTTGCTTTCCCCAATGGGATGCTTGATATAGATACAGCATGGGACATCAAAGCCTCGCCCAATCTCCACGACCTAACTCCTATCGTCCAGATCGTGGATCGTGTGGGCAACATTCTTGCTCACCAAGAAGGCTTTCTCATCGGTACCAATGAATGGCAGACCGATGAGCGTTTGGTGGTGGCGGTGCGTGGGTTACAGATTCCACTGGGCACCCCTGCCGATACCTATTCGGTGAGGATGCGGTGGGTGGGGCGTTCAAGCGGTGAGTTTGTTTTCTATCGGGATGCCGAAGGGGCGGGGGCAACCTTGTGGCGCACAGTGGGCACAGTGGAGGTTTTGCAACCCGCTCAATTTCCCCCATCAGAGGCACTTCCCGCAGCGTACCGCGCAGAGCGTGAAGTCTTGAACGGGATTAACTTTGTTGGGTGGGATGCGTATGTCGCACAAGTGCGACCCTCAGAATCTTTACCCCTCGTTCTATATTGGCAAGCACGCCCCACCGATGCCCCGCGCGTTCCGCTGGATTACTCGCTTGTTCTGGTTGCGCAAAACGGCGAGCAATTTCTCTTATCGGTAAGTTCTGCCATGTTGCCACGTCATTCTGCTGAGTATTGGGTCAGCGGTCAGTTGATGAGAGATTCGCTACGCGCCAGCATACCAAACGACATGGAGCATGGTGAATATGAACTTGCGTTGGCTTTTCCTAATTCCGCTCCACTAACACTTGGTACAGTCACAATAGAGGGCGTCGCAAGGAACTTTACCGCGCCTGATGTGGAGAAGGTGGTCGAAGTGCCACTAGGGGACGGGATTAATCTGTATGGATACACCATCGAGGTCTCTGAAACGGGTTTTGAAGTGCGCTTGGTCTGGCACGCAACACGGCAACCGAGCCAAAGCTACAAGGTTTTTGTTCATCTGCTGGACAGTCAACAACAGCTGATCGTCCAGCAAGATCAAATCCCTGACCAAAATCAGTATCCAACTTCGCTATGGCAAGCGGGGGAGTTCATCGACGATGCATATCAGTTTGCTGTTGACCATTCGGTTGATTCGATTGTGGTGGGAATGTACAGTCTTGAAAGTGGGCAACGACTCGGAACGCCATCTGATCACGTCGTGTATCTGCGCTAATTCCCATTACATTCTAATGTTTTCGTATCTTTACTTATCCGTAATATAGCTTAAAATTAAATAAACTCAAAGTCAGTTAAACAAATTTTAAGGAGTAGATAACATGACTATTGATGTGATGAGCAGCGTGCCCAAGGACGTGGATTTTTGGTCTCAGTTAGAAATTGAATTAAGAGCGGTTCAGCAGATTTACAGCAGGATAGTAGAAGCGTATGATCTGACTGTAATTGAATGGCAAATTCTTAGAGAGTTAATGAAACAAGACTGCCTGCCGGCATCTAAGTTAGCAAAGAGGGTAGGCAGAGTGGCGACTTCATTTACGCCCACCATCGACAAGCTACAGATTAAACGGTTGGTAGAACGCCGTTCAGATTCCAATGACCGTCGGGTAGTGTGCATTCAGTTGACATCGCAGGGACGAGAAATGGCACCCACGCTACAGTCGATCAACCATACCATTGAAAAGTACATGCAGGCTCGCATTAAGGGTACCGAAGCGCAGTTGCTACAGTCGATCTTGCAACAGATGCAAACTTCGCACCTTCCTTAAAGCGGTGCAGAGATGCTCAACCATGTTAGCCTGTCCCGTGAGCTGTTCATGCGAGGTCATGCGGGTGCGCCTAAGAGGTTTATTTGGAGCGTGGGTCGAACACATCACGCAACCAATCTCCCAAGAGGTTCACTCCCAGCGCGGTTAGGGCAATTGCCAAGCCTGGATACACGGCGATCCAGCTATTCCCACCCGTGATGAGGAAGCGTCTGCCAGCAGAAACCATATTTCCCCAACTGGGAATATCAGGTGGGACGCTCAAGCCCAAGAAACTTAAGCCAGCTTCATAGAAGATCATGGCGGACATCTCAAACGTGGCAAGTGTGATTAAAATGCCGATCAAATTAGGCATGATGTGAAGCCCTAAGATGCGTCCTGTTTGTGCCCCCAGGCTCTCGGCGGCTTGGATGAACTCTTGTTCGCGCAGGCGCAACACTTCACCGCGTACCAAGCGGATGAAAACAGGGGAATCGGTGATGCCAAAGATCAAAATCACATTGACCAAACTGCGCCCAAAAACCGTTGCCACCACAATCACCAGCACCAAGTACGGTATAGACAGCATCACATTGACGAACGCATTCACCAGCATATCCACCCAACCGCCAAAATAGGCGGCAAGCGTGCCCAGCGTCAACCCGATGATGGATGCCAATAACACTCCGAAAACCCCGACTGTAACCGAAACCCGCGCCCCATGCAAAATGCGGGAGTAAATATCCCAACCCTGCACATCCGTTCCCAACAAGTGTGCGGTGCTGCCACCCTCATACCATGCCGGGGGAAGTTTTGCATCGCGCCGTGAGCCTTCCTTGATTCCATACGGGGCGATCAAGGGGGCGAAGAGGGCTACCCCAACGATGATCGCCGTGATAAGAATTCCCAGAACGCCTCCAAAGTCTTTAGGCAAGATTTGGCGGAGGGCTTGACGTCGTTGTTGAGCAGGCGTAAGTCGTGTTATCATGGCGCGTTTATCCTGTTGCCTCGCGGATGCGTGGATCAAGTAACATGTAGATCAGATCGGTCAGTAGGTTGATGCTGATCGCAAATAGGGCGATTATAAACGTGATCGCTTGTACCAGCGGGAAGTCTCGGTTATTGATGGCACCCTCCAAAAGCGTTCCCAAACCGGGCCAAGAGAAAATGGTTTCAATATAAACCGAGCCACCCAGCAGATAAGTGAACTGTATTCCCAGCACGCTGATGAGGGGGAGGGCGGCGTTAAGCAGGATGTGGCGCGTGGCGATGTTGCGAGGGCTAACTCCTTTGGCGTTTGCAGTGCGGATGTAATTCTCATGACGCACTTCCAAGACGGTGGCGCGGGTGAGGCGTAGCATTTGACCCACGCCACCCAAACCGAGCGCGATCATCGGCAAGATGAGCGAGGCGAACCCGTCCCGCCCAAACGTGGGCAGAATGTCAATGGGCACTGCCACGAAGAATATAAGGAGCATAGCCAACCAGAAACTGGGGAGCGTTTGCCCCAGTAGCGCGATGAAGCGGGCAATCAAATCAAATGGGGTATTGGGATATAACCCGGCTAAAATCCCCAATGGAATAGAAAAGACCGCGATGAAGATCAACGTGGAAAAAGCCAACTCAAAGGTTGGGATCAAGCGTTGTTGTATCAATGCGCTGGCAGGCAGGCGATACTGGAGCGAATTTCCTAGATCGCCCTGACTGAGCCTGACGAGATAATCGGCAAATTGCACACTAACGGGGCGGTCAAAACCATGCGCTTTGCGAAATGCCTCGCGCTGTTCCATCGTGGCATCGCGTGAGATCATCAACGAGACGGGATCGCCGTTGATACGAATCATGAAGAAGACGATGAACACCACCCCTAAAATCAGGAATACCGATTGAATGATGCGACGAGCAAAATAACGAAACATAGGCAAGTTACTTTTGGGGTTAGGTTTACAAAAGAAAGAGAGACTATCTATAAAAACAAATCGGGCAATAGTGACCTATCACCCGATTTATCAAGCTAATGCGAGAGGTTATTTAATGGATACGCCAGCGAGGAAGAATTGTTCCGCGTTGTTGACGGTGTAACCTTCCAACTTAGCACTGATTGCTTCAAAGGAAACAGGTTGATAGAGATAGAGGAAGGGCGGGTTTTCGTTCATGTACACAGACAACTCACGGTAAAGTTGAGCGCGTGCGTCACGGTCAATGGTGGTTTGAATGCCCGTCAAGAACTCAACAATGGTCGCATCTTCCCAGACAGCGTAGTATTCGCCGGGGGTCAAGGCGCCTTCTAAGCGGGGCATTGCTTCGCCAACAGAGGAACTCCAGCTGTCCACCAACATAGGACCGGTTGCACCGTATTGTGCTTCGCTCCAGTATACATCGCTAGAAAGCAAAGCGAGTTCAACATCAATCCCAACCGCTTCAAGGTCGGTTTCAACCGCTAAACATACATCGTTGATGTTCAAGTACGCATCTGCAGGGCAACCCATCCCAATGCTGAAGCCATCAGCGAAGCCTGCTTCTGCAAGCAACTCTTGTGCCTTGGCGGGATCATAGGGGTAAGCTGGAATGCTGGCATCATAGCCGAGGTTGCCGGGCACGGTGAAGGAAGCAACACTGCTGGCAGCACCACCGAAGATTGCATCAATGATGGTGTCTTTATCTACCGCGTAGTTCATCGCTTGACGCACGCGAACATCTTCGAGAGGCGTGCCGACACCGTTGCCAACGTTCTTGAAGGCGACGTAATACACGCGGTCAGTAGGGTACGTGATCCCAACAACGTTTTCATCTGCGGTGACGGTGGCATATTCTTCCGCACTCAAGCGGCTAACCACGTGGACATCGCCAGCTAACAAAGCAGCAACACGGGTTGCGCTGTCTTCAATGATACGGAATTCTACGCCGTCAAGACTGGGTAGCCCTTCTTGCCAGTACGCAGGATTTTTGCTAAAGACGATGCGCTCGCCGGGTACACGTTCAACGAACACAAACGGACCCGTACCGATGGGGGCAGCTTCAAAGCCTTCGATGCCCACTTCGCGGATATAGTCCCCTGGTACGATGGGCCAATCTTCAGAGATGCGGGTGTAGAAGAGTGGATCGGGCGCGGGGGTGGTGATTTGGACGGTCAAGTCGTCTACAGCAACAACGCTTGCCGCAATGGCATATTGACCTGCATATTCGTTGGTCTC
>Ga0172373_10012297_pt1 | contig 10057 bp, 8 predicted proteins | sample Lak10m_2_FD_114546 | JGI IMG/M metagenome (GOLD analysis project Ga0172373, IMG submission 114546) | Freshwater microbial communities from Kabuno Bay, South-Kivu, Congo - kab_092012_10m | ecosystem: Environmental > Aquatic > Freshwater > Lake | place: Democratic Republic of the Congo: South-Kivu...
GGCTGATCCGCGCCCGCATGGAACGCGGCATCGAACGGCTGCTGCGCTGGCGGGTCCAGCGGTTCTGACGCCGGACCCGGGAGATCGCTTCCGGATCTGCTATCCTGCGCCCATTGCGGGCGCAGCCAAGGGGCCGGAGGCCACGCCCGGCGAGGGCTTCGATTCACTCGGGCTTGGCATGACCCGGCCCGGGGGGCGGGGCGGCGGGACAATGGGGCGCCGGGGATGGTCCCGCCGCGGCACTTCGGCCGGATATCGCCGGGACCTTTCGTCAATTCACTTGATTTCACTGGCGGAAGCGGGGAAAAACCGCCTCCATGACTTCTCTCGTCCAGGAACTGGCGCTGCGGCGCACCTTCGCCATCATCTCGCACCCGGATGCCGGCAAGACCACGCTGACCGAAAAGCTGCTGATGTTCGGCGGCGCCATCCAGATGGCCGGCGCCGTTCGCGCCCGCGGCGAGCAGCGGCGGACCCGGTCGGACTGGATGGCCATCGAGAAGGAGCGCGGCATCTCGGTGTCGGCCTCGGTGATGAGCTTCGAGCATGAAGGCCTGGCCTACAACCTGCTGGACACGCCCGGCCACGAGGATTTCTCGGAAGACACCTACCGCACCCTGACCGCGGTGGATTCCGCGGTGATGGTCCTGGACGCCGCCAAGGGCATCGAGACCCAGACCCTGAAGCTGTTCGAAGTGTGCCGCCTGCGCGACGTGCCCATCGTCACCTTCGTCAACAAGGTCGACCGCGAAGGGCGCGAGCCGCTGGAACTGCTGGACGAGATCGAGAAGACCCTGGCCCTGGACGTCTGTCCGGTGACCTGGCCCATCGGCATGGGGCGCGACCTCAAGGGCGTCTACGACCTGATCCGCGACCGCGTCATCCTGTTCGACCCCGGCCGCGGCGACCACATCGCCGACATCGCCGTCGACGCCAGTCTGGACGATCCCCGCCTGGACGAGGCGGTGGGCCGGGCGGCGGCGGAAAAGCTGCGCGAGGACGTCGAGCTGGTGCGTGGCGGCTATCCGGAATTCGACCTCGACAGTTTCCGCGCCGGCCACCTGACCCCGGTCTTCTTCGGCAGCGCCCTCAAGACCTTCGGCGTCGCCCAGCTGCTGAAGGGGGTGGGCACGCTGGCTCCTGCGCCGCTGCCCCGCCGGACCGACGCCCGCGTCGTCGAGCCGGCCGAGGACAAGGTCAGCGGTTTCGTCTTCAAGGTCCAGGCCAACATGGACCCCAACCATCGCGACCGCATCGCCTTCTTCCGCATCTGCTCGGGCCGGTTCCGGCGCGGCATGAAGCTGAAGCATGTCCGGTCGGGCAAGGTGATGGCGGTCTACAACCCGGTGTTCTTCCTGGCGCAAAGCCGCGAACTGGCGGAAGAGGCCTTCCCCGGCGACATCATGGGCATTCCCAATCACGGCCAGCTGCGCATCGGCGACACCCTGACCGAGGGCGAGGACGTCAATTTCCTGGGCATTCCCACCTTCGCCCCGGAAGTCCTGCGCCGGGTGCGTCTGGACGATCCCATGAAGGCCAAGCAGCTTAAAAAGGCGCTGGAGGACCTGGCCGAGGAAGGGGTGTCCCAGGTGTTCAAGCCGGTGGACGGCTCGACCTGGATCGTCGGCGTGGTCGGTCCGCTGCAGTTCGACGTGCTGACCACCCGCATCGAGTCGGAATACAACATCAAGGCCGGTTTCGAGGATGGCGGCTTCGTCACCGCCCGCTGGGTCGCCGCCGACGACAAGGCCGAGCTGGAGCGTTTCGCCTTGGCCCACAAATCCAACATGGCGGAAGACCGCGACGGCGGTGCCGTCTATCTGGCGCGCAATTCCTGGCAGCTGGGCCGTGCCCAGCAGGATTTCCCCAATGTCCGTTTCACCGCCACGCGAGAGCAGCATTGACCCGGGCAGGGCGTTTTCCTGCCGACAGCAGTTGCCTTCGGGCATAGAATTCGATCTTACTAACCTTTCTTGCCCCACCGCCGTCCCGCCAGGCCGTCGTTGAAGGACCTTCCGCCCATGACCGATACCGTTGTGCTGCCGTCCGCCGGCGCCCTGACCGAAGCCGACATCGACCCGACCCTGGATCTGGTCGAGGCCATCAACGTCCTGCGCCGCGAAAAGAACGCGGTGATCCTGGCCCACTACTACCAGGACGGCGAAATCCAGGATCTGGCGGATTTCGTCGGCGATTCGCTGGACCTGTCGCGCAAGGCGGCCAATACCGACGCCGACATGATCGTGTTCTGCGGCGTGCGCTTCATGGGCGAGGTGGCCAAGATCCTGTCGCCCGGCAAGACCGTGGTCATTCCCGACGCCGAGGCCGGCTGCTCGCTGGAGGAATCCTGCCGGGCCGACGCCTTCCGCCGGTTCCGCCAGGCCAATCCCGACCATCTGGCGGTCACTTACATCAATTGCTCGGCCGAGGTGAAGGCGCTGTCCGACGTCATCGTCACCTCGTCCAACGCCGAGCTGATCGTCAATTCCCTGCCCCGGGACAAGCCGATCCTGTTCGCCCCCGACCGCCACCTGGGCGCCTGGGTCGCCCGGCGCACCGGCCGCGACCTGACCCTGTGGCCGGGCAGCTGCATCATTCACGAGCAGTTCTCGGAAAAGGAACTGGTCAAGCTGAAGGTGCGCCACCCGCAGGCGCTGGTCGCCGCCCATCCCGAATGCCCCGACGCCATCCTGGCCCATGCCGACCATGTCGGTTCGACGCGCGGCATCCTGGATTTCGTGCTGAAGTCGCAGGCCGGCGAATTCATCATCGCCACCGAGCCGCACATCATCCATCAGATGCAGAAGGCCGCGCCCGGCAAGACCTTCATCCCCGCTCCCGGGGCCGATGGCGGCTGCTCCTGCGCCGATTGTCCGTTCATGGCCCGGAACACCCTGGAAAAGATCTATCTGGCCATGCTCAACCGCGCCCCGGCCATCGAGATCCCCGAGGCGTTGCGGGTCCAGGCGCTGAAGCCGCTGGAACGCATGCTGGAACTGTCGGCGGCGGTGCCGATGTCGTCGGGGGCTCCCAATGCGGCCTGAACCGGACATGGACGATGCCCGGCGGGTCATCGCCGCCGCCCTGGCCGAAGATGTCGGGGCCGGCGACATCACCTCGGCCACGGTGATTCCCGCCGACCTGCGCTTCAAGGGGGTGATGCAGGCCCGCCACGCGATGGTGGTGGCCGGTCTGCCGGTCGCCGCCGAGGCCTTCCGCATGGTGGTGCCCGAGGCCCGCTTCACCGCCAGGGTCGCCGACGGCCAGAACGTCGCCGCCGGCACCGTGCTGGCCGAGATCGAGGGACCGGCCCGCGGCCTGCTGACCGCCGAGCGGACCGCGCTGAACCTGCTGCAGCTGCTGTCGGGCATCGCCACCCTGACCGCCCAGTATGCGGCCCTGATCCAGGGAACCGGCTGCACCCTGCTGGACACCCGCAAGACCATTCCCGGCCTGCGCCGGCTGTCCAAGTACGCCACCCTGTGCGGCGGCGGCCGCAACCACCGCATGGGTCTGTATGACGGGGTGCTGATCAAGGACAACCACATCGCCGTCTGCGGCGGCATCGGCGCGGCGGTGCGGGCGGCCAAGGCCGCCGGCCTGCCCAACGTCGAAGCCGAGTGCGACACCCTGGAGCAGGTGGCCGAGGCGGTCGAGGCCGGAGCCGACATCGTGCTGCTGGACAACATGGCGCCGGACCGTCTGCGCCAGGCGGTGGCGGTGGTGGCCGGACGCTGCCGCACCGAAGCCTCGGGCGGGGTCACGTTGGACACCATCCGGGCCATCGCCGAGACCGGCGTCGATTTCGTTTCGGTGGGGCGCATCACCCAATCGGCACCGGCGGTCGATATCGGCCTGGACTGGTCCTGACGAAAAGGGAAGGCGGCAATGTCTTATGATCTGCTGATCATCGGGTCGGGGGCGGCGGGCCTGACCCTGGCACTGCGCGTCCTGGAAGCCCGGCCGGATGCCCGCGTCGCCATCCTGGCCAAGGGACCGCTGGCCGAGGGCAGCACCCTTTACGCCCAAGGCGGCATCGCCGCCGTGCTGGATGCCGCCGACACCACCGATGCCCATGTCGCCGATACGCTGAATGCCGGGGCCGGGCTGTGCAGCGTCCAGGCGGTCCGCTTCGTGGTGGAAAACGCCCGCACCGCCATCGAGTGGCTGATCGAGCAGGGGGTCGGCTTCGACCGCGAGGGGGATAGCTGGCACCTGACCCGCGAGGGCGGGCATTCGCATCGCCGGGTGATCCATGCCGCCGACGCCACCGGCCGTGCCGTCGAGACCACGCTGGTCGAGCGGGTGCGCGCCACCGGGGCCGACATCTTCGAACATCACAATGCCATCGACCTGATCCGCGACCGGCTGGCCGGCGGCGGGCCGGGCCGCTGCGTCGGGGTCTATTCGCTGGATCGGTCGTCCGGCCGGGTCTGCACCTTCGCCGCCAAGAACGTGGTGCTGGCCACCGGCGGGGCCAGCCGGGTCTATCTGTATTCGTCCAATCCCGACGGCTCGACCGGCGACGGCATCGCGATGGCGTGGCGGGCCGGCTGCCGGGTCGGCAACATGGAATTCTCGCAATTCCATCCCACCTGCCTGTACCATCCGCAGGCCAAGACCTTCCTGGTCACCGAGGCGGTGCGCGGCGAGGGCGGCCATCTGCTGCGCCCCGACGGCAGCCGTTTCATGGACGATTACGACCCGCGCGGCGAGTTGGCCCCCCGCGACATCGTGGCCCGCGCCATCGACGACGTCATGAAGCGGCTGGGCTGCGAATGCGTCTATCTGGACATCAGCCACAAGCCGGCCGAATTCATCACCAGCCATTTCCCCACCGTCTACGCCGAATGCCTGAAATACGGCATCGACATGACCCGCCAGCCGATTCCGGTGGTGCCGGCCGCCCACTACACCTGCGGCGGCGTGCTGACCGATCTGTCGGGGCGGACCGACATTCCCGGCCTGTACGCCATCGGCGAGGTTTCCTGCACCGGACTGCACGGGGCCAACCGCATGGCGTCCAACTCGCTGCTGGAATGCCTGGTGTTCGGCAAGGCGGCGGCCGAGGATATCGTGCGGACCCTGCCCAAGGCTCCGGCGCCGCCGGTCATCCCGGCCTGGGATGAAAGCTGGGTCACCGATTCCGACGAGGAAGTGGTGGTCGCCCACAATTGGGGCGAACTGCGCCGCTTCATGTCCGACTATGTCGGCATCGTGCGTTCGACCAAGCGGCTGGAGCGGGCCAAGCATCGGGTCAAGCTGCTGAACAGCGAGATCGAGGAATATTACGGCAGCTTCCGCGTCACCAACGACCTGCTGGAACTGCGCAATCTGGTGACGGTGGCCGACCTGATCGTGCGGTCGGCGCTGGCCCGCCGCGAAAGCCGCGGCCTGCATTACACCCTGGATTTTCCCAATCTGGATGCCATCGCCCCGGTGCAGAACACGGTGCTGGTGCCGAAGAACTTCGCGACCCGCCGATGAGCGACACCATCGTCCATTCCCGCCGCCGCATCCTGGCCCTGGCCGCCCTTCTGGCCCTGGCGCCGGCCCTGCCGGCTTTGGCCGCCGGCGGTGCCGTCAAGCCCAAGGAACTTCTGGTCAAGATCCCGTCGGTCAACCTGGAATTCTGGGATCAGAACGGCCTTTTCCACATGGTCATCATCGACCTGACCGCCGCCTATCCGCTGGAGGTCAAGGACGCCAAGATCGACAAGAAGGTCGGCCCGAAGATCGCCCAGACCCTGAGCATGATGACCTGGGAAGATTTCATGCACGGCAACCCGGCCGCCACCGTCAAGGCGGTGGTGCTGGACATCATCCGCAAGGAACCGGGCGGCGACAAATGCGCCGACATCCTGGTCAACAAGCTGATCATACGGTAGGGCGCCCAAGCCGGCCATCTGATACGAAGCCCGGATGATTCATTCGGGCTTCGTATCCAGCGCCCATTGGGCGCGGCCAAGGCCGCGGATGCGGCCGCCCGGCGAGGGCTTAGGAACCCGGATGATTCATTCGGGTTCCGTGTGACACCTTATGTGTCCGGCGACGCATAACCTGCAATCCGACGTCTGCCAAGTTATTGATTCTACAAGATGCCCAGACACATATTCCGCAAATGCCATGACCCATATGGTGCAAACATTCTGCGGCCATTGACCCAAAATCTGCAAGCCGCAGAAGAGCCCGCATGGCAGACGGCGGCAATCCGCACGAGAACAAAACGTGATTGACGGCAGGCGTCCACATCCGCTATAAATGATGCCAGCACCATCACAGGTGCGCCCAGACCCCGGCCCGCGGTAGCGAGCCGGGGTTTTTCTTTGCCCGGATCGGAGGACGCCATGTCCGCCAAGCGGCGCGTCAAGGACATCATCCGCCGGATCGGGCTGGGACGGCGGCGCAAGCCGCCCAAGCCGCCCAAGCCGCCCAAGCCGGCCGATCCACCCCTTCGTTGCCCTGTTTCTCCAACCCCGCCCGGTGCCGGCCACGGCCCGGGCGTTTTCGTGCCGGCGCGCTGGCAAACACCCTGACCAAGGAGCTCCGCCATGTTCGACAAGATCCGTCCCTTCTTCACCAACCTGCCCAAACGCCAGAGTTCGCCCTTGGGCGCCGGGATGTCCGACGAGGACGAGCCCGCCATTCCCGTCTTCCAGCAGGCGTGGAAGCGGGGCGCCACCTTCGACGACCTGTTCGGCCCCAGCCCCTTCACCCTGCACGGCAGCGTCGGCCGCTCGGGCGCCGACAACCACCGCCCGGACGTGGCCAAGGTGGAGACCTTCCTGGGCGATGCCGGCTATTACAAGCCGCTGACCAACGACGGCCCCAGCGGCTGGCACAGCACCAACCTGGATTCCGCCATCCGTTCCTTCCAGAAGGACCACGGTCTCGCCGTGGATGGTTTCCTCAAGCCCGACGGCCCCACCATCGGCAAGATCGGCAGCCTGCTCGGCGGCGGCGCGAGCCCGGCCAAGACCGAAGCCAGCCCGGACCCCACCCGGGAAGGGTTCGGCGGACAGACCGACATCGTCCGTGGCCCCTGGGCGCCCCGGATGCCGAAGCCGCCCGTCGATGTCGGTACCGGCCCCACCGTACCGTGGCCGAAGCCCAAGCCGCCCGTGGACGGCCCCGATGTTCCCGGTGGCGACATCTGGGAGAAGCCGCAGCCGCCGACGGGCGGACAGGACGACCTCGAAGCCCTGATCCGGATCATGAACGGGGGTCGGAAGCCATCGCCCCTGCCAGAGCCTCCGGTCATCGATGAAGGCGGCCGCCTGCCGCCCGAGCTGCGCCCGAAGCCGCCCAGCACCGTTCCCGACCGCTTCCCCGGCCACACCATCTCGGAATCCGGCGCCAAGGAGCACGACGACTGGGCCAAGCTGCTGGTGCGCGACAGCGACCCCAGCCAGACTGCCCGCATGCTGACGGTCGCCATCAAGGAATACGGCGACCAAGGGCGCGGCGATGTGGCCGATCTGCTGGGCCGCTTCCACAAGATCGACCCGGCCAAGTCCGAGACGCTGCGCCGCGCCCTCAGGGACGCCACCGGCGAGGACTTGCCGTTCCGCGTCGCGCCGGTGGGCGAGGGTTTCCGCGAGCTGACCGACGAGGAGAAGCTGGCCCAGGCCCCCAAGGCCCCGTTCGGCAGCGCCGAGGGTGCCGACCGCTGGGCGGCAGGGAACATGGCTGAAGCCCTGCTGGGCAAGGGCGACTACGTGGACGCGGTGAAGCACTTTCGCACCGACCGCAGCGCGACCATGCCGTATCTGGCCGCCGTGCACGACATCATGGCCGACAAGAACCCCATGCAGGCCATGAAGTTCGCCACGCAGATGCGGGATGCCGGGTTGGCCATGTCGGCGGATGCCCCCGAGCTGCCGACGCCGCCCCCACCGCCGGTGACCCAGCCGCCGGTCACCAATCCGCCGGAAACCACCCCGGCCCCGACACCGGCTCCGTCGCCGACGCCCCAGCCTACCCCCGAACCTTCGGCCACCACACCCGCTCCAACACCGGAGCCGATGCAGACGCCGGAACCCTCCGCCGGGCCGACAACCGAACCGCCGAAGCCCCCGGCCGAACCGGCTCCCGGCCATCGGACCACCAAGACCACCGAGGAAATCCTCAAGGAGGCCAAGGCCAGCGGTGGCTGGCTCGCCAGCGGCGGAGACAAGCAGATCAACGGCGGTACGGAATGCGTTGCCCTGGTCAAGACGGTGGTGCCCGAATTGCGCAACGTCAGCACCCGCGACTGGCGCCAGGGTGAGGACATCAAGGGGGATGCCGTGCCGAACTTGCAACCCGGCACCGCCATCGCCAATGGCTGGGACAAGGATGGCAAATACCCCAGCAGCAGTTCCGGCAACCACGCCATGGTCTATATGGGGCCGGACCCTGATGTCCCCGGGAACATCATCGTCGTCGACCAATACGGGCCCAGGGACGGCCGGAACGGAGAGCGTTCCCGCAAGGGCCGGCCGGCCGAGAAAAGGTCCGTTCCGCCCAGCGAACTCAACGGCTATAGCGTCATCCGCCGCAAGTAGCGTAACCTCCCCCTCCAGTGATCATCAACCATCGCTGGAGGGGGAGATATGCGTGCGACACCCACAGCAGCCGTGGCCATTGCTCTAGCCCTGCTCATGTCCGCCCGACCGCTGACCGCGCGGGACAGGCCGGACCAGTGCCCGGGGACCTTCGAGGAGAAGGCCAAGGTCCATCCCGCCTGCCCGCCGGCGGAGACCTTGGCCTGGATCGATTGCCCCATGCGCTTTCCCCTCGACCCGTCGAAGAAATTGAAATACGGCCCGCTGCATTTCGAGCATTACGACACCTGGCCGGATATTGAACGCCCTCATATCGACAACCATCCCGAAGGCGGGCAACTGTACTGCATGTATGGGAAAACGGATCTGGAAACGGACCTGTACCGCCTCATCCTCGAGGTTCCCGGCCCGATCGCGCAATGGGGATGGCACAAGACCCCCAATGGGTACACGTTCGGCTGCCGGGTGCCGAAGGAATTGGCCACCACCCCGCCAATCATTCATGTGGTTCCGCCCATCGACAGGAAGATAACCCTGGAGGGCTTTCGCCTGGGGATGAGCGAAGCCGAGATCCGCCGCCTTGCCGCCGAGCAGGGATTTGAAATCGGTGCGGCCGAACCCCAGCGGTTGGCCCTGCGAAAGGCGGACATCCACCTCGACATCTTTCTAAACCCGAAAACGGGCAAAGCCCGCGAGATCGTCCAGGCCCTCGGCGATCGGCCGCGCCTGGAACTGCAACGCGAATTGGCCTACCGCTTCGGCATGGGTTGGGAAATGTGGGATCTTAAGCCCAACGATTCAAAATACTTGAACTGGAACAAAAAGGTTTGGCCATCGCGCGACGAAACCATGGCCGTGGAATGGCACCCCAAGACCCCGTTCGGCGATCCGGCGACCCTTCACTTGATCGACCGGCGAAAGTAGCTGCGGCCCCCGCCGGTCCAGGCGGACATCACGTCGACTCGGCTTCAGGACCGGACCAGAGCGGGGTCCAGCACCTCGGGGCGGTTGCCGGTCATGAACAGCAGCCGTCTCTCGGGAGCGGCAAGGCCGTCGAGCGCGTCGCATCCCAGGTCAGCCGACAAAACGACGGTAAGGCCGGAGAAAGCGACGTTGGTGGTTTTTGGCGCCACCCAGGACAGCGTGACGTGGCCGATGCTGAAAACGGGATGGACGTCAATGGAACCCGTCTGGTCGGCTCCGCTGCGCCGGAATAGGTCAACAGGTCGGGATCAGAAGCGCGCCGCCTCTCCAAGCGGAAACACCGTACGCGCCACGGCGTGCTCGGCCGCCACGCGCTCGAAGAAGTACTGCCGCCCGTCATCCACACCGGGACCGGTGATCGGCTTCACCCCTTGGGCGTCCAGCGCCTCGATCAGGCTGCGCGCGGATGTGCCGGTCGAATGGGCGAGCTCGGCGGCGGCGATGTAATCCCGTTTGAATTCCGCCAGCGCCTCGGCTGGCACCAGGCGGACGGCGCGGCCGCTTTCCCAGGCCCTGTTTGCCATCCA
>Ga0172373_10012298_pt1 | contig 10056 bp, 8 predicted proteins | sample Lak10m_2_FD_114546 | JGI IMG/M metagenome (GOLD analysis project Ga0172373, IMG submission 114546) | Freshwater microbial communities from Kabuno Bay, South-Kivu, Congo - kab_092012_10m | ecosystem: Environmental > Aquatic > Freshwater > Lake | place: Democratic Republic of the Congo: South-Kivu...
AGCCAGCGGACCTCCGCGGTCGAGTAGCTGAACGTCCAAACGAACAGGGCCGTCAGCAAGGCCGCCAAAATGGCTGCCGACCAAGCGGCCGAAGGGGAAGACTGGGAGGAAAGATTGGCGGGGCATGTGTTCACGTTACTGACTCCTGAGGATTACTTCTAGTGTTATATATAACTAAAACACTAAATCAGAGTCAACCCCCCGCCTCCTTGGAGCGCCCATACCGTAGAATTCGCGCGCGTTTACCCGTGGAGAACTCGAGATGAAGCAGCCTTTGAATGTCGCAATCACCGGCGCCGCCGGTCAGATCGGCTATGCCCTCGCCTTCCGCGTCGCCTCAGGCGCGATGCTGGGTGCCGACCAACCCGTCAACCTGCACCTGTTGGAGATCACGCCCGCTCTGCCTACGCTGCAGGGGGTGTTGATGGAACTCAACGACTGCGCCTTCCCCACGCTGAACAAGGTCGTAGCGACTGACGATGCTCGCGTCGCTTTCAAGGATTGCCATGCCGCACTGCTCGTCGGTGCACGCCCGCGCGGCCCCGGCATGGAGCGCAAGGATCTGCTGCTCGCCAACGCGCAGATTTTCTCGGCTCAAGGCAAGGCACTCAACGAGGTCGCTGCCCGCGACATTCGAGTGCTCGTGGTGGGTAACCCGGCCAACACCAATGCGCTGATCGCAATGAAGAACGCGCCCAGCCTCAAGCCGCAGAGCTTCACGGCGATGACTCGCCTCGACCATAACCGCGCGCTGTCACAGCTGGCCGAGAAGACCGGTGCGCACGTCAACGATATCCAGAAGATGATCATCTGGGGCAACCACTCGGCCACCCAGTACCCGGACATCAATCACTGTCTAGTCAAGGGTCAACAGGCCCGCAGCCTCGTCGATGCGGAGTGGATCGAAAAGACCTTCATTCCCACCGTGCAGCAGCGCGGTGCGGCCATCATCAAGGCCCGCGGTGCCTCCTCGGCGGCTTCGGCGGGCTCGGCTGCCATCGATCACATCCGTGACTGGTTCCGCGGCTCCTCGAACGGCGATTGGGTGTCGATGGGCATCCCGTCGGATGGCAGCTATGGCATTCCCGAGGGCGTGATCTACTCTTACCCTGTGGTCTGCCGCGGCGGGCACTACGAGATCGTCCAGGGTCTGGCCATCGACGAATTCAGCCGTCATCGCATGGATGCCACCCACGCCGAGCTGCTCGAAGAGCGTGACGGCGTGAAGGATCTGCTCGGCTGATTTCAGTCGGCATCGGGATGGATCACGGAGGGGGCGGCAACGCCCCCTCTTTCGTTTCTACGCCGATCCAGTAGGCTTCAAGCATGGCCAACACCATCATTGCCCTCGCCCTGCTCGCGGTTGCGATCTGGGCCCTGACGCTCAAGGGCGGCGTCATCGCACTGCTGTTCGTCGGCGCTTTGCTGTTCCTCGCCTATCGGCGACTCAGCCTTGCGGCCTATACCGGCACCTTCTTCGTCCTGCTGCTTGCGTACACCGTGATCGGCGATCCTGCCGGATTGTGGAAGGGATTTCTTTGGACGGTGTTCGGGGTGCTCGCGCTACTCAACATCGTGCCACTGCGCAAGGCACTGGTATCGCGCCCCTTCATGAAAATTTACCGCCGTATGCTACCGGCAATGTCGAGCACCGAGCGCGAAGCGCTCGAGGCTGGCACCGTGTGGTGGGACGGCGAGCTGTTCACCGGCAAGCCGGACTGGTCGAAGCTGCTCAGCGCCAAGGCGCCGCAACTGACCGCCGAAGAACAAGCGTTCCTCGATGGGCCCTGCGAAGAACTATGTCGAATGATCGACGACTTCGATATCACTCATCGTCGTGGAGACATGCCACCCGAGGTGTGGGACTACCTCAAGCGCAACGGCTTCTTCGCCATGATCATCCAGAAGAAGTACGGTGGGCTCGAATTCTCTGCCTACGCTCACTCCTGCGTGCTCGCGAAACTCTCCTCTCGCAGCGCCACCGTCTCCTCGACGGTCGCAGTACCCAACTCGCTCGGCCCCGGCGAGCTGCTGCAGCACTACGGCACCGAGGAGCAAAAAAATCATTACCTGCCGCGTCTCGCTCGCGGCGAAGATATTCCTTGCTTCGCGCTGACCGGCCCGCGAGCGGGGTCCGATGCCGCCTCGCTGCCCGACACCGGCGTTGTCTGCCGTGGTGTGTGGGAAGGTCAGGAAATCGTCGGTCTGCGACTGAACTTCTCCAAGCGCTACATCACGCTCGCGCCGGTGGCCACGGTCATCGGTCTTGCGTTTCGCTTGTTTGATCCCGAAAAACTGCTGAGCGATACCACCGACGTAGGCATCACCTGTGCGCTGATCCCGCGCAACACGCGTGGCGTGAGCATCGGGCGTCGGCACTTTCCGCTGAACGTGCCGTTCCAGAACGGCCCTATCCAGGGCAATGACGTGTTCGTACCGCTCGATTTCATCATCGGCGGCCCAAAGATGGCGGGGCAAGGTTGGCGCATGCTGGTCGAGCAACTCTCGGTCGGTCGCTGTATTTCTTTGCCCTCGAGCGGCACAGGCGGCGGTAAAGCGGCCGTATTCGCGACCGGTGCCTACGCGCGCATCCGTCGGCAGTTCAACATGCCGGTCGGCAAGTTCGAAGGGATCGAGAGCGTCATCGCGCGTATGGTCGGCTACACCTATATCATGGATGCCGCGCGCTCGGTTACCGCCGGCGCCATCGACGGCGGTGAAAAGCCCTCGGTACCTTCGGCGATGCTCAAGTACCACGTCACCGAGATGAGTCGGCAGGTGGCAAACGACGCCATGGACGTGCACGGCGGCAAGGGCATCTGTCTCGGCCCTCGCAACTACCTCGGCCGCGGCTATCAGGTCGTTCCGGTAGCCATCACCGTGGAAGGCGCAAACATCCTCACGCGCAGCCTGATCATCTTCGGCCAAGGAGCCGTGCGCTGCCATCCGTTCGTCCTCAAGGAAATGGAAGCTGCGCGTAACTCGGATCGCAAGCAGGGGCTCACGGACTTCGACAACGCTCTGCTCGGACACGTCGGCTTCACGCTCAGCAATGCGGTGCGCTCGTTCATCATGGCGCTCACCAACGCGCGCTTCACCAAGGTACCCGTCGAAGGTCCGGCGGCACGGTATTACCAGCACATCGTGCGTTTCTCGGCGAGCTTCGCTTTTGCCGTCGATGTGGCCATGCTGAGTCTCGGCGGCTATCTCAAGAAAAAGGAAAATCTCTCTGCCCGCCTTGGCGACGTACTCTCTTACATGTATCTCGCCTCCATGGTGCTGAAGCATTACGACAACCAAGGTCGTCGCGCCGAAGACTTGCCCATCGACGAGTGGGCCTGCCGCAACCTGCTCTACAAAGCTCAGGAGCAGCTGCACGCATTTTTGCGCAACTTCCCCAACCGCGTGCTTGGCGGCGCGATGCGATTTTTCATCTTCCCGCGCGGTCTGCAGTACTCCGCACCTGACGATCGGCTGAGCCATACGCTCGCGGAGCTGGTCGGATCTCCGACCGAGGTGCGCGATCGGCTGTGCTATCCGGTGTTCCGTCGGGTTGAAGCGAACAATCCACTGGGACTGCTGCAAGAAGCTCTTGAGATGTCGGGTCGAGCCGAAGAGCTCGACCGTCGCATTCGTGTCGAAGGCGTGAAAACCGGGCGCATCGAAGCACTCGATCTGCCAGGGCAGATCGATGAGGCGGAACGCATCGGCTTACTCAGCGTCGATGATGCAGCATGGCTGCGCGACTACGATCGAAAGGTCATGGAACTGATCCATGTCGACGATTTTGCCACCCACGAACTCGGCACCCATGGTGCGCCTTCGCTGCGGGTGAATGTGCAGATCGCCTCGGACGCCGTTGTCGAAGCCACGCTCTAGTTACTCGTGATGAACTGCTTGAACTGCGGAGCGGCGTTGCAGGGGCCGTATTGCGCGCTTTGCGGCCAGAAGCATGATCCGCATCGGCCTTCCGTGGGCCACTTCGTCGCCGAGACAGCAGAGACCTTCAGTCACGCCGACTCGAGGCTATGGGCCACGCTATGGCAACTACTGTCGAAGCCTGGGCTACTCGCCGTTGAATTCTTCGAGGGCCGTCGGGCGCGTTATCTGCCGCCCATTCGCTTGTACCTGATCGTCAGCGTAGGGTTTTTCCTGCTGCTCGGTATCGACAGCGGCCCCGCCTACACCGTCAACGAAAACGTCACCATCGAAGGCGTCAGCCTCACCAAACCCAATGAAAACCAAAAGGCCGTGGCGAGTTTGTGCGAGAAAATCGAGTACAACGGACCCTTGGCGCAGAAAGTCAAACCGCAGATCGAGGCGGGCTGCCGAAACGCCCTGAAAGACGGTGGTGCCACGCTCGGCACTGTGTTCATGCGCAATCTGCCGAAGGCGATGTTCGTGCTGCTACCGGTATTTGCGCTATTGATGCTGCCGTTTTATCTTCGTCCGTACCGACTTTACGCCGAGCACTTGGTGTTTCTGCTCGGCAACCACACCGCGATCTTTCTCGTCAGCATCCTCGTGCAAGTCGGTGGCATGGTGTTACCCGAAGCGATCGCAGGTCTGCTGTCATTGGTCGGCTTCCTTTATATGGTTTGGTACTGTTGGCGCGGGATGCGTGTGTTTTATGGCAACGGCCGCAGCTTGACCATGGTCAAATTCCTCATACTCGGCATGCTGTATCTTGGACTTGCCGGAATAGTGCTGACCACCACGGGCCTCATCTCGCTACTCGAGACTTGAGCGCATCGAAGGCATGACCGCTTCGCGCAGCATCCTGCATGTCGACATGGATGCGTTCTACGCGTCCGTCGAGCAGCGCGACAACCCCGAGTTACGCGGTAAACCCTTGATCGTCGGCGGCACCAGCGGTCGCGGCGTGGTGGCTGCGGCGAGCTATGAGGTGCGCAAGTTCGGTGTGCGCTCGGCCATGCCGATACGCCGCGCGCTGACCCTGTGTCCTCAGGCGATCTGTGTGCGTCCGCGGATGCGCCGCTACGCCGAAGTGTCGGCTCAGGTGTTTGCGATCTTCCACGACTACACGCCGCTCGTCGAAGGGCTGTCGCTCGATGAGGCCTATCTCGACGTGACTGCGAGCCAAGGTTTGAAAGGAGATCCAGTGAGCATCGCGCGCGACATCAAGCAGCGCATTCGGAGCGAAACGGGACTAACCGCTTCGGTGGGCGTCGCGGGCAATAAACTCGTCGCCAAAATCGCCTCGGATCTCGACAAGCCCGATGGACTGACGGTCGTGTCTGCTGAACGATTGCACGCCATGCTCGATCCGCTGCCCGTGCATCGCCTGCCAGGGCTCGGACGCAAAAAAGGTGAGGCCGTACGCGCTTCAGGTCTGACGACGCTCGGCGAGTTGCGCCGCGCCAACGAGCAGCGCTTAAGGCCATTATTCGGCAACGATTGGGCGCGGTGGCGCGAGCGCGCGGCCGGCATCGACGATCGAGCGGTCATCGCCGAGCGGGAAGAAAAATCGGTCAGTAACGAGCGCACGTTTGCCACCGATCTCGCCGAGCACGGTGCCATGCATGCTGAGCTCGTGGCGCTGGCCGATCAGGTCGCAGCACGCCTGCGGAACAAAGATTTACGCGCCGCCTGCATCGGTATCAAGATACGGCAGCACGACTTTCGGACGGTCACACGCCAACTCACGCTGGCACCGGCGACGCAGGACAGTGCGACCATCGGTAGGGCCGCGCGCCAACTGCTTGATGACTGGCTCGCCCACGAACCCCATGCTCGGCTGCGGCTGCTCGGTGTTTCCGCCAGTGCTCTCGACACCGAAGCACAGCCGGATCTCTTTGCCAGCATCGACGCCGCACCGCAACGCAAACTCGACGCCACGCTCGATGCGATCCGCGATCGCTTCGGCGTGGCCTCCGTCACCCGCGCCAGCGCACTCAACCGTCGTCGGCAGAGCTAAGCCGTCGCGATAACTGCGATACCAGCGCCGTGAGCACACCGCCGATGGCACCGAAGAGGTGCGCAGCAGTCACCACGGGCGGCGAACCGGGCGTCCAGCCGAGAGGACCCTGCCACTGTTCATAGAGCAGTTTGACAGCCCCCAACAGCCCGAGCGTCCACGGCACTATGCCGCCTCGTGATCCCAGCGCCTGCACGATGCCGGCGGCGGCCAGCGCATGCAGCAGGCCCGAGGCGCCGACGTACCATTGCCAAGGTGTCGCGAACCAGAGCCCGACATTGACGCTGACGAAACCGACGAACAGCGCCCAGAGCCCGAGGCGCGACGCCAGTTGCTCGCGGAACACGGTCCACACGATCACGGCACCCAGCGCGTTCAGCAAGGCATGTCCGGCGCTGAGGTGTACCAGATGACCGGTGATCAGCCGCCAGTATTCTCCCGCTGCGATGTCCTCTCGTGACCAGCGCAATCCCTCGAGTAGCTCCATGCTCAGACCGCCGTCGCGTTCAGCCAATGACACTCGAGCTGTGTGATCTGCGGCGCATGGGCGCAGGCTGCATGGGCCGGCCAAGGTAATTCGATTGAACTGAGCTTGAACGGTCGCGACGGATGCCGCGGATGGCTGAACACAGACTTGTCGAGATCCGCCTTCGCCTCGGCGCCGCCCTCGCTCGATAACCCCACTTCCAAGGTCGCGGCCCCGAGCGAAAACCCGTCACCGAGCGCCTTCAGTGCGGCCTCTTTGCGCGTCCAGCACTCAAGGAAGACGGCGTCGCGTCGCGCGGCCGAAACGGTCATGGCCTCAACGAGTGCCGCTCGCTCGTTCGACGAGAACACCCGCTCGGCAAGCCGTGCCGCATTGGGCACTTCTCGAGGCCGCTCGAGATCGATGCCGAGCGGATCGACCGAGCCGATGGCCAGCAACCAACCGCCGCGGCTATGACTCAGGTTGAACTGCAGCGGCGCCGCGTGCCCTGCGCGGTCTCGAAGGCGAGGTTTGCCATGCGCCAGGACGTCGAACTGCAGCGCCGCCGGCCGGCCTCCGTGGTAACGGGCGAGCACCCGGCGCAATAGCGATCGAGAACGTGAAAAGTGCTCGCGCGCACACGAGTCCGCCATGCCTGCAGCCCGGGAACGTTCCGAATCATCGAGGCTGCCCTCGCCGAGGGCGGCCCATGCCGTGTCGTCGAGATCAGCGCACCACAGATGCAACTCATGACCTTGGGGCAGACCCAGGACGTCGGAATCTTGGGACGGCGCGAGCGCGCAAGCCTGCCACTGCTGCCGGGAAATCCGCACGATGCCCGGGACTATGCCGCGCACGCCCCCGGGCGTGCAATACTTCGGTCATCTGGGGGAATTTGCGGCTCATCGCTCGACCATGTCCTTCATTCTCGACGCGCTGAAAAAGTCCGAGCATTCGCGACTGCGGCAGGATCATCCCGCGATCTTCGACGCGCAGGCCGCGGCCGTACGGCGTCAGGGCCTACCACGCTGGGGTATCGCGCTGATCGCGCTGCTCGCGCTCAATCTGCTGATCCTCGCCTACGCCCTGTGGCGGCCGAGCGAATCACCGCAAGGCGTGACGGCCGCACCCGCTGAGGTAGCGTCCCCGTCGCCCCTCGGCGCCGCAACAGCAGACACACCCTCAGTGTCGGGGTCGTCACCCTCCGGCTCATCGCCCACCGCGCCGCAACCGACGAGGCCCACCCGGGCGGTCACCAGCCCGGCCTCGGTCGCACCACGCGGAGCACCGCAGCCGCCCCTCGTGCGCGTCGCGCCGGCCGCAGCGCTTGGCGACGAGACGCCGACTCTACCGAGTCGGGACGATTTATTGGCTGCCGGCGCAGCAATCCCCGAAGCCAACCTGAACATGCACGTCTACGACGCCAACCCGACGATGCGATTTGTACTGCTCAATGGTCAACGGTTGCGTGAAGGCGAAGTGAGTCGCGAGGGTCTGCGCGTCGAGCAGATCTTGCCGGAGGGCGTACTGCTGAACGCGGGCGGAAATTCGTTCATGTTGTCCATCAACTGAGGCGGGCCATCGCACGATGAGTCCCTCGACCCCAGTCGTTATCGAACTCGATGGCCTCGTCCTCGCCGACCTGCTGCGTGCCGGCATCTATCGGTTGTTCGCGCAGACCGACCACATCAACAAGATCAACGTATTCCCTGTTCCGGACGGCGATACGGGGACCAATATGTCGATGACGCTCTCGGCGGTGTTGGGTGCTCTTGATCGAGCGCCTGAACCGCACGCCGGTAGCCTGCTCGTGCGCGCTGCGGATGCGGCGCTCGATGGCGCTCGCGGCAATTCGGGAGCGATCCTCGCGCAGTTCCTGCTGGGCCTCGGCGATGGCGCGGGTCATTTGGCCCGCGTCGGTGTCAATGAGTTCGTCGCCGCCGTCACCAACGGAGCCAACTATGCGCGTGATGCGATGTCGCAACCGCGCGAAGGCACCTTGTTGACGGTGCTGCGCGAGTTCGCCCTCGCCGTACAGGCGCATCAAGCGAAAGCCGGTGACTTTCGCGGGCTGTTCGTCAGTTCACTCGATCGGGTTCGAACGGCTCTCGAGCAGACTCGAGGTCAGCTCGAAGAATTACGCGCCGCTAATGTAGTCGATGCGGGCGCGCTCGGCTTCGTCGAAGTCCTTGAGGGCATGACTCGCTTTCTCGAAACCGGTGAAATGGCAAAGACCGTCGCCCCTGTGCATGCGGGTGAAGAAATGATGATCGGGAGCGCTGCGCCGTCCGCCGATCAGGATTTTCGTTTCTGCACCGAGTGCCTGATCGCCGCCCCGGCTGAGCAAAGCATCGATCTGCGGCAATTGCGCGAAACGCTTGCGCCGCTCGGGGCGAGCCTCGTGGTCAGCGGCAGTACGCGCAAGGCGCGCATCCACGTGCACGTCGACGAACCGGATGAGGTGTTTCGCATTGCCGCCGGCTTCGGTGCGATCTCTGCGCAGAAAGCCGACGACATGCGCATGCAGCAAAGCGCGGCGCACCATCAGGCACTACGGCAGATCGCCGTAACGACCGACTCCGGTGCAGACTTGCCGGAAGAGATGATCGAACGCCTCGGCATCCACGTCGTGCCGGCCCGCATTCACTTCGGCAACCGCTCCTATCTGGACAAAGTCAGCATGACGCCCACGGAGTTCTACCGCGAGTTGCTGGTCAATCCAGAGCACCCGAAGACGTCCCAGCCACCGCCCGGAGACTTCCGCCGCACCTTTGAATTTCTCGCCTCGCACTATCAGGGCATCGTCTCGATCAATCTGACCTCACGACACAGCGGTACCTATAACGCTGCCGTGACGGCAGGACAACGCGTGGCAAGCGAGGGCAAGCCCGTCACCGTCATCGACAGCCTGAACGCCTCGACGGGCGAGGGTCTGGTCGTGCTGGCAGCCGCGGAAGCCGCCGCACGCGGGGCAGATATGGCAACCGTCGAACGAATCGCGCGCGAAGCGGTGAGGCGGACGCGTACGTTTGCGCTGCTCAACGACGTGCGCTTCGGTGTGAGAGGTGGGCGGGTGCCCGCCGTTGTCGGCAAGATTGCGCGCTGGTTGCGACTCACCGTGATCCTGCGCACCTATCCGGACGGACGAGTCGCGGCGGGCGGTGGTCTGTTCGGTCCGCATCGGCTGCGTGAACGCTTCGCCAAATTCGTGGTCAAGAACATGCCGTTCGATGCCAGCCGCGAGCAGTTGCGCATACTCATCGGTTGTGGACTCAAGCCTGCCGACGGCCGCTTCGTCGCCACAGAACTCGAGCGCCGCCTGCCCGCTGGGAGCATCGAATCGATCGTCTACACGGACATGGGCCCCGCGATCGGGGTACATGGCGGCCCCGAGACGATACTCGTCGCCCTGCAGCCGATACCGCGCAACTAGCGCGTTGCCCGCATCACTGCCGTCTAGTGCGCCTCGCCGCCGAGCGCGGCAATGACCTCGGGCGGCGCCTGCACGAGTTCCACCAGCACGCCCTCGCCGCCGATCGGAAACTCTTCGTTGCCCTTCGGATGCAAAAAGCAAATGTCGTAGCCGGCTGCACCCTTGCGGATCCCACCCGGCGCGAATCGCACACCCTGTGCCGTCAGCCAGGTCACCGCC
>Ga0172373_10012301_pt1 | contig 10054 bp, 13 predicted proteins | sample Lak10m_2_FD_114546 | JGI IMG/M metagenome (GOLD analysis project Ga0172373, IMG submission 114546) | Freshwater microbial communities from Kabuno Bay, South-Kivu, Congo - kab_092012_10m | ecosystem: Environmental > Aquatic > Freshwater > Lake | place: Democratic Republic of the Congo...
GATGTTGGTATGCACGCAAAGAACAGCGCACTACATGCAACGACACAACGACGAAGTGAGCGAATCACAACGCGCACTCCAACACTGACAAGCCATCGGGCATTCTTTTGAAACCAACAGATTCATACAGCCGCAATGCCGGCTGATTGGTTGTCTCTGTGTTCACAACGGTGGTACTGCAGCCGCGTTTGTGACTCCACTCGAGTGACTTCGCCACAAGACGAGAAGCAACGCCGGTTCTGCGGGTCGATGGGTGAACTGCCAAGCGCTGCAGGAAACCTGTGTCGTGAGAGATGCCGACAAGCGCAAAGCCGTCAATGCTGTTTCTATTCTGCGAGACAAAGAGACGCGATTGGCGCGTGGCGTTGATGGCATCACTGAGATCAGCCCACGCCATATTCCAGGGCGCTGGAAATGACAGTTCGTCCAAACGAAGCACGTCCATCATCCTTTGGGTCGGTCTGTGAAACCGCCCTATTCGAAGCGCGCGTGGCGCGACATCTTTCGGGATATCGAAAGATGGAGACTCATCATGCGCCGCTGACAAAACGGTGAGCTGTTGAACGGCAACGAACCCGGCGTTGTGAAGAGGTTCGGCAAGGCTCGGAGACAATGCGCTCGTTCGCACGCGCTGGTAACCCCACTGCCGAGCGGTGTTGAGCCACTGTTGTAGGTGGGTGTGGTCTGGCCCGACAGAATCCGCGGCAGTAATAAGGAGAAAAGCACACCCCGGGTCGCCAGACCAGGGGCGAAGGCGGGCGCGCATGGTGTCTGACCACAACACACCGACCCCTTGGCCCTGTTCCACCACATTCACCCCCAAGACGGTAGTGCCCGCCCACTTTCCCGCGGGGTGTGGGTGGCGGCACTGACCTCATTTATATGGTCACCGAAGAGGGTGTTTCGGTGCCTAGCCTTAGTTCGCTCGCCAGCCAATGGCTGAGGGCCCGCCTACCACCATGATTCCACCGCGTTTTGCCCCTGTCCTTGAGGAAATGGCCCCCCTTGCCCAGCGTTTTCGCCAGGCGGGGCATCGGCTGTACCTCGTGGGCGGAACCGTGCGGGACCTTCTCATGGGAGACGCTGCCACGACGGTCGACCCATCGGTGATGGATTTTGATGCCACCACCACGGCACACCCCGAAGAGATCAAGCGAATCGTCTCGGATATTGCCGATGCGTTGTGGACTCAGGGTGAACGGTTCGGCACCATCGGTTTGAAGATTGGCGAGCGCATCTACGAAATCACCACACATCGAGCCGAGGCGTACTCGCCGGATTCGCGCAAGCCAGAAGTGGTGTTTGCCGATGACATTGAGAAGGACTTGTCCCGTCGCGACTTCACCATCAATGCGCTAGCTCTTGATGTCACAAGTGACTCACCAACATTGGTTGACCCCTTTGGTGGCGCAGCAGACCTCATGACTCGCACATTGCGCACACCGTTGTCACCAGAAGAATCGTTTGCAGATGATCCGTTGCGCATGTTGCGCGCCGCACGATTCATTTCTCAACTTGGTGTCACTCCAGATCCGTCCATTACTGCTGCAGTCACTGCAATGGCAGATCGATTGTCAATTGTTTCTGCGGAACGCATTCGGGTTGAGTTCGACAAGTTGATGACAACTGATTCACCAAGCGCAGGTTTGTGGTTCTTGGTGGATACATGTTTGGTGGATCATTTCTTGCCTGAGTTACGACTCATGCGTTTAGAACAAGACCCCATACATCGACACAAAGATGTTCTCACACACACACTTGCAGTCGTTGAAAATGTTCGACCTGATGCACGACCCGATTTTGATTTCCGCATCACACGCCTTGCAGCGCTGTACCACGACATTGGCAAACCACGCACTCGCGGTTTCAAAGAAGGCAAAGGCATCACGTTTCATCATCACGAAGTTGTTGGTGCACGCATGACGCGAGAGCGCATGAAACAAATGAAGTATCCAAATGATGACATTGCAGCAGTGTCAGAACTTGTTGCAATTAGTGGCCGCTTCCACACATATCAGATGGGTTGGACAGATTCGGCCGTTCGTCGTTATGTGCGTGATGCTGGTCCGTATTTGTCAGAACTAAACGTTCTCACTCGTTGTGACTGCACAACACGAAACGAAAAGAAAGCTCGACTTCTTTCACGTCGCATGGATGAGATGGAAGAGCGCATTGCAGAAGTCATGGAGCGCGAAGAACTTGCGAGTTTGCGCCCAGAAATTGATGGTCAAGGCGTCATGGATTTGTTGGGAGTTCCTGCCGGACCCATCGTTGGTGCTGCACTTGAGTTCTTGATGGACATTCGTTTGGAAGAAGGAATCCTTGGCGAAGAGGTCATTACCGAACGCTTGAAGTCGTGGTGGAACGAAAACGAATCAAAGGCGTCGTCGTTGCGGCCAACCCGGCGCATTAATCGCGGCTAAGAGTGTTACGAACCTAGTTTTCGCGCGCGAACAACAAGTGTTGACGGCGACACCGCATTTGGCTGATGAAGTGGTGTTAACTCATGCATGACATCAATGGTGAAGTTCGCACGTTGCAAGGCCATGGTGAGTTCGCCAATTGTTGGTGAGAGATCTCCGTAACGGCGACGTGCCACTGGATCACTTCCGTCAAACACCATGGACATGGGATGGGGAAGTGCAAACACGAATCCAGCTTCAGGCCGCAACACGCGATGAACCTGGCGGAAGAGACGCGCGATATCTGTGTTGACATCAATGTGATGTACGCACACCGCCAAGTCAACAGCTGCATTCATGAGAAATCCCAAGTCGGCGAGCGCGCCTTCATGAAATTCCACCACGACATCTGAGTTGCGTGCGGCCTGCCGAGCGCGCTGAATGTTGTCGCGAGATTCATCAATGGCAATGCTTCGTGCGCCGCGCTGAGCCATGGCTACGCAGTTGGGGACGGTTCCGAAAAGTCCAAGCTCGAGAACTCTCTTGCCTTTCACCTCTCCACAGACCCGCAATTCATCGTCGTTGTACACCGATGCGCCAAACGACACGGCGCGACCATCTGTGACAACTGAAGTGGGGTCTGCCATAGGCGAATCTTATGACTATCTTGAAGCCTCATGGGTTTCTCCGTTGACATGTTGAGAGGTGACGTCGGAGTTGTCGACCATCAACTCGCACGTCGCGCACTCATCAACGAAGTGAAGCGAGGCCGCATCAGTCGTGAATCTGTGTGCGATGCACATCCAGAACTCATTCGTGCCGCCAAGCATTTGGGCGAACCGTCTAAGACAACATGCCCGATCTGTGAAGAAACAAACGTTGTTCTCGTCACCTACGTCTTTGGTCCTGGTCTTCCGAAACATGGAAAGTGCGTCACCGACAGAAAAGATGTGGACAAACTGCAGCGCACCGGCCACGAGTACGCCGCCTATGTCGTGGAAGCGTGTCCCGAATGTCGCTGGCACCACTTACTTCGGGTGCTGCCCATCTCTGGCCGCCCGCGACGTCGCGCCACTCGCTCAGACGCTGCCCAGTAAGGGTTTCCTCCATATCCATGGCCAGGTGCACATGGCCGCTGTCGGGCATGAATCCCATGTCTGACCCACCCCTGTGGGATGGTGCCAGCAAGCAGATACGCTCTCAGGGTCATATTCACCCTGCTCCAAACATGGGGCCCCGAGCTCGTAACTCGGGTCCGAAGGGAGGTCACACGCAATGCGTGCTTACGAACTAATGGTCATTATCAGCGGCAAGCTCGAAGAGAGCAACGCCCATGGTTGGCTGAAGTCCATCTCGGCATCCATCACCTCAGTTGGTGGTTCGGTCCACGGCAATCCTGACTGGTGGGGCAAGCGTCGTCTTGCTTACCCAATCCAGAAACAGGATGACGGCTATTACGCAGTGTTCAACATCGTTGCTCCTGCTGGTGCACTCGACGAAGTGGAGCGCGGTTTCCGTCTCTCCGACGACGTCCTTCGCCACAAGCTTCTTCGCCTTCCAGACGATGAAGCAGCCCGTCGTGGAATGGTGTCGGCGGCCTAGTCCGCTCCCATCGAGCCCTCTGCTCCCACTCACTACTTCATAAGAAGGAGCCACCACTATGGCCGAAAACTCAATCACCCTCGTTGGAAACCTCACCCGAGATCCAGAACTTCGCTTCACCACCGGTGGAAAAGGCGTTGCATCATTTGGTCTCGCAGTCAACCGTCGCTACCAAGTGAACGGCGAATGGCAAGACCAGACGTCCTACTTCAACATCGTTGCGTGGGGCCAGCTTGGCGAAAACGCTGCATCATCTCTCACCAAGGGAATGCGTGTTGTTGTGTCGGGTCGTCTTGAACAGCGTGAATACCAAAACCGCGAAGGCGAAAAGCGCACCGCAATTGAAATCAACGCCGACGAACTCGGACCCAGCCTTCGTTGGGCCACCGCATCCGTCGAGCGCAACCCTCGCGGCGAAGGCGGCCAGGGCGGCAATTTCGGTGGCGGCAATCGCGGCAACTCTGGCGGCAACGCCGGCGGCGGCGACTACTTCCCATCCGACGAAGAACCTTTCTAACCCTTATTCCCACTTCCCCTGATACAAGGACCACACAATGACTAGCAAGAAGAACAAAGCGCGTGCAGCACGCGAATTGAACCGCAAGTTCAAGAAGAAGGCAAACCCACTCGCAGCAGAGAAGGTTGTCTTTATCGATTACAAAGACGTCAGCTTGTTGCAGCGCTTCATGACCGATCGCTCAAAGATCCGCGGTCAGCGCATGAGCGGTGCAAACGTTCAGCAACAGCGTGAGCTCGCAACCGCAATCAAGAACGCTCGCGAAATGGCATTGTTGCCATACACCAAGCGCACCGTGTCAACACGCGCACCTCGCCCAGGCAAGGAAGGCCGTGAAGACGAGAGCACCTTGGAGATGCCAGAGCAGCCCATCACCTCTGAGTACGCAAACCTCAGCGACGATGAAGAAGTCACCACCGAGTCAGCTGCCGAAGAGGTAGTTGAGAGCGCAGAAGAGGCCTGAGATGAACGTAATTCTTCGTGAAGACATTGCTGGCGTAGGACGCCGCGGCGACATTGTCACCGTTGCAGACGGCCATGCACGTAACTATCTCTTGCCACGCGGACTTGCACTTGTTGCAACCGATGGTGCAGTGAATCAGGCAAACGCGATGCGTCGTGCTCGTGACTTGCGTGAAGCAGCAGATCGCGACTCAGCTCGCACCGTTGCAGAAGCACTCACCTCAAAGACATTCACCGTCAAGGCGAAGTCTGGTAACGAGGGTCGCTTGTTTGGTTCAGTCACCACCGCCGACATTGCATCTGCACTCGCAGCGCAAGCCGGCGTGTCACTCGACCGCAAGAAGATTGTTGCTCAGCCAATCCGCACCACTGGTTCGCACACCGCAACAGTTCGTTTGCACGCAGACGTTGAGTGCACCGTGAAGATCTCGGTTGTGCCTGGCTGATTTGGCCACGCACACCGTTATCCACAGTTACAACTCGCTATCCCCAGCTGAATCCACAAGGATTTCGCAGGGTTGTCCACTAGCAATCCACAGCACTTTGCAGGCATGGTAGAGGTCTCTTATGTCTGACTACGGCGATCGATCTGAACGGGGCAATTCCAAGCCCGCAGCGAGAACCGATAGTCGTACGCCACCACACAACCTTGATGCTGAAGCATCACTATTGGGCGCCATGTTGTTGGATGACACGCCTGTTGGATTAGCGATTGAAATGTCGCTTGAACCAAGCGACTTCTACAAACCATCGCACGGCCATGTGTACGCGGCCATTCGTTCGTTGTCTGCACAAGGCGAAGCCATCGATGCGGTCACCGTGTCTGAAGAATTGCGTCGCAGCAACTTGTTGGACGACATGGGTGGTCTCAACTTCCTCAACGAGTTACAGAACGCAACACCCTCCATCAGTAGCGCTGGTCGCTACATCTCCATTGTTCGAGACACGTCAATGTTGCGCCGACTCATTAAAGGTGCAAGCGACATTGCAGACATTGGGTACTCATCGCCAGCAGATGTTCGCATTGCAATCGATCGCGCCGAACAAATTGTGTTCGATATTGGCGACGAACAAATCACCGATTCGCTTCTCAAGTTGAATGAACTCACGGGAATTGTCACGACAATTCTCGAAGCGCGTTATGACTCAGGCACCGACATCACTGGTATTCGTACCGGCTACAGCAAGTTGGACAAATTGTTGTCGGGTATGCAGCCAGGAACACTCAACATTGTTGGCGCACGTCCCGCAATGGGTAAGTCTGCATTTGCACTCGGTATGGCAGTGAGTGCGGCGCGCACCACCAACCGTCCCGTGTTGTTCTTCTCTTTGGAAATGTCGGCACCTGAATTAACGCAACGTATTTTGTCGTCGGAAGCCCAAGTCGATTCAGACCGCATGCGTAGTGGTCGACTGCAAGACGCCGACTGGACAAAAATCACGCACGCAATGAATCGTTTGAACATTCCGTTGTACATCGATGACACGCCACAAATCACCGTGATGCAGATTCGTCAGAAACTTCGTCGAGTGAAAGTATCGGATGCACCGCCAGCAATGGTTGTCATTGACTATTTGCAGTTGATGGGTGGCGGCAACAACGAAACACGTCAACTTGAAGTGGCGGAAATTTCTCGCGGCCTCAAGATGCTTGCACGAGAGTTCAGCATTCCTGTTGTTGCACTCAGTCAGTTGAGTCGCGGAATTGAACAGCGCGCAGATCGCCGTCCAATGATGTCCGACCTTCGTGAATCCGGTGCGCTGGAACAGGACGCCGACGTTGTCATGTTCTTGTATCGCGAAGAAGCAGCAAATGCTGAGGTGCGTCCAAACGATCGCGGCTTTGCAGATGTCATCGTTGCGAAACACCGTTCTGGACCTACGGACACCATTCGACTCATCTTCAACAAGGCATACACACAGTTCGTTGACGAACCAGAGTGACCAACGTCGTTTGCGTCTAATCTGACCTCATGTTTCTTGGCGACAATCTCATCGTGTACTTAGTGCTTGCGTTGGGCGGAGCACTCGCTGTTGGAAATGTGGCGGCGATTGTGAAGCCACCGAAGAAGAACGATGGGCCAACAGTGAAAGACGATGAGTCGGAATCAACAGATCTCGACAAAGCGCCAGTTGCACGCAGCTTGGTGATGGCAGTCATTGGTGCAACGGCCGCAGTGTGGGCCATCGCAAGTTTGGTGAAGTAGCGAACGACCCTTTCGCTACGGTCTCGTCATGGCATTTGGACAACCTGCTGGCCCTCCGGCGTCAGCCAAGCAGATTCAGGAATTGATGCAGTTACTTAATGCGGCTGGTCATACTGATTTTCGTGACGCCCGCGGACCAATGGGGTTTAACCAGCGTCAAGCCGGCGGCAAGTTCACTCGTGATGAAGCAGACATGTTTATTGCGCAACTTCAAGAGTGGGCAGAAATTGCAGAAGCGGCAGATGCTGTTCCAACACCTGCCGCTCCAACTCCGCCAAAGCCGAAAGTGACGGCTGCTGAGAAATCTCTCAAGAATGTTCCATCGGAAATTCTGGCGGCCGAACTTCAGAAACGTGGCTGGGTGGTTTTAGAACCGTAAGAGCTCCCCACAAAGAATTATTTTGCGACTGGTGCAGTACGACACGCCTCGTCACATCGAAGTGGTCGACCCACAAGTGGATTAATGGGGCAGATGCCCAAGATGCCAGTGATCGGTGGAAGAAATCCAAAGATCACGAGTCCAATTCCAATGCCACCACCAACTGCAAGGCCTGCAGCAATGATGACGAGTCCCATGACAACTCGCAGAACGCGGCCAATGGGTGTGCTCATGAATGACAGAAACTTCATTGTGCTGCTCCTACTTCTTGTGATTCGGTTGAGTCTTCGTCTGCGCAATGGCAGATTTGATCATCTGAGTAGCCAGCAAGGGCTTGCTCAATGTGCATTCCGCATCCTGCCCACGTGACCTTTTGGCATTCGGGGCATCGAACTGTTGAACACATAGTTTTCTCCTAAAAGTTGTTGGTGATGTGAGTATATACCCTAGGGGGTATGGTATAGTACATGACTATGAAAGTACCTCCACCTCAGGGCCCGCTCGCATCAATTGCGAGATTTTCCGTGGCCAAGAAGAAAACAGTGATGTTGTTGTGGGCAATCATCGTGATTGCCGCGGCACCATTGGCCATCAGTCTGACTGGTGCACTCTCCGGCGCTGGCTGGGATGCCCAGGGGTCAGAAGCCCAGGCTGTTCGCAACGAATTGCGTACTCAGTTCCCGCAAGTCGGAGCCGAAGCAGCGATGATTGTTGTGCAGCAAAAAGAGTCCGTCGCAACTGCACCTGAAACAGTGCAGTCACTTGCCACGGCGGCAGCCAAGGCTCCAGGTAGCGCCGGTGCAATGAATCCACTGGAGTTGCCAAAGGAGTCCGGCCTCATCTCGATGGATGGCAAGACCGCCATCATTCCCGTGATGTTGGAAGGAAGCGAAGACGCAGATCTTCCAGTGTCTGCTGGCCACCTCATGGAGTGGCTGGACGAACAGTCCCTTCCTGCAGGAACAGTTGCCAATGCAACTGGCGAGTGGGCAATGTGGGAAGACTTCAACGCTGAGAACGAGAAGGCCCTGCACAAGGCAGAACTGTTATCTGGTCTTCCAACACTCATTCTTCTTTTCGTTGCATTCGGTTCAGCGATTGCGGCTGGAATTCCGCTGATTCTGGCAATTGCTGGCATCGCAGTTGGTTATGCAGTTCTTAACTTGGCAACAGCACTCACACCTCTGTCGGTGTGGTCAATGAACTTCTCAATGATGATTGGTCTTGCAGTGGGAATTGACTACAGCTTGTTCATTGTTTCTCGCTATCGCGAAGAACGTGAAGAAGGAAAGTTGATGCCAGAAGCTATGGCTGGCGCATTAGAAACAGCAGGTAAAGCAGTTTTCTTGTCGGCGCTCACCGTTGTGTTGTCGCTTGCAGCGTTGTTTTTTGTTCCCATCATGGTGTTCCGCGCTATGGCATTCGGAATGATCGTGTCGGTGATCGCAGTAGCAGCAGCTTCTCTCACGCTTCTTCCTGCGGTTCTCGCCGGACTCGGCGACAAGGTTCTTGTCAATCGCGCAAAAGAAGATCCAGACAAAGCAGCAGAAGGCCGCTGGGCCCGTTGGACCTCGAAAGCATTGTGGAAGCCACGCCGCACTTTGGTTGCCGGCTTGGTACTCATGCTCGCGTTGGCTGCGCCTGCAGTCACAATGCGTTTGGGAATGCCCGATGCAACGGTTGTTGATAAGGGTGCACAAAGTCGTGATGGAAACGATGCGGTTGTTGATGCATTTGGCCCTGGTGCTGTTGCTCCGTTCTATATCACTGCACCAGAAGCAGATACACAGAAAATTGTCAGCGTTGTATCCGCGGATGCAAACACGATGATGGCTGCGCCAATGGGCGTGACATCAAACGAGGGTCGTTCCATTGTTCGCGCGTTCGCAAAGACTGGTGGAAGCTCTGAAGAAACAGACGCAATGACAAGTCGACTTCGCACTGCAGTACGAGACGTATCGCCCGATGCGTTAGTTGGCGGACCTGGAACACAAAACCATGACCTCACTCATGCGTTGATCTCAAGCGCACCGTTAGCTGTCGGCCTCATCATGTTGGTGGCATTCCTGCTGCTACTCGTTGTGTTCCGAAGTCTCAACATTGCGATTGCATCAATCGTGTTGAACCTCATCAGCGTTGGCTCAAGCTTCGGTTTTGCAACATTGGTGTTCCAACACGGATTTGGAGCTGGGCTCATTGGAATTGAACATCAAGGATTCATCAACGCATGGGCACCACTCTTCTTCTTTGCGCTGCTCTTTGGTTTGTCAATGGACTATCAATTGTTCCTCTTGGCAGCAATCAAGGAACAACACGAAAAGACTGGTGACGCCCAAGTCGCTGTACGTGAGGGAATTGCTCGTACGGGTCGACCCATCACAAACGCTGCGCTCATCATGATTGTGGTGTTCATCGCATTCGGTGTTACCGGACCTATTCCACCAACGGAGCTGGGCATCACATTGGCCGTGGCGGTTCTGTTGGA
>Ga0172373_10012302_pt1 | contig 10053 bp, 9 predicted proteins | sample Lak10m_2_FD_114546 | JGI IMG/M metagenome (GOLD analysis project Ga0172373, IMG submission 114546) | Freshwater microbial communities from Kabuno Bay, South-Kivu, Congo - kab_092012_10m | ecosystem: Environmental > Aquatic > Freshwater > Lake | place: Democratic Republic of the Congo: South-Kivu...
GTGGCTCATCTTGGCGATCTAGGGGATGTTCTAGACAATGCCCAATTAGAAAAATTAGTTGGAACGGATATTTTATTAATTCCCGTCGGTGGTAAATATACACTGGACGCTAAAAAAGCGGTGGAAGTTATTTCGCAAATAGAACCGAGAATTGTTATCCCGATGCATTATCGAACCAAAGATTCTAAAAATGAGCAGAAAAATCTGGATGACGTGGAAAAGTTTATTAAAGAATTAGGACTGACGCCGACTTATGAAGAAAAATTAAAGATTTCCAAGAAGGATCTTCCTAGCGAAGATATGGAATTAATAATATTAAGTATTTAAAATTTATGATTAACCCAAAAAAAGAAAGAACCCTCGTTATTCTTAAACCAGACGCTGTTCAGCGCGGGTTAGTTGGTGAAATTATTAAAAGAATTGAAAACACTGGTTTGAAATTAGTGGCTTTAAAAATGATTTTAGCTGATGAAGATCGTTTATGGAAACATTACGAAAAAGATGAGGCTTGGTTTTTAAAGAAAGGCGAGCGAACCGTTGCCGAAAGACAAGCTGCCGGCCTGCCGATTGAAAAAGAAGCTATTGAATATGGTAAAGACATTATTCGCGCTCTAGTTAAATTTATGAGTGTCAGCCCGGTTGTTCCAATGGTCTGGGAGGGTAATCAGGCAGTGGGAATTGTAAAAAAAATTGTTGGTTCGACTGAGCCCTTAAGTTCTGACAGCGGCACGATTCGTGGCGATTTTACTCTAGATTCTTATGAATTATCGAGTTTAGACAGCCGCGCCGTTCGTAATTTAATTCATTGTTCTGACCCCGTGACTGACGCGGAGCGAGAAATTCCGATTTGGTTTGGTGATAATGAAGTTCTAAAATATCGTCTCATCGCCGAACAGGTTTTATATGATGTTAATTTGGATGGTTTAAAAGAATAATTTTTATGGAAGAAGAGCGCCAAAAGAAAATATTTTTAATGAAAGTCGGTATCGGATTCCTGATGGTTTTACTCATTACCCTATGGGTTTTTAATCTTAAAAATGTATGGCGCGGGCCAGAAGCGAGTATTGATAATCAGCCGGTCAGCACTTCCAGTGAATGGCTAAAAATTAAAGCGGATTTAACTAAGACTATTTCTGAATTAAGCGTTCGACTTGATAAAATTGAGACAAAAAAGCAGGCTGCTCAAGAAATCGCAAGCAGCAGCTTAATTCAAGAATTAATTAAGGAAGCCGAGAGATTGGCTACTTCTAGCGCTAGCTCAACTGGCGCGACCTCTAGTCTAGAAGTGGCGACTTCAACAGTAGTTAATCCGTCGATTAAAAATAATAATTGCCCTGCTTATATAAATTGTATGCCAACGATTGGCGAGGCGCGTCCTTGCCAGATTCCCGCTGGCTGTGAAGGGGTAACGCAGATTGCCTATTAAAGAAAGAGTTAACTTTATGCCTAAAACTGTTAAAGAATCTAAAAAAAATCAAGCCGAAGAACCGCGCGAACCGGAAGCTAATTTACGTAAGAAAACGGAATACGGTCTAGTTGAAGAGCAACCGATTACCGAAGAAATGAATAAATCTTATCTTGATTACGCCATGAGCGTCATCGTGGCCCGCGCTTTGCCGGATGTTCGCGATGGCTTAAAACCTGTTCATCGGCGAATTTTATATGCGATGTGGAATATTGGCCTAAAGGCTAATGCTAAATTTCGTAAATCAGCGACGGTCGTCGGTGAAGTTTTGGGTAAATATCATCCACATGGCGATAGTGCCGTTTACGAATCTATGGTTCGTTTGGCCCAAGATTTCTCAATGCGCTACCCGCTCGTTCGCGGTCAGGGTAACTTTGGCTCAATGGATGGTGATAATGCGGCGGCGATGCGTTATACCGAAGCTAAACTGTCTTCAATCTCTGAAGAGATGTTGTTTGATATTGAAAAAGATACTGTTGACTTTATTCCTAACTTTGATGGTTCTCATAAAGAACCGCGTGTTTTGCCTTCAAAATTGCCAAACCTGCTCTTAAACGGTACGATGGGTATCGCTGTTGGCATGGCGACTAATATTCCCCCACATAATTTAAAAGAATTAGCGGACGCGATTGATTACTTAATTGAGAAACCGGAAGCGAGCGTTGAGGAGTTGATGCAATTTGTTAAGGGTCCGGATTTTCCGACTGGCGGCATGATTTATGATAAAAAAGAAATTCTGGAAGCTTACGCTACGGGAAAGGGCGGAATTGTTTTACGCGGTAAAGCAGAAATTGAAGAAGAAAAAGGTGGCGGTTTTAAGATTGTTGTTTATGAAATTCCTTACCAGGTTAATAAAGCGGATTTAGTGGAAAAAATCGCTGATCTTGTTAAAGAGAAAAAAATTGAAGGAATTAAGGCTTTGCGCGATGAATCAGATAAAGACGGCGTCCGCATTGTCATGGAGCTTAAAAAAGATTCTTATCCAAAAAAGATTTTAAATAGTTTATATAAGCATACTTCTTTGCAAACCACTTTTCATCTGAACATGTTGGCGCTAGTTGATGGTATCCAACCAAAAGTCCTAACTTTAAAGATGATTTTGGAAGAATATATTAAACATCGCGAAGAGGTTATTCGGCGTCGCACCCAATTTGATTTAAATAAAGCTAAAGATCGCGCCCATATTTTAGAAGGCTTGATGATCGCTTTAAAACATATTGATGAAGTTATTAAAACAATCAAGGCTTCTAAAGATAAAGAAATCGCTAAAGTAAACTTAATCAAGAAATTTAAATTGTCTGAACGTCAAGCGGTCGCGATTTTAGAGATGCGTCTGCAAAATTTAGCTAATCTGGAACAGTTGAAAATTGAGACGGAATTAAAAGAAAAACAGCAATTAATTAAAGATCTTGAGGCGATTCTAAAATCAGTCGCTAAAATAAGAAAAATAGTTAAAGAGGAATTAAAAGTTTTGGCTGATAAATTTGGCGATGAACGTAAAACAGCGGTGGTGGCTCACGGCGTTAAAGAATTTAGTATGGAAGATTTAGTGCCGAACGAAGAAACCGTCGTAATGATGACGCGTGACGGCTATATTAAGCGTTTAGAACCGGATACTTTCAAAGTCCAGGCGCGCGGCGGCAAGGGAGTTGTCGGCCTGACTACCAAAGAAGAAGATACAGTCGAATTTATGTTTACTTCCTTAACGCATAATGATGTTTTATTTTTCACCACTAAGGGCCGAGTTTTTCAATTAAAAGTTTATGAAATTCCGCAAGCCTCTAGGACTGCCAAAGGCACGCCGGTGGTTAACTTTTTGCAACTGATTGGCGGTGAACAGGTTTCGTCAATTTTGCCTTTGGATAAAGCGGTTTTCAGTAAGTATTTGTTTTTTGCGACGGCGAAAGGCTTAGTTAAAAAGGTAGAGCTGAGTGCTTTTAGCAACGTTCGTCGTTCCGGTTTAATTTCTATTAAGATAAAAGACGATGATAAATTAATTTGGGTAAAGCCGACCTCCGGGAGTGATCATATTCAACTAGTGACCGCCAAGGGGCAAGCGATCAGATTCAAAGAAACCGATGTCCGCGACATGGGCCGCGGGGCAGCCGGAGTTCATGGAATTAGATTACATAAAGATGATTTAGTTATTGGTATGGGGATTGCTAAAACTGATAAAGACAAAAAACGTAATTATCAAATTTTAACGATTATGGCTCATGGCTATGGAAAACGAACGGAGTTAAATTCTTATAAAGTCCAGGGTCGGGGCGGTAGTGGGATTAAAACCGCTAAAGTAACCGATAAGACTGGAGATATTACTAATGCTTTCTTAGTTAATGCTGATAACATGGTTGATCGAGATATCATTATTATTTCGGAAAAGGGTCAGGTTATTCGTACACCATTCAAATCAGTTAATGTTTTGGGTCGTGATACGCAAGGGGTGAGGATAATGAGATTTAAAGAGGATGATGATCAAGTGGCAGGCGTAACTTGGGTTTAACTAATAAATATAAACAAACATATGAAAAAGTATATTCGCGAGTTTAAGGAATTTGCTGTTAAGGGTAGCGTGGTTGATTTAGCTGTCGCGGTTATAATCGGTGGTGCCTTCGGAAAAATTGTTTCTTCTTTGGTCGCCGATGTGGTTATGCCTTTTATTGGTTTGTTGGTTGGCGGAGTTAATTTCACTAATCTAAAATGGATAATGAAAAAAGCGGTTTTCGATGGAGCGGGCGTGACAGTTAAACCGGCGGTTACTATGAATATCGGCGCTTTTTTACAAAATGTTTTTGATTTTATTATTATCGCTTTGGTAATTTTCTTGATGGTTAAGATTATTGGCCGTCTCAAAAAACAATTAATTAAAGAAGAAACAACCGGCGAAGTCGCTCCCACACCCCCAACTAAAGATCAGGAATTATTAATGGAAATAAGAGATTTATTAAAAAAATAGATTTAAATAAAATAATTTAAAAGAACTCCCAAAAACGGGAGTTTTTTTATACTTAATGGCCAAAGCTTTAATTAGTTTTATAATTTATTTCCTCTTTTGTCAACTCTATAAAAAAGAGTTGGATTAGTCTATAATTTTAGTATATGAATAATTATCTTTTGATATTTTTTTTAATAATCCTGACCTTGGGCATTTTAACTGTTATTATTTTATTGTGGCGGCGGAAAGGTACGGGTGATAATGCTAAATTAGATTCGCTGACCGAGCGCTTAATTCAGCAATCAGAAAAATTAGCTAATTTATCTTCGCAAAATAGTGAATTACGTCAGGAATTAGATAAAAAATTATCGGAAACGCATCGAACTAACCAGGAACAATTTGGGCAAACGACCCGAATTGTGCAAAACATTACTGCTCAATCGGCTAAATTAATCGCGGCGGTTACTGAAAAATTAACCAAGCTGGACGAGACTAATAAGCAGGTGGTTAATTTTTCAGCGCAACTGCAAAATTTACAAGATATTTTAAAGAATCCAAAACAGCGCGGCGTTTTGGGGGAGTATTTTTTAGAAGAGACCCTGAAAAATGTTTTACCGCCTAATTCTTATGAAATGCAGTATAAGTTAGGCCAAGACGAAAAAACTGGCAAGGAGTTGATTGTTGACGCGGTCGTTTTTGTGAAAGATAAAGTGATTCCAGTCGACGCTAAATTTTCCTTGGAAAATTACGAACGGATTTTAAACGCGACTGATTCAGAAACCCGCGACAAATTGGAGCAGGTTTTTAAACAAGATTTGAAAAATCGGATCGATGAAACGGCTAAATATGTTTTGCCAGAAAGAAAAACCATGGAGTTTGCTTTTATGTTCATTCCTTCGGAAGCGATTTATTATGACCTCTTGGTTAATAAAGTCGGCGCCGTTAAAATTAATACTCGCGATTTAATCGAATATGCTTTCCGGGATAAAAAAGTGATTATCGTTTCGCCGACTTCTTTTTTAGCTTATTTGCAAACGGTTCTCCAAGGCTTAAAAGCGATGCAAATTGAAGAAAAAGCTAAAGAAATTAGAACGAATATTGAAAAACTCGGCAAACATCTCAATAGTTATGACGAGTTTATGAAAAAATTAGGTTTAGCCATGTCAACGACGGTTAATCATTATAATAATGCTTATACGGAATTTAAAAAAATCGACAAAGATGTCATGCGCATTACTGATCAAGAGAGTAAAATTGAAGTTTTGAAAATAGAAAAACCGAAGCATGTTTAGCGTTGATCTAAAACCAGGTGAAAATTTAGCCGAAGCAATCCTTAAAACGATTGTCTTCTTTGATTTATTCGATTACCCCTTAACGCCCGTGGAAATCTATCATTATTTGGATAAAAAGTTTTCCCTTCTAGAAATTTCAGAAGAAATAAAAGCCAGCCAAGCGCTGGCTAGGAAAAATGGTTTTTATTTTTTAAACGGTCGAGAAGAAATTATTACACTTCGACAAAAAAAGCACAATTATTCAGTGCGAAAATTTAAAATTGCCAAACGTTTTGCTAATCTCTTTAGCGTTTGGCCATTTGTTAAAGTTATTGCTTTAGCTAATTCAATCGGCCAACATAATCTGCGCGACGGTAGTGACATTGATTTTTTCATTATTAGCGCACCGCGCCGGATCTGGCTGACTCGGCTTTTTTGCACCGGTTTAGCCAAGTTATTAAATCGCCGGCCAAGCGCTAAAAAAAAGAAAGATAAATTATGCTTAAGTTTTTATCTTTCCGAAGAACATTTGGATTTAGCTGATTTAAAATTACCGGTCTATGATCCCTATTTCGAATATTGGCAACGGAGTTTAGTTTTGTTGTATAATAAAGAAGGAGCGTTTGAGAGGTTTTTGAAGATTAATTTGGGTCAGGGAGCTGTTACGAGCCAGGGAGTTGTTAATCGAGAAGTTATAACTTCGTCCGGAGCGCTGGGTAATTTTTTAGAAAAAATTGCTCGGCAGTGGCAATTAAAAATCATGGCTCCCGAGTTAAAACAAGCCAGGCAGAGTGGCCCAGGAGTAGTGATTAACGATCAGGTCTTAAAATTATATTTAACGGATCGTCGTCAAGAATTTTTAGATAAATATGAAAAAAAATTACAGCAACTTTTTTCGTAAGCTTATCGCCGCTCTTTTCTATTTATTTGTTTTCGCTTTGCCTTGGCAAACGAAATTTATTTGGTTTCCGGCGGATAGTAATTTTAAAGAAATCAGTCTTTATGCTAGCCAGTTGATTTTAATCCTAGTTTTGGTTTTGTTTTTTATTTATAAAATAAAGAATAAAGAGTTTGTCGAAAGGATTCCGGAAATTTGGTATTTTTTAGCCGGTTTAGAATTATTTGTTTTCTTTTCTTTCTTCTTCGCGCCGGATAAAGCGCTGGCCTTCTATCGCTATGCTTTATTTTTAATAGTTTTGGGGCTGTTCTATTTACTCCGCGAGGGAACTGGTTTTAAAAATTATGAAGAATCTTTAATTAATAAGACTAAAGTAATTTATAGCTTTTTATTTAGTATTTTTTTACAAGCCCTTTTGGGAGTTTACCAATTTCTTTCACAAAGCACCTTTGCTTGTAAATATTTAGGCTTGGCGACGCACGATCCTCAAAATTTAGGCGTGGCGGTAATTGAAACTTCGACTGGCCGTTGGCTCAGAGCCTATGGCGGACTTGATCATCCCAATATCTTGGGCGGTGTTTTGGCTATCGCTTTGATTCTGGCCGCTTATTTTTTGGCGAAAAAGAAGATGCTAAATTCTCGAAGAGAAATTTGGGAATCGATTTTTTTATTCGTCTTTTATTTTTCGGCGCTCTTTGCCCTCTTATTCACTTTTTCCCGCGCGGCTTGGCTTAGCTTCGCGATTGGTTTAATTATCCTTTTAATTACTTTAATTAAGGAAAAGGATCGTTGGATTTTAGGACGTTATTTGGCGTTGGTGTTCTTTTCGATTGTTTTAGGATTTATTGCGCTTTTTCCGTACCAAGAACTTTTACAGACTCGAATCATGGTGAATAGTCGTTTAGAGGAGAAATCAATTTCTGAGCGGCAAGAGTATTTATTACAGGCGGAAACAGTCTTAAAAACCAACTGGCTTTTTGGAGTGGGCGTGGGAAACTACACGGTGGCTCTAAAAGATCAAGAAGTAATTAAACGTCCCGCCTGGGATTATCAACCAGTCCATAATTCTTTAATCTTGCTTTGGGCGGAAACTGGCTGCTTTTCTTTAATATTTTTCTTGGGGTTTTTGATTTGTCTGATAAAAAAAGATCGCCGGGAAATATTTTCTTGGGCGATTTTTGGAGTCGTAATTATTTTAATGCTATTTGATCACTGGTTAATCAGCTTGCCGTTCGGCGTAGTTTTCTTATTCTTAGTCTTAGGGCTGATTTGATAATTTTTTTGTAAGAATAATAAATCTTTTTCTAAATTTTTCAAGGTTTTTTTAAGAACGCTGGCCCGCTGGCCGTCGTTCTTTTTGATTTGCTGTTTAAGGAGATTTAAAATAGTGGCGATCGTTCCGAAATAATCATTGCTTTTGACATGAAATTTAACGCTCGCTTCATCTTTAACTAGCCAAACCAGCGGTTTGATCTGATATTTTTTGACCATATTAAATAATACTTGCAAATTTGTTTTTTCCGATGATCAAATGATCAAGAACTTCAATATCTAAGATTTGGCCAGCTTCTAATAATTTATTAGTTATTTCCACGTCGGCCTTAGTGGCTTTTAAAACGCCAGACGGGTGATTATGGGCGATAATCACGGCGGCGGCGGAATATTCTAAGGCGGGCCGGAAAACTTCGCGCGGTTGGACTAAAGAAGCATCAAGCGTGCCGATAGAAATTACTTCGTCATGGATTAATTGATAATGTGTGTTTAGATAAAGTCCTCGGAATTGTTCTTTATTCAAATGTCCCATGTCTTTTAAATAATTAAAAGCTTGGCTGGCGGTGCGGATGGTGATTGAACCCCCGGGTTTTTTTTGATAAAAACGACGACCGAGCTCGAAGCAAGCAATAATTTGGCAGGCTTTGACTAAAGGAATTTTTAAATCTTTTTCGATTATTTTTGGGTCTTTTTGATAAGCGATTCCTTTTTCCCCGTATTCGCGCAGCAAACGGGCTGACATTGAGAATACTTCTTCCTTTTTAGTGCCCACACTTAGGACAATCGCTAAAAGTTCCGCGGCGCTCAAGGCGCCCGCGCCGTTTTGAATTAATTTTTCACGTGGTTTTTCTTCGTCTGGCAAGTCTTTAACGCGTAAAATTTTATATTGTTTGCCATGCTTCAGTACAAAATTGCGATCACTGATTTTATAGGACATAAATTTCAAAAATTAATAAAGAAGTTAATCTTTTTTCTTCCTTTAAATTATATCAAAGATGTGTTAAATTTAAAACATAATAAAAGTTTCTGCTAAGTTAAGACTATGAATAAATATAAAAGAGATTTTTTGTCAAACAGAATTCCTTTAATCTCCGTGCCAATTAAAAGCGCCAAAACAACTACGGCTTTGATTCTTTTTAAAACTGGTTCGCGTTATGAGACTAAACAAACAAACGGTATTTCTCATTTTTTAGAACACTTATTTTTCAAGGGGACCAAGAAACGTCCCAATACCTTGGCGCTAGCCAGTGAATTAGATGCTTTGGGCGGCGAATATAATGCTTTTACTACTAAAGAGTGCACTGGTTATTGGATTAAGATTGCTAATAATAAATTAGCGCCCGCTTTAGAGGTAATCAGCGATATGCTGTTAAACTCTAAATTTGAAGAAGCTGAGATTGCTCGAGAAAAGGGGGTAATCATTGAAGAGTTAAATATGTATGAAGACAATCCGCTCCTGCACATTGAAGATATTTTTGAAGCTTGTCTTTACGGCGACACGCCCGCTGGTTGGGAGACGGTCGGCACTAAGCGGAATATTAATCATTTTAAGCGGGCTGATTTTATAAAATATTTAAATACCCAATATGGCGCTAAAAGTGCTTATCTTGTTTTAGCTGGCAAAGTTACTAAAGCTGATCAAGCGACGGTCAAGAGATTGTTGGGAAATTTTAAGAAAAATAATTGGCGAAATAAACCGCGCGTAATTGAAAAACAAAATCGGCCGCAATTAAGAATCCTAAACAAAAAAATTGATCAAGTTAATTTATCGCTCGGTGTTAGGGCTTATCCTGTTAATCATCCGGATGAATATAAAATTAGATTGTTGGCGATTATTTTAGGCGGCGCCATGAGTTCGCGCTTGTTTATCCGTTTAAGAGAACGAAACGGTTTAGCTTATTATGTCAGAACTTTGACGGAATTTTATTCTGACTCTGGTTATTTAACCACGCAAGCCGGCGTACCAGCCGATAAAGTCCCGGCCGCGATTAAGATTATTTTAGAAGAATATCAACGTTTAATTAAAGAATTGGTTTCCCCGGAGGAATTAAAACGTGTTAAAGAGCCGCTCGTCGGTAAATTATTATTGCAAATGGAAGCTTCGGATAACTTAGCTAATTGGTATGGCCGTCAGGCAATTTTGCGGCCGAAAATTATTACGCCGGAGGAATTTATCAAAAAAATACAAAAGATCAGCGCCCGTGATTTACAA
>Ga0172373_10012303_pt1 | contig 10053 bp, 7 predicted proteins | sample Lak10m_2_FD_114546 | JGI IMG/M metagenome (GOLD analysis project Ga0172373, IMG submission 114546) | Freshwater microbial communities from Kabuno Bay, South-Kivu, Congo - kab_092012_10m | ecosystem: Environmental > Aquatic > Freshwater > Lake | place: Democratic Republic of the Congo: South-Kivu...
AATAGACAGAAAGATACAGACAAATTTTCTATATAAACTTTTTTTTCGCATTTTTTTATAATTACATTTTTGCTTTTCCTTTTGGGTACCCTCCTAAAAAACTTTTCTCCTATTACCTCCTAATTAAAATGGGTGGGTATGTGTTTATAAATAAATGAATTAGGTAAATTATGTTAATAAAAAATACTTAAATAATAAAAATAGAAAAATATAAAATGTCTATGGTTAATGCCTAAGAGTGGGAGATAATAAGTCTCCCAGCGAGAAGAGTACCTGAAGGTGATCATTTCAAATATGAGATATGGAATAATGTGACTACAGTAACTAACTTGTTGAAAAAGAATTAGGGTAGTGGTCCTGCCAAATTGGGTCTCGAATAAGCTGCAGCGAATGTGTTGAAGAATTATCCAGGCTTTTAAGGTATTGAAGATGTAGTGAAAACATATAATGAGAAGGCTGTATAGAACAAGACTGATGGATATTGGTAAGCTAAAGCATATAAAATAGTGAATAAGGTGAATTAAAACATGAGCAGTGGTTTGTAAGGTAAATCACTGGAGTCTGAGAATCTTGGTTAAGAAGATGCTATATTAAGTACTGAATTAGGAGCAGGTTAGAAGGAATTAATGTTGGTGACTGCGAATCGTAATGGTGTTAAGGCTATAAGAGTTAATTATTTGACAAAGCATGGATTGAGTTTCTATAAAATGGGTAGAAGATTTCTTAAACATTTTAATAAGAAGTATGCTGATTTTGGTAATGCAGCAAAGTTAGCATATAAGAAAATAAGAAGATTTAATAGAACTGCAGTTACGGAGAATATGGCAAAAGCTGAAGATCCTTCGACTATGACCTAATATTAAAAAGGAAGGAAGTTGCTGAATGAAATATATAGACCTAGAAGAAAATAATTAAGAATAATAGCTAAATGGGGACCAGAAGGAAGAACTGCTGAAGGTTTAAGAGCAAGATTGTCAGCTGGTGCTAATAAAGCTTTTAATGCAATATTAGCTAATAATCCAAATATGTTTGCTTGATGAAATTTATAATTGTACTGATAATAATGTGTATAAATTACTATATGTTGTGTATAATTTAATAATAATTATTTAGAAATTTTAAAAAATATAAAAGCAATGTCAAGTAGTGATGATAAAATAACTATTATTCTTCGTTAAAATAGTGTGCTAAAAACGTCTCCAGTTAAGGTAAAGAAGATTGAATGGAACCATATGTAAGGTGTTGAGATTGCTATTGATGAAGGTAAGTAATGGAGTAATGTGAGAATAACATGGTGGTACAATATAAAGAAAAAATAATATATAATATCAAAATATCTTAAGGAATTGGGGTCTGATCTTAATGAAGATGATTCTGCGACTATATAAACTGAATTATATAAATGAAATTATAATAATTTTTTGTAATTTTATAAATTGCATATAAAATGTTGTCCTTGTTATAACATCAATAAATATAAAACTAAACTCCATAAAATTAAAAAGTGATTCCGAAATAATTTTAATAACATATAGAGAAGATGCGCTAATAATAGATACCTGGTGCTATTGCTTAATAATCAAAGAAGATAAGGAAACCTAAAGAATAATGGTCGTAGAATTTTAAACTCATGGAAATAGGTGTTCCATAATTATTAAATAATGAGAAATATAAGAAACGTTATTAAATAAGAATAAAGTTTTAAGATGATAAAGGCAAATAACGTTATAAAACAATATATTTTGGTAAGAAAGATAAAATAGAATATACAGATGATCATTAATAAATAACAAGATAAAAGAATTAGAATAATTCTAAAAAAGATAAAACATTCTTTGATGCTAATTTCTGGCGTATGAATTTGCTTAATGATACAGATGATATTAAATAAAATTATATAAATTGTGTGAATAAATACATTTGATTATAATAATATTTTATATTTTTTAAAGTGAACATTAATGTCTATTCTTTTTAGTCAATAAATAAATTCATTAGTTCGAAATACAAACTAGGATTCTTTTACATTAACAATATAGTTACCTGCAATGAAAGCTGGTAATAAATAATGGGCATTTGATTTAGGAACATTGCAATTGGTGATAACTCCACAGGTTGATACTATGGCAAATTTAAAAAAACCGTTACACTGTGAAATATAATTTAGTTGTCTGAATACTACTTACAATGTAAATGGAATAGCTACAAATGTTATTGGATATATGACACCTAGTTATGATATAAATAGTAGTTAAATGGTGTTTAATTTGATAAATGATGTAGATGCTTTATAATCAATTGGAATAGATGCCTTGTTATAAGTAAGAATACGACCTATAATGAAACCTAATGTATCATTGGACATATACACTGATTGGTTTAACGGAGGTGCTGCTGCAATACAGAATGATAAATATATAGTTTATTTATATGGTCAAATTGACTTATTATGATTATTAAATGATATTTATATATAAAAAATTAATAATAAATATTTTGTTTTTTAAAAAATTAATAATGTCTTTACCATAAACCTTAGATTTTAGTAGTGTTAAGCCATAAGGACTTCCTACCTAAATAAAGTTTTAAAAGTTCTATCCTTAAGCTTATAACTAAAGTATAGCCTCTACAGATTAAATAAGATTCATAATTAACTAAAATGGTTTTTGGGATCCATATAATACTTATATTGTAATAGAAGTAGATGCCAAAGATATGACTTCTGATTTCCATTAACAATTGGATGGAAGTGCCCATTCATTCATTTCTGAATTGGTGATATCAGTTGGAAATAAAGAAATAGAACGTATTTAAGAATATGATTAATTAGCATAGATGCTTTATGATGTACATTTTAGCCATTCTGGTAGAGATTAAAGAATGCATGAAGGCCTTGGTTCACTATCATAATAGAATGGGGACTTTTAAACAAATCCTTGTAATAACCTGTTTGGTGCAGTGAATACATTTGTAACACCTTTTGAAGTATTAACTGCTACTAGTTTTGGATATAACTTTGATTATGCTCCTCCAAAATCGTAATATAAGACTGTTACCAAATGGAAAGATGTGTGGAATGGTTTGGCTTCATAATATTATGCTCCAGCTTATGGATTGGGAAGAGTCTTTGATACTGGAGAAACAACAGGTGATACCACTGGTAAGAAATTAGAAGTTAATCCTTATACTTAAAGAGTAGATGATTGGTTTTTGAAATAAAAGAAGACATCACCATATTTTGGTTAACATTCAGATAATGTGAATATGATAAAAGTAGATAATTTCTGTGGTACTAGTTTTGAACCAGTATTCTCTAAGAAAGTTGAGTAAATAGGAATCTCGAATGGTAAATATGGATAATCGATGAGTTAAACTAAATATAGATTTCAAATACCATTATTAAGTTCAATATTTGGTGTATTATTACCTAGGGAAGCATTTAAATATATACCTTTAAAATATTTTAAAGATCTTACCCTTGATTTTAGACTAAATCCATATGCCTTATTTACAAGTGGGTATAAGAACTAAACATCAACAGATGCAGATACTATTGCTACTTGGGATATTGGATAGGTTGTTGGTAATATGCCTGCTAGGTCATATTCTCTTTCTAAATTTGAAATATGGACTGATTTGATGGTTTTTGACGACACTACTTAAAATGCTGTAGATTAATAGTTCAGTAATGGAATAACATTATATTCATAGGCTTTTTAACTAGGACCATTATATTAGTTAAAAGATACTTCATCATGCTAAGGTACATTTTAAGTAAATTAAGGTTTCGAATCATTAAAATCTATAATAATTCGTTACTTGTTAAATGACTATTAGACATATTCATTTTGTCGTAAAAGCATGTATGTGTCTAGTAATTTATAATTTTTATAGGCCCGAGTTGGTTTAGATTATTATCCATAACTGCCTATAGAAGGACATGCAGGGTGTCCATATCCAAATACGAGTGGATAATGTAATGCTGATTTTCTTGTTTAGATGCTGAAATGCTTTGGTAAATTGCATGATATTGATTAATCTATTTATGTTAACATCCATAATATGGCACCAAATGAAAGAGTCTATGATGTTACAAACATAAGCAAGTTTACATCTGGTACATATGAAGAAGCATCAGGTACTGTTGATATAACTAATAGGGATACTAAAAGAGGTTATTCATTCTTATATGAGAACTTTTGTGTGAGTAAAGCATTGTTTGGAATTAATACAGAAGGGTTATCAAATGATAATACAAGAATTAGTGGTATTAACACAATGGGAACAAGACCATTCGATATAATCATTAAAACAGATTCATCATCTGTTACAGCATTAAAAGATAGACCAAGAACTATGTATATTTGGATGCATTATGATTTTATGCTAAGAATCAGTCCAAATGGATTTGATGTTTTAGGCAGATCTTGATATTTAAAAATTATAATATATTTTTGTAAATTTATAAAACTGCATATCTCATTATGAATTATTTATCAATTAGAGACTGGAAAAAAGTAAAAACTCTTGAAGATGCTAAATTATGGCATTTGAAATACACACCATATTTTGATGAAAAGGTTATAGATATCCTTGTTGCAGGATATCCGAATTTGATTAAAAAGACAATTATAAAGAAAGTACATTAAGAAACAGAAGAACCAACATTATTTATCCGTTATTTATGGGAGTGATCTCTATATAATTTATAATATATTTTTAATATTTTATATTTTAAATGTAATTACAAGACACTGGAATTGCATATAAGTTTGATAAATTTTAAAATTAATCAGGTGTTAAAGTTAATTATCCAGATATTATACCTACTTCTTTTATTACATTAATAGTAGGTAAACCAGGTTCAGGAAAATCATCTTTATTAGAAGATTTAATAACTAATCCAGATATCTACAATAAGAAATTTAACAAAATCTTTTTAATATCACCTGGAGGATTGCCTAATTCCAAATTTATCCAATAAGAAAACTGGTCATAAACATTAGATTGGCCATGGATTTATGAAAGAATAGCAGATATTAATAAACTAATTAAATCACAGGAACCATAAGTTTTATTTATCTTTGACGATGTTATTGCTGATTTAAAAACAGGTGAACGTAATGCTTTGTTAATGAAATTCATATTCAATAGAAGGCATTTATTGGTGAATAATGGTGTTATTAGTATTATAATCACTACATAAAAATACATTATATGTCCACCTAAGATTCGATCAATACTAGATGCTATATATTTTTTTAATATAATACCTGCAGATTGGAAGAAAATAAAAGATGAACATCTATATAAAAATTATAAAGTACTTGAATCATAATTAGAACAAGTGTTTAAGACTCCTCATACATTCATTTATATTAATCTATAAAAATTTAATATTTACGTAAACTATAAACTTATTTTATAATAATTTTGATATATTTTTTTAAATTTTAAAAATAATTACATGTCTTTTTTCAAATCATTGCTTAGTGGTGTTACATAAGCCAAAAACTGGTTAGTAAATAAAGGATTAGGTACAACTGTTGGTAACATATTGAAGGGATTATCTACAACTGTTGGTGATGTGGCTACATCTGCATTTCCTGTATTAAACACTGTTAGACCATATTATGATAAGCTGGTTGACTATGGTATAAATAAAATGATAGCAGAGAAACCAAAAACGATGATGACAAGAAAAGAGGAAATTCAACAAATAGAACCAAAGCCCTAGAAAAAATTAAAAGTTGATATAACGTAATAACAAAATGAAAATGAACTAGGGTTTGAATAATGATATATATTTAATATATAATTTATGTATATACATTCATTTATATTCTTTATCAGTAGAATTACTGTTAGTTTTTTAATCAACAATCATAGAATCATCTTTTGTTAATGCAGTGGTAATGATTTCTTCTTTCTTTAATTGATCAATTTCATTTGATAAACATAGAAATGATATTTCGTCCACTAAATTTAATAGTTTCTATTTTATTTCTTCAGGAATATGCATCGATTGCTAAGCATGATCTGAAATACTATCTAATTAAATTAAAAGTTCGTTTAAATCCATAAATTTATTACCGTATATGTAAAATATTTAAAAACAATTATTATATAATTTCATTTAATATTATTTATATATTCTTCTAAATTCTTCCATGGAATGCTATTCCCATTATCATCAAACTTTCTCTTATTATAATTATTTTTAATTTTCTTCAATTCATCTCTAATTTAAACTTATCCAAAGCTTCTTTTAAATATTCCAGTATTAACCCAATCAAATTATGAACCAATGTTATTAGCCATAAATTCATATTCTTCTCTAGAGATTTTTCTTGTTTTCATCTTTAATCCTTTAGCCAATTATTTTTACTTATTCTTAGTTTCATAAAAATAAAACTTAGGTGCTATAGCAATAAATCTGGTAATAGGTTCATTAATTTCAAGTTTTAGTTATCCAAGTTCATTTCCTACCATATTATTATCTTTGATTTGTATTTTGGTAAACATACTATCAGTATCTCCATAAATCTAATGCTATGGTCCTAAAGTAAAATTCACTCTTTATAAATTAATATGAGCAGCCCATGCTATCCATGTAGAAATTTGTACAAGTTACCCTATACCAAGATCACGAGCTATACTATCATCTTCTTTATAAATTACCTTGTGATATTCATCATTAATTCTCACTATCTTTTTTATAATTTAAGGATTGAATAGGTATGATTATAATTTAGAAACATGAGCTATGTCATATTATTCAAATCTCTTTTATGCAAATTTTCCATAAGCAGAATTGATAATAAGTTTTATTATTTATCGTAAAACTGCATCTTTATCAGGATCTAGAGCTTTTCTCAAATCATAGAAATATAACATGAACTCTCTAAAAATATTGTCTCCAGTGTATTCAATATAATTAACAATTTATATTTTGCAACAATATGTTAAATATAATTATGGGTCTTGATTATATTTATCATTGCAGTCTAAAATAAATTTAACAACAAATCCAGGTACCCATTTATTTTTACCTTCTGTAAAATACATATTTCCATACTTCTTGGTCTTTGTCATAAAGAAAGGTAGTGTCCATTTATCATCAAATTTATATTCAATTTCATATAAATAATGATCAATAATAGTTTATTATTTTATTTATTATGTCTATTGAAAAGGTTTTATACCACTAAGTCTCTTTATAGGTACATTAATAGAAGAAGCAGCATATGGATAACTACTATTAAAGTCATAATACCATAAAGGAAAGAATTTGCCTGATTGATGATTAAAATTAGTTTTAGTCTATACCCATGTGTAACCACCCTAATAATTTTCTTTAAAAATCTTAAGTATTTCATCACTTGTTTCACCAGTAATGTGATATTTTAAGAATAAAGACTTTAATATTTCAATTGAGAATTATGCTAAAGTAAACTTACCTTAAAAATGTGGATTTATACCTTATTTATCTGGTATCATATCAACTAATTTCTGTAGATAAGACATGTAGGCATTATAACATTGATACAAGGCATTCACATCTTGTTAACAATATTCAATAACATCTTTCTTCTCTTTTTCATATTATTCAGGAGTCCAATTTTCAATTTTAAGGCCTGTCTTGCCTTCTACTTTAAAGAGTTCACAACAATTTTATAAAGATCCAAATGGAAATATTAATAGAAAATCCACAAAATGTATTCTTTCTTAAATGGAAAACTTCTTTATATTACTAAAAGTACCAATCACATCACAAATTTCATAATTTTCTATTACATCCTTTATCAAGAAAATACTATCAAATTTAGATCCATTATGAGCCCATACCATGTATTGCAATTCATATTTAATACCATCTTATTATAATATTTTAGCTTCATCTTACCATTGTTAAATCAACCATTCTATGAAATCTATAATACAATTAAATCCCCAAAAGGTATTTTTTATTAATTTCTCATTATAATCCATATATTAAACACATACACAATATGGAGCTTATTTACCAGTACCAGGCTCTAATTCATAAGTTTCTATATCCCAAAACACATTAATTATTGATTAATCATGTTGGTCTCTTTTTTCTTAATATTTTGCATATGAATTTTATTAAACTGGTTCATTACCCTTTTTTCCATTATGTTCCCATTTCTCTAAATCAATAGCATACTTAATAAGATCTTGTTCTTACATTTCATTCTTTAGTTTCTTTTATGATTTAAATATATATGCCTCCACAGGATTTTTAAACTAATCATTGTCAATTAATTATTCTTTAGTCATTACTTGTATATGATTATTAGTTTATTCACTTACATCATAAAGAAAAACCATCTATAATGGTGCTTTAGCATGGATATGAACAGTTTTCTTTTTACCTTTAACCTCCTTATATAAAATTCCTAAAATTTAGCAAGGTAATTCTTCTCCATGAACACTAAAATGCATTCTATAAATTATTTAAATCAATGTCCTCACATTTCCTTTTTATAATTATTCCAATTCACCATACAACAAGTCTGGATTAGTGGCATAATAACTAATAGCTTACGATAATGATTATGTTACACAATTAGCATTCTAGCAATAAGTCAATTCAGGTAACATATGCCTAAATTTACCTCTCTAGAGTAATCGATCACCTTCTTTATCTACCCGAGACTTCAGAATATTTAATTATACCTAATCATATTTATTTTTCTTAAAGGCAAGCTATTCACCTAAATTAGTTAAAGAGATATGATTACTATCAGAAATTAAAACTGCAACTATATTCTATATTATTGCCCATTCTTTCTATTAATAACTGCTACCAGGTTAGTCGTTTTCTATTTCAGGATTTTAATTTTATTATTAATCAAGAGGTCTGAAGATAGAGTATTATGTCATATTAGAAAGCATTATTCTTATTTATTATAGTAACTCATCTATCTTTGTTTTAACATCAATCTAGTTATTTTCTAATATTTAAGTCACTTCAGGTGCTTAATACATTTTCATCACATCTATAAAGATTGTACATTCTTTCTTATCTACTTAAGCTGTTTCAATGTTAGACATGTCATCTTAATCAACATAGATTGCCTAGAATTATAAATTAATATACTTTACATGTGCTATTTTATCAAAGTCCATTGACCACATTTCATTTGCAAGTATCCAAGCTATAGGTATCATAAAATCAGGTAATATTGGAGTTGTTTAAGGAACTTAATATCCTAATTGATGTCTATAAAAACTTCTACTATCTTTTGGATATTGTAATACAACATAATATGGAACTTATAATTGACTTGCAAAATATTTTATATATTCAAGGAAATGTCTTGTAACTTATTATTTTCTCAATTATTAAATCATTTTTTATTACTAATCAGTAGCCCACATAAAGTTTGACCATCTTATTTCCATCACTTTCTTACCAGTAGTCACTTCTTTATTAAATTAAGTTGCAACATTTCTTTTGTATGATAATCGATGAGTATTCTTATATTATTCTTCAGCACCATCCAATTCTCCATTATTATAAATTGTATACTTTATTTCATCTTCAGAAAGATTACCTATCCTTGGTTATCCAGTAAATGCAGGTGCAGATCTTTTAATAATAATGTCATTCAAGTCGACTTTAAAACTAGGTGTATAGATAGGAATGTTTCTAACACGTTGACCTATTTATTATTAATAGATAGCACCAGTCTTCTTCAATCTAGGCACAAACATCGGTTTTGTTATTGTTGATGTAGTATCAAGGCCATTTGTAGTAACTCTATAATTCACATCGCCAAATTTAATGTCATCGGTCTAGACAAATTTCCATTACTTACCCCATCCATAATCTCCACCAAGCAATCGGTTCAAATATGTCATTCCTTTATCATATATCTCTTTTTGTTTTTTAAGAGCTCGTTCGTTGTCTCTTTATATTTTTTAGAGACGTTATTATTGTTATTATTGAAAATCCATATCATATTCCATATCTTCCATAGCTTCTAGTTCTTCATCTTTATCATATGATATTTATTATTCAGG
>Ga0172373_10012306_pt1 | contig 10053 bp, 7 predicted proteins | sample Lak10m_2_FD_114546 | JGI IMG/M metagenome (GOLD analysis project Ga0172373, IMG submission 114546) | Freshwater microbial communities from Kabuno Bay, South-Kivu, Congo - kab_092012_10m | ecosystem: Environmental > Aquatic > Freshwater > Lake | place: Democratic Republic of the Congo: South-Kivu...
ACTGAATATCATTTAGATACTAATTCTTTAAAAATGCAACCTTTTGTTAATTTAAAATCATTAGCATATTTGAAAAAAGATAAGAAAAAGAAAGATAAGATATTATCACAATTACTATCACCAAAAGCACCTTTTTATAAAAAAGTTGGTAATTTATTATATAAATCTGCTGTTGATACTGTTTTTACAAAAAAACCTTATGTTGGTAGAAATCTAAAAAAACCAAAAGATATTATTGTTCAAAAAGAAGATGATAAACCTAAAAAAATACAGGAATATGCATTACAAGTTAATCCATTAATTGTTAAAAATAAAATAAAAACATTGGAACATTATAAAGTTAAAAATCCAAAAATTGAAATAGAATCTGAACAGGAAGAAGAAATTAAAGAAGATAAACCAAAATTATTTGATAAAGTTAAAAATTTATTTTCAGCAGTTTCTAAAGGTGTAACAGATAAAACTAAAAGTTTTTTTACAACAGCTTCTAAAAAGGTACCAGAGAAACCAATAGCAAAATTACTGACTTTAAATGATTTAATACAAATATCATTTAAAATAAAAGAAGAAATAGAAAAAATACAAAAAAAAGAAGTTGAAAAAGTTTTTGAAAAAAACATAAAAAAAGAACAAGAAGAAGAGATTAAAAAAATATTTGATATTGATTCTATAGTGAATTTAATGAAACTAAAATATGAAAAAGATAGAAAAGAGAATGAAATAAAACAATTAGAAAAATTAGAAAAGAAACATACAACTGCGGATAAAGATGCACTAAAGAAATTAGAAGATGATTTTAATCAAAAAATAAAAGAAATTAAAAAAATAGATGAAGATATAAATGAAATAAATAAAAAAATATATAAAAATGAAATACTCAAAAAATTAAAGGAGGATAAAATTAGAATAGATTATAAAATTGAAGAATTAAAAAATACAAATAAAAAAACAAAAGAAACTATTGATGCAGAATTAAAACAAACTAAAAAAGATATAAAAGAATTACAGAAAAAAACAGAGCAAAAAATTAAACAACATTATGAAACATTTTATAAAGAATTTTTAGAAAAATATAAAAAACATTTAAGTGAAGGAGAGAATGAAAAATTGGATAAATATTTTAAAGAAGAAAAGGATAAATTAGTAAAACTTTAAAAAGAAAAAGAAGAAATAAAGAAGCAATTTGAGAAGAAACGAGAAGAAAAAACAACAGAAATAAAGAAACTATTTGAAGAATTAAATAAAAATAGAAAGAAAAAAGCTAAGGAAATACAAGTTAAAGAAGCTAAAGAAAAAGAAGCTAAAGAATTAGAAAAAGCAAAAGCAGAAGCTATTAAATTAGCAAATGAAATTAAAGAATTACGAAAAAAGCGTGAAAAAGGGCAACCAGATGTAAAGACAGAAGCTAAAGTATATGCACAACTTAAAAAAGATATTGATGATATTAATATACTTGAACCAATATTTGAAGAAAGTGATGATGATGAAAGTGATGTTGAAAGTGATGAAGAAAATATTTTTTTTGACATTACTGATGAAGAAAATGAAGATATAATTAAAAAAATAAAAGAAGAAAAATATAAAAAAGTAAAAAAATTATATGAAGAAAAAATAAAAAAATTAAAAAAAGAAAATGAGATTAAAGATGATAAATTTAAAAAGCATTTTGTATTTGGAAAAGAATTTAAAACAAAAAAAGAAGTAGATATATATGAAATAGAGAAATTATTAGAAGCATTAGAATTACAATATGAACTTAATAAAAAATGGGAAGATTATAAGAAACAAAGAATTATTGAGAAAGAATGGGAAAAAAAGGAACGAGAAATGCTAAATATAAGTAAAACTCAAGAACAGGAGAAGGAACGGGTGAAAGATGATAAGAAGAAGGAACAAGAGAAGGAACGGGAGAAGGAACGAGTGAAAGATGATAAAAAGAAGGAACCAGTTAAGGGAAAACCAACGAAATTAACTATAAAAGATTTTAATGAGAAAAATATTAAAAAATTATATGAAAATATTTTAGAAAAATATAGAATTGAATTAGATAAAAAGAAGAAAGAAAAGGAAAAGGAATTAAAGAAAAAATATAGAAATGATAAAAAATTAAAAGAATATTTAGAAGAATATCAAGAAGAATTAGATGAAATATATGAATTAAAAGAAAGAGAATTTAAAGAAGAATATGATGAATATGAAAACGAGTTATATATATTAAATAATAGAAGAATTGAATTGGAAAATTTATTATTAAAATTAAAAACAATTCATATTGAAAAAGAAAGAATAATAAAAGAAGCAAAAAAAACATTTTTATTAAAAATGAAAGAAGAGAAGGCAAAGAAAGAAAAAGAAGAGAAGGAAAAGAAAGATAAAGCTGAAAAAGAAGCAAAAGAAAAGAAAGAAAAAGAGGAGAAGGAAAAGAAAGATAAAGAAGATATTGCAAAGAAAGAGAAGGCAAAGAAGGAAAAAGAAGAGAAGGAAAAGAAAGAGAAGGAAAAAGAGGAAAAATTTAAAAAAATATTACAAGAAACAATAGATAAATTAAAGCCTGATGTTAGTAAATTACCTGCTACAATTAAAACACGTATAATACCTGAATTACCTAAAAATAAATTAGATCAAATACTTGAAGAAGGTTCATATAAATCTTCAAAACCAATTCTTGAAATTGGTAAGAAAAAGAATTCATCATCAAACCCATTAGAAATAGGATCTTTTTTTAAATTTGATAAGATTAAACCAACAGATGTTAAACCACCTGTAGTTGTTAAAACACCACCACAACCACCTAAACCAATTAAAACACCATCACCACCACAACCAGTTAAACCAATTAAAACACCAACACTACCACAACCAACTAAACCGGTTAAACCAGTAAAACCGGTAAAAATAACAATTAAAAAACCAGTTAAACCGGTAAAAATAACAATTAAACCGGTTAAAACACCACCTAAACCTGCTAAACCGGTAAAAATAACAACTAAAAAATCACCAATTAAACAAGTTAAACAAATATCACCTAAACCAGTTGTTAAAACACCAACACCACCTAAACCAACTAAACCAAAAAAACCAACTAAAGAATCACCTGAAATACTTGCGATGTTTCAAGATAAAAAACCAAATATAATATGTCCTCCTAATAAAATATTAAATCCAAAGACTAATAGATGTGTTGATAGAAATGGAAAGATTGGCAAAGAGCTTCTTAAATTATTGTAGGATCATAGAATTTATTTTCAAATTCTAAATCTTCAATATCTTTAATATGACTTTTTGTTTGTTTATTATAAAAAACAATAATTTCTTCATTTGAAACAATTCTAAATTTTTCATTTATTTTTGTTCTCATATACCAATTATTTATACCTCTTTTTATTAATTTAAAGATTCTTGCATTTTTATTATCAACCTCTAATTTAATACCTTTTGATGTTTGCTTATATCCAATGATGCCAATATCTCCACTATGCTCTTTTTTATGACAATCTTCACAAATACAAATAAGATTATGTTTTATATTTTTATCAAAATTATCAAATTTACCGTTTTTATCAGAAGCTATTTGATAATTAATATGATGTGTTTCTTTTCCTTTATTAACTTTGCAAACTTCGCAAATATCTAAATAAATATTTGAATTATAATTAGAATTTTTAGTATTTACAATTGTATTATTAATTCCTTGAAGTTCTTTTTTTATCATTTCTGCATTTTTCATAAAAGATAATGGTAAATCTAATGATTTGCAAACATCAATACCATAAATATTTGATCCTTGACCCTCTTTTAATTTCCTTTCATAAATAATCTTATCATCTATTATATCAATATGCATGTGATAAACTCGGAGTTCATTATCTATCTTTGGTTTTAATAATGAAATTGATGTTAATTCATGTAAATGACTGGTGAATATAAAAGATGATTTCTTTTCAATTAATTCATTAATAGCTGCTGAAACTATACATAATCCTGAAATCGCCTCAGTTCCGCAACAAATTTCATCACCAATAATAAGACTGTTTTTATCTGCCCTTTGAAGGATATTTCGAAGTTCTGTCATTTCAACCACAAAACTACTCATACCTTTATAAATATTATCATTACCACAAATACGTGTCATTATATGATTGTAAGGTGTAAATTTAAAAATGGAGGCAGGAACAAACATTCCAGCTTGTGCCATTATAATCGCAAGTCCAATTGCTTTCATAAATGAACTTTTACCAGACGAATTAATTCCATATAATAAAATACCAGATTGATTTAAGGAAAGGTCATTTCCGATATATTCAACATCAGTTGAAATTCTTTCAATAATCGCATGTCGTAAATTTTGAGCATCAATATAAGAATTATTGGAAATCATATCAATTTCGGGTTTATGATAGCAATAATCAAAAGCATTTCGGGCATTACAACTATTAATATCAAGATCAATTAATTTATTAATGATATTTGCTAATTTATTTTTATTTTTATTAAGAAATTCTTCTAAAAAATTTAAATATTCTTTACTTACATTTATTTGAATTTCATTTAAAGTTGTTTCAATTATTCTTGATGCCTCATTGATTTCAGGCGAAAGTAATTTATAATTGCTATTTGCAGTAGAACTCAATTTCTTTTCAAATTTAGACATAAACCCCTTATTCTTCTTTAATGCATTATCAAATCGTTTTTTAGTGATTGTAATAAAATAGCCTTCGTTTGAATTAAAATCTAATTTACAATTGCTATTATTATTAGTATCATCAATTTTGCAAATAGTCATTACTTGGTTTTCTAAAAATTCCATCTTTTCCTTATAAATCTCAGTCATCTTGTCGATATATTCCAAATATCCACATCTAAACACATTACTTTTAATATCATTCAAATTATATTTAGAACATTCGTCAATGTTAAGTATTTCTAAATCTTTGAGAAGTTCATAAATTTCATTAATAATCTTAATTGACTCTTCATCATTAATTACATTAAAAGCTTCAATAGCCGATTCAAATGAATTGATAATAGAACCCCATTCAGACGGATGCAGTTTTTTAAGAAGAATCTTTCTTTTTACTCTTTCCAAATCAATTATATTATTTAACTTTTTATTAATTATTTTAAATTTATTTTCTTTTAAAATTTCATCAATTTTATTATAACGATTATTTAACTCATCTTTATTATTAATGGGGTTTAAGAGTCTTTCTTTAAATTGTCTGGAACCAAAAGCAGTCGAACATCTATTTAAGATTTCAATTAATGGTCTTTCTGTTTCATTATGACTTATGATATTTAATTGTAATGAACTATTATATTCGATTGTTAATGTTTGCGAATTTTCGAGTAATTCCGGAATATTTAATTCACGAATAATTTCAGAATTATGTTCAAAAGCAAATTGAAGCATACAACAGAAACACAAACGACCAATTGAATATTTTTCTAAATTCAAAAATTCGACAATAGAAAGCATTGAATCATTTTCAAAAGATTTTTCTAAAATCTTATTTTGATATTCAAGTTTTTTAAAATGAACATTTAAATCATAATTATCCCATTTAGTATGAATTAAATAATTACCTGAAATGATTAATAAGATTTGTTGTTTATTGGTATCGCTTATTTTATCAGATAATAATAAAATTTCGGTTGGATTATAAGTAGTCAAAATTCTATAACATTCATCTAATGTAAATTGTGGGTCAGTTTTAGATGTCCCATTTTCATAAATGAATGATTTACCGGTTGTCAAATCAACACCACTAATACCAACCATCAATAAACCCAAAATTTCTTCAAAATAAAAAACAAGAATATAATTACTTTTTCTTGAAGTTATATTAAAATTGGTTGCAGGACTTATGATATCTGTTATTTTTCTTTCAGGGTTCGGTGGTTGTGTTATCTGATCAATTTTTACAATTGTATAATTATTTTGAAGTAGGATTTGTAAGAATTTATCTAACGCCCATATCGGAAATCCAGCCATCAATGGATTATTCTTTGAAACCTCCTTAATCGCCTTATTTTTCCGTGATATTTGAATATTGCAAATGTCACCTATTTTATAAATAAACGGGCAATTTTCATTAATCGAATATAACTCATAAAAAGAACCGACTTGCATTAAAATTAATGTATTCGCACCATATTTATTCTTATATTCAATATCTTTCTCTAAATAATCATCAATAATCATTGAAGCTATTTTTAAATTAACTGTCATTAATAATTATCATTAATTTCTTAAATCTTTTTCGTTAATGAAAATAGAAAGATGGAATTAGGAATAAAAGAGATATTACTTTTAATTATAAATGAGATTGCATTTTCAACATTAATTTTCATTTGGTATGTCTTATATCGTTTTGGAGTTATTGCCGCAAATCCATTATTTGCATTATTAATAACTTTAATTCAAAATTTAGTAATATTAACTATTTTAATAAAGAAAAAACAAATTAATCGCACAAATATCATAAGATTTGCATTTATCCTATTTATCCTCAAAGTCCTACCACTCCTCTATTTCTTCCCCAATTATCTTGATTTTACTATTAAAGATGTTTTCATCCTTATTTATATGTATTTAATTTATATAATTGCAATAGTTATAATTATAGAAGTTTTTGATATAGATGTTAAAATTGATAAAATAGTTTATAATGATACTATTGGAGATAGTTATGAAAAAGCACATACTACACGCATTTTTGATTTTACTTATGATGAAATAATTCGCAAGATTATTGGTTAATTATTCCTCTTCAGAACTCATTGATGATAATGATGAATTATCTTCTTTTTTTGATTATTATCATTATTATCATTATCATCATTATTATCATTATCATCATCACTATTAAAAGGAGCAAAGCCAGTATCAAAATTATCATTTATTTTTGATAAGACGGTTGGGTCAATTTCTTCTTCTTTTTCATTATCATTATTAGTATTATCATTATTATTAGAATTAGAATCTTTATTTTTATTTCCTGAACCGCCTTGTTGTTTATTGAGGTTTAAGAAACCAGTTAAATTTAATAAAGAAGGTATTGAAGGTTTTAAATAAAAGAAACCGATTGTAACCACTAAATAAACGATGAAAAATAATAAGATATTTGAGATTTTGAATAAGTTAAATGGTTCTTGATATGGATCTTCTTCTAAACTATTTCTATATTTATTATATTCAGCATATTGAATTATTATAAATATTATTATTGAAGCAAAAATTGAAGTTATATAATATTCCATATCTAATAATTAATTAATGATTAATTATATATAAATATACGCATTATTATTATAATTATTAGTATAAAATGAAGTTAGAATTAAAAAAATTTGACCCTTCATCAATTAAAAGTGATTCGGTCGTTGTTTTTATAGGAAAACGAAACACCGGCAAGTCTTATTGTATGAAAGATATTTTAAGTTATCATAAAGATTTACCAGTAGGTATTGTTATCAGTCCCACTGAAACCGCTAATAATTATTTTGAAAAATTTATTCCAAATATGCTTATATATGATGAATATGAACCAGCAATTGTTAAGAAATTTTTAGATAGGCAAATTAATATAAATAAGCAAAAAAGCGATGCTTTAAAGAAATATGGGACTTCAGATATCGATAGTCGAGCTTTTTTAATTCTCGATGATTGTCTTTATGATAAGAGCTGGCCTACTGATAAAAGTATTAGGAGTATTTTTATGAATGGGCGACATTATAAAATTTTCTTTTTAATTACAATGCAATATTGTCTTGGTTTGCCTCCAATTTTAAGAGCAAATGTTGATTATGTCTTTATTTTTAAGAATAATTTGATTAAAGAGAGAGAAAAGCTTTATAATCATTATGCGGGGGTTTTTAATAACTTTGAAACATTTTGCACAGTTATGGATAATTGCACTGATAATTATGAATGTTTAGTAATTGATAATAAAGTGCAAAGTAATAAATTGGAAGATCAAGTTAAATGGTATAAAGCAAAAGATGCAGATTTCAAATTATGTACGCCTGAATTGTGGAATCTCTGTGCATTGGAAAAACAACGCAAAGAAAATACCTTATTTTATGAAGATGAAGAAGAGGAAGAACCCTATGACCCAAGTGTATTTATTAAAAATAAGAATAAAGTTAAAGTTAATGTCAAAAAGAAAAATTAATAATTTTAAATAATAATAAGTATATAAATAAAATGAGTTTCGATACAGTAATAATCGGTTCCGGTCCTGCTGGATTGGCTTTCGCAAATTATGCTAAAAATGAAAAGATTTTAATTATTGAAAAAGATGAAGTTATTGGCGGTTGTCATAAAGTAAATAGAAAGAAACACGGAGGCATTTCCTATTTTTGCGAACACGGACCGAGAGTATATCTCAATAATTATGTTAATTTCAAAAGTTTATTAAAAGAAATGGATTTAGATTTTAATAATTTATTTGGTAAAAAATATTCATTATTTTCTTTATTATCCAAAGCAGTTTTTGATGATGGCTTATTGTCATTTACTGAAATTCTTAAATTAACCAGAGATTTCATTTTAATTATATTTAATAATACTCACGGGTCTGATATAAGTATGTTTGATTATATGACTATGAACGATTTTTCCGAAAATTCAATGATTAACATCGATTATTTATGTTCTTCTATTGATGGTGGTAATAGTAAAATGATATCCTTAAATAATTTTATTTCGACAACTATTCAATGCTTACTTTATTCTATATATATACCTAAAATACCTAATGACGAGGGATTATTTAATTATTGGCAAAAGTTTTTAATGAAAAGAAAAGGAGTTCAATTTTTATTAAATTCAGAAGTTGCTGAAATAATTGTTGATGATTCTAATAATAAAAAAATTAAATCGATTAAATTAAAAGATGGCAAAACAGAAATAATTGCTGATAAATTTATTTTTGCAATTCCTCCAGTTAATCAATATAAAATTAAAGGACTTAAAGAAGCTTTTGAATTAACTGAAGATTATGTTGAAAATACTGAATATCTTGAATCAATTACGCTTACATTTCATTGGGATTATAAATTAGATTTAGAAGAGGATTTATCCGTTTTTAATATAAAGACTGAATGGTTTTTGGTTGCTTCGAATATGAGCGAAATAATGACATTTAAGGAACTTAAATCAAAGACTGTTATTAGTTGTGCTGTGGTTTTAACTAATGTTAAAAGTAAATATTTAAATAAGACGGCAAATGAATGTAATGAATCTGAATTAATCGAAGAAGTATATCAACAATTGCGATTAATTTATAAGAATATACCAAGACCAACTCTTTATTTCAATAATAATTATTATGATTCTAAGAAAAAACAATGGCATTCGCGCGAATGTGCTTTTGTAAAAGTTCCTAATTATAATTATCTTGATTTTAAAAGTAATAAATATTCAAATATTTATTCATTGGGAACTCATAATGGCAAACAAAAGAATTCTTTCACTTCATTAGAATCTGCTATAAGTAATTCAATAAAATTATCAAATATTATTTATAATAAAAATAAAAAGATAAAAAGATGTTTTGATATCAGAGATTTAACAATTATAATTATTTCATTAATTCTTTTATTTTTAATAATCAAATTATATAAATATAATTATAATAATTAATATAAAATGGATAGTGTAATTAATCAAGATTCTTTTAATGATTTGTTATATATAAACAACTCTAATGTAAATGATTCTAATGTAAATGATTCTAATATTAATGATTCTAATATTAATGATTCTAATATTAATGATTCTAATATTAATGATTCTAATATTAATGATTCTAATTTAAATGATTCTAATATCAATGATTCTAATTTAAATGATTCTAATATAAATGATTCTAATATCAATGATTCTAATATTAATGATTCTAATTTAAATGATTCTAATTTAAATGATTCTAATTTAAATGATTCTAATATAAATGATTCTAATATCAATGATTCTAATATTAATGATTCTAATTTAAATGATTCTAATTTAAATGATTCTAATTTAAATGATTCTAATATTAATGATTC
>Ga0172373_10012307_pt1 | contig 10052 bp, 8 predicted proteins | sample Lak10m_2_FD_114546 | JGI IMG/M metagenome (GOLD analysis project Ga0172373, IMG submission 114546) | Freshwater microbial communities from Kabuno Bay, South-Kivu, Congo - kab_092012_10m | ecosystem: Environmental > Aquatic > Freshwater > Lake | place: Democratic Republic of the Congo: South-Kivu...
CCCGGAAGAGCGCGCCAAGGCGCAGGGCGCGAACGACCTCGCGATCTTCGTCATGATGACGCTGTCCTCGTTCACCTCCGGCATGACGGTGACCACCGCCGGCTGGGAGAAGGTCAACCTGTCCGCGCTGCCGCTGATCGGCATCGTGCTGTGCGCCATCGGCTGGCTCGCGCTGCGCGGGCGCGAACCGAAGGGCGCCTGAGCGTGGCTGTCGCGCCGCCCGCCCGGATCGGCCAGCGGCAGGACGAGATCGACACGCCGGCGCTCGTGGTCGACCTCGACGCGTTCGAGGCCAACCTTGCGGCGATGACCAAGGCGGTGGCCGGGCGCGTGCGCATCCGCGCGCACGCCAAGACCCACAAGAGCGTCGACGTGGCGCGCCTGCAGGTGGCCGCCGGCGCGGTCGGCGTGTGCTGCCAGAAGGTGTCCGAGGCCGAGATCCTCGTCGACGGCGGCATCGGCGACGTGCTGGTGTCGAACGAGGTCGTCGGCGTTTCGAAGCTCGCGCGCCTCGCGCGGCTGGCGAAGCGCGCGCGCATCGGCACCTGCGTGGACGACGCCGCGAACGCGCGCGACCTCGCGACGGCCGCGCGTTCCGAGGGCGCGACGATCGACGCCTACGTCGAGGTGGACGTCGGCGCGAAGCGCTGCGGCGTGCCGCCCGGCGATCCGGCGGTGGCGCTCGCGCGCGTGGTCGCCGGCTCGGAAGGCCTGCGCTTCGCGGGCTTGCAGTGCTACCACGGCTCGGCGCAGCACCTGCGCACGATGGCCGAGCGCCGTGCCGCGATCGAGGCCGCGGCGGCGGCGGCGCGCGCGACGCGCGCAGGCATCGAGGCGGCGGGCATCGCCTGCCCGATCGTCACCGGCGCGGGCAGCGGCACCTTCGCGTTCGAGGTGGCGAGCGGCGTCTGGGACGAGATCCAGCCCGGTTCCTATATCTTCATGGACGCCGACTACGCCCGCAACGAGTGGGCCGCGCCGCTGCCGGCGTTCCGGCACGCGCTCTTCGTGCTGGCGACGGTGATGAGCCGCCCGTCTCCGGACCGCGCGGTGGTGGACGCCGGCCACAAGTCGGCCTCGGTGGACTCGGGCATGCCCACCGTCTGGCAGCGGTCCGGCGTGAGCTACGGCCGGCCGTCCGACGAGCATGGGGTGCTCCAATCGTCCGACGGCGCGCCGCTTCCCGATTCCGCACGAGCGCCGCTTCCGGCGCTGGGGGAAAAGATCCTGCTGGTGCCGGGGCATTGCGATCCCACGGTCAACCTCCACGACTGGTATGTTTGCGTTCGCGGCGGCGTGGTCGAATCGGTCTGGCCGGTCTCGGCCCGCGGCGCCGTCTTCTAGATCCGGGGGGGACATGAAGAAGGAACTGCTGAACCCGAACGCGCTCTTCGATCCGAAGTTCTTCACGCACACGGTGGCGGTCACCGGGCCGCTGAAGCTGGTGTACGTCTCCGGGCAGGTGAGCTACGACCGCGACGGCATCGTCGTCGGGGCCGGCGATTTCCGCGCGCAGTGCGAGCAGGTGTTCAAGGCGCTCGCGCACAACCTGAAGGCCGCGGGCGCCGGCTGGCGCGACGTGATCAAGGTGAACGGCTACATGGTCGACCCGAACGCGGAGGACGTCGCTGTCTACCGCGAGGTGCGCTCGAAGTACTTCGCGCGCGACGCAATGCCGGCCAGCACGCTGGTCGGCGTCACGCGCCTGGTGCACGAGGACCTGCGGCTCGAGGTCGAGGTGGTGGCCGCGATCGCGACGGCGGAGCCGAAGCCTCGCCGTCCCGCCGCGAAGCGCACGGCCACGACGAAGCCGGCGAGGAAGAAGCGCCGTTGACGCGATCCGGGCGTGCCTGGGTGATGGTGCTCTGCGCCTTCACCCTGATGTGCGTCGGCTTTGGCTGCGTCTACACCTTCGCGGCGTTCTTCAAGGCGATCGAGGCGGAGTTCGGCGCCTCGCGCGGGCACATCGCGCTGGTGTTCGCGCTGTGCGCGCTGGTCTACTTCTCGCTCGGCGCGCCGGCCGGCATGCTGGCCGATCGCGTGGGGCCGCGGCGCGTGGCGTGCGCGGGCGTGGTCGCGATGGCGGCAGGGCTCGCGGCGGCGAGCCAGGCGAATTCGCTCGTCTTCCTCTATGCCGTGTACAGCATCGGCGTGGGCGTGGGCGTCGGCCTGACCTACGTGCCTTCGGTCGGCGCGCTGCAGCCCTGGTTCGGCGCCAACCGTGCGTTCGCCACCGGCATCGCGGTGTCGGGGATCGGTGCCGGCAACATCCTCTTCCCGCCGCTCGCGGCCTGGCTGATCGAGGCGATGGGCTGGCGCCACGCCTACCTCGTGCTGGCGGCGCTGGCGCTCGTGGCCGCGGGCGTCGCGGCGCTCGTGATCGACAACGATCCCGACGGGCGACGGCGTGCCGGCGGCGGCGCGACCAACGAACCGCTGCCCGGCATGACCATCGCGGAGGCGGCACGCACGCGCGAATTCCGGGTGCTGTACTTCACGCTGATCTTCGGCGCCGGCTGTACCTTCGTGCCGATGGTGCACCTCGGCCCCTATGCGATGGATGCCGGCTACGGCGCCACCGAGGCGGTGGCGCTGGTGAGCTTCATCGGCCTGGGCAGCATGGCCGGGCGCTTCGGCGCCGGCGGCGTCGCGGATCGCGTCGGGCGCATCCCGGCGCTCGCGGGCACCTACGTCGGCCTCGGCCTGATGTTCGTGCTGTGGTGGACGACGCGCGAATACTGGGTGCTGGCCGCGTTCGCGCTGGTGTTCGGCGCCTGCTACGGCGCGTTCGTCGCCATCTTCCCCGCGATCACCATGGATCTCTTCGGTCCGCGGCAGGTCTCGGGGATCATGGGCACGCTCTATACCGCGGCGGGCATCGGCACGCTCGCCGGGCCGACCCTCGCCGGCGCGGCCTTCGACGCCACGGGCAGTTACTCCGTGCCGATCCTCGCCAGCGCGGTGGCCGAGTTCGCAGCGGCGGCCGGGGTCGTTTCGCTGGCGCGCCGCATGCGCCGCGCGCGCCATGCCTAGAATGAAATCGGCGTGATCCCCGACACGGAATCGACATGGCGAACGACAAACCCTGGCGCGTGAAGCTCTCCGGACCGGATGTCTGGTCCGGCACCGAGATGGCGGCGCGCACCGACTGGGTCCACCGCGTCGACGAGGCCGAGAAGCGCGAGGTGTACGACGCGGTGGCGGCCTTCCGCGCCTCCGGCGTCGAGTGGCTCGACATGGCGCGCGCGCAGTTCCCGATCCCGCGCCTCGCCAGGAAGCTCGCCGTGATGTGCGAACAGCTCGAGAACGGCGGCGGCATGGTCGCGCTGCGCGGGCTGGAGCCCTCGGTGCTCGGGCAGGAAGGCATGCGCATCGCGTTCTGGGGCGTCGGCCTGCACATGGGCACCGCGGTGTCGCAGAGCCAGTTCGGCGAACTGCTCGGCGAGGTGCGCGACTACGGCGAGGTGATGGGCAAGGCGACCTCGCGCGGCTATCGCGCGGCCGGCGCGCTGCGTTTCCACACCGACCGCTGCGACGTGGTCGCGCTCGCCTGCGTGCGGCAAGGGCAGTCCGGCGGCAACAACGTCGTGGTCAGCACGCCGCACATCCACAACTGGCTGCTCGAGCGCGATCCCGAAGCGCTGGATCTCCTGCATGCGCCCTGGCACCACAGCCGGCAGGGCGAGGGGCAGAAGACCGAGCAGCCGTGGTATCGCAACCCGATCTTCGCCCTGCACAAGGGCCGCTTCACCAGCCAGTACTCGCGCGCCTACGTCGAGACGGCCGACCAGCTGCCCGGCGTGCCGCGCGTCACCGAGGCGCAATGGAAGGCGCTCGACAGGCTGGCGGAACTCGCGCAGGGCGAAGGGCTGCTCGTGCGCCTCGAGCCGGGCGAGATGCAGTTCCTCAACAACCACGTCACCTATCACTCGCGCGACAAGGTGATCGACTGGGACGACCCGGCGAAGAAGCGCATGCTCTACCGCCTGTGGCTGTCGATGCCGCAGAGCCGCGAGCTGCCGGCCGACTTCGACGAACTCTGGGGCCCGACGGGCGCCGGCGTGGTGCGCGGTGGCGTGGTCGCGGCGGCCGGCTACCGCACGGTCGCCGAGCTGCAGTCGCTGCGCGCCACGGGCAAGGCGCCGGCGCGCGCCGGCTGGCCACTCGAAGCGCTGCCGGCCTGATGCCGGTCGCCTAGGATCCGTTCGCCATGGCCAAGGTTGCATTCCGGTATCTCGATCGCGCGCAGGTCACGGCGCTGATGCCGCCGCACGCGGAGCTCGTGCGCGTGGTCGAGGCCGGCCTTGCCGCGCACGGTCGCCGCGACGTCGTGCTGCCGCCGAAGGCGCACATCGAGCTGGACGAGCGCTACAACGGCCACTTCAACGTGCTGGTCGGCTGGGCCGGCCACGTCGATAGCGCGGGGGTGAAGGTCACCGGCGACTACGTCGACAACTGGAAGCATGGCCTGCCCTCCGAGGTGGCGCTCCTCACGCTTTACGAGCCGCGCACCGGCGTGCCCGTGGCCTTCCTCGACGCGACGCACATCACCGCGTGGCGTACCGGTGCGGTCACCGCGGCGGGCGCGCGCCACCTTGCGCCGCCGAACCCGAAGGTGCTCGGCCACATCGGCGCGCGCGGCAGCGCCTTCCCGAACCTCGCGCTGCTCGCGAGCCAGTTCTCGTTCGACGAGGTGCGCATCCACAGCAAGCGCCCCGAGAGCCGCGAGCGCCTCGCCGAGCGCGCGCGCAAGGAACTCGGACTGAACGCCAGGGCCGTGGACAGCGTGGAAGCCTGCGTGCGCGGCGCGGACATCGTCGTCGAGGCCACGCGTCTCGAGCAGCCCGAGCTGCTGGTGCGCGACGAATGGCTGGAGCCCCACGTGCTGCTGGTCTGCTACGGCTGGAAAATGGTGGTGGATCCGCGCACCGTGCTAGGCGCACACAAGGTGGTGGTCGACGACTGGACGCAGTGCACCAAGGGTGGCCAGCTGCACCCGATGATCGAGCGCGGCGAACTCACGCGCGACAAGGTGCACGCCGAGATCGGCGAGATCGCCGCGGGCCTGAAGGTCGGGCGCACCTCGCCTTCGGAGCGCATCGTCTTCTGGCACCGCGGCTTCGCCATCAGCGACATCGTCGTCGGCCACGCGGTGCTCGCGCGTGCCGAGGCCGAGGGCGTCGGCACGATGCTGACGCTGTTCGACCAGCCGGACGAGTAGCGGCGCGGCTTACTCGGCGGTGCCGGTCGTCGAGGGAACGGTCGTCGTGGCGTTGAACCGCGGCATCGTCGCGGCGCGTTCGGCGGCCGGGATCGTGCCGCGCGCGTCGCGGACGGCGCTCATGGTGATGTTGCCGGGCGGCACGGCCAGCGCGGGCGTCCAGTCGCGGATGGCGACGAAGGCGCCGCCGACCGCGAAGCAGGCCGTGGCGGCGTAGGCCCAGCGGCGGCGCTTGCCGCCCTCGGCCGGCGTGTCCGTCGCGGGCCCGGACTGCACTTGCGCACGCGCCAGCGCGGCCTGCGCGATCGCGGCGGCGGCGGCTTCGCGCTCCGCGGCCACGTCCGACGCGAGCAGCGCGGCGTGCTGTTCCTCGGCTTCGCGCCGCGCCTGGGCGGCGGCGCGCAGTTCGTCCTCGGCCGCGATTCGGGCGCGCAGCGCGCGCTCGGCGGCGTCCTCGGCTTCGCGGCGCGCGGCCACGGCCTCGGTGAGCTGGCGCAGCGACTCGCGCTCGGCCTGCGCGCGGCTGCGCGCGCCCAGCGCGTCGGCGATCATCGCGCGCGCCTTCAGGCCGGAGGCATCGGCCGCTTCGTGGGCCAGGCGCAGCGCGAATTGCGCGGCACGGCGCTTGCGGCGTTCCATGGCCACGCGCTCGGCGTTGGCGGTCTGCGCTTCCACGAGTTCGCGGGTGCGCGCCTCGGTTTCCTCGACCAGCTCGCGCTCGATCGCGGTGGCGGCCTCGGCCTGCGCGGTGCGGGCGACGTCGGCACGCGCGCGCTCTGCGGCGTGCAGCGCGTGCGCTTCCTCGGCTTCCAGCCGGCGAGCGGCTGCGATGCGCGCCTCGGCCTCGGCGGCGATGCGGCGCCGCGCGGCGTCGGCAAGATCGGCCTCCAGGCGCGCGTTGTCCTCGGCGGCGCGCTGGGCGGCCGTCTCGATCTCGCGGCGGCGCACGGCGCCGTCCAGCGCCTCGGCCTCCAGTTGTTCACGGCGGCGCGCCGCGTCCAGCGCGGCAGATTCTTCTGCGCCACGCGTGGTCTGCATCGCCAGCGTCGAGGCCTCGATGCGCGCCCGTTCCTCGGCGGCGCGGGACGCGGCCCGCTCCGCGGCGGCGCGCTGCGCGGCCAGCGCGGCTTCGCGCTCGTCGGCCTGGCGTCGTTCCTGTTCGGCGGCGACGGCCTCGGCCTGCGCGAGGCGCAGGCGCTCGGCGTGCGTGGTGCGCTCGACTTCAGCGCGCGCCACGTCGAGCGCGAGGCGGCAGGATTCGCGCTCGACGCGCAGGCGCGTGTCCACGGCGGCGCGGCGCTCGGCCTCGGCGGCGAGGAGCGACTGCTCCAGGGTCTCGGCTTCGCGTTCCAGCGCGGCGGCCGTCTCGGCCTCGGTGGCGGTGCGTTCGGCGGCGTCGGCGGCGGTCTCGGCTGCGCGGCGTGCCTCCTCCTCGGCCGCGGCGCGGCGTTCGAGCGCGGCGCGCTCGCGCGCCTCGGCGGCGAAGCGGCGGCGGGCTTCCTCGATGCGGCGCTGGTCGGCGTCGGCGGCGGACTCGGCCGCGCGCGTCGCCTCGGTCTCGGTCTCCATGCGTGCGCCGGCGAGCATGTTCGCGCGCGCTTCCTCGTCGGCGCGCAGTTGCGCGGCGGCTTGCGCGCGACGTTCCATCGCGGCGCGTTCCTGCGCGGCCTGCGCGGCGCGTTCCTCGGCGATGCGGCGCTGCTCGGCCGCCTCGCGCACCTGCGCCTCGGCGGCCAGCCGGGCCTCGGCGGCGGCTTGCGCGGCGGCGGCGGCTTCCGCGCGGCGCGCGGCCTCGGCCTCGGCAAGGCGCTCGGCGTCTCCCGCGGTGCGCAGCGTTTCCTCGGCGCGCTTCACGGCGTCCTGCGAAGCGGCGAGGCGCTCGGCGGCGCGACGGCGCGCCTCGGTCTCGGCGGCGATGCGTTCCTCGGTGAGGCGCAACGCCTGTTCTTCCAGTGCGGCGCGTTCGCGCGCGGCGTCGGCGAGGGCGGACTCCGACTGGCGGCGCGCTTCCTGTGCGGCGCGTTCGTGCTCTTCGGCCTCGCGGCGCGAGACGGCTTCGGCTTCGGCGGAGCGCTCGGCGGCGACGCGCTGTTCCAGCGCCTGCCGCGCAGACCGGTCGGCGCTGACGCGGCGCTCGGCGGCGTCGCGCAGGCGGTGCTCGGCCTGCTCGCGCGCTTCCGCGGCCATCGAGGCGCGGGTCTCGGATTGCGCGCGCGAGAACGCGAGCTTGATCTTCGCGAGTCGCTCGCCTTCGCTCGCCGGTTCGGCGGCGGTCGGGGTGGATCGTTCGGTCTGGGCGCTCATGGAGTTCTCCGGCCGGAAGGGGCTGGGGTCCATTATTCGCAGGGGGGCTGCAAACCTTAGGGCGAACAGGCCGGGTTTCCGGGGCCAGTTCCCGGGATGCGCCGATATACTCGGCCCATGCCTCCCCGAGCCGCCCGTCGCGCTCCCCCGCCCATCGCGGTGAGCGACGAAAGGGGCATCCGCTCCCTCCATATTGGTGGCGAGGCCATCCAGAGCGCGATGCGGATTTCCGATCCGTGGGGCCTCCACCTCGACTACACGCGCTGCATGATGGCGAGCCTGCTGTTCCAGCCGGAGCCGCGCACGGCGCTCATCCTCGGCCTCGGCGGCGGCTCGATCGCCAAGTTCCTGCACCGGCACCTGCGCAAGGTGCGCACGCGGGCCATCGAGATCGACCCGCGCGTGGTCGCCGTGGCGCGCGCGCAGTTCGGGTTGCCGCCGGACGATGCGCGCCTGGCGGTCGAGGTCGGCGACGGCGCCACCGCCCTGGAGGGCGCCGAGGTCGACCTGCTGGTGGTCGACGCCTTCGACGACGAGACCCCGGCCGAGCCGCTCGCGACGCGCGAGTTCTTCGACCGGGCGCGCGCCGCGCTCGCGCCGGGCGGCGTGATGGTCGCCAACCTGATGAGCGACGACCCGAAGCTCGCGCGCCGCCTGCGCCAGGTCCGCGACGCCTTCGGCGGCGTGGTGGTCCAGCTGCCGGCGTTCACCGACGAGAACCTGATCGTCATCGGGCTGCAGGCGCCGCCGCCGCGCATCCCGTGGCGCGAGCTGCACGCGCGCGCCCGCGTCCTGCACGAGCGGCTGGAGCTGCCGTTCCCGCGCTACGTGCGCGCGCTGCGCGCGAAGAACCGCTGGAACTACCGCCACCTCGTGCTGCACGGCGACGAGGAGGACTGAGGGCGTGGACATCGTCTGGCAGGAAGTCGCCGTGGTCGCGAGCATCGCGTTCCTCGGCGCGTTCGTGTTCGGCATCACCGGCTTCGGCTCGGCGCTCTTCACGATCCCCCTGTCGGCCTTCGTGGTGCCGCTGCCGATCGCGCTCGCGCTCTTCTCGGTGCTCGACATGCTGAACGCGCTGCGCGTCGGGCTCGAGGACCCGAAGAGCGCGGTGCGCCGGGAGTGGACGCGGCTCGTGCCGGCGATCCTCGTCGGCACCGTGGCGGGCGTGACGCTGCTGGTCAACCTGCCGCGGCGCACGCTGATGTTCGCGCTCGCGACCTTCATCGTCGCGATGGGGGTGTCGGGCCTCGTGCGCGGCGCGGCGGTGCGCACCGTGTCGGCGGGCTGGGCGTGGATCGCGGGGTTCTGCGGCGGCGTGACGAGCACGGTGTTCGGCGCGGGCGGGCCGCCCTACGCGATCTACCTCTCGCGGCGCAATCTCGAGAACGCGCAGTACCGCGCCACCCTCGGCCGCTGCGCGATGATCAGCATCGGCGCGCGGTTGGTGGCGTTCACGGCCACGGGAATCCTGCTGCAGCCCAAGGTGTGGCTGATGGCCGCGGCGGTGTTCCCGGCCTCGTGGCTCGGCATCACCGTGTCGACGAAGCTCTTCAAGCGGATGTCGAGGGAACTGCTGATGCGGATCGTCGCAGTGGGACTGCTCGCGACCGGCGCGTCGCTCTTCGTGCGCGCCTGGAACCTCGCCGGCTAGCCGGCTTTCTCGCGCAGGGTGACGAATTCCTCGGCGGCCGTCGGGTGGATGCCGATGGTGGCGTCGAACTGTGCCTTGGTGGCGCCCATCTTCACCGCGATCGCGATGCCCTGGATGATCTCGCCGGCCTCGGGGCCGATCATGTGCGCACCGACCACGCGCTGCGAGGCAGCGTCGACCACCAGCTTCATGAACACGCGCTCGGTGTTCGGCGTCAGCGTGTGCAAGAGGGAGCGGAAGGACGTCTTGTAGAGGTCGACCGTGCCGAAGCGCTGGCGCGCGTCGGCTTCCGACAGGCCCACGGTGGCGACGTTCGGGTGCGAGAACACCGCGGTCGGCACGTCCGCGTGGTCCACCGCCGTCGGCTCGCCACGGAACAGGGTCTTCGCGAGCGCCATGCCTTCGGCAGTGGCGACCGGCGTGAGGTTGATGCGGTTGGTGACGTCGCCGATGGCGTGGATCGAGGGCACGCTGGAGCGCGAGTAGGCATCGACCCTCACCGCGCCATCCTGCGACAGCTCGACGCCCGCGGCCTCGAGCCCGAGGCCCTCGGTGTTCGGCTTGCGGCCGGTGGCGAAGAGGACGAGGCCGAACGCTTCCTTCGCGCCGTCGCGGAACGTCGCGTCGATGTCGCCTCCCGCCTTCGAGAGGCTCGCCGGGTCGGTCTTCAGGCGCACCGCGATGCCCTTCTTGGCCAGTTCCTCGCCGAGCTTCTCGCCGAGCTCGTGGTCGAAGCCGCGCAGCAGGCGCTCGCCGCGATAGCACAGCGTCGTCTTCACGCCCAGGCCGTTGAAGATCGACGCGAACTCCACGGCGATGTAGCCGCCGCCGACCACCAGCGCCGACGCGGGCAGCGCGTCGAGGTAGAACGCG
>Ga0172373_10012309_pt1 | contig 10050 bp, 5 predicted proteins | sample Lak10m_2_FD_114546 | JGI IMG/M metagenome (GOLD analysis project Ga0172373, IMG submission 114546) | Freshwater microbial communities from Kabuno Bay, South-Kivu, Congo - kab_092012_10m | ecosystem: Environmental > Aquatic > Freshwater > Lake | place: Democratic Republic of the Congo: South-Kivu...
GATTTGAACAGGTAACAGTAAAATTGCCAGATTATTTTCATGCATTGTCAGAAAATGAAATTACAGTTCACATAACTTCAAGAACCAATAATTCACTTTTTGTTTCTGAGAGCAACAGCTTAGAGTTCAAAGTACAAAGGGTAGGCAAGAGTTTATTTTGTAAACAATATATTGAATTCGATTATTTTGTAGTCGGAGAAAGAACAGATATCAAGTTAATTGTAGAGCAACCTAAATAGTACGGAGAATAAAAAATGGGAGATCAAAATCCTCAAGACTTTGCAGAAAAAGTCTTACAATCTTTAAAGAAATCAGCAAGAGCGGTTGATTTAACAGATAAGCCTGAAGAACCCACAAAAGTAGTAAACAAACAATCTGTAAATAAAGATTTTACGGCGTATGGTTCAGTGCAAGGTGGTGGACAAGGACCAGGAGCAGGCGGTAATAAAGATTTAGTTATTATTCCGGGATATACAGGAACTGCTGCTACATCTGTATCTCAAATTAACTTATATTGGAGTGCTCCGACAGTACCTGACTCAACAGGTGTTGATTCAAATATTAGGGCTACAATATTCAACTATGCAATAAACCCTGGCTCCGGCGTAACTCATTCTGTGATTGTTTTTGGTGGTTATAATGGAACAACACAGTTCAAACCACATCCTACTTATGGTGGTGGCACAGGTGTTACTGCCAAGATATGGTTAAATCCATTTTTAGGTCAAATTGACACAGATTTTGTTGGCTTTAATATTTCTGGAGTTGCTGCTACATCTGATGCAGGTGTTATGTCATATGACAGTACACAAAATAAAATTAGAGTTGGTACAGGTTCAGGAACTGCAAAAACAGTTGCTTTTACAGATGATGTTACTGCTGCTTCTGGTTTAGCGACAACAGCAACTAATATCCATATGAGCGCAGGGGCTAATGCAAGTTCACATTACCTTGCATTCTCATTGACTGCAACTGGTGCGGGTGTTGCTCTTTCTTCTGATACAGATCTTTCATACAACCCTAATACAAATACGCTTACATTTTCAAATGCAAGTGTATCTGGGCAAATTAACTCAACTACAATTCCAAGTAGCAAAACATTAGTAGTAACCACAGACAACTTATCTGTCTTCGCAGCAACTACTTCATCTCAACTTGCTGGAGTAATTTCTGATGAAACTGGTTCTGGAGCATTGGTATTTGCAAACACTCCGACTTTAGTAACACCAGTCTTAGGGGTTGCAACTGCTACAAGTATTAATAAAGTTACATTTACAGCACCAGCCACTTCTGCGACATTGACATTGGCTAACGGATCATCATTGATTACTTCTGGTGGACATAGTTTAACATTTACAACTTCAGCTACAACAAGTGTTACTTTACCAACAGCAGGAACCCTTACAACTACTGGAAACAATTTAGGTGTATTTGCTGCTACGACATCCTCTCAATTAGCAGGGGTCATTTCTGATGAAACTGGTTCAGGTGCATTAGTATTTGCTACATCTCCTACATTAGTAACTCCAGCCCTGGGCACACCTTCTTCAGGAACATTAACAAACTGTACAGGTTTGCCAATTTCTACGGGTGTTTCTGGATTGGCTACTAATGTTGCAACATTCTTAGCAACTCCTTCATCATCAAACTTAGCAGCCGCAGTGACAGATGAAACTGGCTCTGGCGCATTAGTTTTTGCTACATCACCGTCATTCACCACTCCAACTCTTGGAGTAGCAACAGCAACAAGTGTTAATAAGGTTACAATAACTGCACCTGCTACATCTGCTACGCTGACATTAGCAAATGGATCATCATTAATTACTTCTGGTGGACATAGTTTAACATTTACAACTTCAGCAACAACAAGTGTCACTTTACCTACAGCAGGAACATTGACAACTACTGGTAATAACTTGTCAGTATTTGCAGCAACTTCATCACTTCAGTTAGCAAACTTAATCTCTGATGAAACAGGATCAGGTGCACTAGTCTTTGCAACATCACCAACACTTGTAACGCCAGCGTTGGGTACTCCATCTTCAGGTACTCTTACAAACTGTACTGGACTGCCTATATCATCAGGTGTGTCTGGATTAGCAGCAAATGTTGCAACATTCCTAGCCACTCCTTCCTCATCAAACCTGGCATCTGCTGTTACTGATGAAACTGGATCTGGTGCTTTAGTATTTGCAAACTCACCATCATTCACAACCCCTACACTTGGAGTTGCGTCAGCAACGTCATTATCTGCTAATAGTGTAAGAGTAGGAAATGCTGCAAGAACAGTTGATACTTCGTCTGGCAATTTGATTTTAGATTCTACAGGTGGTCAAGTTGACATAAATGATAACGTTGTAATCGCTGGCAACCTTACAATTCAAGGTACATCAATCACTGTAGATTCAACTGTATCGACAATAGTTGATCCAGTTATCGTTATTGGGTCAGGTGCTGGAGGAACTCACTCTACTCTAGACAATAATATGGATAGAGGTATTGAATTCAGATGGTCCAACTCCGGGACTGCAACTACTGGATTCTTTGGATTTGATGATTCTGACGGAAAATTTAAGTTTATTCCAAACGCAACTATAGATTCTACTAATGTTTATAGTGGTTCAGTTGGCACAATTGTTGCAAACTTTGAAGGGTCATTTACAGGTACAATCACAGGTACTGCATCTACTGCTGCAAACTTAAATACTGTATCAACTGCCTCCTCCAATGATCACTATATTTTATTCTCAAATAGAGATGGCGGTTCAGGTGTTGCAGTATCTTCAGATTCCGCATTAAAGTATGTACCATCTACAGATAACTTATTTGCTTCTAAATTAAATAACATAACTGTTACTACTCCTGCAACAGCAGCAACGCTTACACTTGCAAACAACTCTTCTTTAATAACTTCTGGTGGAAACAGCTTAACATTTACTACTACTGCTGCTTCAAGTGTAACTCTTCCAACTGCGGGTACATTGACAACCACTGGTAACAACTTGGGAGTCTTCGCTGCAACCACATCATCCCAGTTAGCAGGTGTTATATCTGACGAAACTGGTTCTGGAGCATTAGTATTTGCTACATCTCCTACTTTAGTAACACCAGCTTTAGGAACTCCGTCTTCAGGAACATTAACAAACTGTACAGGTTTACCTATTTCTACTGGCGTATCTGGTTTAGCAACAAATGTGGCAACATTTTTGGCTACTCCATCATCATCAAATTTGGCTGCAGCGGTTACAGATGAAACTGGCTCTGGTGCATTAGTATTTGCTACATCTCCTACATTAGTAACTCCAACTCTTGGAGTAGCAACAGCAACAAGCGTAAATAAAGTTACAATAACTGCACCTGCTACATCTGCTACGCTGACATTAGCAAATGGATCCTCATTAATTACTTCTGGCGGACATAGTTTAACATTTACAACTTCAGCAGCAACAAGTGTCACTTTACCAACAGCAGGAACATTAACTACTACTGGTAATAATTTAGGGGTTTTTGCTGCAACTACATCATTACAATTAGCAGGTGTTATTTCTGATGAAACTGGTTCTGGTGCATTAGTATTTGCAACATCTCCAACACTTGTAACACCAGCTTTAGGCACTCCATCTTCAGGAACATTAACAAACTGTACAGGTTTACCTATTTCATCAGGTGTTTCAGGTCTAGGCGCTAATGTTGCTACATTCTTAGCAACTCCATCGTCCGCTAACTTAGCATCTGCAGTTTCTGATGAAACTGGATCTGGAGCGCTTGTATTTGCTAATACTCCAACATTGGTAACTCCAGTATTAGGTACTCCAAACTCAGGTACTCTTACAAACTGTACTGGACTACCAATCTCTACTGGTGTTTCAGGTTTAGGGGCAAATGTTGCTACTTTCTTAGCAACTCCATCGTCTGCTAACTTAGCATCTGCAGTTTCTGATGAAACTGGATCTGGTGCGTTGGTATTTGCTAATAGTCCAACATTGGTAACTCCAAATATTGGCAACGCAACTGGTAACTTGACAGGATTTGCAACTACTGCTCAAAACTTAAACGTTGTAAGTACAACTGCTTCTGGAAATCACTATTTATTGTTTTCACCAACAGCAGGTGGTTCTGGTATTGCTGTCAGTGTTGATTCTACTCTTACTTATGTTCCAAGTACAGATACATTGACAGTCTCAAATATTGGTGCTCACACAGTCACAAGTGCTTCTGCTCTTTCAAGTGGAACATACCTCACAGTTAAGACAAATGCTTCTGATGACTCTTCAACAACAGACTTCTTCTTAAGAGGAGTTACTTCTGGAGATGTATCAAAATTCTCTGTTGATGCTAATGGTAACTTAAGAGCAACAACAAAGAGCTTTGATATTCCTCACCCGACAAAACCAGGTATGAGACTTGTGTACGGTGTTCTTGAAGGACCTGAACACGGAGTTTATCATAGAGGGACAATTGAAGGTAAGGGAGATTTACTTGTTGAGCTTCCAGATTATTGGTCAGATTTAGTGAATGAAGACTTTACTGTATCACTTACTACTTATGGAAACTATAGTGTACATATTGTTGAAAAATCACTTAATTCATTTATAATAGCATTGTCTGGCAACTTCATTAGCAAGAAACTTAAGACTATCAAAGTTGATTATTTAGTACACGGCTCTAGAAAAGATGCACCACTCATCATAGAGCAACCTGAATAAGAAAAAAAATAAGGAGGTGGCTCATACCACCTCCTTTACTAATAAGGAAAGGTAATGCATAAATTCAGGATACTTCAAGCGAGTAATCTTCAAGTTGCTTGGCTTGTAATCGAAGAAGGAAATATTAATATTGAGACAGGCATAAGATTTATGTACTGTCTTTATGATTATGATATGCAGCCACTTGAAAGAAAAAACTATCAAATTAATGGAAGTGATTTTGCAAATATTGGTGTTAGTGGTAAAGATACTAGAATTGCAATTTTAGAATTATTGTTGATATCTCTAGATGCTGTCATTGTAAGGGAATAGCATAAGATATGGCTGCAGATGTTATTATCAATCCTACGAGTGGAGAAATTTATTGGAATGATGGAGCAGGAACCACTCAATCAATTTCTATAAGAGGTGATTCTCAAAATAAAATTGATTTCATTGGATATTCTTCAGGATTTTCTCCAGGCTCGAGTGGAATTGGCACATTTACTATAGCCACATTCAACGATAACTCAGGAACATCTGCGTTTGTTCCAGGTACATCAGGATATGATTTAGGTTCATCTGTACTTAGATGGAACACATTTGCTACAAATGCTAATTTATCAGGAGTTTTGCTAGTTGGTGATGCAACTAACACAACTTCCTTAATTACTGGTGCTGTTAAGCTTAATGGCGGTATTGCAATATCTTCAAACGCATCTATCGGCCAAACTCTTTTATTTTTTAACAGTGCAAATTATACTGGATTTAGAAGTGGAGCAACAGGCAACACAGTATATACATTTCCTGCCACAAGCCCAGCAACAGGTTCTTCAGTTCTTTCATCAACATCTGCTGGCGTTATGTCCTGGGTACCACTCACTGCATCTTCATCATCTTCAGGTGGTACAGTTGCATCAGGCACTCAATATCAAATTGCAGGATATTATGCTGGCACTGGAGCCTCAGTTGCTGGATCTTCTACATTCACAAATGACACTGCAATTGGCACAGTAAAGATAAGTCACACCACTTCTTCATTTGGAACTTCTGTCGGTGCACTTCAAGTTGCTGGTGGTGTTGGTATTAGTGGCCAACTTACATTCAATCAGGCTTCATTTGGCACTACTGGCATATCTTCATTGCCGACTATGGCAATGATTGGACAGACTGGTGATCCTATTTATCTTTCAATTCTTGAAGATAACAGTTTGTCTTTTGAAGGTTCACAAGGTCAATTATTTTCTATATCGCCAAATTTGACTACCGGATACATATGGGCTGTAAATGATATATCTGGTGTTCCTTTATTACGTGCATCTGTGGGAGGCACTGTATATATATCAGAATTTGGTGGATTACTCGGAATTGGTCAGACAAATCCAACTTACAAATTGGATTTAAAGGGAAGCTTTGGACTGGCCTCATCCAATGATGCAGCCTATAATTTTATTTTTAGTAACAGTGCTGCTTCTGGTAGTAATAGTTTACAAATACGATCTGCAAATTCACTATTACTTTACAATTCAGGAAATACATTCTACACAGGTCTCAAGTCTAACGCTTCTGCGAATGTCACATATACGTTACCTGCAACTGATGGTTCTGCTGATCAGTTTTTAAAAACGAATGGTACAGGCACCCTTTCTTGGGGGACCCCTTCTGGCGGATCAGGAGGAGGCGGTACTGGTGTTGGCGCTGGCGGACAATATGAAGTGGCAGTTTATCCCGCAACTGGTTCATCAGTAGTAGGATATTCTTCATTAAAAAATGATGTTTCTGCAAATGTTGTCAGCGTATCTCATAGTACCGTTGCTACAAATCATACAAATGGTGCTTTTACTGTTTCAGGTGGTGTGGGCATTGGTGGAAGTTTATATGTTGCTGGTATTGGCGCAAGTATAACTGGAGTCACTTTTTCAAATTCTACAATCACCCGTGGAACTTGGAATGGAACCGTAATTTCAACTACTTATGGCGGTACAGGTCAAAACTTAGGTTCTTCAACAGGTATTTTGACAATATCATCAGGAACTGTTTCAGCTTCTACCACGTCTTCAGCAATAGCATCTGCGTTATCCGATGAAACTGGGTCCGGCTCTTTAGTATTTAATTCTTCTCCTTCATTTGGCACTGGTGTTACAACAAACAGTGCTACATTTGCAGTATTTAACACAAATGCAACAACTATAAATGCATTTGGTGCAGCAACTGCTATCAATATTGGCGCTTCAACTGGAAAAGCAACTTTTAATTCAACAGATAATTCCACATCTTCAACAACTGGCGGTATAGTGGTGTCAGGTGGTGCAGGTTTTGCAAAATCTGTAAGTATTGCTGGCAGATTGCAGTTATTAAATGGAGCAAATGTTACTGCTTTTGTTAGTTCAGGGTCTGGTAATACTTTGTATATATTACCTGCATCTACCCCTGCTACAGGGTCATCAGTTTTACAATCTGATTCTATAGGTAATCTTTCTTGGGTGCCAATGGTAGCATCATCTAGTGCTGGCTCAGGTACAGTAGCAGTTCCTGGTGCTCAATATCAAATTGCAGCATACTATTCTGGAACTGGAGCATCTGTTTCAGGTTCAACAACTTTTACAAACAATACTGCAACAAGTCAAGTAGCCATAACCCACAATACGGCATCGACATCAACAAGTACAGGTGCATTAGTTGTCACTGGAGGAGTTGGTATCGGTGGTAGTTTGTATACTTCAACTGGATCTTCTTCTTCGGTTTCAGGAGTTATATTAGCAAACGGAAATGTTTCTGCAACAACTTATAATAAGTTGACTTTGACTGCACCAGCAACAAGTGCAACTTTAACTTTAGCTAATGGCTCCTCTTTGATTACATCAGGAGCAAACTCCTTAACTTTAACTACCACTACAGCATCAAATGTCACCTTTCCAAACTCTGGTACATTGACAACAACTGGTAACAACTTAAGCGTCTTTGCATTGACTACATCAGCACAACTTGCAACTCTAATTTCTGATGAAACAGGGTCTGGAAATTTAGTTTTTAATTCGCAACCGTCTTTTGGAACAGGTGTAACCACTGGAAATGCAACTTTTGCAGTATTCAACACAAACGCAACAACAATAAATGCATTTGGTGCTGCAACTGTTATTTCTATTGGTGCAGCAACAGGAAAAGCAACATTTAATTCAACTGATAACTCTACGTCTACTACAACTGGTGGATTAGTTGTTTCAGGTGGTGCTGGCTTTGCAAAATCTATAACAGTTGGCGGACGTCTGCAAATGATTAACGGTGCAAATTACACCGCATTTGTAAGTTCAGCCACAAGTGATGTAGTATATACCTTACCTCCTGCAGCACCATCTGGAACTGGAACATCTTATCTTTCTGCAAGCACCACAGGAGTTATGGCGTGGGTTGCTGCTCCTACTGGAGGCAGTGCTACTCCGGGCGGTAGTAATAAACAAATCCAATACAACAACTCGAGTTCATTCGGTGGGGCTGCTGGATTTGAATATACAACTGGTGGTATAGCAATAACAGTTGGAATGTTTGCAAACTCAGGCACTGGATACACTGCTGGTTTGTGGGTACATTCAATAAATGGAACAACCACAAGAGTTGGCATTGGTTTGTCAAATCCAGCATATGAACTTGAAATCTTGGGTGAAATTTCTGCTACAAATAAGAGCTTTGTAATTGACCATCCTACAAAAGAAGGAATGAAGCTTCGTTATGGAAGTTTAGAAGGTCCTGAAAACGGAGTTTATGTTCGTGGTGAATTAAAAGGCACTAATATCATTGAAGTTCCTGACCATTGGGTGGGTCTTGTTCACGAAGATTCTTACACAGTTCACTTAACTCCAATTGGAAGATTCTCCCAATTATATGTAGAAAAAATTGAAAATTATAATGTATTTGTAGCAGACACTATGATGTGTCCAATACATTGTTATTATTCCGTTTGGGCAGAAAGAAAAGATATACCTAAACTTGTCACCGAATACGAGGCACAGTAAATGGGAACAGTTACAGGGCCTGGTGTATCTTGGTGGGATACATTTAATACATTATTTGATCCCTCAAGTATATTATCATATTCTGGATCGGGATTTACATTTTCCAATCCCTTAAGATACAAAGGCTGGACAGATTGGACGATGACGGATAATACCAATCTTGTTGCAGGGTCAGGAATTTCAAAATATGTGAAACAGACAAGTAAAAGTCAGTTTCAACAAAAAATAGTTCAAGTCGGAAATACTAGTAGTGATAAATTTACATTTATTATGATTTATAGGCAACCATCTGCAGCAGAATATAGCACAATAGTTCAATGGCAATCAAATAACTTAGTTTACCATGGCCTAACAAATGGTGAGATTGAAATGAAACATAATAATGTCAGTTTTACAACATCTGGTTTAGCAATGACAGACAATGCTTGGAGGCATTATGCGTTTACAAGATCTGGTACAGCAGCTACAGTATATGTAAATGGCAATTTATTTACTACATTTACAGGATTGTCTGCAAATTCTACAAGCGCAACAGACACTAAAGTATTTGATTATGTAGGATGTGATGGTGCAATGGGTCAACTTTGGTTCAATATGGGCCAAGTGATAACTGCAGCCCAAGCCAGAGAACATTACAGAGCGTTTAGAAGAAGGTTTGGTATCCAATAATGTCACTTGGTCACGCTCCCTCAATAATAACTAATGGATTGGTATTTTATATCGATGCTGCAAATCCAAGATGTTATCCTGGTAGTGGGACTGATTTAACTGACACTATAAGCAATATAACCCCTACATTAAACGGTGGAGTTGGTTTTAATACTTCAAATTATGGAATTTTCACTTTTGATGGCTCCAATGATTACATAAATTTCGGCAATTCAAACAACGTTAAATTAACTGTAGGAACAATTTCTGCTTGGGTGAAAGCTACATCTCCTGGTGGCGGGTTTAGGGGAATTATGGCCAAACAGTACGCTTATGGATTGTTTTACAGCAACAGTGTACTTGTAGCATACGATTGGGGAGGCTCTGCAACAAGAACAACCGGAGTTAATATAGCGGACGGCAATTGGAAAAATGTTGTTATGTCTTTTCAATCAGCCGTAAGTAATGGGACAAAAATTTACATCAATGGAGTATTATCTCTCACAACTACAATAACTTGGCAAAACGACACTCAAAATCTTTATGGTGGAGCAGAAGTAAGTGCAGGTCAATATGCTGCTTGTTCTGGATCAATTTTCAGTTTATATAATCGAGCATTATCTGCTGCAGAAGTTCTTCAAAATTACAATGCTGCTAAAAAGAGGTATGGGCTGTAATGGGAATTGCATACAATACTTCAATTGTAA
>Ga0172373_10012313_pt1 | contig 10049 bp, 10 predicted proteins | sample Lak10m_2_FD_114546 | JGI IMG/M metagenome (GOLD analysis project Ga0172373, IMG submission 114546) | Freshwater microbial communities from Kabuno Bay, South-Kivu, Congo - kab_092012_10m | ecosystem: Environmental > Aquatic > Freshwater > Lake | place: Democratic Republic of the Congo...
CAGTTGTGAAACGCTGTCACGGTGAAGATACTTTAGGGGTAGCCCTACGGGAAAATAGCTCGATGCCAAGCTTAATTTTAAGAAAAGCTCCTAGTCTTACTCAAGATTAGGAGCTTTTTTAATCCATATCAATTTACAAATGGCGCAAAGGATTATATGGAACTCACCTTGAATTAACCACTAAACTCTCTATAGGTCTTGAAATCTCGATATGTTTGCACCATTTTGTGTTTTGGGATAAGCTCAAACTTTTATACAGGGTGTACTACAGCACAAAGCGCTGTAAGATAACAACTACACCTTGGAGCATTCAACTTTGCTCTACCTTTTGCTATGATGATCGCCATGACACTTAATGACGACCTAACAATCTTAGATCTTGATTCAAATCCATTAAGTCCATTGGATTTGCCCCCTGAAGATGAAATACCTCTCCCAGATCCTGATGAAATGTTAGTACTGCTCAACTCAGTGACTGTTTTAGAGAGGATGCAAGCTGCAAGAGCTTTTTGCGAATTAGAAGATCAAAGGGCAATCCCGCGTCTTATTGAATTGCTACAAGACGAGTGTCCTCTAGTAAGAGTCAGTGCTGCTTATGCTCTTGGGCGGAATAAGAGTAATGAGGCAATTAAGCCTTTAATTGAGCAACTCAAGCAAGATTGGAATGGATATGTTCGCAAGGGTATTGTTTGGGCTTTGGGAACCTGTCGTGCTGAGATGGGATTAACGCCTCTTATTTCTGCGTTAAAGTATGATATTACGGCAGTACGTCTATGGGCTGCTAGTGCGCTTGGACAATTAGGTGATTTACAAGCAGTTGAGCCTTTAACGGAAGCGTTAACTAAAGATCCGATGTCTGCTGTGCGCGGAAATTGTGCATGGTCTCTGGGTAAGCTAATTGTGCAGATGCGCCGCGATTTTGAGACTGAAAGTGAAATCTATCATGAAGCGGTTGATGCATTGATTTATGCATTAGATGATGATGATCTCAGCGTACAGACTGATGCTAGGAATGCATTGCGTAAACTGGGGGAGCCGCGTGGTTTAAAAGTTATAGAGCGTATCGAAATGGATCAAGGGTATTGCGAATTTTAAAATATGAATTGGGTATGGGCTAGTAGGCTTCTTGCCAAATTTATCAGCAATTCTCATTATTAAAATCGGTTTTTTGAAAGCCCGCCGTTAGCGGGCTTTCAAAAAACTGATTTTGGTGTTTTCAGCGCCGAAGGCGCTGGAAACACCAAAATCGGTTTCATAATGAGAATTGCTGCAAATTTATAAGATTTTTTTGATAATGGCGCAATTACTGCTATAGTTAGTAACTGCATATATAGAATATGCTCTTGCGAATGTAGTTTAGTGGTAAAACCTCTGCCTTCCAAGCAGATGTTGCGGGTTCGATTCCCGCCATTCGCTTATTATTTATCAAATAAAAAATTTCAATGAGTAAAGTTTTCTATTTGATGATATCTCGAATTACTACACTTGCTAGATTTAAGCCAAACAAAGCAGGTAAATAGGAAATTGTTCCGTAATACGATCGCTTAAAATTACTGCCATCGGTTAATTGTAGTGAGTCACGATTTACTAACTCTTCAGAGTAAACTGCGATAATGTTAGCATTAGCAAAACCCTTACGTCGTAAGCCTTTGCGGATCTTGTAGGCAAATCTACAGCAATCAGTTTCAAAAATTGGCGCAATTCTTACCTTTTGGGGATCAACTCGACCGCCAGCCCCCATGCTGCTAGCAACTTTTACGCCATTAGTAGCGGCTGCACCAAGAAAATAAAGCTTGGGTTGCAGGCTATCAATGCAATCTAGCACCCAGTCAAACTTAGTCGTGACTAACTCCATCATTAGATCAGGTGTAAGAAATTCTTTGATTACTGTTAATTGCATGTCTGGATTAATGTCATGCATTCTTGCTGCCATCACATCGGCTTTATGAATATCAACAGTGCTATCGAGCGCTACGATCTGACGATTTTTATTAGAAGGATCAACGCGATCGCCATCAACAATTGTCATGTGACCAATTCCTGCACGGCATAAAAACTCAGCAGCAAAACTACCGACTCCGCCCATGCCAACGACTAAAACATTTGCTTGTCTGAGCTTGCTTAGCCCATCCGCACCAATCAGTAACTCTGTACGTTGTAACCAATCTGTCATGACAAAAATAAATGTGTAACTTTATCTAATAAAGTCGATACTTCGCGCTGTATCTACTCTTAATATGAAGAATAGAATAATTTTCTGAGTCTCTAACTATGACTTTCCCTTCTCATGCTGCACTAACTAAGGCTGAATTACTTGAACGTTATGCTAAAGGCGATCGCAACTTTGAGCAATCACATTTACATGACACTGACATGCAGGGCTTATTGTTGCATGGTATAGACCTTAGCGAGTCAATCTTGACTCACATTAACTTTAGCGGCTCAGATCTACGCGGAGCTGATCTTGGATGGGCAGACCTAAGTCGTACTAATCTCGAAAAAGTAGATTTACGGGGTGCAATTTTGACCAGAGCTGACTTAAGCTACGCTAATTTGAGGGGTGCAAATCTTCTGAAAGCTGATCTTAGCTTAGCTAAATTAGATCATACAGAACTGGATGGAACTATTATGCCTGATGGTTCTATTAGTCAATAAGATCTATCCCCATCTGAGGAATAAAAACGCCTAACTAACTACACCAAAGGATCTCAAAGTGTCCCCTGTTGTCAATTGCTAACGATTCAGTTTTTACTTTAGTTTTTTCTTGATAAAGTCAACTAGTTGTTGGAATTGTTTCTGTTGAGATGCTAGCTGTTGTTCTAATAGCTTTTGTTTTGCTTCTAGTTCTTCAATACGTTTAATCAGGGTATCGTCAGTTCGTTCTTGAGAAGCCACATCCGTAGATGCGATGCGATTTTCTATGACAGAGACAGGAGGACGCTTCTGTGCTAAGACCATTGCTCGCTTGATCGCTGTGATCAACTCTTTCTGCTCAAAAGGTTTTTCAATAAATACTAGATATTTGTCTTCAAAAGGTTCGGCAATCTTGCTAGTTACTTCTTCCTTCCGCCCAGACATTAAAACTAATGGAATACGGCTAAGATCAGGACTTTGCTGCAAAGCCTCATAAACCTCAAAACCACTCATCCGAGGCAGTAAAAAATCTAGCATGATCATCCAAGGCTTTTCTTGCTGGATAGTCTCCAGCCCTTTGATGCCATCGGCGGCTTCTAGTACCTCAAAGTTTGCTGGCGGGAGCATGTCACGAACCATGTTGCGGATTACGCGACTATCATCAATTACTAGTATTTTGTGAGCTGCCACTGCTGATAACCCCTCAGTTATTTTGGTGAATGGAGATTTAGCTTGATTAGCTAGTTTTTGCGAAGATTAGATCACTGCCATTGGCATGATAGGTGAAATTCTAAACGACAATGATAGCAAGCATATTTTAGTTTAATTAGCCATTGTAATTAGTGATCTCAGCAATTCTCATTATAAAAATCAGTTTTTTTGAAAGCCCGCCGTTAGCGGGCTTTCAAAAAACCGATTTTGGTGTTTTCAGCGTCTTCGGCGCTAGAAACACCAAAATCGGTCTCATAATGAGAATTGCTTAGTGATCTATTTGGGCTTGTATTAACTAGAAGCTTAGTAAGTAAATAGAAGCTTACTAGTTTTTGTCAGATTTAGCTCTTGAACCCGCAATAATTTAGCACACAGCTACGAAAAAATTAGAGAATATCTCCTCTAAAAACTAATTCACAAAAGTGTGGCAACACTTCTGTGGATTAAAAATCAAACCCTGTAATGGTTTTATACCAAAGCACAAAATGGCGTAGCCATTTTGTGCTTTGGTATAAAACCCAGATTTTTTGCGGTGCGGCGAAGCCGCACCACAAAAAATCTGGGTTTTATTTTGCTGTGTATTCTTTGCTTTAATTTTGGCAGCAATAGCGGATGTTGATCCCTTGACTTGGTCTGTATAATCTCAAGTACAAAGATCGGGCATGGTTTAACTATGCATAGATTTTTTAGAATACTTAAGCGATCGCCCCATGCTAAAACTGCCAACTAAACCAAATCCAACATTAATTAATCCAATCCCCAACAAGACATCTGATGATAATGTGCCAAATGGACAGAAGTCAGTAATTGTTAAATTAGAAAATGTTCGCAAGAATTACACAAATGGTGCTGTTGGCTTACGTGACGTTAGTCTGGAGCTATGTAAAGGTGACTTTAAATTCATTACAGGGCATTCGGGATCGGGAAAGTCAACTTTACTAAAACTGTTGTATGGCGCTGAACAGGCTACAGATGGCAATGTAATTGTGAATGGGTTTAACCTAAATAATTTAAAAGGTAATAACCTTGCTATGTTACGTCGCAAGATTGGCATAGTTTTTCAAGATTACAAGCTTGTACCGCGTCGTACTGTCTCTGAGAATGTTGCTTTTGTGCTGATGGCGCAGGGGTATACCTACAAGGAAATCCAAAGACGTGTGCAACCCGCGCTTAAAATGGTGGGGCTGATGCATAAGGCGGATTGTTTCCCTGAAGAGTTATCTGGTGGGGAACAGCAACGTACAAGTATTGCCAGAGCGATCGTGAATACACCACCGTTAGTACTTGCGGATGAACCAACGGGTAACCTTGATCCTGATAATGCTTGGCAAGTAATTAAAATTTTGAAAAAATTGAATTCCTTTGGTGTGACGGTGCTTTTGACTACTCATGATGAGCAATTAGTCAGAGCCGCTAATCATCCTGTTTTACATTTGCAAAATGGTTACATCGTCTAGTAGTCTGTCAATCACAATTTGAGTTTTGGTATTTGATGTGGACATAGCCTACATCAAAAACCTTTTAAAGTTATGGTACAAAATGTCCTTCGCTTCTTTACAAAAATCGACTACCTGCTACGCGAGACTTTTTTAGGACTGCGGCGTGGCGGCTGGATGAATTGGGCTGCTATTAGTACAGTGGCTGTATTGCTGTTTTTGTTTGGGGCAAGCTTACAGATCTCTTGGCAACTGGAAAATGTACTGGGACAACTCGGCAGTCAATTGGAGATATCGGTCTATCTGGATGAAAATGTGGTTGGTGAGTCAATGCAACCGCGCTTGCTGTTAGTAGATGGTGTTGCTGCTGCAAAGCTAATTCCTAAAGAGGATGCATGGGAAAATTTGATGAAAGATCTGGGTAAAAATGATTTTAATCAAGCGACACAACAACTTGGAGGTAATCCTTTAGTAGATGAGTTTAAGGTGCGGGCGGTGTCTAGCGATCGCGTGCCTGATATTGCTAAGCGTATATCTGGATTGAAGGGTATTAATGAAGTTTGGTATACCAATGAAGTGGTGGAACGCATCGGTCAACTACGCCGCGCTTTGAGTAATAGCAGTGTGGCGATCGTGGCAATTTTTACGGTGATTGCGATCGCGGTTATCACGACGACAATTCGGTTAATTGTGTTAGCTCGACGGCGTGAAATTGAGGTGATGCAATTGGTGGGAGCTACGGCAGCATGGATTTATTTTCCATTTGTACTGCAAGGCGTATTTTTTGGAGTTACAGGTGCAGGGACTGCTTATTTAATGCTGATGCTAAGTCTGAATCTATTAGGTGATGCAATTATTAATCAACCAGAATTAATTAAATCTCTAACTTTGGGTTTAACCACGGATTTGCGATCGCAGCTTATTTTACCTGCAATATTATTAGTCTTTGGTTCAGTGATAGGTGTTTTAGGTAGTTTGCTAGCTGTACGACGATTTTCTTTTAATTCATGAAGTAAGTAGGCTATTCAGGCTACTTATAGAATGTAAGTTTTGCTTACCCAAAATATGAGTGGTGGCGCTTTGTACCACCACTCATATTTTTGAGTTTTGATTTGTTCTAGCTACAACTGCTGAAGTAACGCTTCTCAGTGACTCTAGTATGCAATATGGTATGATTCAGCAAGTATGGGTATGTAGCTCAGTTGGATAGAGCATCAGATTCCGGTTCTGAGGGTCGGGGGTTCGAGTCCCTCCATACTCGTAATTAAGGCATTTCACTCTGACAATAAAAGTAAAGTTTGCTCTGCTTTGCAGAGCAAACTTCAAATTACATCCTTCCGCACTGATAATAAAAATAAATCTTGCCGTTCTCGGTAAGGCAAGGTTTATTAGTAAACAAACTAAATTTTTAATCTATGGAACGTGGATTATTGTGGTTGCCTCTGTTGGTAGTGTTCTTTTGGCTGGCGTGGTCAGGATGGAATGAGTATCAAAAAATTGAGTCCTATAAACGTTGGTCTGAGCAATTTGAGCGTCATAAATATGACATCTATGCTGTATTGGGACAAAAAGGCGATCGCCTCACATGGGGAAAGCCAACCCGCAAAGATCCACTAGATATTCAAACAGTTACTTTTCAAGACATTGCCCGCATCCGATTTCGGATTGATAGTAAGTTTTTTGATGCCAAAGATGCTGAGTTTCCGTTGAATGCAAAGCAAATTTCTCTAGAACTAGTGTTGAAAACGGGAGAGATGCCTAGCATTAGATTTACTGATATCGATATTGCGGCTGCTTGGTATCGTTTTTTGAGCGATCGCTTAGATGCTCTATAGCAAACCAAAAGATAAATGGCGGCGCTTCGCGCCGCCATTTATCTTTTGGTTTTTATGTTCCAAGCAAAACTTACATTACGTGAATTCGATATAGCCATTTGAGCCGCGCTTCGCGCGGCTCAAATGGCGCAAAATGGTAAAAATCGCAGAGCGGTTTTTACCATTTTGCGCGTTCGTCGAATTGAAGGTAACCTAGCTCAACCTTAAGTTTTGTTAAGTGAATTTAAAGACTAATTTAACGATTTATGGTCGATTCAAGTATATTTGCTTAGCTCAAATTGATTCTTAACCTTGGTATAAACGTAGCTTTAACTTCATCTCTTAGGCTTGAGTCAAGTTGTGAGGGATTACTTTGGAAGTTATTTTAGAAGTTACTTTAGAATTGATGAAAGCGATCGCAGCTACATTGCTGTTACTTCTGCTAGGCGATTTCTTTTCAACATTTTTGTATCATGTTCCCGAACATGTTTTTGGTAAGTTTCACTCCATTGTGCATCATGGTAAAAACCGCAGCTTTCTTCACTATGCAGTTTTAACCAGAAATCCGCTTGTAATGCTAGATGGCATGTTAGGAGCAGTTCCTTACTTTATATTTACACCTTGGCTATGGCATTTATCAGCGATCGGTACGATTATTGGTTTGTTGTTAGGTGAGTTTCATGTAGTGTGGAGGCATGTCTCAATCCTTGAATGGAGCACTCCAGAACCTTGGAAATCTTGGTGTGACTTGTTATGGATTACTACGCCAGAAAGACATTGGTTGCACCATCAAAATGCTTTTGCCGCCTATGGTGATATTTTCTCATTCTATGATTCTCCTGCTCAAAAATGGCTAACTTTCTTACGCCTTGTCCGACGCAAATATAAGCAGATCAATCAAGAAAGTAGCAGTAAAACTATTAGCGTTTAATTGCCATAAAACCAAGAAGAGAGAGGTAGCGAAGCTACCTCTCTCTTTTTGGTTTTATGGCAATTTTAATTGCTGGGCAGGTGTAAAAAATTGGCGAGTGACCAAATTAGTTAATAGCAAAGCTGTAATTAAATTAGCTGTAGTAACTGCAAATAAAATTACTAATTGATAGCGTACTGCTAATAATGGTGATACCCCGCCTAAAATTTGTCCTGTCATCATTCCAGGTAATGACACAACTCCCGCCACCATCATCACGTTAATTGTGGGAATCATGGCGGCTCTGATTGCATCAGATTGGTAATTCGCGATCGCCTGTTGTGGTGTTGCGCCTAAACATAAATGGGTTTCAATTTCCCGCGATCGCTTGACCAAATCCTGTGTATATCGCTCGGCAGCGATCGCTGCGCCGTTCATTGAGTTGCCCAAAATCATTCCTGCGAGGGGAATTAAATATTGTGGTGAGTACCAAGTATCAGGCTGGACGACTAAAAATGTGGTGTAAGCAAGAATAGCTAATGTGCCAATGATTACTGATATCCACATGATCGGCAGAACATAGGGCACTTTTTCTCGCACGCGATTTTTGGCTTCACGGGCTGCCATGATGCTCATCAAGAAGATGATGAATAAAATCACGACTGGCTGTTTGATTTCAAATACAGCATCTAGCAAAAATCCCACGACGATTAATTGAATGATGCTGCGAAAGGTGGCGATGATTAAATTTTTAGCGATCGCCAATTTTTGCCAAACCGATAAACTAATAGCGATCGCCACCATACCGAGGGCGATCGCCATTTTGGGAATATTCAGATCGATAACAGCGGTCATAAATTAATCATAATAAAAACGCTTGGCGTTCTTATTATCCATAGAAATCAGGAGCCGCGCTAAATATGGCTCCTGATTTTTTAAGATTGCAGTGCTGCTAATGTTTCTGAAGTTAGGACTCCATCAACAGGTAATCCATACAATGCTTGAGCTTTTTTAATAGCAGCAGTAGTTTTTGAGCCTTGAACGCCATCGATTGCTCCATCATATAAACCTAGCTGACTTAAAAGGGTTTGACCTTTTTTAATGGAATCGTCACCATTACTACTAGGAGTTTGTTTGAGCGAAATTTCTTGATACTTGGCAGGAGATTGGCTGGGTGAACTGTCAGACTCTAAAGCCGCAAGGGTTAAAGAACCTGCTACTCCATCAGGTACTAAGCCGTAGGTCTTTTGAGCCAAAATAATTGCCTCTTGGGTCATTGGACCTTTAATACCATCGATCGCACCACCATAAAAACCGCGATCACTCAGCAATTGCTGTAAATTTTTGATTGAGTCTGATGGATTACTAATGGCGCTATCATCGCTCTTGGGTACATAATTGCTACCAGATTCCAGAGCCGCAATAGTTAGAGATCCTGCAATACCATCTGCAACTAAGCCATAGGTTTTTTGCGCGAGAATAATAGCTTCTTGGGTCATTGGTCCACTGATCCCGTCGATCGCGCCACCATAGAAACCGCGATCACTTAGCAATTGCTGTAAATTTTTGATTGAGTCTGATTTGTTGGCGCTATTAGCAACATTAACAGGTGTGACTTTGACAGGTGCATCTTTGAGGGAAACATTAGATTCGTATGTGTCTGCTTCCAACGCGGCAATTGTTTGCGCTCCGATCTCACCATTAGCATTTAATTTGTAAAACGTTTGAGCGGCAATAATTGCTTCTGTAGTAGCTGCACCCTTAATGCCATCGATCGCTCCTGGGTTAAAGCCTCGTCTAGTTAATAGTTGTTGAATGTTTGCCACTTCAGGTGTGTAGGCAAAAGCCGCAATAGGCATAGCATTGATCGCGATCGCACTTGCCGCTAAACCAATACACAAGACTGATTTCGCATGGTGGGAAGATTTGGCGATCGAGTTCAGTAGTTGACAGTCTAAATTCTGATCAAGAGTTTCGCCTTGCTGTAGCTGTTCGCAAAGCATTTCACTATGGAGATAAGCAACAAGTTCCATACAATTCTGCCTCAATAAAATGCCATTAAGCTCATCAATCGGCTCTTTTAGATTCGTAAAAAATCTGATTTCGAGGGCTTTCTGCAATTTATCCTTGTGGTGTGAGGTATCAATTACAGTTTCCAAAGAACCTATCTATTCTTATTGTATGTCTTATTGTATGTAAAAAACAAGTAAATGTTAGGAATTGTTTGTTTTTGCAGTAATTCTCATTATAAAAATTGATTTTTTGAAAGCCCTCCAACGGCGTGCTTTTAAAAAATCAATTTTTATGTTTCCAGCGCCTTCGGCGCTGGAAACATAAAAATCGGTTTCATAATGAGAGTTGAGGTTGTTTTTGTAATTTGGGGACACAATCAACCCCACCAAATAGAGTTGGCGGCGCAAAGCGCCGCCAACTCTATTTGGTGGGTCTACAAATTTTTGCCGATCGCCTCAGCAAGTCCATCTAAGGTATATTCCAGAGCCTCACAGTCAACCCGTCCCAATAACTCATAGCAAGTCTTAGAAG
>Ga0172373_10012314_pt1 | contig 10049 bp, 10 predicted proteins | sample Lak10m_2_FD_114546 | JGI IMG/M metagenome (GOLD analysis project Ga0172373, IMG submission 114546) | Freshwater microbial communities from Kabuno Bay, South-Kivu, Congo - kab_092012_10m | ecosystem: Environmental > Aquatic > Freshwater > Lake | place: Democratic Republic of the Congo...
CCTCCTGCAGTGCGACCACGTCGGCATCGAGTAGTCGTGCGTAGCGTTCGAGAGCGCGAAAGTCGGCCGTGCTTCGTTCCAGCCGCGCTGCGGTATCGCAGGGCAGTGTCCGTCGTCGCGGGCCCGGCGAGGCATCGCGCGGGACGCAATCGCGTGCGAGGGCGCGAAATTCCTCGGGCGCAATGAGCCATTCGAGGTTCCAGGTCGCGATCCGCAGTCGCTCCGGCGGGCTACCCTGCGATAGGTTGGAGCGCCAGTTGGAGGCTGCCGCGAGCCCGGCAAGCAAGGTGACGGTGAGCAGCACGGTTGAGCGAGTCATGCAGGCATTGTGGCCGGGGCTGACCGCAGCGCGCAAACGGACTTTAGGTGTTTTTCGGCCGTTCTCTGCGCGTGCTAGCCTGCACTCGATCAATCACCGGAGCCAATACGATGGGTCAGGACGCGCAGGGGTATCGGAAACTGTTTGGGGTGCTCGGTCCCTCAACCAACACGATCGTGCAGCCGGATTTCGACGACATGCGACCGCATGGCGTTACCAATCACTACAGTCGCATCTACACCCCCAATTCCCGCGCCGTGTCGGACGAGACCTTCATGGCAGCGACGCAGAAGATCTCGCAAGGCGTGATCGATGCGGTGCGCAGCGTCATGACCTGCGAGCCCGACTACCTGGTCATGGGCATGTCGGCGATCACGTTTTACGGCGGTGCAGCCGGGGCTGACGCCTTCCAGAGCATGGTCGAGAAGGAATCCGGGGTGTCGATCTCGATCGGTTCGCACTCCTGTACTGCGGCCCTCAAAGCCTACGGCGGCATCCGGCGCATCGCGTTTCTCTCGCCCTACTACCCGGTGGCGAACGCCGAGGTGCGAGGTTATTTCGCCGACATGGGCTACGAGACGGTCCGCGATGTGCCGATGCGAGCCGCCTCCTGGACGGGCATTGCGCAGATCCCGACCTCGCGCTGCCGCGAGGTGCTGCGCGAACTTGACGGCCCGGATGTCGATGCGATCATTCAGGTGGGCACCAACCTGTCGATGGTGCGCTTGGCGGCCGAGGCCGAGGGTTGGCTGGGCAAGCCTGTCATCGCCATCAACACGGCAACGTATTGGCACGCACTGCGGGCCAACGGCATCACGGATCGGATCGAAGGGTTTGGTCGGTTACTGACCGATCACTGAGTACGGTAGCGGAGAGTCACATGCTGGAACTGAAGCACGAACTGAAACTCGATAAGAGCCGAGACGAAAAGGCGCGCATGAACTTCGTGTCGGGCCTGCGTGCCCACGTGCTCAACGACATGGCGAGCGGCATGCGCGCGGTGTACGACGCCGAGGTGGAACCCGGGTTTCGCCGTGCCGCCGGGCGCGCGCCGGCCAATGGTCCCGAGGTTCACAAGGCCATCAAGCCCAACGAGTACTTCAAGTTCTATTCGAGCTTGCGGGTAACCGCCCAAGACATGGTCTGGCAGTCGGTGTTCCCGCCGCTCGAGCGCAATCGGCCGCAGCTCAAAGACAAGGCGGCAAAGTTGTCGCGGCGCAAGAAGCTCGGGTCACTGACCCTGAAAGAAGGCTTCGAGGTGCCGCGCTACGTGTCGGCCATCGACGTGCATCTGATGGCGGGCAACTACGACGGTGAGTACGAGGCGGAGGATCTCGCCGCGGGCGCGCTCTACGACAACGGCCTTGCGGTGTTCTCTTTCGGGCTCATGGGTCAGAACCTCGATGACATCGGCCAATCGATTGCCGGGTTCATCCGCTTGAAGTTTCCGCAGCTCAAGCCTGCGAAAATTCTTGATCTTGGCTGCACCATCGGACACAACACGGGCTCCTGGAAAGACCAGTTCCCCGCGGCCGAGGTCCATGGCATCGATGTGGCGGCACCGTGTTTGCGCTACGCGCATGCGCGGGCCCAAGCCCAGGGTCGTGAGATCCATTTCCATCAGATGAATGCCGAGCAGCTCGAGTTTCCGGATGCGAGTTTTGATGTCGTGTTCTCGTCGATGTTCCTGCACGAGGTGCCGAAGAAAGGCATCGAGAAGATCATTGCCGAGGCGTATCGCGTGCTCAAACCAGGCGGTTTGATGCTGCACATGGAACTGCCGCCGAACGGGCAGCTCTCGCCCTACGAAGCCTTCTATCTCGATTGGGACAGCGCCTATAACAACGAGCCGTTCTACAAGCCGTTCCGTGATCTCGATCCAGCTGCGGTGTGCGCGAAGGCGGGTTTCAAGGCCAAGAATTTCCTGCAGTTCGTGATCCCGTCCATCGGCTGGTATGGCGAGAAGGTGTGGTCCGAGGCGGCGACCCGACCGCCCGAGGTCGACAGTGACAAGACCGGTCGGTTGACCGACGGAATCATGTGGTACTGCTTCGGAGCCTGGAAATGAGTCGCGAGCCGATGCGCCGTACGATTCGCGGCGGGCGCCCGTATTTCTTTGCTGATCCCGCGATCGACAAGATCCTGAACATGGTCGTGGTGCTCGGCAGCGAGGTGTGGACCTTGCGCGAGCGGCTCGCCGCGTTTGAAGCGATCCAGGTTCGACAGGGCGGCCTCGCCGCAGGCGAAATCGATGCCTTCGATTTCAGCCCGGAGCAGGAAGCCAAGCTCGGAGCGGAACGCAAGGAGTTCATCGATAGCCTGTTCCGCATCCTGCAGGAGCAGGTCGAGGAAGCGCGCGGCCGTGCTGCTCGGGCACCTAAGCCGACCGCGCTGAAAGCTGCGCCGTCGCGCAAGACCGCCCAGCGTCGCAGCCGTCGTTAGGCGCTGCGCAGCGCCTGATCGAGGTCCTCTTTCAGATCGTCGATGTGCTCAATGCCAATCGACAGCCGCACCATGTCTTCGGAGACGCCTGCTTTGGCGAGCTCCTCAGGCGAGAGCTGCCGATGGGTGGTGGACGCCGGATGCGTGGCGAGTGAGCGCGCATCGCCGATATTCACGAGACGGATCACCAGTTTCAGCGCATCGAGGAATTTCTCGCCTGCGGCGCGTCCGCCCTTCACGCCGAAGGTGAGAATCCCGGAGGCGCGGCCACCCATGTAGCGCTGGACCAGCGCATGGTCCGGGTGATCCGGCAGGCCCGCGTAATTCACCCAACTCACCGCCGGGTGCTGCGCGAGGAATCGGGCGACGGCGAGCGCGTTGTCGCAGATGCGATCCATGCGCACCGCGAGCGTCTCGACACCCTGCAAGATCAGGAAGGAATTGAACGGCGAGATCGCTACGCCCATGTTGCGCAGCGGCACGACGCGCGCACGACCGATGTAGGCCGCAGGTCCGAGCGCCTCCGTGTACACCACGCCGTGATAGGACACGTCGGGTTCGTTCAAGCGACGAAAACGGGCCTTGTGCTCCGCCCAAGGGAACTTGCCCGAATCCACCAGCACGCCACCGATGCTGTTGCCGTGCCCGCCCAGATACTTGGTGAGCGAATGCACGACGATATCGGCGCCATGCTCGAACGGCCGGCAGAGGTAGGGCGAGGGCACCGTGTTGTCGACGATGAGCGGCACGCCGTGGCGGTGGGCGATGGCGGCAATGGCGCCGAAGTCCGTGACGTTGCCGAGCGGATTGCCGATGGATTCGCAGAACACGGCCTTGGTGCGTGCGTCGATCAACTTCTCGAACGAGGCGGGATCGCGATGATCGGCGAAACGCACTTCGATGCCGAACTGCGGCAGCGTGTGGGCGAACAGGTTATAGGTGCCGCCGTACAGGGCACCGGAACTCACGATGTTGTCGCCTTGCTCGGCGATGGTCATCAGCGCATACGTCACGGCGGCGCTGCCGGAGGCGAGTGCCAGCGCTCCGATACCCCCTTCGAGCTCGGCGATGCGCTTCTCCAGCACATCGCTCGTTGGATTCATGATGCGGGTGTAGATGTTGCCCTGCACCTTCAGATCGAACAGGTCCGCGCCGTGCTGCGCACTATCGAAAGCATAGGAGGTCGTCTGGTAGATCGGCACCGCCACGGACTTGGTGGTCGGGTCGGGCGTGTAGCCACCGTGAACGGCGATGGTTTCAGGGCGCGTGGGTAACTCCGAGAGGTGAGTGAGTGTCGAACCAGCGACGGATAGTCACATCGAAGCTGGCGAAGTCGACGAGAAAGGCATCATGACCGGCGAGGCTGTCGAGCCGAGTGAACGAGGTAGCGACACCGCCGGCGCGCAGTGTCATCGCAATCCTCTCCTGTTCCTCGATGCTGAAGAGCTGATCGAGCTCAACGCCAATGACGAGTGCCGATTGCAGCGCGGAGCGCCGGAAGAGGGTGCTCGGCTCGCCGTGCTGCGATAAGTCAAAGAGATCCATCGCCCGCGACAGACGTAGGTAACAGTTCGCATCGAAAGCATCGACGAACTTGCGCGCTTGCTGCGCGAGGTAGTCCTGCACGGCGAAGTCGTGCCCCTCGGTCGAGGGCGTGCGGGAGAAGCGCTGCTGCAATTCTTTGGCTGAACGATACGTGATCGTGCCGATCTTGCGTGCGAGCGCGAGCCCGCCCCGAGGCGGCGCGTCCGGAAGGTAGTCGCCCCCCTGCCACGCGGCATCAAGCGTCACGGCTTCGCGTTGCAGACTGCGCAGTGAGATTGCGTAAGGGCTTGCTGCGTCCGTGCCGCTGATGCTGAGCAGGTGGCGGGCTGCCTGTGGAAAGAGCGCGACGAATGCGAGAACTGTCATGCCGCCGAGCGATGGGCCGATCACCGCATGCACTTGCTCGATGCCGAGGTGTTCGAGCACCGCATGGCCACCGCGGGCGATGTCTTCGATCGCGATCTCAGGGAAGTGTTTGCCGTATCGATAGCCGGTGCGGGGGTCGATCGAGGCGGCGCCGGTGGAACCAAAGCAACTGCCGAGTGAGTTGACGCAGATGACGAAATAGCGGTTCGTGTCGAGTGCACCGCCCGGGGCGATCAGTAACTCCCACCAACCGGGTCGCGGATCCTGTGCCGACGAGGCCGCATGCGCCGAGGGAGACAGACCCGTGAACAGCAGCACCGTATTGTCCCGTGCGGCATTCAGATCGCCCCACGTCTCGTACGCGATGACGCCTCCGGGCAGCTCGCCACCACGGTGCAGGCGAAACGGATTCGGCAAGGGCGCCTTGCTGCGGGTGCTCATGGTTCCGGGTCGCTACCCTCAGGCAGGTGACCGAACAAGACCGTGGACAGGTAGCGTTCGCCCGTGTCGGGCAGCATCGCGAGGATCACCGATCCGGGAGTCGCCGCCTGCGCCACCTTCAGCGCCGCCGCAAACGTACCGCCGCAGGAGATGCCGCAGAAGATGCCCTCTTGCGCAGCGAGCGCGCGTGCCGTCTCGAGTGATTCGTCATCGCTCACCGGCACGATGCGATCGACCACACTGCGATCGAGGACCTTGGGCACGAAGTCCGGGGTCCAGCCTTGGATCTTGTGTGGTGTGAAACTGCCGCCTGCGAGCAGCGAGGCGTTTTGCGGTTCGGTGGCGACGATTTGCACTTCCGGGCGCGCGAGTTTCAGCGTCTGGCCGACGCCTGAGAGCGTGCCCCCCGTACCCCAACCTGAGACAAAGAAATCAAGCCGGCGACCCGCGAAGTCGCGCAGGATCTCAGGGCCAGTGGTATTGCGGTGATAGGCGGGATTCGCTTCGTTTTCGAACTGCCGTGCGAGGAACCAGCCGTGCTTCGTGGCCAGCTCTTCGGCCTTGCGCACCATGCCGGAGCCGCGTTCGGCCGCAGGCGTGAGGATCACCTTGGCGCCGAGCGCCCGCATGATCTTGCGTCGCTCGATGGAGAAGGTTTCGACCATGACTGCCACAAAGGGGTAGCCCTTGGCCGCGCAGACCATGGCGAGCGCGATGCCGGTGTTGCCCGAAGTCGCCTCGACGACGGTCTGGCCGGGGCGCAGCGTGCCGCGCCGTTCGGCATCTTCGATGATGGCAATTGCAAGGCGATCCTTCACCGAGTGCAGCGGGTTGAAGGCCTCGCACTTGACGTACATCGTGACGCTAGGCGGGGCGAGCCGGTTGATGCGCACGATGGGGGTGTTACCGATCGTGCCGAGAATACTGTCGTGGATCATGGCCGAAGGATCTGCCGATCTGCGGTGGCTGTCACGCTTGAAGCGCTATGAGCGCATAACCAGCCGTTATGGGGCCTTGGGTCGCTATCATTCGCACCGTGGCGGAACGATTACAAAAGGTACTGGCGGGGCGTGGCCTCGGCTCGCGGCGCAGCGTGGAGGAATGGATCCGCGAGGGGCGGGTCAGCGTGAACGGCCAGGTGGCCGAGTTGGGCGTTCGGGTTGAGCCGGGTGATCGCGTGCTGCTCGATGGGCGACCGGTGGAGATCGGCACCGCATTGCCGGACGCCGGGCGGCGGCCGATCGTGCTCGGCTATCACAAGCCCGTGGGCGAGGTGACCACGCGGCAGGATCCGCAAGGGCGGCCGACGGTGTTTGATCGCCTGCCGCCACCCCCACAGGGCCGCTGGATCGTGGTCGGTCGCCTTGATGTCAACACCTCAGGGTTGCTGTTGTTCACGACCGATGGCGAGCTCGCGCATCGGCTCATGCATCCCTCGTCCGAAGTCGAGCGCGAGTACCTGGTGCGTGTGCGTTCGCACCCGACTGCTGCGACTCTGGCGCGGCTGCGCGAGGGGGTGCAGCTGGAGGACGGCTGGGCGCGGTTCGATCGACTCGAAGCGGAGCAGGCATCGGATGGCCACGCCTGGTATCGCTGCATCCTGCACGAGGGTCGCAACCGCGAGGTCCGTCGCTTGTGGTCTGCGGTGGGCCACGAAGTCAGTCGCCTGATGCGCTTGCGCTACGGTCCGATCCGCCTGCCGGAGGACCTGCGTGCGGGTCAGTCGCGAGTGCTGCCTGCCGCGCTCGTTGAGGAGCTTGCCCGCGCCGCCAACATGTGAAGGCGCATTTGTTCGCTCGCGAGCGTGGCATCGCGCAAGCTCAGGGCGCGAAGCAGTTCGCGGTGATGCCAGCAGGAGCGCTCGAGGTGCTCAGCGATACGCGGGCGATAGCGCTGCAGCATCACCAGCTGGATCTGCAGCATCGGCCGCAGCGCCGCCTCGAGGTGGGGTGCCGCAGCGGCCAGCAGAATCTGTTGATGAAACGCGTCATTGAGTTCGGCGAATCGAGCGACCGCCGCGGCATCCCCGCGCGCGGCACAGGCCTCCATCTCGCCAGCCAGCGTAGTGAGGCGCGCAAGCCCCGCCGCATCGATGCGCGTGGCGGCGCGCTCGGCGGCGTAACTCTCGAGCCTTGAGCGCAATTCGTAAAGCTCCTCGATCTGCGCCTCGTCGAACTCGCGGACCACGGCTCGCCGACGGTCACCCGAGCGAACCAAGCCCTCAGCCGCGAGCCGCCTGATGGCTTCGCGGACCGGCGTGCGACTCAGGCCGAGTTGCAGGGCCACCTCCGACTCGATCAGGAAGGCCCCGGGCAGCAACTCGCCACGCTGAATGCGTTGCAGCAGGGTTGTATAGGCTTTCTGCGAGGCTTCGCTCATTCTGTATACAGGATGACCAATAAACGGACAAAAATCCATTGATTGGGCGTTTTCGGTATACCAAACTCGGCTACACGGGGGAGGTGAGTCATGTCATTCACGAGTCGGCAGGTGTCGATCGCCGGATCGATGCTGCACTACCGCATCGCAGGGCCCGAAACGGCGCCGACGCTGCTGTTCTTGCATGGGGCGGGCGGGGCCGATAGCGCGCTCGGCGTACTCGCGGGTTTCACCGATCGTTGGCAGGTGATCGTGCCCGACCACCCAGGCTTCGGCGCGAGCGCCGACCCCGAGTGGCTCGACACCATCCACGATGCGGCCTACGCCTATCTCGATTTCCTCGAGGCCCTCGATTTACGCCAGGTGCACCTGGTCGGCAGTTCGCTGGGCGGCTGGCTCGCCATGGAGATCGCGATTCGCGATGCCTCGCGCCTCGCACGACTGACGTTGATCGCGGCGGCCGGTATTCGGCCCGGCGACATTCCGACCGGTGATCTGTTCATGTGGTCCCCGGAAGAGCGCGTCCGCCACACCATCGCCGATCCGCAGCTCGCCGAGAAGATCCTCGCGATGCCGCAGACACCGGAGCAGGCGGAGATCGCGCTACGCAATCATTTCACCACCGCCAAGCTGGCGTGGGAGCCGCGATTCTTTGATCCGCACCTCGACAAGTGGCTGCATCGATTACGCCTGCCGGTGCAAGTGATCTGGGGCGAGCAGGACCGGCTCTTTCCGCTCGAACTTGGTCGCAAGCTCGCGGCGCTGATGCCGGCGGCACGCTTTGATGTGATCCCAGGCTGCGGCCATGTGCCGACGGTCGAAAATCCCGCGTTGTTGTCTGCGCTGCTGCGCGAATTCCAGGGAAGTGCGCCATGAAGTTCACGCTGTTCCACCTGATGCCTTACGCCGATCTCGATCTCGAAGAGGCTGCGAAGTATCCGACCGCGTGGGTGCACACGCCGAATCGACTCTACGACCCGCAGAAAGGGGCGCGGCTCTACAACCGCTACCTCGATGAACTCGAACTCGGCGAGCAACTGGGCTTCGACGGCGTAGCCGTCAACGAACATCACCAGACGGCGTACGGCATCATGCCCTCGCCGATTGTCACGGCTTCGGCGCTCGCGCGCCGCACCCGCACGGCCAAGATCGCGATCCTGGGCAGCGCCATTCCGCTGCGCAACCATCCGCTGACGCTCGCCGAAGAGCACGCGATGATCGACAACATCACCGAGGGTCGATTGATCACAGGGTTCGTGCGCGGCATCGGTGCCGAGTACCACGCCTGGGGCACGAATCCGGCTTTTTCGCACGAGCGGTTCCACGAAGCCCACGATCTGATCATTGCCGCTTGGACGCGTCCCGGGCCGTTCCGCTGGTCGCGCAAGCACTATCACTTCGAGTACGTGAATCTTTGGCCGCGTCCGTATCAGCAGCCGCATCCGCCGATCTGGATTCCCTCGCAGGGCAGCACAGAGACCATCGAGTGGGCGGCCGATCCGTCGCGTCGCTACACCTATCTGCAGACCTTCAGCCCACTCAAATCAGTTCGCAAGTACCTCGAGCAATACCGCGAGACAGCGGCGCGCAAAGGCTGGACGGCGAGCGACGATAAACTCGGGTGGGCGATCCCGGTCTACGTCGCCGATACCGACGAGCAGGCTCGACGCGAGGCGAAAGTACACTTCGAGAACTTCCGTAATCGATTCTTGAAGATGCCGATCGAAATGCTGTTGCCGCCGGGCTACTCCTCTATCGAGTCGATGCGTGGCATCGCCAAAGCCAAAGCGCAGATCACGGGCGACATCACGCTCGAGATCGCCGTAGAGATGGGCATGTTCTTTTGCGGCTCGGTCGCGACCGTGCGTGAGCAGATCGGTGCCGCCTGGCAGGACATGCGTGTCGGGCACATGCTGCCGATGCTGCAGTTTGGCACACTTCCGGCCGAGCTCACCGAGGCCAATATTCGCCGCTTCGCGGGCGAGGTGATTCCTTATCTTAGGCGTTTGACCGCCAGCACCACCGCGAGCACGAGCGCGCCGGCCAGTACGCCAACGACCGCATCGAGCACCACCGCGAGCAGACCCGCTGCGTGAGGTAAAAACGGCAGCGAGTGGGTCAGGATGCCCCCGCCGACGAGGAACATGGCTACGGTGCCGACGACTCCGAGGGTGGCCATCAGTTTGGGGGCGGTGGCGAGTAATCCTCGGCCGATGGAGCGAGCGAGCCTCGCGCCTGCGCTCTCGCCGCTGCGGCGAACGAGGTGCGCGCCTGCGTCATCGAGTTTGACGATGCCGGCGACGAGGCCATAGACGCCGATCGTCATCAGCACTGCGATCGCGACCAGCACACCGATCCGTGTGCCGAGCGGTGCTTCTGCAACGGTGCCCAGCGTGATAACGATGATCTCTGCCGAGAGAATGAAGTCCGTACGGATCGCGCCTTTGATCTTGTCGCGCTCGAAAGCGACGAGGTCGACGGACGGGTCGGCGGTCGCGGCACTCAATGCGGCGTGCTCCGCCTCGCTGTCACTGCGACTGTGAAGCCAGCGATGGGC